>JACCDS012247552.1_pt1 | contig 14461 bp, 15 predicted proteins | sample 7446441 | NCBI WGS metagenome assembly JACCDS01 (sample SAMN15323445, study PRJNA562643) | freshwater metagenome | isolation source: river surface water | place: USA:Blue River Watershed | collected 2017-08-17 | reverse complement strand
GGTTGAGCGGCCACGGTTGGCATGTGGAAGTCCACGCGGACCCGTGAGTCGAAGCACAGTCGGATTTTAACCGGCCACCTGATGCGCCCGGCTGTGCAGCAGGCCCGCTGGCAGAAGGGTCATGGGGCGGGAAATGCTCACATGCCGGCGTAGTTGGGGCCGCCACCACCTTCCGGGGTCACCCAAACGATGTTTTGGCTCGGGTCCTTGATGTCGCAGGTTTTGCAATGCACGCAATTTTGGGCGTTGATCTGTAACCGATCGGCGCCGTCTTCTTGCTTGACATATTCGTAAACCCCCGCCGGGCAATAACGGCTTTCCGGGCCTGCATACTTGGTGAGGTTCAGCGAGACTGGCACCGATGCGTCTTTGAGGGTGAGGTGCGCAGGCTGGTTTTCTTCGTGGTTGGTGTTGCTGATGAAAACGCTGGAGAGGCGATCAAAAGTCAGCTTGCCATCGGGTTTGGGGTAATCGATCGGAGTGCACTCGGTTGCAGGTCGCAGATTGACATGATCGGGTTTGTCGCGGTGAATGGTCCAGGGAATGTGGCCGCGCAGCACGAATTGCTCGATGCCGGTCATGAGCGTGCCCACAGAGCGCCCTTTTTTGAACCACTGTTTGAAGTTGCGCGCTTTGTTGAGTTCGGCATGCAGCCAACTGGCTTCAAATGCTTCCGGGTAGGCCGATAGTTCGTCAGCGCTGCGTCCGGCCATCAGGGCGTCGCAGGCCGCTTCGGCGGCCAACATGCCCGTTTTGATGGCGGCGTGGCTGCCCTTGATGCGGCTGGCATTGAGGTAACCGGCGTCACAACCGACCAAGGCGCCACCCGGAAACACCGTCTTGGGCAGGCTGAGCAAGCCGCCGGCTGTGATCGCGCGTGCGCCGTAGGCCAGGCGTTTGCCCGGCACAATCCCTTGGGCTGCATTGCCCTCGAAGTACCATCGAATGTTGGGATGGGTCTTGAAACGCTGAAATTCTTCGAAGGGGCTCAGCCATGGGTTTTGGTAATCGAGCCCGACCACAAAGCCCACCACCACCTTGTTGTCGGCCATGTGATAGAGGAATGAACCGCCGTAGGTGGCCTCATCGAGTGGCCATCCCGCACTGTGCAGCGCCAAACCGGGCTGGTGTCGCTTGGGATCGATCTCCCACAATTCTTTGATGCCAATGCCATAGCTTTGCGGGTCTTTGCCGGCATCCAGTCCGTAGCGGGCTATCAACTGTTTGCCCAGGTGGCCGCGTGCGCCTTCGGCAAAAATCGTGTATTTGGCATGCAACTCCATGCCCAGTTGGAAGTTCTCGGTCGGCTCACCGTCTTTGCCCACCCCCATGTTGCCGGTCGCTACCCCCATGACCGAGCCTTGCTCGTTGTAGAGCACCTCGGCAGCGGCAAAGCCGGGAAAGATTTCGACGCCCAGGGCCTCAGCTTGTTGCGCCAACCAGCGGGTGACGTCGCCCAGACTGACGATGTAATTGCCATGGTTGTCAAAGCAGGGAGGCAAAAACAGATTGGGTACGCGGGTTGCGCCAGTCTCGGTCATGAGCAAGAAGGCGTCGTCGGTGACCGGCTGATGCAGCGGTGCGCCGCGTTCTTTCCAATCGGGAAATAACTCGGTCAGGGCACGCGGGTCCATGATGGCGCCCGACAAAATGTGCGCACCTGGCTCCGAGCCTTTTTCGAGCACGACCACCGATATGTCTTGCCCTTTTTCGGCGGCCAGTTGCTTGAGCCGGATGGCGGTGGACAGGCCACCCGGGCCGGCACCCACCACGACCACGTCGTATTCCATGGCTTCTCTGGGACCGAATTGGGCAATGATGTCTTGGGGCGTCATGGCGAAAATCAATGAAGATGGTGTCGCCGATTCTATGTCCGCCAGACCCTGCTTGTGGCTATGATGAGATCCAAAGGAGCAGGACATGGCATACAGCATCGATTTATCGGGCCGGGTGGCCCTGGTCACCGGGGCTTCAGGCGGCTTAGGGGCGCAATTTGCCCAGACGCTTTCGGCGGCAGGTGCGGCGGTGGTTTTGGCCAGTCGGCGACTGGACCGCCTGAAAGATTTGCGCAGCCACATCGAGGCCGCCGGGGGGGACGCGCATGTGGTCGAACTCGATGTCACCGACCCGCACAGCATTGCGGCGGCAGTGGCCAAGGCCGAGGCCGAAGTCGGCCCGATCGATGTGTTGGTCAATAACTCCGGGGTCAGTACCACCCAGCGCTTGCTCGACGTCAAGCCCGAGGATTTCGATTTCATTTTCGACACCAATGTGCGTGGCGCCTTTTTTGTCGCCCAGGAGGTTGGGCGGCGCATGGTGGCGCGGGCCCGTGGCGATGCGGCCGGTTCGCAGTCTGGCGGGCGCATCATCAACATCGCGTCGATGGCTGGCTTGAAGGTGTTGCCACAGATCGGAGCCTATTGCATGAGCAAGGCGGCGGTCATCCACATGACCCGCGCCATGGCCCTGGAGTGGGGGCGCTTTGGCATCAATGTCAATGCCATCTGCCCCGGTTACATCGATACCGAGATCAACCACCACCACTGGGATACCGAGCAGGGTCGAAAACTGATCAACATGTTGCCACGCAAACGTGTGGGACACCCGCGTGATCTGGATGCCTTGCTGGTCATGCTGGCCAGTGGCGAGAGTGGTTTTGTCAACGGCGCGGTGGTGGCCGCAGACGACGGTTTTGCACTTTGAACGGGGACCCCGCCAAATGAGAATTGAAATCCCCGAGCGCAAAAAACTGGTTCGTGAGTCGGTGTTGCCGATCCGCTGGGGCGACATGGACGCCATGGCCCACGTCAACAACACCTTGTATTTCCGCTACATGGAAACGGTGCGCATCGACTGGTTCCAAGAAATCGGCGTGCTGACCAACCCGCAGGGGGTGGGGCCGGTCATCATCAACGCATTTTGCAACTTTCACCGATCGTTGGTGTATCCAGGGCAAGTCCGGGTCAAAATGTACGCCAGCGACCCCGGCCGATCCACTTTCGAGACTTGGGTCACCATGGAACTCGACCACGAACCGGGCGTGTTCTATGCCACAGGCGGCGCAACCACCATATGGGTCGACATGCCAACGCACAAGTCGGTGCCTTTGCCCGATCGCATCCGCGCGCTGGTCAGCGCCTGACGGCGGTATACCCAGATCAGGGTTCAGGGCTTGTGTCCGCGACCCATGAGGTAAAACTCGGGGTTGGGCATCATGCCACTGAAACTGGCCATGCGGTTGGACAAGCCAAAAAATGCCGTGATCGCCGCAATGTCCCAGATGTCTTCATCGTTGAATCCGTGTGCATGCAAGGTGCTGAAGTCAGCGTCTTCGATCTGGTCCGAGTGCAGGCAGACTTTCAGGGCGAAATCGAGCATGGCCTTTTGGCGCGGGCTGATGTCGGCTTTGCGGTGATTCACCGCCACCTGGTCGGCGATCAGGGGTTTTTTCTCGTAGATGCGCAAAATCGCCCCATGCGCGACCACGCAATACAGGCAGTGGTTGGCGGCGCTGGTGGCGGTCACGATCATCTCGCGTTCACCTTTGCTCAGGCCACTGGTGCGGCCCACGGTTTCGGGCATCATCAGGGCGTCGTGGTAAGCAAAAAATGCCCGCCACTCGGCCGGTCGGCGTGCCAAGGCCAAAAAAACATGGGGCACAAAGCCCGCCTTTTCTTGCACTTGCAGCACACGTTGGCGCAGGTCTTCGGGCAAGTCCTTGATTTCGGGGGCAGGGTAGCGCGACATGGGATCCTTTCAGTTTTTTCGGGCCGCCCAATAGGTGGCTCCTTCCGGACCATAGAGTTCGGCGTGGGGTGTGCCTTTTTCCAGGGTGAACTCATCGCCGGGCTGCAACTCCTGGGTTTCTTGACCCACCGTCAGCCACATGTGACCGGAGACGACCAGGGCCCGGACCGAAAAGGAGTGGGTGTGCATGTCTTGCACCGCATTCGGGCTCCAGACCCGTTCCAAGACTTCGTCAAAGCCTTCTTGCAGGCGTTCGGCCCGATAAGCATCAAGGGTCGGCAGTGGTGTCATGAACTTCTCCTGTAGGGGTGACCAGAAATTGTTGTATCGTATCGGTTTTCTCATCTTCTGACACAGGAGTTTTCCGTGAACAAGATTTATCCCTCTGCGGCCGAATCTCTGCGGGGCATTTTGACCGATGGTCAAATGCTGGCTGTGGGTGGTTTTGGGCTGTGTGGTATCCCCGAAGCCCTGATTGATGCCGTGCGTGACAGTGGCGTGAACAACCTCACGGTCATTTCCAACAATGCCGGTGTCGATGATTTCGGCCTGGGCAAGCTCTTGCAGACCCGCCAGGTGAAAAAAATGATTTCTTCCTATGTCGGCGAGAACAAAGAGTTTGAGCGCCAATACCTGGCTGGCGAGCTCGAGCTCGAATTCACCCCGCAAGGCACCCTGGCCGAAAAATTGCGTGCCGGTGGTGCCGGTATCCCGGCTTTTTTCACCAAGACCGGTGTCGGTACCGTGGTCGCCGAGGGCAAAGAGTTGCGAGAGTTCAACGGTGAAACCTATGTGATGGAACGCTCTTTGGTTCCCGACATCTCTTTGGTCAAGGCCGATGTGGCCGACCGCTCGGGCAATTTGCGCTTTAACCTGACCGCGCGCAACTTCAACCCGGCCGCCGCCACCGCTGGCAAGATTTGCATCGTTGAAGTCGAGCGCATTGTCGAAACCGGCGACATTCATCCCGATGATGTGCATTTGCCTGGTATCTATGTGCACCGCATCGTGCTCAACCCCACGCCTGAGAAGCGGATCGAAAAAATCACGACCCGCGAGCGCAAATAAGGAGTCATCATGCCCTGGACACAAGATCAAATGGCGGCGCGTGCCGCCCAGGAACTGCAAGACGGTTTTTATGTCAACCTGGGAATCGGCATTCCGACCCAGGTGGCCAACCACGTGCCCGATCACATGGAGGTCTGGTTGCAATCCGAAAACGGCATGATGGGCATTGGCCCGTTCCCGCACGAAGACGAGGTCAATCCCGACTTGATCAACGCCGGTAAACAGACCGTGACCACCATCAAGGGCACCTCGATTTTTGGCAGTGACCAGTCGTTTGCCATGATCCGTGGCGGCAAGATCAATCTGTCGATTCTGGGAGCCATGCAGGTCAGCGAAAAAGGTGATCTGGCCAACTGGATGATCCCCGGCAAAATGGTCAAAGGCATGGGCGGTGCCATGGACTTGGTGGCTGGAGTGCCCTATGTGATCGTGCTCATGGAGCACGTGGCACGCAAAAAAGACGGCACTGAAGACCTGAAAATTTTGCCCGAGTGCACTTTGCCCCTGACCGGTCAAAAAGTGGTCGATCGCATCATCACCGACCTGGCGGTGATGGATGTCACCCCGCAAGGCCTCAAGGTCGTCGAGCTCGCACCCGATGTGACGCCCAAGTTGCTGCAAGCCAAAACCGGCGTCAAATTGCTGTTTTGAACCTCGGTCACGGGGATGTCATGGGGGTATGGTAAAAAAGCCTCCATGATGAACAAGTTTGCGCTGGGCGTTTGTCTGAGCCTTGTGTGGCCCTTGCTCGGCTGGGCCGCAAGGCCCATGGTCACCGACGATGCCCAGGTGGTCGATCCGGGCAGTTGCCAATTGGAGAGTTGGGTCAAACATTCGGGTTTGGGTACCGAGTTTTGGGCGTTGCCGGGTTGCAACTTGGGGGCCGACACCGAAATCACTTTGGGTGGATCCGCCCAAAGTGCTTACAACGATCCTCAGTCCGAATGGACTGTGTTGCAGTTCAAAAAACGCTGGGTCAAGCTCGAGCCGGGTCGCTGGGGTCTGGCGACCAGCATCGGGCATGTCGATGCGCGAGCCAAACCGGGAGGGCTGCCGGTCAACAGTTCGCTGTTCCCGGTGCGTGATGGCTACCTCAATGTGCCCATGACCTACCTCAGTTTCAAGGGTTGGTTGTTGCACCTGAATCTGGGATGGATTCAGCACCATGCCGACGCCAAAAACCGCCCCACCTGGGGGATTGGGGGGGAGTTGCCGGTCAGTCAAAGGACTTACCTGATGGCCGAAACCTTTGCCGAATCGGGTACCCGCAGCAAGGTTCAGATCGGTCTGCGCAGCTGGATCAAGCCCCAAAAGCTGCAATTGGACACCACCCTCGGGCAACCCGTGGGTATCGGCGGTGATCAACGCTGGATATCGATCGGTTTGAGGTGGTTGGGAGACCCTCTCTTTTGAGGAAAGCTTGACTTGGGTCATGGACCTGGCAAGAACTTCGTTTAATCTTCAAGGTGTTCAATCACCACAGGATGCCCCATGAAAATTTTAGTCACCACAGACGGCTCCAAGGCTTCGTTGGCCGCGGTCCAGCATGCCGCTGAATTGGCCATTGCCCTGCGCACCAAAGATCGCATCACCTTGCTCAGCGTGCACGACCATCTGGCCTTTGGTCACGTCAAGAAATTTGTCAACAAAGGTGCCCTGGAAGATTACCTGCGCGAACTCAGCGAAAAAGAGTTGGCGCCGGCGCGTGCGGTGCTCGAGAAGTCCCGTGTCAAGTTTGACATCGAAATCCGCCAAGGTCACGTGGCCGAAGAAATCGTCAAATCGGCTCATGGCGGCAAGTTCGATATGATCGTGATGGGTACTAAAGGCCGCTCAGCCCTCAAAGATTTGCTGATGGGATCGGTCGCTCAGCGGGTGGTTGCGATGTCCAAAATCCCGGTTGTGCTGGTTAAATAACACCGATCAATAACGAAAAAAAGACCGCCCAAGGGCGGTCTTTTGGTTTGGAGCGGGCGATGGGAATCGAACCCACGTCTTGAGCTTGGGAAGCTCAGGTCCTGCCATTGAACGACGCCCGCATGGGAGTCATTGTAAGCCGAGTCAGACCGATTTCAACGTGCGTTGCATGGCGCGCCCGGCGCGCTCGAAGTATTTCATGGCTTTGTCGGTGCAGACCACGTACTTGGTGCGGCGGTTATCGCCCTGAAAGTGGTGTTCGATCAGGCCAGACCGGAGCAGGGCATCGAGCTTGCGGTGCAGGGTGGCGGGCGAAGCGATGTGTGACAGGGCCATGGCTTCGGTCACGGTCAGGGTTTGTCCCCCATGCTGGCGAACGCCAATTTCTTCGAGCAATCGCCGGCATTCCAAATCACTGGCCAACAAATCGGAGTCATCTTCCAACGCATGCAAGACATTGAGAAAACGCAAGTACATCTGATGTGATTTCATGATCAACATTCTAGACCCGCTCGCAGGTCAAACCATCCGTAAAAACCGATGGTTTGATTAATTTGATCAATTTTTTCATTTCAGCACGTCACCGACACACAGGTATTTCATTTCCAGGTATTCGTCCATGCCATGGCTGGAGCCTTCGCGCCCCAGGCCGGATTGCTTGACCCCGCCAAACGGCACGTGCTCGGTGGCGATGATGCCCACATTGATGCCGACCATGCCGTATTCCAGGGCTTCACTGACCCGGAAAATGCGTCCCATATCACGGCTGTAGAAGTAACTGGCCAGGCCGTATTCGGTGTTGTTGGCCATGTCGATGACTTCTTGTTCGGTCTTGAATTTGAAGACCGGAGCGAAGGGGCCAAAGGTTTCTTCGCGGGCGCAGGCCATGTCAGGGGTGGCATGGGCGACCACAGTGGGCTGGAAAAACTGGCCTTGCAAGGCTTGGCCGCCGGTGACCAGTTGGCCGCCTTTGTCCAGAGCATCTTGAAGGTGGCGCTTGACCTTTTCGACGGCAGCGGGTTCGATCAGCGGACCTTGGACCACGCCTTCTTCGAACCCGTTGCCGACCTTGAGGGCTTTGACTTTGGCAGCGAATTTTTGTACGAAGGTGTCATAGACCCCTTCTTGGACGTACAAGCGATTGGCACAGACGCAGGTTTGTCCGGCGTTGCGGTATTTGCTGGCGATGGCGCCCTCAACAGCCGAGTCGATGTCGGCATCATCAAACACGATGAAGGGGGCGTTGCCACCCAATTCGAGCGACAGTTTTTTGATGGTGGGGGCGGATTGGGCCATGAGGATGCGCCCGACTTCAGTGCTGCCCGTGAAGGAAATGTGGCGCACGGTGTCGCTGGCACAAAAGACTTTGCCCACGGCGACGCTGTTGTCGCTGTCGGCGGTCAGGATGTTGAGCACGCCGGCTGGAATGCCTGCTCGCACCGCCAACTCGGCGGCGGCCAGTGCGGTCAGCGGGGTGAGTTCGGCCGGCTTGATCACCACCGGGCACCCGGCGGCCAGCGCGGGTGCCACTTTGCGGGTGATCATGGCCAGCGGGAAGTTCCAGGGTGTGATGGCGGCGCACACGCCGATGGGCTGGCGCAGCACCAAAAGTCGGCGGTTGTTGTCAAACTGAGGCAGGGTCTCGCCGTTGACACGCTTGGCTTCTTCGGCGTACCACTCGACAAAGCTGGCGCCGTAGACGACCTCGCCTTTGGCTTCAGCAAACGGCTTGCCTTGCTCGGCGGTCATCAGGCGGCCCAGGTCTTCAACGTTGGCCATGAGCAAGTCGTACCACTTGCGCAAAATCTGGCAGCGTTCTTTGCCGGTTTTGTTGCGCCAGCCGGCCCATGCGGCGTTGGCGGCGGCAATCGCAGTCTCGGCCTCGTGCGGGCCGAGGTTGGCTACATCGGCCAATTTGGCACCCGTGGCGGGGTCGTGGACCGCAAAGCGTTGGCTGCCCTTGACCCATTGGCCGTTGATCAGGGCGTCGGTTTTGAACAGGGTGGGGTCATTCAAGAGAGAAATCGGGGATGTTGAGGTGTCCATGGTCAAGATGCTCCGTGAGTTGGGGACAAGCATACGATGCTTCGAATACCCTGCCAAGGACGGGTGGGACAGGCGCACCCGCGCTCCCTATAATTGCGGGTTCTGTGTCGATCTGGTCGCACATTGCGGCAAATTGGCCTTTTTTTGGAATCCTCCCACCATGACCCCCCGATTCAGCGTTGCCGACATCCGCAAGACCTTTCTGGAGTTTTTCGAGTCCAAGGGCCACACCGTGGTGGCCTCCAGTCCGCTGGTTCCCGGCAATGACCCGACCCTGATGTTCACCAATTCGGGCATGGTGCAATTCAAAGATGTGTTTTTGGGTTCCGACCGCCGCAGTTACGTGCGTGCCGCCTCGGTACAGGCCTGTTTGCGCGCCGGCGGCAAGCACAACGACCTGGAAAATGTCGGGTACACCGCCCGTCACCATACCTTCTTCGAGATGCTGGGCAATTGGTCGTTTGGTGACTATTTCAAGCGCGAATCGCTGAAATGGGCTTGGGAGTTGCTGACCGAGGTCTATAAGCTGCCCCCTGAGCGCCTGCTGGCCACGGTCTATGCCGAAGACGATGAAGCTTTTGACATCTGGACGAAAGAAATCGGTTTGTCGCCCGATCGTGTGATCCGCATCGGTGACAACAAGGGGGGGCGATATAAAAGCGATAACTTCTGGATGATGGCCGACACCGGTCCTTGCGGTCCTTGCTCGGAGATTTTCTACGATCACGGCCCGCACATCCAGGGGGGGCCGCCGGGCAGCCCCGACGAAGACGGCGACCGGTTCATCGAGATCTGGAACAACGTGTTCATGCAGTTTGAAATGCACGAAGATGGCTCGGTCACGCCGCTGCCCGCACCGTGCGTGGACACCGGCATGGGTCTGGAGCGTCTGGCCGCCATTTTGCAGGGCGTGCACAGCAACTACGAGATCGACCTGTTTGACGCCCTGATCAAAGCCGCCGCCCGCGAGACGGGTTGCGCCGACTTGCACAGCCCCAGCCTGCGGGTGATTGCAGATCACCTGCGAGCCACTGCTTTTTTGGTCGCTGATGGCGTCATTCCCAGCAACGAGGGGCGTGGCTATGTGCAACGTCGCATCGTGCGGCGGGCTATCCGCCATGGCTACAAACTGGGCCGCAAGACCCCATTCTTTTACAAGCTGGTGCCGGTGTTGGTCGAATTGATGGGGGACGCTTATCCCAACTTGAAGGCTAACGCTCAGCGCATCGCCGAGGTGCTCAAAGCCGAAGAAGAGCGGTTTTATGAAACCCTCGAAAACGGCATGCAAATCCTCGATGCCGCACTCGAAGGCGGTGCCCAGGTTTTGCCGGGTGATGTGGCGTTCAAATTGCACGATACCTACGGCTTCCCGCTCGACCTGACCAACGATGTCTGCCGCGAGCGGGGCTTGCGGGTTGACGAAGACGGCTTCAATGCCGCCATGACGCGTCAAAAAGAACAAGCCCGCGCGGCCGGCAAGTTCAAGATGGACAAGGCGCTCGATTACTCGGGTGCGGGCAACGCCTTTGTGGGCTATGAGGCCTTGCAAGCCGATGCCCGGATTTTGGCTTTGTACGTCAATGGCACACCGGTGTCCGAACTATCATCGGGTCAGTCTGGCGTGGTGGTGCTTGACACGACCCCCTTTTACGCCGAGTCCGGCGGCCAGGTGGGCGACTCGGGCGAAATTGCCGCAGGTCCGGTGGTGTTTCAGGTCGAGGACACGCAAAAAATCAAAGCAGATGTTTTTGGTCACCACGGCACCTTGCAGGGCGGCAGCCTGAAGATCGGTGCCAGGGTTCAGGCGCGGGTCAATACCGCAGCTCGTGCCGCAACGGTTCGCAATCACAGCGCCACTCACCTGATGCACAAGGCCTTGCGTGAGGTGTTGGGCAGCCATGTGCAACAAAAAGGCTCGCTGGTCACCCCTGAACGCACCCGCTTTGACTTTGCCCATCCTGCGTCATTGACCGATGCGCAAATTCAGCGCATTGAAGCACTGGTCAACGCCGAGGTGTTGGCCAACGCCGCCACCCAGGCCCGCATCATGGACATCGAATCGGCCCAAAAGACCGGGGCCATGATGCTTTTTGGCGAGAAATATGGCGAAACGGTGCGGGTGCTTGACATTGGCAGCAGCCGCGAATTATGCGGGGGGACCCACCTCAAAGCCACGGGCGACATCGGCTTGTTCAAGGTGGTGGCGGAATCGGGTGTGGCCGCTGGTGTGCGTCGCATCGAGGCCGTGACCGGCGAGAACGCCCTGACTTATTTGCAGGGCCTGGAGGCCACCGTGGCTCAGGCGGCTCAATTGCTCAAAGCCCCTGCCGACCAGTTGCAAGGCCGCATCGGCCAAATGCTGGATCAGTTGCGTGCCCTTGAGAAGGACCTGGCGGCCCTGAAAGGCAAGCTCGCCAGTGCCCAAGGCGACGAGTTGCTGGCGCAAGCGGTCGAGGTCAAAGGCATTCGGGTGTTGGCCGCCCAACTGCCCGGCGCGGATGCCAAGGTGTTGCGTGACACCCTGGACAAGCTCAAGGACAAGCTCAAAACCGCTGCCATTGTGCTGGCTGCTGTGGAAGGCGAAAAGGTGCAAATTGCTGCCGGTGTGACCGCCGATTGCATCACCAGGGTCAAGGCGGGTGAATTGGTCAACTTCGTGGCCCAGCAGGTGGGCGGCAAAGGGGGCGGCAAGCCTGACATGGCCATGGCCGGCGGTACCCGGCCGGCCGCTTTGCCCCAGGCGTTGGCCGGTGTGCGCGATTGGGTTGCGGGCAAACTCTGATGGGACACCAGGCCCCCGAGGGCGTGACGCACCCGCGCGCGATTCGCAGTTTTGTTCGACGTGCCGGCCGGATCACCACCGGGCAAACCAAGGCCTTTGCCACGCTGGGGCCGCAGTTTCTGGTGCCGCATTCGGTGCAGCCGTTCGATGCAGATGCCTGTTTCGGACCCGGACGCATCGGCCAGCCGATGGTGCTCGAGATCGGCTTTGGCATGGGCGAGGCCACGGCGCACATCGCTGCGGTGTTGCCGCATACCCGTTTTTTGTGCTGTGAGGTGCATGAGCCCGGTGTGGGGGCCTTGCTCAAGCGCATTGGCGAACACAGCCTGGACAACATCCGCATCATCGCCCATGACGCCGTCGAGGTGCTGCGTGACATGATCAAGCCCGGTACGCTCGACGGCGTACACCTCTTTTTCCCCGATCCCTGGCACAAAAAACGCCATCACAAGCGGCGCTTGGTGCAACCGCCCCTGGTTCATGAATTGGCTTTGCGCCTGAAGCCTGGTGGCACCGTGCACATGGCCACCGATTGGGAGCCTTACGCCCAGCAGATGTTGCAAGTCTTGTCGGCTGAGCCGTTGCTGAGCAACACCTCGGCGCACGCGCATGGATGGGCCGACAAGCCGTTCTATCGGCCGCTGACCAAATTTGAGCACCGCGGCTTGCGCCTGGGCCATGGCGTCTGGGACTTGGTGTTTCAGCGCATCTGACTCAGCGAGCCGCTACCGGTCAAACGGCCAGCCGCTGCGGGTCAAAAATGCCCTGGCCTCTTGCAGGCATTGTGTCGGTTCGGCCAAGTTCAGGGGTTGGGCACCGTTTTGTTTCGATAACTTTTCGCCGTTTTGGCCCAACACCACAGGCACGTGCAAATAGCGCGGAGTCGGGCATCCGAGTGCTTTTTGCAACACGATCTGGCGCGCTGTGTTGTCGAGCAAATCCATCCCGCGTACCACGTCGGTGACGCCTTGAGCGGCGTCATCGACCACCACCGCCAATTGGTAGGCCCAAAGGCCGTCGGTGCGGCGCAAGACAAAGTCGCCCACTTCAGCAGCGACCTCCTGTGTTTGTTCACCCAAGTGGCGGTCATGCCAATGCAATACCGGTGGCAGACCCAGATCACGCAGGACTCGTGCCACATCCAGCCGCCAGGATCGACCGGTTTTGCCTTGAGTGCCAAGGCGGCAGGTACCCGGATAGACGGCGCTGGCGTGCCGCGGGGTCGGTGTACCCGCTGATCGCAAGGCGCGCTCGATGTCGCTGCGGGTGCAGGCGCAGGGATAAGCCCAGCTGCGCGCGATCAGGGATTGCAAAGCCGCTTCATAGACGGGGCCGCGCTGCGATTGCACCATGACTTCCCCATCGGGGTGCAGCCCCAGCGTGCGCAATTGCGCCAGGATTTGTTCAGACGCGCCAGGGACGCAGCGCGGGCCATCGACGTCTTCGATGCGCACCAGCCAACGCCCGCCATGGGCCCGGGCGTCCAGAAAACTGGCCAGTGCCGCCACCAGCGAACCCCGGTGCAATAAGCCCGTGGGCGAGGGGGCGAAGCGCCCCACATAGGGCCGGGTCGTCGGGGTCGCGGTCATCAGATCCCCCTCAGACCGGCCCGAGCAAAGCCGTCCGGGTGACCGGGCTTTTGAGTTTTTGTAGCCACCATTTCAGGGCGCGTCCGGGTGTATGGCCGCCTTGGGGCGTTCGGCGCCAAGCGTAGCCAATGCGCTCCTGGCGCGATAACCCCTCGCCTTGTCCGGCCATCAAACGGCCTGCCCGCAGGTGTGGGTTAGCCAAGGGGCGCGGTAAAAAACCCACGCCCAGACCGCGTAACTGGGCTTCGAGTTTGGCTTGTAGCGTCGGCACGGTCAGCACATCTTGCCCGGCTTGCAAGCCGATGGTCAATCGATCACGCATGGCCGTATCGGCCACCGCCACGGCCCGGTGTTGGGCAATCTGTGCCCCACTCCATGGCATGGGGGTTTGGGCCAGCGGATGGTGCGGGGCGAGCGCAAAAACAAATTCGATGTTGCCCAGCGCCTCATGGTGCAAGCCAGGGACTTGGCCGGAGCGTTCGGGGGTGCCCAGGGCCAGGTCGGCCTCTCCCCGTGTCAGGGCTTCCAGCGTGCCGCCCAGGGTTTCGTGACGCCAGCGCAATCGGGTCGGGGCTTGCAGGGCCAGAAACTGCTCGCACAAGTCCATCAGGGCGGCATCGCAGACCACCCCGTCGACCGCCAGCGTCAGTTCGCTCTCCCAGCCGGTGGCGATGCGCCGCACCCGGTTGGCCAGCGCTTCCAGGTCGGTCAGCAGGCGCTCGCCTTCTTGCAACAAGGCCAGCCCGGCGGCGGTGGGCCGGGCCTGGCGCGAGTGCCGGTTGAACAACAACACATCGAGCGAGTCCTCGAGTTGCCGCACCCGGTAGGTCAGGGCGCTGGGCACCAGATGCAGCTCGCGTGCGGCCGCAGCAAAGCTGCCGCAGCGCACGATGGTGTGAAGCATCATCAGGGCCTCGGGGGTCAGGACGTCGCGTGACAAGCTCATGATCATTCAATTTTTTTGAATGATGCCATCAAATGGACTTGATCACAAGCGTGTGCGACCAGCCTACAGTCTTTACATCACCGGAGACCCACATGATCACCTTGCGCCCCTCGGATGAACGCGGCTACGCCGACCACGGCTGGCTGAAGTCGTTTCACAGTTTTTCGTTTGCCGGCTATCAGGATCCGCGCCACATGGGTTGGGGCAATTTGCGCGTGATCAACGAAGACCGCATTGCGCCCGGTTCTGGTTTTGGCACCCATGGTCATCGCGACATGGAGATCATCAGCTATGTGCTGTCGGGTGAGTTGGCACACCAAGACAGCATGGGTCATGTGAAGTCGATCCCGCCTGGCGACGTGCAGC
>JACCDS012396391.1_pt1 | contig 14464 bp, 11 predicted proteins | sample 7446441 | NCBI WGS metagenome assembly JACCDS01 (sample SAMN15323445, study PRJNA562643) | freshwater metagenome | isolation source: river surface water | place: USA:Blue River Watershed | collected 2017-08-17 | reverse complement strand
GATACCGTCGGTACCATCACCGGTTCGGCTCTGAATGACACGATCACCGATAATTCGGGTGCCAACGTGATCTATGGTGGTCTGGGTTCCGACACCTTCGAATTCGTCTCGTCCAATACCGGCAAGACGGAAGCGACCGTTGACAAGGTGATGGACTGGAACTCCAGCGACAAGATCGATCTCGGTATCAGCGTCACCGCCGGTATCGGAGGTAACTACGCCGAGCAGACCTTTGATGACTTCGCAGAATTCATTGCAGAGGCGGGCAATATGGAGACGGATGGCGAGGATGTTCTGGTCGGTAAGATTGGAAACAACCTGTTCATCGCTGTTGACGCTGGAGTCGATGGCGACGCGTTCGACTACGTGATCCAGCTTGTTGGTGTGAGCAACCTCAGCAACATCGACGTTGCGAACTTCGTCTAATTCGTAATCAGTAGCAATTATCGTAATTCGTTACGGTCTTGAAAGGCCTGCGCAAGCAGGCCTTTTTTTTTGGAGAACCCTATGCTCGATAAACAAGCCGTGTTGAAACAGGTCGACGATATCGTGGGCCGTAACCAGCATGGGCAGGCCATAAATGTTTTGCGCCGCGCTGCGCGCGATAGTCAGGGCGATGCGGAGCTGATGGCCCGGCTCGCTGGACTCTATGAGACCGTTAAAAAACCTGATCAGGCACTGGAGGTATACCAGCAACTGGCGCAGCAACATGGCGACCGGGTTCCCGGTCCGGTTGCCGTCGGGCTGGCGCGGAATCTGGTCGCGCTGGCGCGATACGAGTCCGCGATCAAGCTGCTGGAGCCGCTGCATAAAAACGCACCAAAGAATATCGATGTGCTGGTGGCGCTGGCTACCTGTCGTCGGCATCGGGGTTCGCTGGATGACGCAAAAAAACTCATCGGGCAAGCGCTTGCATTGTCGCCGCAGGAGCCTAATGCGCTATTCGAGGCGGCCAAGATCCTGCTAGCGGACAAGCAGGTCGACAAGGCCATCGCAACCCTTGAAAAGAATTTGCTCCGCGATACCCTGCACGGGGACTCGCTGGACCTGTGGATGGAAACGCTACGCGCTGCAGACCGTCACCGGTATTTGCAGGACAAGCTGGAGGAGATGTGCCAGCAATATCCCAGCCGTGTCGAGTTCGTTTTCGGTTATGCGGTGGTGACGCATCGCGCGGGTGAGTACAGTCTGGCGCGACCGGCGTTCGACCGCGCCAAGTCCCTTCTGCCGGATAGCTACAAAATTCTGTATGAATACGGCGTGATGGAGCGGACAGCGGGGAATATTGAAAAATCACGCCAGCTGATTTTGCGCTCGCTTGAGCTGAACCCCGAGCAGCCCGCCGCCCTGCGGACCTATGGCGTCGATCACAAATATGTATATGGCGACGATCCATTCAAGCGCCTGAATCTGGCGGCTGCCAACCTGACGTCGATGAAGACGATGGAGCAAGTGCAGCTGCACTTTGCCTTGGCCAAGGCCTTTGACGATGTCGGGGAGCTGGATGCGGCTTTCCAGCACTACGCGATCGGCGGAGCCAAGAAACGCAAGGAGAGTCCCTATAACGAGCGTGAATCGTCGAAGATGTCCAGGCTGATTCAGCAAATCGTCACGCGCGATCGGTTTGACGAGACGGGGCAGCAGGGATTCGACAGCGAGGCACCGGTATTTATCCTAGGGATGCCGCGTTCGGGCACGTCGCTGATGGAGCAGATTCTCGCTTCGCATCCGGACATTTTCGGTGCCGGCGAGCTCAAGCTGATGGTGGCGGCACTCGATAACATGCCGTTCGGGAAAGTGCGTCTGCAACTTCGCGAACGAGAGCCGGCGTTTGCTTATGAGCAGAACGCGACATGGAAGCAGCGGGGCGAGTGGTACGTCAATCGCCTGCAAAAGCTTGCCGACAAACCCTACCTGCGCATCGTTGACAAAATGCCGGGCAACTTCAATCACGTTGGCGAGATTCATGCGGTTTTGCCGAAGGCGAGAATTATTCACAGCCGCCGCCATCCTGTCGAGACTTGCCTGTCGATCTATCGCATCCTGTTTGCCGAGGGACATCAGTGGTCTTATAACCTCGCTGAACTGGGGCGCTATTATCGCCGCTACTGGAATCTGATGAAGCATTGGCGGGAGCAGTTCCCCGGCCTGATGTACGAAGTTCGTTATGAGGATAATGTCGCCGACGTCGAAGGACAGGCGAAAAAGCTGATCGATTACCTTGGCCTGGAATGGAACGACAACTGCCTGAATTTCCACCAGACCGAGCGCGCGGTGAAAACCGCCAGCGCGTCTCAGGTGCGCAAGCCGATCTATAAAACCAGCACGAACCGCTGGGGCAAGTACAAGCCTTATCTCGGTCCGCTGCTGGAAGAACTGGGCGATATCGTCGACGAGTACGAGGCCGAGATCGCGCATTTGCAGGAAAGGGATTGAGCCGTGTCGGACAGCACGCCCTCCGGGCCCATCGCGCCTCCGGTGCACAGCGGGGATTTGACCAATGTTGTCCAGCGTAGGGAGTCCGCTGAACAGCTGGACCGGTTCCCGCCGGTTCGTCAGCTGAAATTTGGCGGAGTGGGCTACCGGTTCGGCCACCAGGTGTCCTTTGGATCGAGCAGCACGATTTACAAGTGCGTGGACGAGTGGGGAAACCAGCTGGTGCTCAAGCAGTACGCCAGCACCGTGCCGGAGGCGCTGTGGCACAAGGAAATCCGGGCCTTGCAGCAGTTTCGCGGACCACAGGTCGTCGCGCTGCATGGGTATTTTCAGAAAGACGATGTCTCCTACCTGATTCTCGAGAGGTTTGGCGTTGCCCTGAGCCGGCTGAGGGATATTCCGCCCGCCCACCGGCCAAGGTTCGTCCGCCTAGTGCTGCGCGCCGTGCTGCCAGCACTGCATCAAATGCATCGGCAGGGATGGATTTTCGGGGATATCAATCCCGGCAATGTGTTGATCGATGTCGGGCCGGACAAACTTATTCGAGGAGTCAAGTTGTGCGATCTGGCGCTGGCCAGGCCTCTGGACGAAAAGAATGTCGTACCCTCGGTGGCGTTGTGGTGTCCAGCACCGGAGCAGCTTAATCGGGATCGCACCATGACCTTGCAGCACTCCGTGGACATCTATCATGCCGCTGCTCTGGCATTGCAGATACTGGAGGGCGAGCCGCTGGCTTTCACCTTGCAAGAGGTGATGGATGGCAAAGTCGCCGAGCGAGCATTGCAGCGCGATCCGCAACTGGGCCCTAGTCTCGCAGCAGCGCTATCGGTTGATCCAGCACGTCGTCCGGACGCGATCGAGTTCTGGCGCTCATTGAAACTGAATTGACATTATCGCGTGTATCAAATTCGCAGGATATTCGCTGCACGGTACAAGTACGATACTCGACGCACGGATTATGCCGCTTGGTGCGGCTCAGGAAAAAATGACAATGAGTAAAGATTACTCGTGGAACAAAATGCTGGAGGACTTCCGCAAACTGGGAGGTGTTGCCGACAACATTGAGCAGCGATCTGGCCCATTCGGGAATGGCATTTTCCCGAGCGACCCTGCGCGTCCTATCCGAATCGCCATCCCGCCCGATCTGCTGGTGGATACCGATCAGTTGATTCTTGAGGGGGAAGATTTGGTAGTCGCGCCGGATGCCGATTTGTCGGCCGACGCCCAAGAGTTCATTCGGAAATACCAAAAACATTTTTCCTGGGGAGCCGAGGGGCGAAGCAGCGTCGAGGATTTTGAGAACGCACTCAAGACCCTACCGGCACCCTTGCTGCAACGACTGAGGCAATTGCGTCTGCTGCACCTCGGTGCCCGCCACAAGGGCGATTGGAATGCGGTGCTGCGCGAAAGATTTCTGCACTCGCGGAGAATCTTTTATCACGGTCGGAAGGTTTCAATGCCGATCATTGAACTCATTAATCACTCGGCAAAAGCCGCAACCTACCAGGTAGGTAAGGGCATCGCTTATCAGGGAAAGTTCGACGGCGAAGTGCTGGTGAATTACTCGGCGTCGACTGATGCGTTGAGACGTTTCCTGGGTTATGGATTCGCCTATCCCGAGCCGAATGCTTTCAGCATGCAGGTCAGCATGCGACTGAACAACACGCGGATGCTGAATGTGAGCGTGGATACCAACAATATGGTGATGGAAAAGAAATTGCCTTTTCCAAAGCTGCTGGAGCAGTCGGATGACAATATCACGCTGTCCCATTTGCGGCTCGGTATGGAGTCTGCGCCGCGTATGCCTCGCTCAATATTCAGGAAAATATTATCTGACCAGCCTACCGAAATAGTCGATGAAACTTTCGATCGCATCCGGAATGTCAATCAGCTGGAGTTGTGCAATTTGCTCGAATTGTCCGAGGGCGTGGACACGCCGGTCGTTCGTGAATTCCGGCGTGCGGTTATTTTCCAGTTGAGGGCACTGTCGTACTGCCATGGCGCGCGCGCGATCTGAGCCGAGCCGGGCTGCATTCCCTCGCTTGCAATTTTTAATCCATCAGAAAAAGAAAAATACGCATTCATGAATGAGATGCAGATCGCCGCCGGCGCACTGACCGGCCTGCTGGTGGGACTGACCGGCGTCGGCGGAGGAGCGTTGATGACCCCCCTGCTATTGCTTTTCTTTGGCGTTGCCCCCCTGTCCGCGGTCGGTACGGACCTGTGGTTTGCGGCGACCACAAAGCTGTTTGCCACACGCGTGCATCACGGCCACGGACTGATTGACTGGCAGGTGGTGAGGCGGCTGTGGGTGGGCAGCCTGACTGCGTCGGCGATGACGCTCGTTTGGATGAAACTGCATCCGGTCGATGAATCTGCCGTCCTGCTGTTGAAGACCGCGATTGCAGTCGCCGTACTTGTCACCGCGCTGGGCATGCTGTTCCAGAGACCTTTGCATGTGCTGGGGCGTCGTCTGCGAACGACCGATGGTGAACATTTTAAGGCTGCACAGGCACCGTTGACCGTGCTGGCCGGTGCGGTACTGGGGGTGCTAGTCACCCTGACCTCGGTTGGTGCGGGCGCACTCGGTGCTGTATTTCTCGCCTATCTGTACCCCCTGCGCCTGACGCCGCCGCGACTGATCGCTACGGATATCGTGCATGCGATTCCACTCGCCATCTTTGCCGGGTTTGGGCACCTGTTGATTGGTAATGTGAATTTTGTATTACTTGGCAACCTGCTGGTCGGTTCAGTACCGGCAGTGATCGTCGGCGCGATGCTGTCGGCCCGTCTGCCACACGCCTTGCTACGCGGCGCCCTCGCGATCGTGCTGCTATCCATCGGTATCAAGCTGTGGTGGAGTGTGGGCTTCGTCCGATGACCAGCCCACTTGTCTGACGCCGGCCAGACGGTTGCTGCGGTGGTATTGCTCTGCTGCGAGAAGTAAAATCTGGAATGCCTTTTCGGTCGGAAAGATTATTTCGGAGAGGTTGCGCTAGACAGCAACGATTACATTTTGTTAGATACCGCGTCGGCAAGGTTTACTACGATCCAGATCCGGCGCGGCCAGCGCCGTGTATTTCATGACGCGGGCGGGTGTTACGGGCGGTGCGGTGACTGCTGCTGAATTTTCGGTGACTTGAGAGCTCAGGCTCAATGCGATTGCTTGATGACCCTATCCAAAGAAAAACTCGATACGTTGTGCCACATCGCTGAGGCAGCTGGCCGCGAAATCATGGCTGTCTATGAAAGCGGCGGCGCAGTCTGGGAGAAAAATGACGCTTCTCCCCTGACAGAGGCAGATCTACGCGCAGACCGCGTGATTCGGGCCGGGCTAGAGCAGCATTTTCCCGGCGTATTTATTCTTTCTGAAGAGTCGCGCTCGGAAGGTGAGAGCGTGGACGAGCCGTTCTTTCTGGTCGATCCGCTAGACGGTACAAAGGAATTCATCAAGCGCAATGGCGAGTTCACCGTCAATATCGCATTCGTCGCCGAGGGCCGGTCCGTGGCGGGCGTCGTCTTCGCCCCCGCGCTGGATGAGCTTTTTTTTGCGGCAGCGGGTCTGGGTGCATGGAAGAAAGACCAGCGCGGACTCCATCCGATGACAGTGGCGCAGCCGGCGCATGGTCGGCCGTTGCGCGTCATCGGCAGTCGCTCCCACGGCGGTGAAAAACTCGCCGATTGGCTGTCCTCACTGGGGTGCAATCATACCTTTGTCGCGGCGGGCAGCTCGCTGAAGTTTTGCCGCATCGCCGAAGGCGCGGCCGATGTATACCCGCGTTTCGGCCCGACCAGCCAGTGGGATACGGCAGCGGCACAGTGTGTGCTGGAGGTCGCCGGCGGTACCGTCACGGATCTGGACGGGCAGCCGCTGTACTATGGATTGGCACGGCCGCTGTTGAATCCCGAATTCATCGCTGCCGCATCTTCCCCCAAGGTGGCGGCCAGCACGGCGCCAGCCAGCGCCGCTTGATGCTCGTGGGTTGCCACTGACGTCGCCGCCCACCGACCGGTTCAGTGGGTGCGGGTTCTGATGTTGCCCGCCCGATGGTCGCGCCATCGTTGCCTGCGGTAAAGCGCCAGTGTCGGAGGTGATTCGACATGACGCTACAGGATTGCTGGCGGATTTATTCAAGGTCTGGGCGCTGGTCTTGAGAGTCGCGATGCTGCTGGCCGATATCGGCACCCGTCGACAGCGAGGTGCCGCCGCTATTGGGTTCGCGTACCGTCAATACGACCTCCGCAACGTTTGCTTGCCGGTGTAACTGCGCTGGGTGCAGGCACTAGCGTAGGGTAGGGCAGGCTGCCCATCAGTGCATGGCTTGCGCTTTGGTGCTTTCGCTATCCCGCATCCAGGCGGGCCATACATCGACTGCCCAGTCAGCCTTGCGAAACAGGTTGAACAGCACCTGAAGTAGTTGCCATGCATGATCCTGCGTCAGCGCCAGCACGGCAGGGCTGTCAGCCAGTTGAAACGTGAGCACGATGTGCTTATCCGACATCCGTACGCGGATCGAGTGCAGTAATCGGGCGCAGGCAGAGTCGACTGCTGGTATGGGCGCACCCCGCTTGTGCTTCAGGACTGCCGCCTGATGTCGAAAACTGAGCATCAGCTCTTTTTGTTTTGCGCTACTGCCCATCCGGCTCACTGGACTGCTGGCCTCCGTGGGAGTGACTTTCTCGAGGTGCTCACAAAGCAGCCTGACAAGACGACGCGTCATTCGTTGTGTTAGCCACGCTCCTCTCGCCTCATTATTTTTACTCTGCATACGCGCCAGCACCCGGTCTTCGACGGGTGAGTAGTCGAATGCGATCTTTTCGAGGCGGTGCTCCGCTATTCCTTGTTGGCCGGCTTTGGTCATTCTTCTTTCATAGCCCAAGCGATTCGCTTAGTCAGCGGATGCAGCAGATAGGTCAACAATGAACGCTCACCAGTTTTGATAAGCACTTCGGCATTCATTCCCGGCTGCATGTGGCGATCGCCAAGCTTTTTGATACCGTCGGCCGTGAGGCTGACGCGCGCAAGGTAGTACGACACGCTGCCTGCTGGCGATTGTTCAGTGACCACATCAGCTGATATCGAAGTGATCACTGCATCGACCACTAACTGAGGCGAGTGCGCGAACGCAGAAAATCGGACTGCAACCGGATCACCGGTGCGAACGCGGTCGATTGTTTGGGTGGGTATGCGTGCCTCGAGCACGACACCTTCATCATTGGGAACAATATCCATCAGTTTTTGTCCAGGACCGGCAACGCCGCCCAATGACGCTACTGTCAGTCCAACGACCTGACCATCAACCGGCGCTTTGATGGAGACACGCCCCAATTCGGCAGTAATCGCGTCCAGCTTTTCGCGACCAGCCTGAACTTCACGGCGCACATCGGCGAGTTGCGCGGCGACTTCCTTGGCACCGTCGGTCTGGCGTTGTGCCTTGCGCAGTTTGAGCTCTGCAATGGAACGTTCGGTGCGGAACTTCGATGCCTGCAATTCAGCCAGTGTTGCATTCAATTCTGCCTGGGACTGCTCCAGCGCGAGTACTTGGTTGCGCGGCACATAGCCATCTGCCGCTAGGTCGGATAGGTTCTTCAGCTGCTCTCCTTGCTTTTGGGCTTGCAGCTTTCGGCTGTCGAGTTGAAGCCGGATCCCGGACAGGGTCGCTTCTTGACCTGCGATGGCCTCATCGAATCCAGCCAGTTCGCTACGCAGGGAAGCGCGGCGGGATTGAAATAGCTGGGTCTGGGTGTTGATGTGCTGACTGATTACGGCGTCACTCTGAGCTGCGATGAGGTCCGGGTGAAAACTGATCGTGTCCCGCTTTTCGAGCTCCGCCAGCAAGCGACTCTCGGTCGCCCGCTGCCCCATGTAGTTCTGTCGTATTGACTCAAAGCTTGCACGTGCCGCGCCGTCGTCAAGCGCTATTAGAAGATCGCCAGCCTTGACGCGCTGTCCTTCGCGCACTGCAACCTGCCGGAGGATGCCGCCGGTCTGGTGCTGGATGGCTTTACGTTTGGTGTCGATAGTGACTGACGCAGGGGCAGGCACGCCCTCGTCGAGCGGCGCAAAAGCCGCCCAGGCAAGGAAACCGCCAAAGCCGAGGACCAGAGCGAAAAAGCCCAGCCGGATCGTCGATCTCGTGTCAGTCGGCAAATCAGGGGTCAGTTCGACGACGTTGGTGGCGTCGCTGGCGTTCTGTTTTGAAAGTTGGAGCGCGGAGTTCTTCATCTATTTTTTCCTTTTCAGCTGGTGGCCGGAGCTTGGGTGATCTGCCCAGTCGTGCCGCCGATATCGAGTTTTCCGAATTGGGCAACCCGGCCATCGGCCAAGACCAGGAGGCGGTCGGCCATCGCGAGCAGGTTACGCTGGTGGAGCACCATGAAGACCGTCTTGCCGGCCGTTCTCAAATCCTTGATGGCCCGCGCTAGCGCTGCTTCTCCGACATCGTCGAGATTTGCATTGGGTTCATCGAGTACGACCAAATCCGGTGAGCCGTATATCGCGCGAGCCAATGCTAGCCGCTGGCGCTGGCCGCCCGACAGCAGCCGGCCGGCCTGACCGACCGGGGTGTCGTAACCCATTGGCAGACGCAGTATCATCTCGTGGATATCCGCACGGCGAGCAGCGTCAATGACAGCGTCTGAGTCCAGTTCACCGAAGCGGCAAATGTTTTCGGCTACCGACCCGTCGAATAGCTCGATGTCCTGCGGCAGGTAGCCGATGTGCGGGCCCAACTCGTCGCGCGACCAGTCACGCAGATCAACGCCATCGAGAAGAACCTGCCCACTGATATGCGGCCAGATACCTATCAGGCAGCGGGCCAGAGTAGATTTGCCGGCACCTGAAGGGCCGACAATACCGATCACTTCGCCCGCTTCGAACCGGATGTCCAGCTTGTCGAGGATAGGCGCCTGCCGGTTGGGGGCATGAGCAGACAGCTGTTGCACGCTGATCTGGCCATTCACTTGCGCGGCGGCATGGCCGGTCGGGCGCTCAGGGTATTTGTCTAGCAGGACGTCGATCTCGTTGTATGCCTGACGTGCCTGGCCAAACTCCTTCCAAGTCCCGACCAGCACGCTGATCGGGCGAAGCGCATTCCCCATCAGAACATTGGATGCGATCATGGCACCGAGCGTGATTTCGCCGCGGATCGCGAGCCAGGCGCCAAGCGCCAGGATAAGCGACTGCTGACTGTACTGCACGAATTTGGCAAATCCCCCCGCTTTGCTCGCGCGGTCCTGTGCGTACCAGTGGGCGTTTGCCTGTTCGCGGTAAAGCTGTAGCCAGCGTCGCTTCAGATTGCCGAGCATGCCCAGCGCATCTACAACCTCTGCATTGCGCAGTTTGCCGGCGAGGTAAGCCTGGGTACTGGATTCGTTGGCGGTGGCGTGCTCCAGCTTTTTTGATGTCAGCTTGTTTGTTGCGAAGGCGAGCAGCGCCAACAGGAGGGTGAACGCGCTTCCGAACCATCCCAGGAGCGGGTGCATGGCGAACAGCACCGCGAGATAGATCGGAGTCCAGGGAATATCGAATAGCGCGATGATGCCGTTCCCGGTGAGGAACTGGCGCAGCCGTGTAAGTGCCGCGAAGGAATTGACATTCTCTGAGCGTGACTGTTCCAGATTAGCGTCGAAACTGGCACGGAAGATACGCGTATTGAGCATCTCGTCGAAGCGGACGCCGGCGCGTACCAGCAGCCGCGCTCGAATCCATTCGGCGAACGCCATGACAGCAAGGAAGAGTGCAGTCAGCAGCACCAGTGCTACAAGCGTGACGGCACTCTGGCTGATCATGACACGGTCAAAGACCTGCAGCATGTATAGCGTAGGTGTCAGGGTCAGCAGATTGGCGATCAGGCTGAACACGCCTGCCCAAAGAAGCTCCTTGCGGAAGTTGCGTAGCAGGCTTGAAAGTGAGTGCGGATGAGTTTCTGGCCGCGTGGGCAGAGTGAGTTGGCTCATACGCCGCCTCCGGCGATTTTTGCGGCCTTATCTAAGTGAGCGGTCGCTGTGTTTGGCATATTCCTTGGTGCGCTTGCTTTGCGCAATGCAGTCAGTACCTCATCGCGAGGACCAAAGGCGGCGATTTGGCCGTCCCTTAGCATCAGGATTTTGTCGGCAGCGGGCAGCACGCTGGTCCGATGGGTGATGACGATGGTGGTACATTTGCGCGCTTTCAGGGACATCAGGGTATTCATCAAGGCCTGTTCGCCGGCCTCGTCCAGGCTGGAGTTAGGTTCATCGAGTAGTACGAAATTCGGATTGCCGTAGATGGCGCGCGCCAGTCCGACACGCTGTCGCTGTCCGCCGGACAGGATCGCGCCTTCCTCCCCGATCCGGGTGTCGAACCCATTCGGAAAGCTATTGACCATTGCCGTCAGGCCGACCATCTCGATAGCTGCTTTGATCTTGTCGATGTCAACATCGCCGAAGCGCGCAATGTTTTCCGCAAGCGTGCCGTCGAACAGCTCTACTGTCTGTGGAAGATAGCCAAGGTGGGGGCCTAGCGCTTCCTTGTCCCACGCATGCAGATCGGCGCCGTCGAGGCGTACCTTACCGGAGAGGGTGGGCCAGATGCCCATCAGGACCCGTGCCAGCGTGGTTTTTCCGGCTGCGGATGGGCCGATCAGCATCAGCGTCTCGCCCGGAGGTAGCACGAAGCTCACTCCTTTGATGATGGGCATGTTCGAACCAGGCGCTGTTGCCGTGACGGCTTCCACCGATAAATGTCCCTCCGGTTGTGGCAGAGGCATGGTCTCGCGCTCAGCTGGTCCGGCCCCCATGAATTCATCAAGACGACGGTAAGCATCGCGGGCGTTTACTACGGTTCGCCATTGGTTGACCAACTGCACCAATGGCGCGAGTACACGGCCCCCGAGGGTGGAGGCAACGATCATGATCCCCCCTCCTCCAAGCAAATGCCCCTTCAAACCCAGCCAGCAGGCGAGTCCCAGGACCAACGAACTTTGCATGGACTGAATGAATTTCGAGATTGCCGCATTCGCTCCTGCAGTGTCGGAAGCCATGGCCTGCAGCTTAAGAAATTTGCGCTGCTTCTCGATCCACCGCTGATAGATACTTTCGAGCATACCCATCGCCGAGATGACCTGGGCGTTGCGCAGCACACCATTCGCATAGGTTTGGGCAGAGATGGAAGCTTGGTTCGCCTCAGTCAGCACGGGCATAGTTTTGCGCTCGGTACTTACACCAATCGCGAATTGGATCACTGCACCGATCAGGGCGACAACGCCTAGCCACGGATTGATCAGGGCGACAATTGCCAGAAAAATCAGTGCCGAGGGCATATCCATCATTGCGGTGACTGCAGGCGAGCCGATGAACTCTCGAAGCGTGCGCAGATCATTGAAGGGCTGTATGGAGCCGGTCCCATGCCGGAGGCTGGCGTTGAAGGTGGCATCATGCAGGGGCTCGCGCAAGGATGCATCGATCTGCCAGCCCGCTTGTTGCAGCAGACGACTACGCAGCACATCCAGCGCTTCCATCAGTATGTAGATTCCGATTACACAGACCAATAGGGATAGCAGTGTCGTGACACTACGGCTGGTTACGACGCGATCGTAGACCTCAAGCATGAAAAGGGTCGGTGCCAGCACCAGCAGGCTAGTCACAAGACTGAAACCAAGTGCTTTGCGAAAGGTAGGCGCTTGTGAACGTATGCTCTTGGCTACCAGGGATGGCCTGGTATGGTTTGCCGTGGTCGGCGGCTTGGCTATCATGTGACTTCTCCCAACTCTTTGACTTGATTGACCGCGCTCTCGTCGAGCAGGGCAACATATTCAGGCAATTCGGTTCCCGCAGCATCCGGCGGGGCGTCCCGTCCGGATGAAGGTCGTGCCCCTCCTGCCAGCGCGAAAACGAAACGCAGTTGATATTGGCCCGCACGCTCGAGCAGTAGGATTTCTCTCAGGCGCTCTTGCCGGAATCGCTGTTCGTTCGCTTCGCTGATGCTGAGTCTGAAACGGACGCGTCCATCCAGTGTCAGCATCGACACAATGCCATCGCGGATGCTGAGCGTGTGGCGATCGAAATACACGGGCGCATCCGGTGCGAATCGCAGTTGCGGCAGCAGACGATCTCCGAAGCGCGCGATATTAAATGGGCTGGCCGGGGTCTGGAATACCGCGCGGCAGGTGCGCGATACTGCGTAAATTGCGTTGCATATCATCTGCGACCCAAGTTGCGGGAAGCGCTCGCGCAGGCTGCGGTAGACGAGATGATGCAGCGCTACCCGGTTCCAGCAGCGCGTCTCGCGCACGATGGGTGCGATCGCATTGCACACGTCGGCGAACGCGTGCTGCAGATGACGCAGCTGCGCGGCGACGGCAGGTGGCACGTTGATTGGAATCGACAGCGGTTCAGGCGCACGCCCCTTCTTCATATAGGAGCGTTTCGGCGTGCTACTGGCTGAGGCCGGTTTCGTTGGCATTGTTCGTCAGTTTCGTCGAAGTCGTGCAGCGCGGACGGGTGTCAGGGGCGCGCTTCGAAGCAGCCGGCGATCTTGCCAAGGTCGTCGCTGGTGAGTGTGCCGGCAGCGACATGCAGGCGCAGGTAGGCGAGCAGGTAGCCGTGACGCGCTTCGGACAGGTCGCGCCGCGTCGTGTAAAGCTGCTGCAGCGCGGTCAGTACGTCCAGGTTCACTCGCTGTCCGCCTGCGACGCTCTTGCGCGTCGCTTCGACAGCCTCTGCGGCCGATCGCACTGCCTGCTCCATGGCCCCCATGCGTATACGGCTGCTGGTCACCAGCTGAAATTGTTTGCGCACCTCGACCAGCGCTTTCTGCACAGCGGCATCCAGTTCTGCGCGGCCGGAACCCAGGCGCGCCGCCGCTTGCCGGGTTTGTGCATTGACGCCACCGCCGCTGTAAATCGGCAGGGACATCTGTATGCCAATGGCGTTGACGGTTGATTGCTGGTTAAAGGTGAACAGCGAATCGGCAGTATTGCGGCTGTGTGAGGCGACTAGATCCACACGAGGGTAGTGGCCAGCTCGGTTACGCTCGACCTCGGTCTGCGCATACTCGACTGAATAGCGCAGCGCACGAACTTCCGGATTGTGTGCAGTGGCCAGCGCCTCCCATTCAGCCAGCGTCGCCGGGGTCATCGGCAATTCGGGCAAGCTGGAGGCCAGCGTGTCAAGCGCACCCGGGTCGCCACCGACAATCACGGCCAGCTCATCGCGGCGGTTTTTCACATTATTTTCGGCTTCGAGTACTTGCGCTTGTGCCAGTTCGAAGCGGGCACGCGCTTCCAGCACATCGGTGCGGGTACCTGCGCCTTTGTCGAACAGGTTCTGGTTCGCCACCTGGTTCTCGTAATAGGCATCGCGTTGCGCAACGGCCAGGCGCAACTGGTGCTCACTGAACAGGGTATCGAGATAGGCGGTGGTCAGGCGGTTGATCAGTGCCTGGCTGTCACCGGCGAATTTCGCTTCGCTGTAGTTGACCTGCACTTTTCCGCCCAGATAGCGCTGCCACGCGTCCATGTTGAACAAAGGCTGGCGCAACTGTAACGATGCGACCTTGCTGACGAACTGGGGATTATCCTGTTGCGAGCCCGTCGAGGTGGTGATCGTCCGGTCTGCATCGTTTTTGCTGATGTTGTAGACCGCGCTGACGTTTGGTAGCAAGGCAGCGCGACTAATCGCTTCGTATTCGTTCGCCGCCGCCCGGTTAAATCGCGCCCCCTGAAACGCCGGATCCTTCTCCAGCGCCGCCTGATAAGCCTCCATCAGGCTCAATGCCTGCGCTGGCAGGCAAAGCGCCGACGCGACCAGCGCCGCAGTTAGTTTCAATGCAGGGATAACGGATCGCGGCGAGCGAGCGGAGAGGACGGTGCGATTGTTTGGCATGACTAGGCTGGCCTTGGCAGAGTTTTGTCTTTTTTTGCACGCCGAATGCTACCGTAAAGCCCTGAGCCGGCGCCACGGAAAGTCGTGCATATATGAAGTCCGGAACTGTAGGTTCGCGAGGTGATTGTTATTGTGATGGCCATCACAATCTGCCGCGCCTGCG
>JACCDS011783731.1_pt1 | contig 14468 bp, 12 predicted proteins | sample 7446441 | NCBI WGS metagenome assembly JACCDS01 (sample SAMN15323445, study PRJNA562643) | freshwater metagenome | isolation source: river surface water | place: USA:Blue River Watershed | collected 2017-08-17 | reverse complement strand
CGCCAGTTCTGCAACGATCCGGTATCTTCGTGCTGCCAAACTCTCAGGAAACAGCCACATCATGGCACAATAAGCCCTGTTCCTGCTACCGGAAAGCATACCATGCCAACAGATTACCCAGCCCAGGCAGAAGCCATCCTTTCCGGCAGAGAGCCGACCCCGGCCCTGCCCGATCTGATTGCCTTACAAGAAAAATGTCAACAAATACATCATTTTAGCCTATCCCGACAACTGTTGGCCATGGCGATTGCCAATCACCCTGCCAGCGAGCATGCCGCCCTGCCCGCCATGGCACGTGCCACGCGCCAGTTTGGTGCCAACGCCGACCCAACCTTGCTGTGGTTAATACAACAGCAAGCAATCTGCACCTACAAGGATGTCGATGTGCCGCCCGGCCCGCGCAATGCCATGGCGTTCGATTTGCTGAACCAGATCGCTCTGTCCGACCCGGCCCTGTCCAACGGTACCACGCTGGCCATTGGTGCAGCGGTATACAAACGGTGCTGGGAACAACAGGGCTTAATTGACGATTTGCACCAGTCGCTCGCACTGTACAAGGCCGGGTGGGAGCGCAACCCGCAAGACCCGGCCAGTTGCTATTGCGCCGACCAGGCCGCGTTTATCTACGACCAAATCGCCAGCCGCTTGACTACCGTGCAACCGACGCACCATGCCCAGCACGAAGCGTCACGCATCAGGGCGCCGCATCAAGACGTGCGTGCGCTGCGCTACCGCGACAACGCCAACCGCCTGCGGCAAGCCGCACTGGCCGAAATGCAACTACGCCAACAACAATGGCCTGAACGCACCAACAACAACCTGCACTTTTTGACCACGCTGGCCAATCTGGAGTTGGGGCTGGGCCTGAAAGAGACCGCACGCCTGCCACAGGCGGCCAAGGCGTATTTGGCCGTGGTCGATTTGATGCAGGCCAAAGCGGGCGGTACGCAAGACGGTGCCAGCGCAGCCGATGGGTACCATGCGACCGAATGGACGCTACAGGAAGTATTCAAACAAGCCATGGCCCTGACCCGGCTGCACCACTTTTTGCCCCCCGAATCAGCCCGACCCAATGACCAGAATGACCAGGAAAACCGCTGGCCGCTGGTCGAGCCGGTGTTTGCCGCCCTGCTCGGCCCGGATACCCATGCCGCCCACACCTACCACCGGGGCAAGGTCGGGCTGGCCCTGTCCGGCGGTGGCTTTCGTGCCGCGTTTTACCATTTGGGTGTGATGGCACGCATGGCCGATATCGATGTCTTGCGCAGCGTCGAAGTCATCTCCACCGTTTCCGGCGGCAGCGTGCTGGGTGCGTTTTACTATCTGGAACTGGCCCACTTGCTGCGGCAAAAGCCGGATCAAAAACTAAGCGGGGCCGATTATGTACAATTGATTGCCCGGGTTCAACAATCGTTTTTGCAGGGTGTGCAGCGCAACATCGGGGTACGGGTTAACACCGACCTGTCGGCCAATTTGCGCATGATTGGCGGCAACTACAGCAACAGTACCCGGATTGGCGAACTGTACGAACAGGAACTGTATGGCCGGGTGGCCGACATGCACCCGCCGGGCCAGCCGCGCAGCATGCCGCAACTGATGATTCACCCACACGGCCAAGCCAAATTCTCCCCGCGCTATGACAACTGGCGTCGTGCCGCCAAGGTGCCGATCCTGTTGCTCAACACCACTTCATTCAACACCGGCCACAACTGGCACTTTACCGCCAGTTGGATGGGCGAACCACCGGGCCTGCTCAAGGACGATGTTGACCCAACCGACCGCTACCGCCGCCTGTACTACCATCAGGCACCAACTGCGGCCCTGCAACAATTCCGGCTCGGCCACGCGGTGGCGGCCTCGTCCTGCGTGCCCGGCATTTTTGAAGCGATAGCGATCAACGATCTGTATCCGGAGCGCATCGTCAACCTGTTCGATGGCGGGGTACACGACAACCAGGGCATTAGCGGCTTGCTCGACGAAGGCTGCACCCGCATTCTGTGCAGCGACGCCTCGGGCCAGATGCAGGAAGATGCCGTGCCCACCAGCAGCCTGTTGGGCGTGCCGATGCGGGCCAATGCAATTTTGCAAACCCGGGTGCGCGGCGCGCAGTATCAGGATGTGCGGGTACGGGCCGACAGCCAGGTATTGCAGGGCCTGTTCTTTGTCCACATGAAGCAATGCCTGCCCGCCGGTGCCGTCGACTGGATCGGCAGCCCGCCTGCCAGCCAGTCCGACCGGCATGCCTGCGACAAACTGGCTGGCAGCAACCTGCCGGACAACACCACCCCATATGGCATCGACCGCGACTTGCAACGGCACCTTGCCGCAATTCGTACCGATCTTGATTCCTTCACCGAAGTCGAAGCCAACGCGCTGATGTTATCGGGCTACCTGACCGCTGAATACGAATTCAAGGTCTTGCAGCAGCGCCACCAGGCGCAGGGCTTGCCCGGTAGTTGGGGCGGCTACCAAATCGACGCACCGCGTGGCAGTTGGCCGTTCTTGCAGCTCGAACCGATCATGCGCCGCCCGGCTGACCCAACCGACCAACAACGCACCGAACTGGAAAAACAGTTGGCGGTCTCAAGCCAAGTCTATTTCAAAATCTGGCATTTGAATCCGGCCCTAAAGCACATTGCCAAACTGGCGGGCGGGCTGCTGACGGTACTGGCGCTCTTGTTTCTGTGGTACCACTGGGACACCCCGATTGCCGCCTGGCTCGGTCGCCTGACCTGGGGCATGCTGCTATTGCTGGTGGTGGTGCCAAGCGCACTGATGGCGTTCCACCCGATCAAAATGCTGTTGACCCCCAAGGCCAGCCACCCCGGGATTATTTACAAAACCATGATGGCGGTGGTGAGTTGGGCGGTGTCGAATATTCACATGGCGGTGTTTGAGAAGATGTATTTGAAACAGGGCACGCTAGAGCGCTTGTTAAAGATGAAGGGCAAGTGAGATTGGGTTTATGCCGGTGCGGCACACGCACCGGCACAAGCAAAAGCACTGGCACCGCCCCTGAACCGTTCCAGGCCAAAACCGCTTGGTAGCCGGGTGCGCTGGTTACTTGCCTTGCTCTGCCTGAAACTGGCTAATCAGGGTATTGATTTTTTGCACCATGTCTTCACGCGCCCGGTCGTAGTTCTGGCCGACCGACGGCACATTGTTCCATTCCAGCAAGGTGTCGGTTTTCAGGAAATCCGGCTTGTTTTCTACACCAATGGCCACTACCCGCAGTGCCTTGCCCGCCACATCGGCGGTAAGTTGGGTCGGTATCAGGGCTTTGGTATCGAGTCCATCGCGTCCCAGCCCTTGCTCGGTTGGGCCATGCAATGCGGTATCCGGTGTCACCCCGCGTGAAATAGCCCGCACGGCAAGGCCGCGCTGCTCGGCGATTTTGTTGAACCAGCTCGCCGCGATCATGCTTTTGGCCGAACCATGCTGGCAAACAAACACCACCTGCGCCGCCGTATCAGGGTTGACCGGTGCTGCTGCCCAGGCCAATTGGCTGAGTGACAGCAATAGAAACAGCAAACTCTGTATTTTTTTCATGGCGATATCCTTATCGTAAAAAAACATCCTCTGGTTCCGGTATTGCAGAGAGGAGCGTTAGCCCATTTCATTTAGGACTTACGCAAAATTGTCCCGGCAAGGCGCGCTGCCGCAGGCAGTACACCTGTACGGCAAGGCAGCGCAACGCCGCTGGGGCGGTTTTGCGTAAGTCCTATCATTGTCAGGCACTTGATTTCACCGTGATTGTACCGGGAACCTTACCCTACCGCCCCCCTGCGCCCTGCAAGTGCTCTATGCACGTTTGCAATCCTCACCTGCAATCATTTAACGAGGTCGCGCATGGGCAGTATTTTCGGATACCTACAGTGAATCCGTTGCCCTATAATGTCGCGGAGGACATGTCCAAGCAACAGCACCATGGGCGGCTATGGTTGCCCATTATGGTTCGCTGGCAGAATTTCTATGTCGGTGACAACAATTTCTTGCCCCTTTGCGTAATTCTGATAGTAATATAATTTCAAATGCAAACTTGGAACTACCGTCCAGTAATGTATTTGTGAATTCACATTATTGTAAACATGTGCCTTGGACGTACCAATGCAACCTGCCAAAACATTGGCACGTAAATACTCAATTGCCACCTGTGTTTTTGATGGTAGTTTCTGCAACTGTGCAGGAGCGTTAAGCTCGTAATATGCGGAATTTCCAGGCATGAGGCGAAGCGGTCACTCAACAACAAGGGCTGAAAATTCGTCCAGTTCTTCCTGCGTTGCCGCCCGGGGCGGGGTCCAAGCCACCAGTCGGTATTTTCTGGCATGATATTCGTCAACGAACAAGCCATGAAAGCGGTGCCCTCGCAATTTAGCCGGTTCGGCGATTTTGGCAAAATACCGCTTCAGTACCTCGTCTTCCTTCCCTGCTCCCCCGTTGTACAGCTTGTGTACCTGGAAATAATCGAGTGCAGCCTGATCAAGCAAGTCATCTTCTGTGACTGCACCATAGGAAGCGACCACAGCGGGAATCATGATCGCATCAGCCAAGGCCAACGACGGCCGCGCGGCTAACACAACACCGCCAATTTGACTGTACAGTGACTCGATATGAGGAAAAGCGTGATTGATGCCCTTGCGCAGATTAAGCTGTGCCGCAAAAAAGGGTTTTTGATGGAAGTGTAAATGCCAGCCTTGCGCATAAAACAACAAAGACTGAATGAACGGCAGCGTAACGGGTCGTTGATGGGTGCGGCATTCGGTGTAGAGCATGCCTGCGATGGCCAATGCGGCTTCCATGGGTTCCTCGTTCCAACTTACTCTGGCGGGTAAAGTCATTGTAGTTTCTCTGTAGAAATTTTCAAGGGCAAATTTGCCTCTAATTTGTATTACCTGATACAGTATGAGACGATTATCGCACGCACTAATTTCTACAAAATGGTAAGTCATAACTCGCTTAACGGCAAGACATATTGAAACTTGAACCAAAAGATTCGCATTTTTACAAACCAAGCCACTGTGCCTGTGCCATGCTAGCATTACCGTATTGCCCAATCCCATTACCATATTCGTCATGATCCATTCCATCACTCGCTCATCTGCCGTCCTGTCTTGTATCATGCTGTGCGCCTGCGGCACCCTCCCCAACCCCGCTTGGCACAGCGCGCCCCCCATGCAATACGCACGCGCCGCGCACGCGGTGGTAGCCACACCGGACGCGATTTATGCACTGGCAGGCACCGGCCAAGGCGGCTTGCCAGTGTTGCCGGTAGAGCGCTTTGACGGCACGCGCTGGCAAACTGATGGCAATCTGCCCGGCGCGGGCCTGAATGCCCCGGCGGCGGCGGTATTGGATGGCAAGATTTATTTGATTGGTGGTTTTAATACCAGCACCAATATCCCCAGTGCCGAGGTTGCCGTGTACGACCCGGCCACACGCAACTGGCAGGCAGGCGTGCCCCTGCCCGCGCCGCGCGGTGGCCATGCAGCGGCGGTGTTGCAGGGACGAATCCATGTGGTCGGTGGTGGCAACAGCGAGCGGACATTGTCTGAGCACAGCGTGTTTGATCCGGCAAGCGGCCAATGGCAGGCGCGTGCCGCACTGCCGCGTGCCGAAGGCAGCCCGGCGCTGGTGGCGTTGGATGGAAAACTGTATGCCATTGGCGGACGCAGCGGGGATGCTGATTTTGGTGACGTGTATATCTACGATCCGCAAGCCGACCGCTGGCACAATGGCCCGCCGATCCCGCCGCGTGGCACTGCTGGCGGCCTGGTGGTGTGCGACCGGATTTGGATCTTTGGCGGTGAATCACAAGCGAAACAGGCCAGTCTGGCCGACGTACTGCAACTCGATTTGGCAGCGCAGCGCTGGCTTGAAGCCGCACCACTGCCAACAGCGCGCAATTTTGCCCGGGCCGTGAAACTGGGGCAAACCGTGTATGTGGTCGGTGGCAGCCCGACTGCCGGGGACAGCCACGAATCTGCCGGTAGCGCCGTAGTGGAACGGTTTGTGGCACCGTGCGCTACGCCATAACCCCCTGCCAGACAAATCGGCAAAAAAATGGGACTGCAATACTGCCAGCCCCGTGTATAAGGTCCAAAGCACTTTTAAATCACCAAGTAAACTGAATCACAAAACTATCCAAACCTGCTGAACCGAACCCGAGCAGTTCCAATACTGCCGCGATCACGACGAATAGCGTTTTCATGCTGCTGCCCCTTGCCCGAACTGCTACCGCACTATTCGGTATGGGCTTACATTCCCGATCAACAGTGAAGCACGATAAAGTACGACTTGATCCACGATACCGCCTCAAAATAATTGTCTATTGCGCAAATTTAATTAAACTTTATACACTTAAACGAACCATATTACACTCTTTAAACTTCACATTTAAAGATTCTTGATTTAGCCACATAAAAATTTTTCATAGCCCATTTAGATTGGCATCAAATACAAAAAAACCTCCAAACAAAAATTGAAATTAAAATAAAAAGTGAGGCTATTTATTTCCACTCAATCCCAATTTATTGTTATTTTCCTATTTTTTTAAATTTTTCAACTTGACACTCAAAAACAATCCCAATTACTATTTATTCTCGATTGCTTGCTGCACCAATTTATCGCCGACTAATTCATCACATAGGTTACAAATGAAAGCCAGGCGTTCTCAAAGACCAAGTGCCCCCCCCCGGCCTTGCCACGTAGGGATTTACGGCTTGCAGACCAAGGGGTTGGCTCTTTGGGCCGGGTCAAGGCCGCCGAAGCCGCGCCAGAATGGCGATTGTCCTTGATGCGGCCCAAAAAGGCGGCCATACTGGCGCATGCAAAGAAAGCCCTGCCAGCCAAGGGTGTTGCACTTGGTCTTTGAATCCGCCCATGGCCATTTGCCGCAAGGCACCGCTTCTTACTTAAAAATTCTTGTAGAATCAGACACGCTAGTCAGTCGTCCCAAAATCCACACACCACGAAAAAGGAGTTCGTTATGTCTCGATCAGACAAAAATAAGGTAGGCCGAAATATTGCAAAAACCCGTGCTGGCGTTTATGGCGTAGCGACTGGTGAAGGTTCTTACTCAACGAAGAGTGGTGCATACAAGTCGGGGCAAAATCGATTTGAACCATCCAAAAAGGATTCGTCTGTCAGAGACAATATCCGCACACACAAAAAGAAAACGGGCTGCTTCCTTACAACTGCGGCGTGCGAATACATGGGGAAAGCTGATGACTGTGCAGAACTAAATACTCTCCGCGCCTTTCGTGATGGCCATCTTCAAGGACTTCCAGATGGAAAAAAATTGATTGAAAAATACTATAGCATTGCCCCAACAATAGTCGATGCCTTGAATTACCCAAGTGACCATGCTCATATTTGGTCAGTAATTCAAGAGTGTTTGGCATTCATTGAAGTTGGGAAATTTGACGATGCAACAGCCTCATATTCCCGCATGGTCAACGAGTTTGCTACTCGATTGCAAATAAGCAAATTAAAAAAATGGGAATGCATTGGTAAGCACTGAGCAGATAAAATCACGGCAACCCTCGCATTTAGCAAGCGGTGCAAGCCTGCCTAGTGGTCTTCTTGTACCGTAATTAATAGAGTTCTTGACCTGCCCGCCAAATGAAAACGTAAGAACACAGCTATCGTGTTTCACATACATATGTGAATATTTACGAATTTATATTTTAAAAAACAAGGAAGCATAATGACACTGAATGAATATGTAGAAAAAATTACCCAGGAGATTAAAGATTCCGCCTCTAAACAGAAAGCCTTATCTGTTGTAGAAAAGGCTCAACGCGTACTGAATGATTCAAAAATAGCAAAATCTGCACAAGAGCAATTTTGGATTGATCTTTATGAATCACTTGGAGGTAGCCGGGAATTTATTGCAGAAAGCCAAGATGCTGCGGCGCTATCTGCAATAATTAGCGCGGCTAAAGCAGTTATAGCAGAAAAGGCCAATAAATAATTATGCAAACCGAAACATACAACCTTGTTACCGTTTATATTTATATCGTATCTGCGGTGATTGCCCTTCTTATGCTTGCTACGGCAGTATGGCAACTCAGAAAATTGGCGCTTCAAGTAGAAGCTGCTGTTAAGTCAAATTCAATTAGTCAGTTAAATGCATTGCTTTCAATGGAGCAGCAAATCGCAGAGAGGCGAAAAGAACTAAGCAAAACAGGAATTGATTTAGCAGAATTAAAGAAGTCCAATGATCAAGAGAAAATAGATTCTGCGAAGTTAAGGTTTAATGAGGCAAAGCAAATGTATTTAAATGCATTGGATAGGCTTTGTTTCTGCATAATTAAGAGCCTGTTATCAGATGAAGATATGAGGCTTGAGTATAGGGATACGATTAAGTCAGCAATGAGAGATTTCTCAGAGGATTTTACGCCGGGGTCGCCATATAGAAATATTAGCAAGATTTATGAAAAATGGGCTGATAGATAATGAAAAGACTTCAACCATGAGTTGCAAACAGTCAAATTTATAAAACCAACCCCGCGTTTAGCAAGCGGTGCAAGCCTGCCTGTCGACACCTTGCACCGCACTTGCCAGCGTACTTTATCCGTTCGCCGGCAAGGGTTCGCTTCGCCGCTGCGCGCCCTTGACCGTGCCAGCGCCTGTGGTTGCGCCACCAAAAACCGCAGCTAAAGAAAAGAACGGGAACGAAATCGACGTTTCGCACGCGTGCGCGTGGCAAAATGTGCCTCTACGGATTTTTTAAATTTGACAGGGGAAACCGCTTTCGTTCAGGCGCTGCAAACTGTTGATTGCACTAAGGAAATTGGCTTTGCGGGCGGCAAAATCGTGTCGGGCGACCATTACTTACAATCTGATCCCATTGGATTGAATGGAGGAATTAATACATATGGATATGTGCTTGGGAACCCAGTTTCATGCACCGATCCAGATGGATTGCAAGCCGTTCCAATTCCAGCGCCGCCACCAATTCCCGGTATTGGTTCGCCATCACCAAGCGGCCCGCGAGGCGGATATGCCCCCAAAACGGATACCTATACACCGCCGCCATCAGGATCATTTATACCTGATTGGTTGCGGGACTTACTAAGCGCGCCATTTGAGGCAAAGCGCTCTCAAAAGGAGCGCGCCACAGATGCACCAAGCTGGTCAAAGCATTATTCACGAGAGCCCCGCGAGGATTGTGATGACTTTGCCAAAAGAGTCTTGAATGAACACTATGGCTGCGGTGATCCGCGTGCAGACCGACGCGGACCAGGTTCTGAATACAGCCAAATCAAGAAATTTTGTGAACGAGGTAGCAAATGAGTGAACCACGAGCGGCCACGAGGGTGGCTTACCCGTATCTGTTCAAGTACGATGGCAATGAGCGCATTCTTTTATGGGTGGATGGTGGGTGCGAAAAGGATTATTTCTTAAACGCATCATCAGGCCAGCTATTAATCTGTGACTCAATTGCGCAAATGCGCAATGAACCGCCTTCAATTGAAAATATAGCAATCCATTGGGATGAGTCTGATGAAATCGATTTGGATCAATTCTGGAAAAAAATACGTGGTTTGCGAAATGGGCGTGCGTCCGCACAAGAAACGTGTAGCGTGATCTTGGCTGGGTGGAATTTCCTTGAAGACTTGGCCCGTACTGTCGCTGTTCGGCAAGATTTGCCCATCTTTACCGATGAATTGGTTCAGCGCGCCTATGAAAAAATCTTTGGTGGTTGTAACTTGCCAGCGGTAACACCTGAAGGATGCAAATATCAACCAATATGGCAAACAGACGAGATAGCGGCGCTTAGATCAGCTATGAAACAACTTTGGCAATGCATCGTCAACATTGCACCACGTCTTATCCGTTGATTTGTATTTAAAAACAAAAAAAGCCACTCCCCCCGGCAGCGCCGGATAGAGTGGTTTTCAAATTTCATCTTCCGGTGTCAGGATCAAGCAACCCTTGCACACCAGCACCACCAAGCGCGTGTTGATTGGAAAGCCTGCATGGCTGTGTCAGTTACCGCTCATGCGTATCCATGGGGTTTCGGGGTGGGTGCCGGGGCGAAGCATGGTGCCAACGGTGATGCGCCGAACCGGTTTGATGTATTTAGGCCGGGCGTGTTTGGGTGGTGGCGTTTCTTTTTTAGCTGCTGCCATGCGTTCGAGCAGTGCTTCCAGTACCGTGACGTAAGAAACCCAGCGCTTGGCCAAGTTTGTGAGTGCGAGCTTAACTTGCGTAGAATTGCGATTAGCCATTATTCAACTCCTTCCGGGCGGTTGGCAAGATCATTTGTCGCTGGATTACAACAAGCACCCCGATTCTTGGATGATGCTGGACAGCGCTAGAAAACGCGGCAGCGGCAAGGCTTGCGGTCGGGTTGCGGTCGGGTTGCGGGGTATCGCGCCACAGACGCGACGGCTTGCCGCCGCACCGGCCAACCTGCAGCAACCGGTGCTGCCCCTGCATGAAAAGCCACCGGCGCGAGCGGCACCGGTTGCGCAACGGCAGGCAAAAGAATGAAGTGTGCGCCAAAGTGGGCAACGCGCCAGGCCGCTTTGCGGCAGGCAACCCCAGTAAGAACGGAAGTGCGCTGCGCGTAAGCGGTATTCGTTCAGTCGCTGCAAACCGTTGATTGCACTAAGGAAATCGGCCTGCCGGGCGGTAAAATCGTGGCAAGCGGACGTTACTTGCAATCCGATCCCATTGGCCTGAAAGATGGCATTAATACCTACGGATATGTGCTTGAGAACCCGGTGCCGTATTCAGCCGCCGAGGACGCGTCGACAAAAAAACGGGACTGCAATACTGCCAGCCCCGTGTATAAGGTCCAAAGCACTTTTGAACCACCCAATAAACCGAATTACAAAATCACCAAAACCTGCTTAACCGAACGCGAACAGTACCAACACCGACTCGATCACGACGAATAGCGCTTTCATGCTGCCTCCCTTTGGACGGATGAATAAACCTGAACCATTTGCTTCAACTCCGGTACACAGGAACCACAACTGGTGCCGCATTGCAGTTTTCGCTGCAAATTTTCCAACAACTCGACCGCACTGCCCTGTTCTTGCGCCAGTGCTGTCATGATTTCACTCTCTGCCACGCCATAGCAATTGCAAACCACCCGACCGCGTGGCTTGAATCCGGCGGGTGGCTTGGCGCTTGGCATCAACAACATGCGCCCCAACTCTGCTACCGGCAAAGCCCCTTCCAGATACGATTTGAGCCAGCCCTCGGCAGCGGTATCGCCTGCCAGCAGCACCGCAGTCAGCTTGCCATCTTGCTGCATGATGCGGCGGCTGTTGCGCTTTTTGTGATCGTCATAGCGCAGCACCTGCGCCCCAGCAATGCCAAACAGGGCTTCGATTTTTTGCACCAGAGCCGCGTCAGCCGGATAATCATCCGCCGCGCGCAACAGCACGCCACTTTGCTCACGGCCAAACAGGGTGGCCGAGGCATAGGCAAATTCGCACAACAGTGGCCGCAAGGCCGCCTGCAATTGCAGCGCCTGCTCGGGCTTGGCCCAGGCAAACACCACCAAACGCCACGGCAATTGCGCCTTTAAAATCTTGACCGCCGCGTGTTTCAGTTCTGGCTGTTTTGAGGACGGGCAAAACGCCGGATTGGTCAAACCATTGACACCATGCGTGCCATGGCTGGTTGACTGGCCCGGCAGGCTGTTACCACCGGAGCGGCCCGATACATATTCTTCACCCCAGTGCATGGCAACAAACGCTTGCCCGGCGCGCAATTGCAAACTTTCTTGCACCGGGAAAATTTGCGTGCCACGGCGGCTCGTCACATGCACCAAATCACCGGCTTTCAGCAAGCGCCGCTCCATGTCGGTGCGTGACAATTGCACCGCCGGTTCCGGCGCATGGGCAAACAATTGCGCCACGGTACCGGTGCGGGTCATGCCATGCCACTGGTCGCGCAGCCGTCCGGTAGTCAGGTGAAACGGGTAGCGCGCATCAACCGGTTCAGAGACCGGCAAATAAGCGCTGGTAATAAAGCGCGCCCGGCCACTGGCAGTGGGAAATACCCCATCTTCATACAAGCGCGCCCGACCGGTGCTGGCCCCTTGCGGATACGGCCACTGCTGCGGCCCGCTTTGCTCCAAAATCGCATACGACAACCCGCCAATATCCAGATCGCGCCCAATGGTGCTGGCCCGGTGTTCGTTCCAGATTTGCTCGGTGTTTTGATACGGAAACAGATTGGTATTTTTACCTAGCAACGGCGCCAGTTGCCGCGCAAAATCGATGGCAATTTGCCAGTCGTGCCGGGTTTCAAACGGTTTCGGCAAGACCGGCAGGCAACGCGAAATGCGCCGTTCGGAATTGGTAACCGTGCCCTCTTTTTCACCCCAGGTGGTAGCGGGCAACAACACATCGGCATATGGTACGGTGGCGCTGGTGTGATACGCTTCTTGCACCACCACCAGTTCGGCAGCCTGCAAGGCGGCGCGCACCGCGCTTTGATCGGGCATCGACTGGGCTGGATTGGTGCAAGCGATCCAGACTGCCTTGATTTCACCAGTACGCAGCGCTTCAAACAATTCCACCGCACTCTTGCCCGGCACAGCGGGCACATCCGGCACGCCCCACAGTTCGGCCACTTCGGCGCGGTGCTGCGGATTGGCCAGATCGCGATGGGCCGACAACAGGTTGGACAAACCGCCCACTTCGCGCCCGCCCATGGCATTCGGTTGGCCGGTCAGCGAAAACGGCCCGGCACCGGGTTTGCCGATTTGGCCGGTGGCCAGATGCAAATTAATCAGCGCGGTGTTTTTGGCGGTGCCGTGCGACGATTGATTCAGCCCCTGACAATACAGCGACAGCGTAGCCTTCGACTGGCCAAACCAGCGTGCAGCCGTCACCAAATCGGCTTCATTGATGCCGCAGGTTTTGGCCACCATGGCCGGATGATATTCCCGCACCAGTTGCTTGAGTTCGGCAAAGCCATCGGTGTGGCGGGCAATATAATCCACATCCACCAATTCTTCCCACAGCAAAATGTGCAGCATGCCGTTAAACAGGGCAACATCGGTACCCGGTAAAATCGGCAAGAACAGATCGGCCTCTTTGGCGGTATCGGTTTGGCGCGGATCGACCACAATCACTTTTAGATTCGGGTTGGCGGCACGTGCGGCATCAAGCCGACGATACAGCACAGGATGAGCGTAGGCGGTATTGGAGCCGGCAATAAACACCAGTTCGGCCAAATCGATATCGTCATAGCAGGCGGGCGGCGCATCCATGCCCAGGCTTTGCTTGTAACCCGATACCGCGCTGGACATGCACAGCCGCGAATTGGTATCGATATTATTGGTGCCGATCAAGCCCTTGACCAGTTTATTAAACACATAATAATCTTCGGTCAGCAACTGGCCGGACAGGTAAAACGCCACGCTGTTTGGGCCATGTTGCAAGATGATGGCGGCAAAGCGCTGTGCCACATGCAGCAGCGCGTCATCCCAGCCGACCCGGCTGCGGGTTTGGCTGCGTTCGGTGCGCAGTTCCGGGTAACGAACCCGGGTTTGGCTTTGCAACAAAGGGCTCGCTGCCAGATGCAAAGTGCTGCCCTTGCTGCACAGGCGGCCATAATTGGCCGGGTGCGACGGATCACCGCGCACACCGGTTATTTGCTGGCCGTCACTGGCCACCAGCACGCCGCAGCCAACGCCGCAGTAACAGCAGGTGGTCTTGATCTCGTTCATGGCCCGGCCACCGCTACGCGCGCCCCGGCCACCAGCCGAATGCGGGTTTCTACCAGTTCCGGGGCCGGTTCCAGCGCCAGCGTCGCCAGTTCGTTCAGGTCGAGCAACACATTCTCGCCCTCAAGCCGTACCGAAAAACCCTGGGTGCAGCCTTCATCGGGTGTCACGGCGCAGCCAGTTGGCAAATCGATTTGCCAGTTGTGCAAGGGGCACGCCACCCGTTCGCCAAACACGATGCCTTGCGAGAGTGGCCCGCCCTTGTGCGGGCAGCGGTCGAGCAGGGCAAACACTTTATCGCTGCTGTTGCGAAAAATCGCGACATTGGCGAGGCCTGCGGCACGCTTGACCACACGCGAGCCGAGTACCGGAATATCGCTGATCTTGCAAATTACTTTCCATTGTTCAGACATAATGCCTCCTGATGGCGGTCTTGGTTGGTCAGGCGTACAAATCGAGCATGGCAAACTGGCGTGAATCAACTTGCGCCGCTTCGCCCTGATGCCACGGATCGGGTTCGCCTTCGAGCGAGTACAACAGCCGCTCATACAGCGCCCGGCGTCCGGGTGCGTCTTCCAGAATCGCCCGTTTCACGTAATCGAGCCCAACCCGGCCCACGTAATGCACGGTGCGCTCCAGATACCAGCCTTGCTCGCGATACAGTTGCAAGAACGCCCCCGAATACTCCATCACTTCTTCCTGGGTTTTCAGCTTGACCAAAAACTGTGCCACTTCGGTTTTGATGCCGCCATTGCCAGCAACATAGATT
>JACCDS011716374.1_pt1 | contig 14474 bp, 18 predicted proteins | sample 7446441 | NCBI WGS metagenome assembly JACCDS01 (sample SAMN15323445, study PRJNA562643) | freshwater metagenome | isolation source: river surface water | place: USA:Blue River Watershed | collected 2017-08-17 | reverse complement strand
CATCTGTCGTAGTGCTGGCGTCGGGCCGCCGGGCTCGCGCCGGCAGGCACCGTCGCCGTAGCGCACGTCACGCCACACCTTCCCCGGTACCGCCTGCTGTTCCCTACCTGCTGTTCCCTACCTGCTGTTCCCCGCCTGCTGTTCCCAGCCTGACCGCCATCGCCTGCCCTGCATGCGCAAAACACTTTACTGAAACATATTTTGTATTGAGATATAATGTGTTTACCTGTTGTTGACTGACGAGACGACCGTGCCCACTGCAACCGACCTTGACCTTCCTGCGCTGCGCAGCGCTTCCAACGAGGCCTGCGCGCTGATGCGCGTGATGTCCAACCCTGACCGCATGCTGCTGCTGTGCCAGCTGTCGCAGGGCGAGCGACGCGTCGGCGAACTCGAAGAATTGCTCGATATCCAGCAGCCCACGCTGTCTCAGCAACTCGCGGTACTGCGCGAGGAAGCCCTGGTGGAGACACGGCGCGACGGCAAGCAGATTTTTTACCGTATCGCCAGTGACAAGGCGCTGGCGGTGCTGGAAGTCCTGTTCCGCTTGTATTGCAAACCCTGAAAAACGAGGCTCTGACATGTCGATTGACTGGCTCCATTTCACTCCCGGACTCTCGCTGATCGGCGGCGCGCTGATCGGCATCGCATCCGCATTGTTCATTCTTGCAAACGGCCGTATCGCCGGCATCAGCGGCATCCTTGGCGGGCTGCTGCGTCCCGCGCAGGGCGATGTGCAATGGCGCATCGCCTTCCTGCTCGGACTGGTCGTGGCACCGGCGCTGGTCTACCTGTTCATGCCGCTGACCGAGCCAACCATCGACGCCGACACCGGCACCCTGGTAGCGGCCGGCCTGCTGGTTGGCATCGGCACCCGTTACAGTGGTGGCTGTACCAGCGGCCACGGCGTGTGCGGCTTGTCGCGACTGTCGCCCCGCTCGCTGGTGGCCACGCTCGCCTTCATGGGTGCCGGCATCGCGATCGTGTTCGTCATGCGTCACCTGTCCTGATCCGGAGAACCATCATGCGTCATCACATCGATACCCTGTCCTCGTTCATCGTCGGCCTGATCTTTGGCAGCGGCCTGATCCTGGCCGGCATGTCCGATCCGTCCAAAGTGATCGGCTTTCTCGACCTGGCCGGCCAATGGGATCCGTCGCTCGCGTTCGTGATGGGCGGCGCCATCCTGGTCGGCGTGGTCGCTTTCCGCTTTGCACACCAGCGCTCGACTAACTTCTTGGGCGGCGCGATGCGCCTGCCGAAGAAAAGCGATATCGACCTGCGCCTGGTCGGTGGCAGTCTGGTGTTCGGCATCGGCTGGGGTATGGCCGGCTTCTGTCCGGGTCCGGCGCTGACGGCACTCGGCACCGGCAATACCAAGGCCATGATTTTCGTCGCTGCGATGGTGGCCGGCATGGCACTATTCGAAGCGGCCGACCGGTTCTGGCATGCACCGCGCCGCAACCGCCACACCACGTCGTCCCACTGACTGCCCCAGGAGATTTCCATGAAAACCAATGTCGGAACGATGGACCGTGTACTGCGCATTCTCGCCGGCGCGATCCTGATTGCACTCACGCTGACGGACACCATCGGGCCCTGGGGCTGGCTGGGCGTCGTTCCCATCCTGACCGGACTGTTCCGCTTCTGCCCGGCCTACACGCTGCTGGGCATCCGCACCTGCCCGGCCGGGCGCGCCGGCGGTAATCCGAACTAAGCATGGCAAAAGGCTTTTCAAACCCGCGCCAGACCTGGGACAGCCGCTTCGCCAGCGCTGACTACATCTTCGGCACTGCGCCGAATGTGTGGCTGGCCGCGCATGCCGAATTACTGCAGCCGGGCATGCGCGTGCTGGCGGTGGCCGACGGCGAAGGACGCAACAGCGTCTGGATGGCGCAGCGCGGCCTGCAGGTCGATGCGTTCGACATCTCGCCGGTGGGTGTCGAGAAGGCGCGACGGCTGGCACAGGAGACCCACGTTACGGTGAATTTCCAGGTGGCCAGCGTCGAAGAGTTTGCATGGAAGGTCGGCGAGTACGATGCGGTGGTCGCCATCTTCATCCAGTTCGCCGACCCGGACACGCGCGCTACGCTGTTGAGGCAAATGAAGTCAGCCCTCAAGCCCGACGGCCTGATCCTGCTGCAGGGCTACACGCCGAAGCAGCTCGACTACAAGACGGGCGGCCCGCCCAACGCCGACCATTTGTATACCGAGGACTTGCTGCGTGACGCGTTCGGCGACATGGATATCGTCGAGCTGCGTTCCTATGACGACGTGCTTACCGAAGGCAGCCAGCATTGCGGGCAGTCGGCGCTGGTCGGGCTGGTCGCACGCAAACCGTTCGGCTGTAACTTCCGCTGAAGTGGCGCTGACGGCCCGCGCATCGCGGCAGCCGGCGCGATGGCGGGGCTATCCGCCCGGCAGCCCCGGATTGCCGGCGACACCAAGGATGCGCGGCACATTCAGCGTGCGCGGACTGACCACTTTCTTCTCGCGCAGCCAGCCGGCCACTACCTCCCAGACCGGCTCGCCCTGCGCGCCCTCCGCTACCGGGGCCCAGCCGGCCACCTGATAGGTTTTCGCAGGATCAATCGGCACACCGTGCAGCCGCATGTCCTGGATGCGCGCACCGATCCGGGCAGCCGGATCGATCGCATAAGTCATGCCGCCCACGCGCACCATATCGCCGCCCTGCTGGTAGTAGGGATCGGGATTGAACAGGTTGTCGGCGACGTCTTCGAGCACGGTTTTGATCATCTCGCCCTTCATCGCCGTCAGCGTCGAGTACGAATAGGTCGTCGCGGTCTGGTCGAGCAAGTGCTCCATCAGGATGGCACTGCCGGGCAACAGCGAGGTTCCCCAGCGAAAACCGGGAGAGAAGGCGATATCGGCGCCCTTCACCTCCATCAGCGCATCGACGATCAGCTGGTCGAAACTACCGTTGAAATTCCCGCGCCGGTACAGCGTGGCGTCGGTGACGGCCAGCGGCTCCGAGAGCCTGCTCTCATACGGTGCCCGCAGGCTGGCGATCAGCGCCGCCATGGCCGGATCCGGCGGCAGGTCGTTCGCCAGCACCGGCAGCAAACGGTAATGGTAGTCGTGCACGCGGCCGTCACGCACGTCGAAGTCGAGTACCGCGAGGAATTTGCCGTTGCTGCCGGCGTTCGTGACCAGCGTCTTGCCGCCCGGATTGGCAACGATCACGGGCCGCGGCATGCCGTCATGGGTATGGCCGCCGAGAATGGCGTCGATGCCGCGCACACGCGACGCCATTTTCAGGTCGACGTCCATGCCATTGTGCGACAGCAGCACCACCACCTTCGCGCCTTTGGCGCGCACTTCATCGACCATCTGCTGCATGTGCTCTTCCTGCACACCGAAGCGCCAGTCGGGCACCAGGTAGCGCGGGTTGGCGATCGGCGTATACGGAAAGGCCTGCCCGATGATGCCGACGGCTACGCCGTTCATCTCGCGCAGGCTGTAGGGGGCGAACACCTGGTCGCCGAAATCGGCCGTATGGATGTTCTGGGCGAGGAACTCCACCTTGCCCTTGAAGTCGCCGCCCACGATCTCCTGCACGCGCTGGTCGCCCAGCGTCATCTCCCAGTGAGCGGTCATGATGTCGACGCCAAGCAGCAGGCAGGCATCGACCATGTCCTGCCCGCGGGTCCACAGCGCCGTGCCGGAGCCCTGCCAGGTATCGCCGCCATCGAGCAGCAGCGCGCCCGGGCGGCTGGCACGCAGCCGCTTGACCAGCGTGGCCAGGTGCGCAAAGCCGCCGACCTTGCCATAACGCTCGGCCGCATGCTCGAAGTCGAGGCAGGTGAAGGCATAGGCCTCGCGCGATCCGGCCGCCAGGCCGGCATAGCGCAACAGGTGCTCGCCAACCAGATGCGGCGGCTTGCCGTTGGCCGTGCCCATGCCGAGGTTGACGCTCGGCTCGCGGAAATACAGCGGCCGCAGCTGCGCGTGACAATCGGTAAAGTGCAGCAGATGCACGTTGCCGAAGCGCGGCACGTCATACAACGTGCCGGTGGACGGCGCAGCGAGCACGGCGCGACTGTCCAGCGCCATGCCGGCGGCGGCGGCGGCACCCAGCACCTGCAGGAATTCTCGACGGGAAAGGGCCATGGGGGAGGCGTCGGTTGGGCGAAGCGCCGCCAGTCAATGGTTGACCGGTGACGCGGGGTCGAGCAGCAGCGCCATCACATCGCGGATTTGCTGCTCGGTCAGGATCTGCTGGTGTCCGAAGCGGGGCATGTTCGAGCAGGCCTTGAATGCCTGCGCGTTATAGATCTTCGCCCACGTGTATCTCAGCACGGCGTCCGAGCCATCCCGCAGCTTGCCGTACTGGTACAGCGATGGACCGATCGTGCCATACGCGAGTTCGTCCTTGCGGATCTGGTGGCACGCATAGCAATTGCCGCCGTTCGGCGCGCCCGCCACATCCGATGACTGCAGGCCGCGACCGTTCTGGGCGATCTTTTCGCCCTCCTTCCAGTCCCCCAGGAAGCGGCCGTCGGCCGGATACCTGACCGCAGCGAGTTGCGCCTGCTCGATTCGTACCGCGAGCGGATCCGCCACCTTGCCGCCGGCGACACTGCAGGCCCGCTGCACGTCGTCTTGCTGCAGCACACGCTCAAGCGTCGCCGGCCCCTTGTCGAACAGCTCGCGGGCCATCATCGCGCGCAGTGCGCGATCAATGTCATCTTCTGCAGCCGACGGCAGGAACATCAGCGCAGCGGCCACGGCGGCCACGCCAGCGAGCGTTTTCTTCATCGCATTCTCCTCAGCGCTTCAGTGCCGGCGCGTCATAAGTGCCCCCCTCGGCGCGCCTGGCGAGGAACAGGCTGATCGCGGTGATCAGGTCGGCGCCATACACGGGTTCGGGGAAGCGCTGCTGCCGCAGGCAGTCGGACAGCCGGTGCTGCATGCTGCGCACCTCGCCCTGCGACACCCGGTAGGCAGGCCAGGATCCATAGGCGCGCTGCGCGTCGGCTGCGCGCGTGATGTTCGGCAGCTCCTGCAAGCGGATGCGCTGGTTGTCCTCGCTATGGCACGTGGCGCATGCGAAGTCGTGCGGTCCGGCCCGGTAATAGAAAAAGCGCCGGCCAATCTCATAGGCCAGCTGCTCTTGCGGGTGCGTCATCGGCGGGCGGATCGTCATTCCGCGCGACTGCGCGGTGATGTACGCGACCAGCGCCTCGATGTCGGAAGGATTGCCGGCCGAGCCGAACGGCCGCGCCGATGCCTCGGCCCGGCTCAGGCCCTGCAGCGTCATGCGGCAATGCATGAGCCGCTGCTCCAGGTCCATCACCTTGCCGACATCGCTGAAGTAACGCGGCAGCTCGACATACGCCCCCTTGAGCACGCCCGGACCCTTGCCGAAGTCGCACTGTTGCAGCGAGACCGCCTTCGGGCCGGCGGCGGTCTGCCACAGTTCTTCGCCGCGCATCTCCCACAGCTCGGCGGGGTTGCCATCGGCGAGCAGCTGCCGGTATTTCGCAATCGCGTCGGTGGCACCGGACTGCGCGAGCGCCGCTGCACACGCGGCCCCCAGCGCGAGGCACAGCAGCAGCCTGCTCTTGAGCTTGATCATCCCGTCTACCCTCCCCTCGCCCGCATCGACCGGCCGCGCGGCCGCCCTCAGGTGACCGCGACTTCGTCCGTCCTTGAATCGCCCTGGTTGTCGCGCCAGCTGATGGCCACCTTGTCGCCCTTGGTGCCGTTCCTGAATTTGAAGGAGAGGAACGGATCCTTCGAGATCGAGGTGCCGGTCTCGGCCTCGAACACGGTCTTGCCATTGCAGGTGGCGACAATCGTCTGGATGAAGTGCGCCGGCACCAGCGCACCGCTGGCATCCTTGCGCTGGCCCGTCTCCATGTCATGCTTGATCAGCACCTTGACTTCCGTGACTTCGCCGGCCTGTACTGCGCGAATACGCATCGGACTTCCCATCGTGCTTGCCTCCGTTGTGTCCGGTCCGCTCAGCCGCCGCAGCCGCCCAGCGTGACCTTGATTTCCTTGCTGGCGACGTACCACGTGCCGCCGGCCTGTACCAGTGCATGCACATTCGAGGTGCCGGCCATTTTTACGCGCGTGGAAACCGTCGGCTCGGTACCCGGCGGCAGGCTGATACGCGCTGACAGCGGATAGGGATTCTTCTCGACCAGGATCGCAATCTTCTCGGTGCCGGCCACCTTGCTCGTCACGCTGACCGGCACCACGGCGCCGTTCTCAGCGATCTCGGGCACATTCAGCAGCACATCGGCGCTGGCGACGAAATCGCCGCCCAGTTTTTTCATCAGCTCGTCGATGCGCTTCATCTCGAACAGCTCCGCGTGCCATTCGGCGGCCAGCGCCTCCGGCACTTTCAGCAGGCCCGTCGACAGGGCCAGCGCAAAGGCACTCAGTGTCTGCAGTGCCTGTCGTCGTGAATGGTCCATATGGCTCTCTCCGGTCAGTTGTCAACGGACAGCGCCCGAACTGCTAGCGTGCCCCGTTCAATATCCATGTCACCAACAGCGCCAGCTGCTCGTCGCTCGGCTGCGCTTGCGCCGGCATGGGAGTGCTGCCCCAGTTACCCGCCGAGCCCGCGCGAATCCGTTCAGTCAGTGGCTTGTCCATGCCCGTCTGGTCGCGGTAGCGTGCCGCGACATCGGTAAACGCCGGGCCGACGATCTTGTGGGCGATGCCATGGCAGGACAGGCAGGCCATCTGTTTGGCCAGCGCCGCCGGATCCGCCGCGTCGCCGCGCGCGCTGCCTGCGCGCGGCGCGGCCAGCTGCGCGAGCTCATGGCGGCGCGCCTGGCCCACCGGACGGGTCAGTGCGGGCTCCAGCGTGTTTGCGCCGCGCACCGCGCCAAACGCACGGTTCTGCAATTGCAGGTTGCCATGCGCTGAACGGGCCACATCGGGCAAGTAGGAACGGATCGTCACCTCCCCGGCACAATCACTCATGCAGGCAGGTGACGCGACATCCGGCGTGCCATCGACATCACGCAGTCCATGCGCGACGGTCATGCCAGCGCGGTTCGGCAGCAGCTGCTGCGCCTGTGCGATGTTCTTGTCCGACAGCACGTAGTCATCCGGCACGATATCGGCCAGGTTCAGGATGTAGGCGGTGACGGCATACACCTCGTCCACGCTCAGCGATTTCGGCGCCGTCCACGGCATCGCGCGATAGGTGTAGTCCCAGAGCGTCGACAGGGTCGGGACCTTCATCAGCGTCGTGCGCTGCGGCTGGCGATTGCCCTTCAGCGACGCCACCCGGCCGCTGGCGACATCGTCTTTCGTGGTGCCGCCGACAATCGGCGTGAACACTTCATTGAGCTCGCCGAAGGTGCCGTGGCATGAGGCGCATTTGCTGTCCCAGATTTTCTGCCCGAGCGCGACCGAACCCGAACCGGCCGGCAGCCCCTGGAAGTCGGGCCGCACGTCGATATCCCAGGCGGCCAGCTCCCCGGGCGTGGCGGCGCGGCCGACACCCGGATAGTCAGCGATCGCGGGCGTGAGCACGGCCACCAGCGCGCATGACAGGGCCAGCGCCCGTACGCGCTTAGTCAAGCTGGACATTCGACACCTCCCCGGACTCGGCGACCAGCCAGGACTGAATGGCATTGTTGTGATAAATCGAGCGCGTGCCGCGCACCGCGCGCAGTTCATTGAGCCTGGGCTGCACATAGCCGGTCTGGTCGATCGCGCGCGACTGCAGCAGCGCCGGCTTGCCATCCCAGACCCAGTCGATGTTAAAGCGGGTCAGGCATTTGTTCAGCACCGGCCCCTCGATGCGCGCGGCGCGCCAGTTGCGGCCGCCATCGACCGACACGTCGACGCGACTGACCTTGCCGCGGCCGGACCAGGCCAGCCCGGTAATGTTGTAATAGCCCGTGTCCAGCAGCAGCTGGCCACCCGACGGCGTGGTGATCACGGACTTGCATTCCTGAATGGAACTGTACTGCCGGTGCAGGCCGTCGGGCATCAGGTCTACATAATGGATCGATTCATCTTTTGTACCCCAGGGCTGGTCGCCGACCTCGATGCGGCGCAGCCACTTCACCCAGGACACGCCCTGGACACCCGGCACCACCAGCCGCAGCGGATAGCCGTTTTCGGGGCGCAGCATCTCGCCATTCATGCCCCAGGCGACCATCACGTCATCGAGCGCGCGCGTGATCGGTATCGTGCGCGTCATGCCCGAGCCGTCGCCGCCTTCGGCGAGCACGAACTTCGCCCGGGCGAGGTCGATGCCACAGTCGTCCAGCAGGACCGACAGCGGCACGCCGGTAAACTCGCTGCAGGAGAGCATGCCATGCGTGTACTGCACCGAGGGGACGGCGACATTGCCCCACTCCATTGCCGTGTTGGCGCCACATTCGATGAAATGCATGCGCGACACCGACGGCAGGCGCATCAGGTCGTCCATCGTGTAGACCTTGGGCACCTTGAGCAGGCCATTGATCATCAGCCGATGCGTGGCCGGATCGATGTCATGCCAGCCCTGATGGTGACGCTCGAAGTGCAGGCCGCTGGGGGTGATGATGCCGAACAGCCCCTGCAGGGGCGCAAACGACACCGACGATGCCGCTACCCGCGTCAGACCCGGTGACTCGCGGCGCTGCATGGCTGCCTCGTACTTCGACGGCTGGCCGTAAGGATGGGTGAGCACCGGCTTGCCCAGCGTCGTTGCGTGCTCGGGCAGGTTCAGGATGTGGGGATCGCCAGCGGCCGGATCGGCGCGCACCGCCATCGGCGCAAGCACGCCGGCACTGGCGGCGAGGAAGCTCTTCCTCAGGAACTGGCGGCGCTCGGCGTTCAGGCCGTTGGCCGTGATCTCGTTGGCGAGTTCACGCCCGATAAAATTTTCCGGTGCAAACTGGACACGCCCGCGGCGCCTGACTGGTTCCATCCGTCTTCCCCTTCCCCCGTGCACGGCTGTTCTGCTAGTTGATGCGTACCTCTTAATTGCACATATCGATAATTACGCATTAACTTAAATGTATTATGCTCATGCGATTTGGCGAATGTCAACCATTCACATGGGCAATATCTGCTCAGGCGGATTCCATAATTCGCTGGTTCCCTTGAGGAAATTTGCGCAGACCGATTTGCAGACCTCGATCGTTTTTGGATCAGCAATCCGGTAGAACACCTGGGTGCCTTCCTTGCGCCGGCCCAGGATGCGGGCGCGGTAGAGCATGCTGAGCTGGCGGGACACATTGGCCTGGGTGGATTCGACGATCGTGACGATATCGCCGACACTGCGCTCGCCGTTGCAGACGGCATGCAGGATCTTCAGGCGCGTGGGTTCGGACAGCAAACCGAAATAGTGGGCCACCTCGTCGAACAAGGCCAGGCGCTGCGCTTTGCTGAGTGACTCGTCCATGAGGCAACCCGGGGAAGGGAGTTGAGTGAATGCGTATAGAAGCATGCAAAGCATATAGAGGTCGCGCCGCCATGACAAACCACGCAGGCCAGGCGTCCGGCCGGCGCGTGTGCAACGGTACGCAGGAATCCGTCGTCATTGCAGTTCGGCAGCCTGTCAAACGCAGGCAAACGCGCCAATAAAAAACGGACGGCACAGGCCGTCCGTCAGATCGGGCAGCAGCGCGTCAGACCGGCTTGCCGTGCATGCCGAGGCGCTGCATCAGCGCACGATCGTCGTCGACTTCCGGATTGCCGGTCACGAGCAGCTTGTCGCCGTAGAAGATCGAGTTGGCACCGGCCAGGTAGCACAGCGCCTGCATGCCGTCGCCGAGTTGGCGGCGACCCGCCGACAGGCGCACGCGCGCCTTCGGCATCGTGATGCGTGCGACCGCAATGGTGCGCACGAATTCCAGCGGGTCGAGCGGCGCTTGCTCGGCCAGCGGCGTTCCTTCGACGGCGACCAGATGGTTGATCGGCACCGAATCCGGGTACGGGTTCAGGTTGGCCAGCTGCGCAATCAGCCCGGCGCGCTGCGTGCGCGATTCACCCATGCCGACGATGCCGCCGCAGCACACCTTCAGGCCCGCCTCGCGCACATGGCCGAGCGTGTCGAGCCGGTCCTGGTAGTCGCGCGTGGTGATGATCTCGCCGTAAAACTCCGGTGCGGTGTCGAGGTTGTGGTTGTAGTAGTCAAGGCCGGCCGATGCAAGCCGTTGCGCCTGGTCCTCTTTCAGCATGCCCAGCGTCGCGCAGGTCTCGAGCCCGAGCGCCTTGACGGCCTTCACCATCTGCTCGACCGCGTCGATGTCACGGTCCTTCGGCGAACGCCACGCGGCGCCCATGCAGAAGCGCGTCGCGCCACTGTCTTTGGCGGCCTGCGCGGCGGCGACCACCTCGTCGACCGCCATCATTTTCTCGGCCTTCACGCCGGTGTCATGATGTGCCGACTGCGGGCAGTAACCGCAGTTCTCCGGGCAACCGCCGGTCTTGATCGACAACAGCGTGGCCAGCTCGACCTCGCTCGCGTCCCAGTGCGCGCGATGCACCTGCTGCGCGCGCCACAGCAGGTCATTGAACGGCAGCTCGAACAGCGCGGCGACCTCGGTTACCGGCCAGGTCTCATTCGCCTTCACGAGGTCAGCGATCTTCTTGGAGGCGGCAAAAAATTCGATGGTTTGCGACGACATGCGGGAATCCCAATACGAGAAACAAAACGCTAAAGCGCCGGCTTCGGCCAGCGGTCAAGCAAGGAAAAATCGAGGGCGCCAGCCGCCTGTGACGGCGACGGCGCGGCCATCCACGGCACCACGCCCAGCAGCGGCGCGCCCAGCCTGTGCCGCAAGGCCAGGATGTTATCGGCCTGGTGCGGCATCGCCGGATCGATCTGGTTCGCGACCCAGCCGGCCAGCCGCAGTCCGCGCGCGCCGATTGCTTCCGCCGTCAGGAGCGCGTGGCTCAGGCATCCGAGCCGCAGGCCGACCACGAGGATAACATCAAGTTGCAGCGCAGCAGAGAAATCGGCGGTATCGAAACCGTCCGTCAATGGCACGCGGAAACCGCCCACCCCCTCAACCACTACTGCCGCCGCCTGCGCGGCCACCTGGCGGTAAGCATCAATCAGCACACGCGGATCGATCGTCACATTCTCGAGCCGGGCGGCGACATGCGGCGCACAGGCTTCGCGCAGCAGGTAGGGGGTGGTCAGAGCGCGCGGCAGCGCCAGCGTCGACTCGGACGCCAGCAGCGCGACATCCTCATTCCATAGCGCACCGTCGCGCAGCTCGGCGCCGGCCGCCACCGGCTTCACGCCGACCGCCGGCACACCGGCCTTGCCGAGCGCCTGCAGGAACGCGGCCGACACCAGCGACTTGCCGACCCCGGTGTCGGTGCCGGCAATGAAGCAGGCAAACTGCGGGCCGCCGGCGATTGGGTGAGGTGCTGCGTTCATGTGTGCTCCTGAGTTACGACCTGCGCTTCGATGTCCAGCAGTGCCTCGGCCAGCGCATCGACCTGCGCCAGCGTATGCGCGGCCGACAGTGTGATGCGTAGTCGTGCGCCGCCCGGCGGCACGGTCGGCGGACGGATCGCGCCAACCCAGAAGCCGCGCTGCAACAGCGCCGTGCCGGCAGCCATGGTGGCTGCGTTCTGGCCGATGATGACCGGCTGTATCGGCGTATCCGACGGCAGCAGCGTCCACGCCTTGAGGGCCAGCCGCTGATGCAGCCGGGCGATCAGTTGCGCCAGCTGCGCACGCCGCTGCCGTCCCTCGTCACTATCGATGATCGCGATGCTGGCCAGCAGCGCATGGGCCACTGCCGGCGGCGCCGCCGTCGTGTAAATGTAGGAACGCGCGCGCTGCACCAGCCACTCGATCACGCTCGCATGCGCGGCGACAAAAGCACCGGCCACGCCGGCCGCCTTGCCCAGCGTGCCGACATAGACCAGCTGGGGGGACGACAGCCCCAGCTGCTCCAGCACGCCGCGGCCGTGCTCGCCGAGCACACCGAATCCGTGTGCATCATCGACCACCAGCCACGCGCCGTAGCGCTCGCACAGCAGCAGCAGTTCACGCAGCGGTGCGATGTCGCCGTCCATGCTGAACACACTGTCGGTGACGACCAGTTTGTCCTTCGCGGTGGCCTGCTGCAGCAGCGCCTCAAGCTGCGCCAGGTCCTTGTGCGGATAGACGTGCAGGGTGGCGCGGGCCAGCCGTGCACCGTCGATCAGCGAGGCGTGGTTGAGCTCCTCGGAAAAGATCTCGGCGTCCTTGCCGGCCAGCGCGGACAGCACTGCGAGGTTGGCCATGTAGCCGGTCGAGAAATACAGTGCGCGCGCTGTCGGCACATACGGCGACAAGAATTGCGCCAGCCGCGCTTCCAGCGCCACGTGGGCGGCCGAGTGGCCGGAAATCAGGTGGGAAGCGCCGCTGCCGGCGCCATAGCGCAGCGCACCCTCGCGCAAGGCCTCGACCACGCGCGCATCGGCTGCCAGGCCAAGGTAATCATTGCTGCAGAAGGCCAGCATCGCGCGGCCGTCAACGGTCATCGCCGGCGCATGCGGCGTGTCGACCCGCCGGCGCTGCCGGATCAGGTGCTGCCGTTCGAGTGCTTCCAGCTTCTGCTGCAAGCCGGAGACCAGCGGCGATGTGTCAGGCATTCACCATCCTAGTCAGTGAGCCACGACGGCTTGCGTTTCTCGAGGAAGGCCCGGATACCTTCACGGCCCTGCGGCGACACGCGAACCTCGCCGATGCGCCGCGCGGTATCCGCGATCAGTGCGGCGTCGATGGTCTCGCCGCCGATCTCGCGCAACAGCCGCTTGCATTCGTCCTGCGCATGCGGACTGCCGGCGCCGAGGTGATGCGTGATCCGCGCCAGCACGGCATCGATGTCCGCAGCCGGCACGACCTCGTGCGCGAAGCCGATACGCGCGGCTTCCTGCGCGGAAAAGCGCTCGGCAGTCAGGAAGTAGCGATGGGCAGCACGCTCGCCCATCGCCCGCATCACATACGGTGCGATGGTGGCCGGGATCAGGCCCAGCCGCACTTCGGACAGGCAGAATTCCACGCCATCGGCTGCAAGCGCGATGTCGCAGGCCGCAACCAGACCCATGCCGCCGGCATAGCAGTCGCCATGCACGCGCGCGACGGTCGGCTTGCTGCAGTCGTAGATCGCGTGCAGCATGTCGGCCAGCGCCTGCGCATCGGCGCGGTTCTCTTCCTCGGAGTAAGCGGCCATGCGCTGCATCCAGTTCAGGTCGGCACCGGCACAGAAGGCGGGACCGCGCGCGGCCAGCACGATCACGCGGACCGCGCGCTCCCGGTCGAGCGCCCGGAACCCATGGGTCAGCTCGGCGATCGATTGCTCATTGAACGCGTTGCGCACTTCGGGGCGATTCATCCAGACCGTGGCGACATGGCCGTCACGCACGATCTCAAGGGTCTGGTAATCCATGGCTCTGTCGTCAGTTGGCTGCGTCGGACGCTGGCTTGACCATGTCCTGCGGATTATCGATGCGCAATCGGCGGCGCTCAGGCTCGACTGCCGCAAGCGGCGCCACTTCTTCCATCTCCTGCAGGCATTGCACCGCCAGCTGCTGGTACTCCCGGGTCCCCTTGCGCTTCCACGCGATTTCTTTGTCCGTCAATTCTCTCACCACCTTGGCCGGCGCGCCCATCACCAGGCTCTTCGGCGGCACCTGCATGCCGGTCTTGACGAAAGCCATGGCCGCGACGATCGCGGATTCCCCGATCACGGCACCATCCATCACCACCGCATTCATGCCGACCAGCGCATCGCGACCGATGCGCGCGCCGTGGATAACCGCGCCATGGCCGACATGGCCGTCCACCTCGATTACGGTATCGCTGCCCGGAAAGCCATGCACCACGCAGGTATCCTGCAGGTTCGACCCTTCTTCCATGATCAGCCGGCCGAAATCACCGCGCAGGCAGGCATTCGGCCCGACATAGCAGCGCGGGCCGATGATCACGTCGCCGATCAGCACTGCGGTCGGATGCACGAACGCGCTCGGGTGGATCACCGGGATCACGCCCTCGATTGCATATACCTTCGGCTGCGACTTCATGAGCCGGTCCGGATCACGATCTTGCCGGTGACTTTGCGCGAGGCCATGTCAAGCAGCGCCTGCGGCGTCTGCGCCAGCGCATAGGTGGCCGACACATGCGGCCGGATTTTGCCGGCCCCATGCCAGCGCATCAGTTCCTGCATTGCCGCCACATGTCTGGCCGGTTCACGGCGAATGAATTCCCCCCAGAACACGCCGACGGCCGACGCGCCCTTGAGCAGTGGCAGGTTCAGCGGCAGTTTCGGGATTTCACCGTTGGCAAACCCGATCACCAGGTGACGGCCGCGCCAGGCGATCGAGCGGAATGCGGCCTCGGTATAGCTGCCGCCGACCGGATCGTAGATCACGTCCGGCCCCTTGCCGCCGGTGCAGCGCTTGATGCCTTCGCGCAGGTCTTCCGTGCTGTAGTTGATGGTCTCGTCGGCGCCGTGCTCGCGGCAGACTGCCAGCTTTTCATCGGT
>JACCDS011382582.1_pt1 | contig 14477 bp, 16 predicted proteins | sample 7446441 | NCBI WGS metagenome assembly JACCDS01 (sample SAMN15323445, study PRJNA562643) | freshwater metagenome | isolation source: river surface water | place: USA:Blue River Watershed | collected 2017-08-17 | reverse complement strand
TGCCGATGCTGCTGCGCTGGGACGATCTCGCGCCGACCTACAGCCGCCACTTCGGCGCCGCGTGAGCCGCGCGCCGAGCGACCCGCGCGCGCCACAGCGCCGGGCCTTCGCGCAGCGCCCAGGCCACGGCGTCCAGCGCGCTGCCGGCGGGGAGTGGGGGGCGCGTGTCGTCTGGCGCCGCGGGCGGCAGGGCGTCGGCCCAGACCGGGCCTTGCGCGCCGGCGAGCGAGCAGGTGGCGATGACCGCCGCCGCCCGCAGCAGCCCGGTGGCCGGGTTGGCGGCGGCCGCAGCGGCCTGGCGGGCCAGCGCGCCGATGTCGCTGTCGGGCAGCGGCCAGGGGCCGGGCTGGCGGTCGGTGCCCACCGTGGCGGCGGGCAGCAGGGCGGACCAGCTCATGACGCACTCCTCAACCACAGCGGCGCGCCGTCGCCGGCCCAGGCGGTCAGCGGCGCAAAGGCCTGGCCGTCCCATTCGCCGGCCAGGTCCAGCGGCCGCCCGCCGGACAGGGCCAGCAGAGTCCAGGTGTCGGCGTCGCTCAACGACACGGGCAGGGCCCGGCCGTCCACGATGACGCGCAGGCGTTCGGCGTGGCGCAGCGGCAGTGCGCCGCGCAGCACGACGGGGTGCAGGCTCGCCCACGGGCAGCCGGCCACGCGCTGCGCCACGGCCAGCCATTCCTCGCGGGCCGTGGGGGCGGGCCAGCGCGCCGCTCCGGCGGCGGTGGGGGTGTCCAGCGGCAGGGCGCGCAGCTCGCTGCCGCTCGGAAAGAAAGCCAGCGTCGCGTCGACCGCCGCGCCGGTCAGCCAGGATTGCTCGAAGCCGCGGCCGCCGAAGGCGTGGTCCAGCAGCCAGGCGCGGCGGCCGCTGCGCTCGCCGTGCAGCCACACGCGGCGCTCCATGAGGCGGTCGTCGCGCTCCTCGAGCGCGCAGCCCAGCACGGTCCAGCGGTCGGTCACGCGCGGGCCGTGGGCCAGCACCTCGTCGCGGTCCATCGGCCAGCCGGCGACGACGCGCAGGTCGCCCTGCTGCGCCGGCGTGAGCTGCTCACGGCGGGCCAGCGCCTCGCAGGCCAGTTGCAGCAGGCCCAGGCGCTGCAGCGTCTGCTCGGGCCAGTCGGCACCCCGGCGCACGCCGGCAGCGGCTGCCTGGATGCGCTGCCCGAGGCCTGGCGCCTGGGCGTCCACCATGCGGCGCGCGATCGTGGCCCAGCCTTGCAGCGCCGTGTCGTCGAGCGCGCCGAGGCCGCGTGCGATCTGGTCGGCCAGCCAGCGCTGCAGGTCTTGCGCGGCGGTCTCGATGCGTTGCCAGCGCTGGGCCTCGCGTTTGTCGGCCGCGGCCGGGTCGGCGGGCGGCGCGTCGGCGGCACGGGCCTGCTTTTCGGCCTGTTTCTCCGCTTGCTTCTCGGCCTTCTCGGCGCGGCCGGTCAGCCACTCGGTGACCCACGCGGGCGCGTCGCTCGCGGCAAAGCTGGCCGGCTGCTGTGCCCGCATCAGCAGCAGCGCGAGGCCATGCTTGCAGGGGAACTTGCGGCTGGGGCAGGAGCAGCGGAAGGCCGGGCCGGCGAGGTCCACCTGCGTCTGGTAGGGCTTGGAACCGCTGCCTTGGCATTCGCCCCAGACGGCGGCGTCGTTGGCGCCGAGCAGTGGCCATTGGGCCGGCCGCACCAGGCCGTGCGCGGCCTTGGCCGAGGCCGCGTCTGGCGCAAGCGCGAGCACGGCTTCCGAGGTCAGCGGGCTGCTGGCCGACATGTGTTCGATTCCCCCCAGGAACTTTCTTGTGCGCGCAGTCTATGTCAGCTGGAGGCCGCTCACTTGCAGGGATAGGGCCTGCCAACCATCGAGATGGTGCTCGGTGCGACGCTGCTGTTGAACGCGTTGTTGTCCGAAATGCGCGAGCGGAAGATCTCCACGCAGGTGTTGCCGCGGCGCATGACGGTGCGGTATTCGCCTTGCGCGCCGATGGACTGCGAATGGTTGTCCACGCGTTCCTCCACCCAGGCACCGGCGCCGCCGGTGGCGTCGGCGATCTTGTCCTCCAGCGTCGGCTTGGGCGTGTTGCTGCGCGGGTCGCTCAAGGCCGGGTTGCGTGCGGCGGCCGACGACGCGGCATAGCCCGGCGGCAGCGTCAGGCGCAGTGCCGTGCGCGGCTGCTCGGCGCCGGAGGGCGGAGGGGCGGCCGGCGCTGCAGGGGGCGCGGGCGATGTGGGCAGCGGTGTGGTGGTGGCCGGGGTGTCGGCTGTGGCCGCCGGCTGCGGCGCGGGCGCTGCTGGCGGGCGTGGTGCTGATCTTTCGGGCGCGGCGCTGCGCGGCAATGGCTGCGGGCGTGGCGGTGTGGGCAGGATGATGCGCATCGACACCGAACGTCGCTCGCCGGTGTCGGGCGCGAGCGGAGCCTGCTGCTGCAACAACACCGCCAGCAGCGCCAGATGCAGCGCCACCACCAGGACGCGCGCGAGCCAGCGGTGCTGCATGGGGTCAGAACTTGATGCTGAGCTTGGTGTCGGCCGGCGGCACGAGCCGGGCCGCCTCGGGCCAGTTCTCCTGGCCGTTCAGCAGCGTGCAGGGGCGACCGGCTTCGCCCTTCTTGGCCTCGGGGTCGCGCTCGCCAACGGCACGCGGCAGGGCCAGGCCCATCAGCTGGCCGTTCTCGCGCCACTCCAGCTCCCAGGTCGGCGTGGCCGAGCAGATGCGCACCGCCTCGACGCGCGGGAACAGCCAGCGCAGATAAAAGGGCAGCAGCTCCTCGCGCAGCGTGTGGGCCACGCGCAGGGCCTGGCGCACCTTGGCCAGCGTCAGTTCCTCGGGCTTCATGTTGAGCTCGATGCTGCCGCGCACGGCCAGCTTGCCCTTGGGCACGTTGGTGGCGAGGTCGGCCGTCTTGGCCTCGGCCTCCGGCAGGATGGGCAGATCGAAGCCGCCCTCGGCGCCGATGGGGATCGGGTAGTCGGCGTCGTCGCTGGCCACGGCCAGGCGGATGTCGGCCAGCGCGAGCTGGGTCTTCTTGGTGTCCACCTTGAAGTCCATGCGGTAGACACCCTCGCCATAACGCTTCATCTTGCTGAGCAGCGTGTTGATGCGCGCATAGGGCAGGGCGCTGCCGTCGCGCTTGAGCTCGGTGCGCACGGGCGGCAGCACCTCGGTCTGGGCCAGGGCCGACAGGGCGGCGGACTGCAACAGGAGGATGAGGAAGAGGTGTCGCATCGGGCTTTGGGGTCAGCGGGCTTTGGGATCAGTGTTTGCATTTGCCACGCGCTTCGGCCACCAGCCAGAACGGTAGGCTCAGCAGGCCGCCACCACCACCGAGGAACTCGCCCTTGAGGCAGTCGGTCGTGCCGGCTTGCTGGATCTCGCGGCCCAGGCGTGCCTGGGCGGTTTCGCGGCCGGAATCCTGGGAGGCCGAGGCGGCCCGCTCGGACAGCAGCGGCTGGCGACCGGCCTCGCGGATGGCGCGCTGTGTTGCGTCGGTCTGTAGCAGGCTGATGCGTGGGGTCTCGGAAGTGGGAGGTACTTCGGCGACGGGCGCGTCGGTGGTCCGGGGGGCTGTGTCGGCCAGTGGCTCAGGCGGGTCGTCCTGGCGCTGTTGGCTCTGTTGGCGATTGCTCCGCGGGGTTGGCGCCGTCGCGGCGGCGGCCGGCCGGCGCGTTGGCTTCGCCTGCGGTGGCGGCGGCAGGATCAGCCGCACGGTGCTGGTTGCGGCCGTGCTGTGATCGGGCGGGTGCTGCCGCGGCGCGATGAGCAGCAGCGAGCCATGGGCCGCCACGATCAGCAGCCACAGTGCATGGCGGCGCTCAAGTCGCATGCCGTCCATCCTCAGGTTCGGGGCCGGGCTCCCAGGTGAGCAGGTCGCCGGGCTGGCACTGCAGCACGTCGCAGATGCGCGAGAGCGTGTCGAAGCGCACGCCGCGCACCTTGCCGCTCTTCAGCAAGGACAGGTTGGCCTCGGTGATGCCCACGCGCTCGGCCAGTTCGCGCGAGCGCATCTTGCGCCGCGCGAGCATGACGTCGAGCGTGACGACGATGGGCATGTCAGCGGTACCGCAACGCCGGCAGGCGGCGGGCTTTCGGGCCGAGCGCTGGGCCGCTCCCGAGCCGGCCCGTCATGGCGCTGTGCTCGCGGCTCGATGCCGTGGGCATCGCCGTCCCCTCGGGGGACCGGCCAAGGTGATCCTTGGACGAGGGGCTCATACGAACTCGGCGTTCTCGTCGGCGACGCGGGCGGCTTCGTGCAGCACCTGCGCCAGCGCCAGCAGCAGCAGCCCGAACAGCAGCGCGAGGTAGTGGTCGGAGGACAGGCCGAACCACAGCCGGCGCTGCCCCGGCGGGTTGCCCCAGGTCAGCGCCAGGATGGCCAGCGTGTGACTCAGCGGCTGCGCGGCCGCCAGCGTGCACAGGCCCAGGCCCAGGTGGCGCAGATGCCGCGCCGGCCGCCGGGTCAGCAGCTCGCCCTGCGCGAAGCAGCCGAACAGCGACCACATGTGCCACAGCGCGAACAGGCTGGCGCTGGTGGGCAGCATCATGGCTGCCAGGCCCCACAGGCGCGGCCCGACGTCGAGCTGAACGGTGTCGAGGTTCCAGGTCTGCACCGCCACTTCCGCGACCCATTCGGGCTGCGCCCAGAACATGAAGGGCAGCGCTCCGATGACGACGACCCCCAGCAGGCATAGCGACCGCACGACCCACGCCAGGCGGCGAATGCGCCGCAGGCTGTCGGAGGGAACGGAGTCGGGCATGGGGATCTCGGTGTGGTTGAAAAACTTACTGTAAAACAATAATTCATTGCCGCAAAACAGAATCTCTGCCAGTGAGGTCGTGGCAGCGGCATGAGCCGTCCGCACGCATCCAAAATGCGCCCATGAGCAAAAAGAGCAGTCATGTCAGCGAGACCCCGGCCACGCAGGCGCTCAGGCGCGCGGGCATCGAGTTCACCGAGCATGTCTACGACTATGTGGACCATGGCGGCACCGCCGAGTCGTCCCGGCAGCTGGGCGTGGACGAGCATGCCGTGGTGAAGACGCTGGTCATGCAGGACGAAAAGGCCGAGCCGCTGATCGTGCTGATGCACGGCGACCGCACGGTCAGCCTGAAGGAGCTGGCGCGGCAGATCCCGTGCAAGAAGGTGGAGCCCTGCAAACCGGAGGTGGCGCAGCGGCACAGCGGCTACCAGGTCGGCGGCACGTCGCCGTTCGGCGTGCGCAAGGCGATGCCGGTGTTCGTCGAGGCGAGCATCCTGGCACTGGAGAAGATCTGCATCAACGGCGGGCGGCGCGGCTATCTCGTCGGCATCGCGCCCCAGGTGCTGACCGAGTTGCTGGGAGCGCGGCCGGTGACATGCGCGAACTGAGTTGATGCCGTTGCGCCAAACGTCATGCGCAACGAAGCACAAGCTTGGCCGTCCAGCAGCAGTTCAACCGCCATGGACGGGTGCAAGGCGCCTGGCCGTCGGGTTGGGCAAGCTGGCTGACAATCTCGCCCCATGGAAACGCTTCTCTCCCTGCTCGCCGCCGTCATCGGCTACCTGATCGGCTCGCTCTCCTTCGCCGTCATCGTCAGTCGCGCCATGGGCCTGTCCGACCCGCGCTCCTATGGGTCCGGCAACCCCGGGGCCACGAACGTGCTGCGCTCCGGCAACAAGGCTGCCGCCGTGCTGACGCTCGTATTCGACGCACTCAAGGGCTATCTGCCGGTGCTGGCCGTCAACCTCTGGGGCGCTCGCTACGGCCTCGGTGAGGGCGCGGCCGCCCTCGTGGGCCTGGGTGCCTTCCTCGGCCACCTGTGGCCGGTGTTCTTCAAGTTCGAGGGCGGCAAGGGCGTGGCCACGGCCGCCGGTGTCATCTTTGGCCTGAACCCGTTGCTGGGTGTGGCGACGCTGGCCACCTGGGGGGTGGTGGCCTGGGTCAGCCGCTATTCGTCGCTGGCCGCCATCGTCGCGGCCGCGCTCGCGCCGATGTATCAGTTGCTCATTTGGGAAGCCGGAGCGACGGCGCTGGCCCTCATCATCATGGGCTTGCTGCTCGTGTGGCGCCATCAGGCCAACATCCAGAAGCTGATGGCCGGCACCGAAAGCAAGCTGGGCCAGAAGGCGGCGGGTGCGACGCCGGCGCCTGGCACCAGCAAGAAGCATCCGCACGGCACAGGCCCAAAGCCAGCCGGGCATTCGCATCACCATCCCGCACGAAAGAAGTGACTCCATGAGCAACCCCATCGACCGCTACGACGTCGGCCCCCGCATGTCCGAGATGGCCGTCTACAACGGCGTGGCCTACCTCGCCGGCCAGGTGGCCGAGGACGGCAGCCAGGGCATCGAGGGCCAGACGGCCCAGGTGCTGGCCGCCATCGACAAGCTGCTGGCCCGTGCGGGCTCCGACAAGTCGCGCATCCTGCGGGCGCAGATCTTCCTCGTCGACCTGGCGGACTTCGCCGCGATGAACGGCGTGTGGGAGAAGTGGGTCACGGCCGGCCACACGCCGCCGCGCGCCACCGTGCAGGCTGCGCTCGCCCGCCCGGAGTGGAAGATCGAGATCGTCGTGACGGCCGCCGTCTGAGGCGGTTCAGCCGGTGCCGGCCGCGCGCCGGCGCCAGAACTCGGCGTCGATCAGCTGTTCTGCGCCCGTGCGCGCGTTGACCAGCCAGAACTGCCGGCCGTCGGGGCTGACGCGCACCACCTCGCCCTCGTGCCGCCCCGCGCTGACGCGTTTGCCGAGCGTGTTGGCCGGGAAGCCAGGCTGCCGGGCGAGCGCCAGCAGCGGCGTCGCGGCCCGCGTATCGCCCGCCAGCCTCAGCCGCTGCAGCAGTGGCGCCAGCAGCGGGCTGGCCGCGTCGGCCGGCGACACGAACAGCACCAGCTTGGCTTGCGCGCGGCTCAGCGCGACGTTGAGCAGCCGCTGCGCCGCCTCGCCGTGCAAGAAGGGCTGGCTGCCGTCGGCCGGGTCGAACAGCACCACCGGCGCCTCGCTGCCCTGGGCGCGGTGCACGGTGCTGACGCGCAATTGCTCCGGCAGCCCGTGTGCGCGCAGCCGCTGGCGGATCAGCGCGCGCTGGGCGCGAAACGGTGTCAGCACGATGAGTTCGTCAGGCTGCCAGCTGCCGCTGGCCAAGGCCTGCGCCAGCAGCGCGGCGATCGCCTCGGCCGACTCGCGCCTCACCGGGCCGCGCTCGGCCGCCACCCAGCTGCCGTCGGTCTTCACGCGGTGCACATGCACATGCGTCTCGGCGGGGATGTCGCCCAGCGCGCGCTGCCGCGCCGCCAGCCAGTCGGGCGATGCCTGGGCGTCGGCCGCCACGCGCAGGGCGCCGTCGTAGAAGAGCTGGCTGACCAGCTCGACGATGGGTGGCGCCATGCGGGATTGCTCATCCAGCAGCGCGACGCCAGGCCCGCCTGACATCGGGTGGCGGGGCATCTCTGCAAACGGCGAGCGGCCCAGCCAGCGGCGCGCGAGGCGGTCGTCGCTGCGCTGCACGGGTGAGAGCTGCTGCGGGTCGCCGGCGAACAGCCGTGCGCGGCCCAGCGGCATCAGCACCAGCGCGTGGGCCAGGCTGACCTGGCTGGCTTCGTCGAACACGACCAGGTCAAACGGCGGCTCGCCGTCATCGGCCAGCTGGCGCAGCGTCTTGAGCGTGAAGACGGCGCGCGTGGTCGTCATGCTGGCCAGGCGGCAGCGCCGCAGCACCTGCAGCGACGCGCTGCGCAGCTCGTCCCGCAGCGCGGTGACCCGGTCGGCCCAGACCTTCAGTGCCGTGGCGTCTCGCGCCGAGGGGCGGGCGGCCTCGGCGCGGGCCAGCCGCGCGATGAGGTCGCGGTCCTGCGTGGGCAGCAGGTGCTCGCGGCCTTCGTAGGCAGCGGCGTCGAAGCGCGTGCCCAGCCGCTGCACGGCCGCGCGCAGCGGCTCGCGCCGGCCTTTCTGCAGGGCCTTGTCGACGGCCAGCGTGGCCAGGTCCACGGCCTGATTGGTGGTCGACAGCAGCAGCACGCGCGCGGCGGGGTGGCGCTCCAGGTACTCGGCCAGCAGCACGCCCAGCGTCGTCGTCTTGCCCGTGCCGGGCGGCCCCCACAGGAAGCCGCTGCTGTGGCCCAGCAACCCCAGCGCCGCCCGCTGGGCCGGGCGCAGCCAGCGAAAGGGTTCGCCGGTCAGCGCCGTGCCGCCGCGCAACGGCCGCGGGGCCGACAGGTCGGGCAGGGCGGCCAGCGCCTGCTCGGCCCAGGGGGTGTCCCACCAGGCATCGGCCACGGCGCTGAGGAAGCGCGTGGGGTACAGCCGGATCAGCTGCCCGGCCGGCGGCGGCGGGCTGCTGGCGTTCTGCAGCACGAGCTGGTCTTCCTCGGCGAGCACGGCCAGCACGCTGGCGCCGCCCTTGGACGGCGCGCCCCACCAGGCGGCGGCGCCGTCCAGGCTGTCGTCCAGCAGCGCCTGGGCCGACGCGGCACCGGGCCGCTGCCCTTCGGCGAACACATAGCCGGGCTCCAGCGTGACGCGCCACAGGCTGCCGTCACGCTCGGCGTGCAGCACCTTGAAGTCGTAGTACTCGGGCGTGGCCGACAGCTCGGCATTCAGGGCCGCGCGGACGTCGGCGAGGCTCATGGCGGGGGAGGGAAATCGGAAAGCGGGAAGGGGCGCGACTTTAAGCGCAGGCCGTTGCAGCGGTGGTGCCTGCTGCGCGATGACCCCGTGCCGGGCCGACGAGACGCGCCTCTGCATGCACCTTGGGCCGCCGCGCTGCACCGGTACAGTGGCGCGGATTTCAAGAATTCGGCATATCAGATGCCTGAACTGCTGCACGCATGAAACGCTACGAAGCCCTCGCCGAGGAGATTGCCGAGTCGATCGCCACGGGCCAGTTGCGGCCGGGCGATCGGGTGCCGTCTGTGCGCGAGGCCAGCCGCAGCCGCGGCGTGAGCCCGTCCACGGTCTTCGAGGCGTATTACCTGCTCGAAGCCCGGGGGCTGCTGCAGGCGCGGCCGCGGTCGGGCTACTTCGTGAGCCGCACCCTCGCGCGGCAGGCGGAGCCGCAGTGCTCGCAAACCGCCACGCGAGACCAAGCCGTCGAGGTGTCGGAGCTGGTGTTCCAGGTGCTGGGCCACGCGCGGAATCGCGGTCTCGTGCCGATGGGCTCGGCGTTCCCGAGCCCGGCGCTGTTCCCGCTGCCGCGGCTGGCGCTGGCCACCGGCAAGGCGCTGCGGCGGCTCGACCCGTGGCGCACGGTCGAAGACCTCACGCCCGGCAGTGCGGCGCTGCGCCGCCAGATCGCGCTGCGCTACCTGGGCATGGGCGCCAGCGTGGACGCCGACGAGCTCGTCATCACGAACGGCGCGATGGAGGCCTTGAACCTGTGCCTGGAGAGCGTGACGCAACCGGGCGACCTCGTGGCGGTCGAGTCACCCACGTTCTACGCGGCGCTGCAGGCGCTGGAGCGCCGCGGCCTGCGGGCCGTCGAGATCGCCACGCATCCGCGTACGGGCATCGCCGTGGACGCGCTGGCCGCCGTGATGGCCCAGCACCCGGTCAAGGCTTGCTGGTTGATGCCCAACTTCCAGAATCCGCTCGGCAGCCTGATGCCGGACGGCGCCAAGCAGGCGCTGGTCGAGCTGCTGGCGCGGCACGAGGTGCCGCTGATCGAGGACGACGTCTACGGCGAGCTCCACTTTGGCGGCCACAAGCCCAGGCCCGCAAAAGCCTGGGACCGGCAGGGCCTGGTGATGCATTGCAGCTCTTTCTCCAAGACGCTGGCGCCTGGCTACCGCGTGGGTTGGGTGGCCGCCGGTCGCTTCGTGCGCGAGGTGACGCAGCGCAAGTTCATGAGTTCGGTCTCGGCGCCGCTGCCGTCGCAGGAGGGCTTGAGCGAGTACCTGCAGCACGGCGGTTATGACCGCCATCTGCGGCAGTTGCGCGCCACCTTGGCGCAGCACCAGCAGGCGGTGCTGGGCACCATCGCCAGGCACTTTCCCGCCGGCACGCGCGTGACGCAGCCCGAGGGCGGCTATTTCCTGTGGGTGGAGCTGCCCGAGCAGGTCGACGCACTGGCCTTGCATCGCCTGGCGCTGTCGCAAGGCATCAGCCTGGCGCCGGGGCAGCTGTTCTCGGCGGACCGGCGCTTTCGTCACCACGTCCGCATCAACCATGGCCACCCGGACCACCCCGGCTTCCAGCAGGCACTGGAGACGGTGGGCACGATCGCCAAGGCGTTGGCGAGCGCCGCGAACTGAGCCTTGGCCGCCGTGAGGGGCTATGTGCCTGTTGCCGGCATGCCCAACGGGTTGCTGCTGCTGGCCGACTGGATGATGAGGTCTGCCAGGGGGCGCCTCAGCGACCGGGCGCTGGGCGCGTTGCCGCTGCCGACCCGGCCCATGAACACCGTGGTCTCGGCGGCCTCACGGCCCACCAGTTGGGTGAACCGCTGGGCCAGCCGGTCCGCCATCTGATGCAGGCCCGGCGTGGCCGAAAAAGGCCTTTGCTCGCAGGCGTACCGCCTGAACACGAGCGGCGTGATTTCTGGCTGGAGCTGCAGGCCGAGGTGGGTGGCGGTGAGCCAGAAGCGCTGCGTCGCCCGCCCGGCGGCGACATAGTCGTCGAGCGTGCGCGCCGGTGACCTGGCCTTCAGCAGGAAGTGCGCCGCGCAGGCGATGCCCGGAATGAAATCGAGCTGGATCCTTGGGGCCCAGGTGCCCGCCAGAAAGCGGTTGAAGCGCTCGACGCGACGCCAGTCCTGCATCACAAAGCGCATCAGGCGTGTCGTCATGGGGTCGGTGCCGAGCGCCTGGTCGGGCACTCGATCGGTGCTGAACTGGGCGTTCCACTCGATGATGTCTTTATGGACCCGGTAAGCCTCCGGCATCGTGAGCCGGATCTTGGCCGAGTGGAACAACAGCTTGGCGACCCTGAGTCTTTCGCTGGTGCGTTCGATCCAGGTGACGGTGTAGTTCGGGCCGACGGCAGAGGCGAGCGCCTGTTGCTGCTGAGGCGTCAGCGGCAGCGTCTTCAGCGGGCGGCGCTGGACGGAGCGCGTCCTGACGCTGCCAAGCAGCGGATCGGCGGTGATGCTCGGATCCTTGGCAAACAGGAGGTCGAACACCGGCCGCTCCTCCGGCGACTCGGCGCGGCGCTGGACCTGCAGCCGCAATTGATGATGGCTGGCCGCGATGGCGGCGGTTTCCACCAACGCCCCGATGGCAATCTGGCTGGGGTGACCGTCCAGGTCATAGACACAGTGATGACGGGTGTCAAATCCGTGCACGACCGCGTGGCTGGCGCTCAGAATTTCAAAGCGCCAGGGTTGCGTGTTATCACCGCTGGGGGCCCACCGGGCAAAGTCTAGAATTTGCAGTATGGTGGCTTGCGAATCCATGGCTTGCGACCTCTCTTGCATTTGAGGGGAGTCACCAGGCGGCGACTGGATGGCGGTTGGTGCGGCGTTTGCTGGTGCTTCCAGCGGATTTTGCCGGCTCAAGGGGGCGAATGTGAACCAAGCTTCGACTTTTGACTACGAACGGGCCTTTTCAAGGAATGTCGGCTGGGTGACATCGGCTGAGCAGGAAAAACTCAGGTCTTCGCGTGTGGCCATCGCCGGTCTCGGCGGCGTGGGTGGCGCTCACCTGTTGACGCTGTGTCGCCTCGGTGTGGCGAACTTCAATATTGCCGACTTCGATGAATTCGGCGTTCACAACATGAACCGGCAGGTTGGCGCGTTCATGTCCACGATGGACCGCCCGAAAGCGGCGGTGTTGGCGGAGATGGCGCGTGACATCAATCCGGAGGCGGACGTTCGCGTATTTTCTGAAGGCGTGACGGCCGCCAATATCGACGATTTTCTGCGCGATGTTGATGTGTATGTCGACGGTATCGATTTCTTTGCCCTGCCGGCTCGCCGCCTGCTGTTCAAAGCCTGCCAGGAGCGGGGAATTCCGGCACTGACGGCCGCGCCGTTGGGGATGGGCGTGGCGCTGCTTTATTTTCGACCCGGCGGGATGAGTTTTGAAGACTACTTCCGGGTCGAGGGGCGCAGCGAAAACGAGCAATACGCGAGATTCATCGCCGGCTTGTCGCCCGCGATGTTGCAGCGGGATTATCTGGTGGCGCCGCAGGCGGTGAATTTTCAGGAGCGGCGCGGCCCGTCAACGATGATGGCCTGCGACTTGTGTGCCGGCGTGATGGGTGTTTCCGTGTTGAAAGTGTTGTTGGGGCGCGGAAAACTGAAGGCTGCGCCGTGGGGGATGCATTTCGATGCGTTTCATCAGCGACTGAAATTTACATGGCGACCATTTGGTAACGCCAATCCCATTCAGCAGCTCATGTTGCTGCTGATTCGGCCTTTGCTGGAAGGTCGCGCGAAACCGCGTTGAAAAACGCGGCCGGCTGGTGTCCGGGGTGATGCGAATGGGGGTGAAATTGCACGTTGCGACAGAGGCGCAACCCCCCTGATTCCGCGTCCGGGTCGTTGTCCTCCCTATGGCATCATGCGCGCGCCCATTGCGGCGTGGCGAGACGGCTCGCGTTATGCGCCCTGATCAACAGATCCACAAAGGACATGCCTTGGATACCACCCTTGCTTCAACTCGTGGCGACGCGCAACCCCGGCGGTCCGGTGGCGTTCTTGAATCCTGCCGCCGCGCCGTGCGAGCAACGCTGATCGGTGCAGGCGCCCTGTTTGGCGCCGCCCTCTTGGCCGGATGCGCCGGCACGAGCTTCCCCGCAGCCCCCGCGAGCGTCGGGGCGGGTGATTACAGCTATGTGATCGGTGCGGGCGACAACCTCAGCATCCAGGTCTGGCGCAATCCGGAGTTGTCGATGTCGGTGCCGGTTCGGCCCGACGGCAAGATTTCGGCGCCGCTGGTGGACGAGATGTTGGTCCAGGGCAAGACCTCGGTGGAGGTGGCGCGCGAGGTCGAGAAGCAGCTCAGCAAATACGTTCGCGATCCGGTGGTCACCGTGATCGTCACGTCGTTCGTCGGGCCGTTCAGCGAGCAGATTCGCGTCGTCGGCGAGGCGGCCAAGCCCCAATTCCTGCCGTTCCGCCAGAAGATGACGGTGCTCGACGTGATGATTGCCGTCGGCGGCCTCACTGACTTTGCGGCCGGCAACAGCGCGACCATTCTGCGCACCGCAGAAGGCAACAAGCAGTATTCCGTGCGTCTCAAGGATCTGATCAAGCGTGGTGACGTGTCGGCCAATGTCGAGATGCGGCCTGGCGACATCCTCATCATTCCGCAGAGCCTGTTCTGACGCTGGGTGACTTCGGCCTGCGGCTGACACGTCACGCGTTTGCTTTAACCGAGATCGTTTTCGATGGAATTGCTGATTGCCCAGCTGTTGGTGGTTGTCCGGCGCATGTGGAAGTACCGCTGGGTCGGCCTCATCGTGGCCTGGGTGACCGGCGTGATCGGGGCCGTCGTGGTGTTCGTGTTGCCTGACCGTTATGAGGCCAGCGCGCGCATCTACGTCGATACGCAGTCCATCCTGAAGCCGCTGATGTCCGGCTTGGCGGTGCAGCCCAACGTGGAGCAGCAGGTCACCATGCTGAGCCGCACGTTGATCAGCCGGCCCAACGTCGAGAAACTCGTGCGCATGGCCGACCTGGACTTGAAGAACCAGTCCAAGGCCCAGCAGGAAGCGACGATCGAGTCGGTGACCAGCAACCTGTCCATCCAGAGCAGCGGTCGTGGCGACAACCTCTATGTGCTGGGTTATCGCGACAGCGACCCGGAAACCGCCAAGCGGGTGGTGCAGTCGCTGGTGTCCATCTTCGTGGAGTCCAGCCTGGGGCAGACCCGCCAGGGCACGTCCACAGCCACGACCTTCATCAACGAGCAGATCAAGACCTACGAGGCCAAGCTCGAAGAGGCGGAGACGCGGCTCAAGGAGTTCCGGCTGAAGAACCTGTCGATGGCCGGTGAGGGCAAGGACTCCGCGTCGCACATTGCAGAGATCGGCGCGCAACTGGAGCGTGCTCGCCTGGAATACCGCGAGGCCCTGAATGCGCGCGACGCCGCGAAGGCCCAGCTGGACGCCGAGAAGGCGCGTGGCGGTGCCCAGACAACGACCCAGAGCCTGATGCAGGAGGCGAACGCGAACATCGCGACGCCTGAACTCGATGCGCGGCTTGCCGACCAGCGGCGTAATCTCGATGGCTTGCTGCAGCGCTTCACCGAGCAGCATCCGGACATCATCGCGGCGCGCAAGCTCATCAAGGATCTGGAAGAACAGCGCAAGCGCGAAATCGCGGATCTGCGCAAGGCTGCGGCGGCCATGCCGACGGTTAGCGTGGCGCAGGGCGCGGGCAGCTTGGCGATGCAGGAGTTGGTGCGCATGCTGGCCACGACGGAGGTTCAGGTCGCGTCGTTGCGTGCTCGCGTGGACGAGTATTCGTCGCGTTACAGCCAGGCCATGGCGGCGTTGAAGACAGCCCCGCAGGTGGAGGCGGAAGCCGCTCAGCTGAACCGGGACTACGCGATCAACAAGAAGAATTACGAGGACCTCGTGCAGCGGCGC
>JACCDS010643939.1_pt1 | contig 14480 bp, 13 predicted proteins | sample 7446441 | NCBI WGS metagenome assembly JACCDS01 (sample SAMN15323445, study PRJNA562643) | freshwater metagenome | isolation source: river surface water | place: USA:Blue River Watershed | collected 2017-08-17 | reverse complement strand
TTACATCGAAGGTTTCTACAATCGAGTGCGACGCCACAAGCATCTCGATCAGCTCAGCCCCCATGAGTTCGAGCGCCAGCGTCAAACTGCGCTATGAAAAGTGTCTACAGGTTTGGGGGAATGCCACCCTTATAAATAAACATATAGAAAAATTTATGAAAACAGGGGGGCAAAGTGCGTAACTGCAACTACACGGTCAGTAAGACACGCTTGCGCGGCACCCCTCATCGTTGAGCTCAATGCCGGTGTAGTACTTACGACATGGGGTCTGCTGTATCTGGACCTCCCCCAGGCGTCGAGTGAGCGTGGTTTTTGACGGCTGTCCATGTCCGTTGTCTCGACACCATTTTTGGAAGGCCTTGTAGCAAGCTCTGCCGTCGCATCGCAAATTGGCCCCGCGGTTGCAGTGCTCGTTCATCCACTGGCCCACCATGTCCTGGTCCTCTCGGTACCTGGTAGCTGCCGCATCCAATTTGGCGGGAACATCAAGACCTAGCTTCAGGTACTCGGCACATCCCCTCAACATCCAGTTCAGTAAACCTGCCCCTTCCTGCTTGAGCCTGTCCAGAAGTAGTCTGTCGCGGTTATCTTTGGGGATGACCACCTCGAACGGCACCAAGACCACCCGGCTCCACATGCCGCTGGAGGTGTCCGTAATTACGGGTTTGTGGTTCCCAATCAGCATCAGCTTGTGGGTCGGCGCGAATGTAAGGGCGGATACCCCGTAAGGCACTCGGCCTGTCAGGGTGTCTCCGCCCGTCAGGTCTTTGACACGTGCATCCGCCAGGCGTTGCCCCTCGCTGGTTTCGTTGGCATATGCCACACGCACCCCCTTCAAAGCCACAATATCGGGACTTGGGCCCTGGGGCGCCCGATGGTGGTGCATCAACATTTCAGTGTCAATTTTTGCCGCATAGGACCCCAGTAGCCAGTTTTCCAGCTCGATCAAGATCGACTTGCCGTTGTCGCCCGTGCCTATCAGCATGATGAACTTCTTCTCATTGGAGCGACCAGTGAGGCAGTAGCCCAGCCAGCGCTGGATAAAGTCACGAACGTCTTGGTCCGGCAGTACTTCCGCAAGGAACTTCTCAAACGATGGACACGTGGCTTCAGGGTCGTATTGGACTGCGCAGCGTTTAGACACCCGGATGTTGGCCTGCGGTGAAAGCAGTAGCCCATTCCGGAGGTCAATGACGCCGTTTTGGACACCAAGAAACATAGGGTTTGCGTCGAACTCGGAGACCGAGCAAGACATTCCTGTTTCCGACTTTGCCATTTCGATCATGGCGCGCATGGGCAGCAGGTTGTTTACCTTCTGCGCACGAGCCAAACGTTTGCTCCGCCCACCCAACTCCGGATGAGCCATAAGTTCAGCTAACGCATCCTTCAGCAGCTTTTCTGCAACTTGCTTGGCGGCACGTTCAACGTCAAGTTGGCTGGCTTGCTCCCAGCCCTTTGACGGATCGAAGCAGTACCATTCTTTAACCTCAGGCACAAAAATCAGCCTGTCTCGTTGTGCAGTAGCGAACTCGTGACCGTTGGCGATATCACCCTCGTGCTGACTTGTCCCGGCAGTGCTTGAATTAGCCGAAGCGTGGGGGCCGTTTGGATCATCCTCCACGTTTTCGGGAGGTACATCACTCGTTGGCTCTTCTCCGTCAACACTCCCGTACTTTTTCGCCAGATCGATCAACGAACCGACCTTTGTCGTTCGGGATTCATCGGTATGTTTGAAACTTCTCCAAATGCCATCGAAGTCACCCTGGTCAAACTCCCCGGGTGCACTTTCCGACCAATGAATTAGGGTTACTCGTGTGGCATCGGTCGCGCCGTAGCCAGACATAGCCCCCCAAATCACGGTCCGCCACACATCACGCGTGCACCCATCAGCTTTTGCTGCCGGAATTGAAGAGAGTACCCTCTCAAGTGGCGGCAACGGAGGGAAGCTACGGTGGGCGGTCAGGTCTGCATTGAGACCGCTTGCATTTGATACCCTTGGTGCTAAACCGGCCAAGGCGTAGCTTGTAGAAGGCATCTTGCCGTGACGAGCAAGAACTGCATTGAATACGTCCATTGAGACTTCATTGACCGCACCCACGCCATCCCGACCAAGGACTACCATCATCCTGTCATGGCTGTAGCATTCGAAGGAACGCAAATTCTGATTCGACACCGGTTCACGGGTAAGACAAAAACCGCGAAGACCTTTTCCTGAGACTGAGGTCTCTACATATATGCTGTCCTGACCACCGAGCATCTTGATGTCTTCCAGAACATCAGGATCAACTTGTCCGTAAGCAACCGAGTTATCCCAGTCCAGCGCAGCCAAATACAAGGGTTGATCGTCATGAGTCACGCCAACTGGCTGGCCATCGAGCACGATCCCGTAGCCCGCATTGCGTCCGTGCAGTTGCGAAAATGAGCGCCGAAGTGGTGTACCGTTGTGAAGGTCGTGGACCTGTTTTACAACCGCCTCGAACTTCCGGCCATGGCTTGCCAACTTGCCTGTGCAGTTGTAGCCATCAGCACGAACGGGAATTTTTGAAAATTTACCAGTCTCGGCCTTATAGCTGGAGGAGCGCCAAAGCACATAGTATTGGTTCAGAAGAATCACAGGCAGAGTTCCGCCATCTGGCGCAGGAGTGCTAATCATCGGCTCAAGCATTTGAGCCCCCTGCATCTGCAAAGCGTTCAGCAAGCCAATCGCTGACTGCAGACTCGTCCCAAGCGACCACACGCTCAGATAAACGCGCAGGAATGGGGAACTGACCACGCTGAACTAAGCGGTAGATATGGGTTTTACTCAGGCCGGTCCGCTCAGATACCTGCGGCAATCTTAGAGCTCGTAATGCAATTGGATTTTTCATGTAAACCACCTACAGTTAAGGTGGCTGCACGATACTGAGTGGGTCTACATTCAGGACATTTTTCGTATTTTTGGGGGACAGTTTTTTGAAAAAATCAGCCTCTTGGTGCGGGGTTGCTCTCGATAATGTCAGCAACGCGACCGAAAATTGATTTCATTACCTTGCCTAATCGGCGGCGTTCCCGAAAATCTTTTACCAGTTGATCCGCAGTTTTGTCTGTGTAGTAACACATATGAAGAACTTGGCCTACGCCTTGTTTAACTGCCTTTACTGAAAGATTTCCACCCTTTGGTAGGGTTATGCCGCTACGCTGCAAGTGCAAAAAGACTTCAAGAAGGTCACGATACAGCTGTGGATGAAAATGACGCTTGTTGCCCCTAGCCTTTGGGCCAAGAATTTTTTGCAGCAAAGACAACTTGTGATCAACTTCTTGCTGTGACTCCCCAACTATAGTAATTGGCTCTTTGTATTTGATTTTTCCTCTGGGCCGCCCTGGTCTCTGCTTGCGAAAATCACTTGCTGCCTTTGCTCTAAGCCAGGCACTATATCTCGCCTCTTCAGCCTCACACTGCAGGTAAATCGAGATAGGCAAGTTTGCCCTTGATGCAGCTGCAGCTACGTTACGGTTGTTTGCTTTATTCATTTTTCTCTCCAACCTGAGCTAATGCAGCCCACGCGTTCATCATGGCGAAGCGCTTCTCCAGCATGTCTCCGCGACGGTAGGCCGCCTCGACCTTGTTGCTTACCGAGTGAGCGAGCGCCATCTCTGCCAACTCATGCGGGAAGTTGGTTGCTTCGGCGGACCAGTCTCTGAACGTCGAACGGAAGCCATGAACAGTAATGTCGTCGCGGCCCATTCGCCGCAACACCGCCGTCAAAGTCATGTCGGACATCGGCCGTGTCTGTCGCGCACCAGGGAAAATGTATTCACAGCCATCCAAATGAGGCAACGAACCGAGCAATTCAATTGCCACGTCGGACAGAGCGACACGATGCTCTCGCTCCATTTTCATGCGCGCAGCTGGGATGGTCCAGATTTTCTGATCCAGGTCAATCTCGGACCAAGTCGCGCCACGAACCTCACCGGAACGGGTGGCCGTCAGGATCAGAAACTCCACAGCGCGAGGTCCAACGCCCTGTCGCTGACGAAGATCGGCCATAAATGACCCGATCTCTTGGTAGGGAAGAGCAGCATGATGGACAACTTTTGCAACCTTGCTCGGCCTGGCGAGCGAGTGCTCGAGGTGGCCCTTCCATCTTGCCGGGTTTTCGCCCTGCCTAAATTTGTTGAACGTGGCCCAATCCAGTACAGATTCAATCCGTCCACGAAGCCGCTTTGCAGTCTCGGTCTTTTCCCGCCAAATTGGCAGGAGTACTTTCAGGACCAGCGCCTCATCAACGGAGGCAACAGGCATCCCACCCAAGACAGGATACGCGTAGATTGACAAAGTGTTTTCCCACTGCTGTACGTGCTTTACGTTTTTCCACTCAGAGCGGTGAGCATCTATGTATGCCGCTGCACAGGCCTTAAAGTCCATGGCGCGCCGATTCTGTCGAGCTGTTTCTTGTTTTTGAGCTCGCTTCGCTGCAAGCGGATCTACAGGTGACAGTGGATGCTTAAGCTGTTCCCGTAGTTGTGCTGCTCTACGGCGGGCTTCTGCAAGACCTACAGAATGCAGCGGTCCGAGCCCCATATTTTTGCGCTTGCCATCAGGTCCAACGTAACGAAAGACCCAGGCACGACTTGCGCCTCGAACATGAAGGTACAAGTTGCCACCGTCAGAGTGCCAGCCACCCCTCAAGGATTTGAGCCCTACTGCTACAAGTTGTCCTGGTTGTCGTCTACTCATCAATGGTGCCCCCAATCCTGTATGCCATGCTGTAGGCCAAGTTTGGGGGGATGTCTTGGAACTTCAAGACACCGCATGAATAAATAGATACACAATAAATGTGTGGCAGCTAAGAGGCTGTAGTTACATGGAACTAACTGGATACATCTGGATCTGGACAATGGATGACGCCTGCTCCGCCAAAACAAAAAAGCCTGCACATGTGCAGGCTTTTTTTCGTCTGAGCATTCAACCAAGGGCCAGAAAGCCCTGAGTTGAAAGCCCCCGAGACCGGGGGCTTGTCAGATTAGCGAACCACTGCGAGTTGTGAACGCTCGCCACCTTTGTAGGTGTACAAGGTCAACGCGCCGTTTTTGATGTCGCCTTTTTCGTCAAAAGCGATGTTACCGGTCACGCCTTTGTAGTTGATGGCTTTCAAAGCAGGCAAGTACTTGGCTGGGTCGGCAGAACCGGCAGTCACCATGGCTGTGGCCATGACTTTGACAGCGTCATAAACGTAAGGGGCATACACCTGCACGTCGGCGTTGTACTTGGCCTTGAAGTCAGCGCGGAACTTTTCCATGCCGGCTTTTTGTTCGCCTTCAACACCACCGGCTTCTGCGCAGAAGACCGACTCGTCAGCCATGGCATCGCCAGCCAACTTGGCCAATTCGGAAGTGCAAATGCCGTCACCACCCAAGAACTTGGCTTGAATGCCCAAGGCCTTCATCTGACGCAACATAGGACCTGCAACAGCGTCCATGCCACCGAAGAACACGACATCAGGCTTCTTGGCCTTGAGTGTGGTCAAAATTGCGTTGAAGTCAGAAGCTTTGTCGGTCGTGAATTCGTGACCCACGATGGTGCCGCCAGCAGCAGTAGCGCCCTTCTTGAACTCTTCAGCAACGCCTTGGCCGTAAGCTGTACGGTCATCGATCACAGCAATGCTCTTGCCTTTGAGGGTTTCAACAGCGTACTTGCCCAAAGTGCCACCGAGGTGCACGTCGTCAGCCACCACGCGGAAGGCACCAGCGTAACCTTGACGTGTGTACTTGGGGTTGGTGGCGGATGGTGAAATTTGTGGGATGCCAGCAGCGTTGTACAACTGCGAAGCAGGAATGGTGGTACCCGAGTTCAGGTGACCGATCACGCCGTTGACTTTGGCGTCGACCAATTTCTGAGCAGCGGCAGTGCCTTGCTTAGGATCAGCAGCGTCGTCTTCAGCCAACAATTCGAACTTGACCGCCTTGTCGCCGATTTTCAAACCAGCAGCGTTGAGTTCTTCGATGGCCATACGGGCACCGTTTTCGTTGTCTTTGCCCAAGTGAGCAATCGCGCCACTGACTGGGCCAACGTGACCAATTTTGATCACTGTGGCATCAGAAGCGGCGTCTTTTTTGCCGCAAGCTGCCAAAACAACTGCAGCAACAGCCACAGATACCAAAGTCAAAGAACGAACACCAGAAAATTTCATAGAAACTCCGAAAATAGATTGCTTCAATCAAGCAAGCCGTAAAGATACTGCAATTTTGACCTCTTGTCCGCTAGGGAAAACCAAAATACGCGTCAATTTATGGGAATTTTTTGGTTGAGATCAGCGGTCAGGGTTTTGAAACTTGCTCCGCCAGGCTTGCTGCAAGCTGCGCTGCACCAATTCCGTGGTCAAACGCTCCAACTCAGGGCGCAGGCTTTGCGCCACTTCATCGGCCATGGCCATGAAGGCGCTGCGCTCTTCTTCGCGCAGTTGCAAAGCAGCCGCCAACTCGTGCGAGATCTGCTCAGCCGGAATCAACGTGCTCAAAACGGGAATCACAGCCCCCCCGTGAGTTGGCGCAGCGGCCGAGACAAACTGTGTCATGAGACAGAAACCTTGGATAAATCGTGTTGCGTGAGCGCAAAACCCTGCGCGGCGTAATGGCGCCAGCGTTGGCGCGCGGTCATTTTGCCGTGGTCATCGGCCGGGACAATTTCAATCAGGCGCTCAAAGCGCTCAAAACCAACAGGGACTTCATCCCCCAGGTTCACCAACATGGGCAAGCCTGAAAAATGCCCTGCATCGGTGCTCAGGTGAATGGCCGATGCGGCTTGCAACTCGGGCCCATCAACGGCCGTGCAGTGGGGCAAAAAGTCCACTTCAGACAGCCGCCAAAGTGCGGCATCCAACTGGCGCAACACCGCTTCAGACCCCACCACCCCCACTCGACAATCGTTGGCATAGGCTTTGCGCAAAAACCTGCAGGCGTATTGCAAACGCTCAGGGGCATTGAAGTGAAATTCAATCCGGGTCATGGCGTCTGGACGAATGGTTGGTTTGCAGGCGTGTTGTCAACGACGGCCACGCACAGCCGAGTTGGCTGGTTTTTTGCCGACTTGCGACAACAGGTACTGCAACAACAAGCCCACTGGGCGGCCTGTCGCGCCTTTGGCTGCGCCACTGCGCCAAGCGGTGCCCGCAATGTCCAGGTGCGCCCAAGCAAAGCGGCCGGCAAATCTTTGCAAAAACTTGGCGGCAGTGACCGCGCCTGCTTGCCGACCCGCCACATTGGCCACATCGGCAAAACGGGACTTGAGCCCTTCGGCATAGGCGTCATCTAAAGGCATGCGCCAGCACAAATCGCCGGCCTCTTCACCTGCCCGCTGCAGCGATTCAGCCAAGGCGTCGTCAGCCGAAAACATGCCCGTGCGCACAGCGCCCAAGGCGATCACGCAGGCCCCAGTGAGGGTGGCGATGTCGATCACGGCTTGTGGCTTGAAGCGCTCGGCATAAGTCAACGCGTCGCACAACACCAAGCGCCCTTCGGCATCGGTGTTCAAAATTTCGATGGTTTGGCCACTCATGCTGGTCACCACATCGCCGGGTTTCACGGCCAGGCCATCGGGCATGTTTTCGGTCGCGGGAATCAAGCCCACCACATTGATGGCGGGTTTCAGTTCAGACAGCGCCTTGAATACCCCCAACACACTGGCCGCGCCCGACATGTCGTATTTCATCTCGTCCATCTCAGGGGCAGGTTTGATGGAGATCCCCCCGGTATCAAAGGTGATGCCTTTGCCCACCAACACCACAGGCGCCTGTGAAGCGGCTGCACCGTTGTATTGCATGACAATGAAGCGCAACGGCTCTGCCGAGCCCCTTGCAACCGCTAAAAACGAACCCATGCCCAATTTGGCAACTTCCTTGGGGCCCAAAATTTGGCACTTCAAAGAAGGGCCCTTGGCAATTGACTTGGCCGCCTCGGCCAACAGGGTGGGCGTGCAGTGGTTGGCAGGTCGGTTGGCCCACTCTTTTGCCACCTCAACACCCGAAACCAGTGCTTTGGCGTGGGCCAAAGCATCACGCAAATCGGCATTTACTGCGGCGCTGCTGAACACCACGCTTTTGAGGGTGCGGGGTTTGGCTTGGCTCAAGGTGGTGGTGTAGCTGTAACTGGCATCAGCCAAGCTCAAAAGAGCCGCTTTGAGCGCGGCACCCGAAAGATCGCCCACCGCATGCACCCCCAAATGCTTGGTTTTGGATGCCTTGAGCGCACTCCATGCCGCCTGCACTGCGCTGCGCAACTCGGCCGGCGTGCCCTCCCCGATGCTGGCCACCACCACATGACGGGCCTTGATGCCCGGATGGGCATACAACGACAACACCGCGCCGGCTTTGTGCTCGAAGTCGCCATGGTGTTGGGCCGCTTTGACCAAGGTGGTGACCGGGTCTGCGCCATCCAACTCAGTGACCTTTTGCCCGGGCCACAAAACGACCAAAGCGTCAAGATCATCACGAATCACACGGGTCAAAGTGCGTTTTTGAATTTCGAAGTTCATAATTCAGCTTTTCCTTCGCCGCAATGTTATTCCATTCCTCTTTACGCAAAGATTTGGCCCGAAATTTTGGGGCGACGCTGGTGGTTTTGATCACCATCGTCATCACCATCATCTTGATCCGGACACTGGGCCAGGCCAGCCGCGGCAGCGTCAACCCGTCTGAGGTGGTGCTGGTCATGGGCTTCAGCGTACTGAGCCAGCTCACCACCATCATCACCCTCAGTTTGTTCATCACCGTTGTGGCCACGCTGTCCCGCATGTACAAAGACAGCGAAATGGTGATCTGGTTTTCAAGCGGCCAAGGCTTGGGGCAATTCATAGGCCCTCTGTTTCGTTTCGCTTGGCCCCTGTTGGTGCTGGTGACTTTGTTGGCCTTGTTTGCCTGGCCCTGGAGCAACCAACAAATTCAAGACATGAAGCAGCGCTTTGAAAAACGCAACGACATCGAACGTGTCGCACCCGGCCAGTTTCAAGAATCATCCGGCGGCCAACGGGTGTTTTTCATCGACAAAGACACCCCCGACAACCGTTTTGGCCGTCATGTCTTTATCTCCAGCCAAGACAAACAACTCGAAAGCGTGACCACTGCGCAGCAAGGTCGCATTGAAATCACAGGCAACGACCGCTTTTTGATTTTGAACAAAGGCCAGCAATGGTTGACCAACCATGAAACTGGCGAAACCCGCTTGACCCAGTTTGAAACCTATGAACTGTTGATCGACGATGACATCAACTTGCCCAATACCGCTTTGGCGAGCCGCCACACCGCCACGGTCGATTTGCTGAAAAACCCCAGCCCTGAAAACTGGGGCGAGCTGTCATGGCGATTGGGGCTGGGCTTGGCCGGTATCAATTTGCTGCTCATCGCGCTGGCCGTTTCAGCCGTCAACCCACGGGCTGGCCGCAGCTACCACCTGGGCCTGGCGCTGCTGGTGTTTGTGGCGTACTACAACATGGTCAACGTAGGCCAAAGCTGGATTAGCACGGGGCGTTACAGCTTTGCCCCCTTCATGTTCATGCTGCACGGCGGCGTATTTGTCATTGCTGTGCTTTGGTTGACGCTGCGCCACGCCAATTGGTCTTGGCGATTCATGCTCCCCTCGCGCAAAGCGTCACCGAAAGGGGCCGCATGAAGACCGTCCGCAGCCTGTTGCACGGCGAAATCATTCGGGCCGTGACCTTTGTTTTGCTGGGCTTCTTGGCCCTGTTTCTGTTTTTTGACTTGGTGGACGAGTTGCAAAACTTGTCGCGCTTGGCCAGCCAAGGCTACCAACTGCAACACGCCTTGCTTTATGTGGCCCTCAAGACGCCGGGGCATGTGTATGAGCTGTTGCCCATTTGTGTCTTGATTGGTTGCATCTTTGTGATGGCGCGACTGGCACAAAGCTCCGAATTCACCATTTTGCGCACCGGCGGCTTGGCCCCGCTCAAAGCGCTGGGCACCTTGCTTCAACTGGGTTTGGTCTTGGTTGTGGTGACCTTCTTGATTGGGGAATATGCCAGCCCATGGGCCGACCGTCAGGGTGTGCTGCTGAAGTCACAGTTTCAGGGCAACTTGACCGTCGGACAGACGGGCGCTTGGTTGAAAGAAAAACAGGCCGAGCGTCACTTTGCGGTCAACGTGCGCAGTTTCGATGGCATCCAGCACATGCAAAACGTGCGCATTCACGAATTCAATGACGCGGGTCAATTGCTTGCCATCACCACCGCGCCCCATGCAGAAATTGGCCCCGACGCTTGGCTTTTGAAAAAAGCCGAACAACGATCCCTCCAATTGGGCAATGACAGCCAACCCCTGCAATTTAAAATCACCCAGCAAGACACCTTCAATTGGCCCACAGAAACCAGCGCCGACATGGTGGCCGCTGCGGTGCGCAGCCCAGACCGCATGCGGACTTGGGAATTGTTCAAATACATGCGGCATTTGTCCAACAACAACCAAAACGCCCAGCGCTACGAAATCGAGTTTTGGCGCAAAGTGTTTTACCCCTTGAGCTGCCTGGTGATGTTGGTCATGGCCCTGCCCTTTGCCTATTTGCACTTCCGGTCTGGCCAAATTGCCGGCTATGTGTTTGGTGGGGTCTTGGCGGGGGTGAGTTTTTGGCTTCTGAACAACCTGTTCAGCTTTGCCGGCAATTTGCAAAACTGGCAACCTTGGCTCACTTCGGCTGCGCCGGGTTTGATTTACAGCGCCATCTCTCTGTTGGCATTTTGGTGGATGGTATTGCGACGATGACAACCCGCCTCACCCCTCAATCCGGCGTGATTTTGTTTGCCCATGGCTCGCGTGACCCACTTTGGCGCCTGCCGATCGACGCCGTCGCCCAACAAATGACCAACCGCTGGCCCCAGCTGTCGGTAGCTTGTGCGTTCTTAGAGCTGACCACCCCCGATTTGGCCAGCACGGTCGAGCAAATGATGATGCAGGGCAAAACCCATCTACGCATCGTCCCCATGTTTTTGGGCGTGGGCCGCCATGCCCGTGAAGACCTGCCCCAGCTGGTGACCGAACTGGCCGAAGCCTACCCTCAGGTTCAGTTTGAGCTGGTGCCCTCGATGGGCGAACACCCGGCCATGACCCGCCTGATGGCAGAAATTGCCGCCGACGAGGCGCCTTCCTCATAGATTGGTAAAGCATAATGATGCGATTCAATATGAACTTAATCGTATGAACCTGCACCAATTTCGTTTTGTCCAAGAAGCCGCTCGTCGCAACCTGAATCTGACCGAAACGGCCAAGGCGTTGCACACCTCGCAACCCGGGGTGTCCAAGGCCATCATCGAGCTGGAAGAAGAGCTGGGCATCGACATCTTTGCGCGCCATGGCAAGCGCTTGAAGCGCATCACCGAGCCGGGGCAACACGTGTTGCAAAGCATCGAAGTGATCCTGCGCGAAGTGGCCAATCTGCGAAAAATCGGCGAGCAATACAGCGCCCAAGACAACGGCATGTTGTCCATTGCCACCACCCACACGCAGGCGCGCTACGTGCTGCCTTTGCCCGTCGCCAAGCTGCGCGAGAAATACCCCAAGGTCAACATCAGTCTGCACCAAGGCGCGCCAGATCAAGTCGCACGCATGTTGTTGGACGACACCGCCGAGATCGGCATTGCCACTGAATCGCTGTCGGAATACGAAGAGTTGGTCACCCTGCCCTGCTACGAATGGCAGCACGTGTTGGTGTTGCCCCTCGACCATCCACTGGCCAAAAAAGCCAACCTGTCGCTCAAAGACATTGCCGAAGAACCCCTCATCACCTACCACCCTTCGTTCACAGGCCGGGGCCGCATTGACCAAGCGTTTGCCGCCAACAAACTTCACCCCCGCATTGCACTGGAGGCGATCGACTCGGACGTCATCAAAACCTATGTGCGTTTGGGCTTGGGCATTGGCATCGTGGCCGAGATGGCCGTCAAAGACGACCCGGTGAAAGACCTCCATGTTCGACCCTTGGGTCAATTGCTGGGCATGAATGTGGCGCGTGTGGCTTTCAAACGCGGCGCCTACTTGCGACACTTCGTCTACCACTTTGCTGAGTTGTTAAGCGACCGCCTGACCGCCCCTTTGATCACCAAGGCCATGAACGGCCATGTCAACGACTACGAGCTTTGAACCCATGAACCACGCAACTTCTACCCCTGCGCTCATCTCCAAAGCCCCCAACATGGGGACGACCATTTTCACAGTCATGTCGGCACTGGCCACCGAGCACAACGCCGTCAACTTGGGTCAAGGGTTTCCAGACTTCCCGTGCGACCCTAAATTGCTCGACTTGGTGAACGACACCATGCGCGAAGGGCTGAACCAATACCCGCCCATGATCGGTGCGCCGCCACTGCGCGAAGCCGTGGCCAAAAAAATTGAAGCGTTGTACGGCCGCCGTTACGACCCGGTGAGCGAAATCACCGTCACCGCCGGCGCCACGCAAGCCATCTTGACCATCGTTTTGGCCATCGTTCACCCTGGCGACGAAGTCATTGTGTTGGAGCCTTGCTATGACAGCTATGTGCCCAACATCGAGTTGGCCGGAGGCGTGGTGGTGCGCGTGCCCCTGACGCCGGGCACCTTCAGGCCCGACTTTGACAAAATTCGCGCTGCCATCAGCCCCAAAACTCGCGCCATCCTGATCAATTCGCCGCACAACCCCAGCGGCATGATCTGGTCGAAGCAAGACATGCTGACGCTGCAAGAGATATTGGCCCCCACCAACATCGTCTTGATCAGCGACGAAGTGTATGAACACATGGTCTACGCGCCCAACCAGCACTGGAGTGCAGCGCACTTTGAGGGCCTTGCCGCTCGCGCGTTCATCGTCTCGAGCTTTGGCAAAACCTACCATGTCACTGGCTGGAAAATTGGCACCGTAGCCGCACCTGCGGCCTACACGGCCGAGTTTCGCAAGGTGCACCAGTTCAATGTGTTCACGGTCAATACGCCGATGCAACACGCGCTGGCCCGCTTCATGTCCAGCCCAGCGCCTTATTTAGATCTGCCTGCGTTTTACCAACGCAAGCGAGACTTGTTTCGGCAAGGCCTTGCACAAACCCAATTCAAACTGTTGCCCAGCGAAGGCACCTACTTTCAGTGCGTGGACATTTCCACCCTCAAGGTGCCTGAGAAAAACCTGAGTGAAGCCGATTTCTGCAAATGGTTGACCACCGACATTGGCGTGGCCGCCATTCCCTTATCGGCTTTTTACGGCAACGGCTTTGACCAAAAAGTCATTCGCTTTTGCTTTGCCAAGAAAGACGAAACATTGTTGAACGCTCTGGAAAAGCTCAAAGGACTTTGATACCCGATTGCCACTGAGCCACCGACATGTCATCCACAGCCCAAGCGCAAAAGCAACAGCACGCTCAGGATCCAGCCCAATCGACTGACCACGCAACCAACACGCCATCGGTGCTGGTGTCACTGTCGGCATCGGATGGTTACAAAATTCAGGCCACCCGAACAGCACCAACGGGCAACCCTAAGGGGCACCTCATTGTGGCCGGGGCCACCGGCGTGCCTCAGCGTTTTTACCAGCGCTTTGCTACGTTTTGTGCCGCTCAGGGTATCGAGGTCTGGACACTCGACTACCGCGGCATTGGGCTGTCAAAGCCTGCGGAACTACGTGGTTTCGAGATGAACTACCTCGATTGGGCACGACAAGATTTAGCCGCTTTGCTGACGCACGTGGCCACCCTCACCTCTGGGCCTATTTGGATGGTGGGGCATTCGTATGGTGGACATGCATTTGGTTTGTTACCCGGTCATCAGCGTGTGTCGCGCTTTGCCACATTTGCCACCGGTGCAGGCTGGCACGGATGGATGCCACCTCTAGAGAGATTGCGCGTCTTGGTCATGTGGCGAGTCTTAGGCCCACTGATCGTGCGTGCCAAAGGCTATTTGGCTTGGAGCCTGCTCGGCATGGGTGAAGACTTGCCCAAGAATGTATTTTTGCAATGGCGTCACTGGTGCCAATGGCCGCGTTACTTTTTTGACGACCCAGAACAAGCGCATTTGGCACACGAATTTGCACAAGTGGCCATCCCCATCCGAGCCATCAATGCCATTGACGACAAGTGGGCGCCCCCCGACTCGCGCGATGCTTTCATGGCGGCTTATAGCCAAGCCCAACTGGAAGCCATCACCATCCAACCCACCAACTACGGCATGACCCAAATTGGACACATGGGATATTTCCGGCCGCAAGCACACATGCTTTGGCAAGAGACACTGGACTGGTTGACCCAAACAAAATGAAGGCAAGGCAGGCTCGCAACCGGGCATGCGTTCAAAGGGAAATAGAAGTCGTCCGCGTTGGACTGCATCGAGACTCGAGGTCACGAAAAAGAAAAAACTGGCATTCCCCCAAACCTGTAGACACTTTTCATAGCGCAGTTTGACGCTGGCGCTCGAACTCATGGGGGCTGAGCTGATCGAGATGCTTGTGGCGTCGCACTCGATTGTAGAAACCTTCGATGTAAT
>JACCDS010769888.1_pt1 | contig 14484 bp, 12 predicted proteins | sample 7446441 | NCBI WGS metagenome assembly JACCDS01 (sample SAMN15323445, study PRJNA562643) | freshwater metagenome | isolation source: river surface water | place: USA:Blue River Watershed | collected 2017-08-17 | reverse complement strand
CGATGCAGTGGACCTGCAGTCCGGCCCGGATGGCGCCCGCCTGCTGCTTGCTGCCTGCCCACTGCACGAGCCTGTGGTGCAGTACGGCCCGTTCGTGATGAATACCCGCGAGGAGATCGAACAGGCGGTCGCCGACTACCGCAGCGGGCAACTGACGGCACCGGCCTGACCGCCCCCTTGAAACCGCATGGCGGATCCTCATCTTCGACGGTGCCGGATGCCTCCGGGGTCCGGCGATCCAATCAACTCGCTTAAGTAAAAGGAGTCTGAAGATGAACTACCCATTCGGTCGTGACCTGCTGCTGTCCTCCGTTGGCTTCGAGCGCCTGCTCGACGCCTTCTCCGAGATCGAGAAGTCGGTCTCCAGCAACCCCTCGCCCAACTACCCGCCGTACAACATCGTCAAGCAGTCGGAGAACCAGTACGCCATCGAACTGGCGGTGGCCGGCTTCAAGCGCGACGAACTCGACATCACCGCCGAGGGCAACAAGCTCACGGTGACCGGCAAGGTCGCCGCGCCGCGCGACGGCGAGTTCCTGCACCGTGGCATCGCCACGCGCGACTTCCGTCACCAGTTCACGCTGGCCGAGACGGTGGTGGTGCGCGCCGCCGAGCTGGTCGACGGACTGCTGGTGGTACGCCTCGAGAATGTGATCCCTGAGGAGAAGAAGCCGCGCAAGATCCTCATCGGCGGTGGCGAACCCACGCTGGTGATCGAGAACCGCGAGAGCCGCGCGGCCTGATCCGCAGGCGCGTCAAAAAAAGAAGCCCCGGCCGAGCGGTCGGGGCTTTTTGTTTACCGGCACGAAGCGTGAATCGTAATCGACCGGACTCGAACGGATGCCCTATTCGCTCAGCTACAGCCCGAGACCCTTGCCGGCACCAAGCAGCGTCGCCACGCCCAGGGCCGCGAAGATGGCGGCGGCGATACCGTGCACCAGACGCATCGGGATCCGCGCCGAGAAACGGTCGCCGAGGAACACCGCGGGCACGTCGGCGATGAGCATGCCGAGCGTGGTGCCGGCCACCACGAGCAACGGGTCGGCGTAGTGCGCGGCCATGGCCACCGTAGCCACCTGTGTCTTGTCGCCCATCTCGGCAAGAAAGAATGTGATGAGCGTGGCGCCGAAGACACCGAAGCGCGCGGCGATCTGCGTCTCCTCGTCCTCGATCTCGTCCGGGATCAGGGTCCAGATCGCCATGGCGAGGAAGGAGAGGCCGAGCACCCAGCGCAAGATCTCCGGGCTCAGCGTGGCCGTGACCCAGGCGCCAAGAGCCCCAGCCAGGCCATGGTTGAGGATGGTCGCGACAAGAATGCCGAGCACGATCGGCAGCGGGCGCTTGAAACGCGCCGCCAGCAGGAAAGCCAGCAGCTGGGTCTTGTCGCCGATCTCGGCGAGAGCGACCACGCCGGTGGAGACGAGGAAGGATTCCATAAGAAAACCCCGACCGTCGCCGGTCGGGGCCTTTGATTGGTGGAGCCGGCGGGAATCGAACCCGCGTCCGCAAGCCCTCCACAAACAGTTCTACATGCGTAGCCGAGTCGTTTGGTCTAGCCCTGCAACCGCCGACGGGCAGGCTGAGGCAGGACGATCCGCTTGATTTTCGTGATGTGCCGCACGGCCAGACACACCCTTATTTCTGCTGTTAATGACGCTGCGACCAGTTGCCTGGCCCGACCCGCAGACCGATCGGTGCAGCGCCTAGCCTTAAGCGGCTAGGGCGAAAGATTCGTCGTTGGCGACTATCTATTTTTCGGATGGATTTACGAGGTCAACCGATCCTCGGCATGCCCTGCTTGCTTCGCAACCCACGTCGAAACCAGGTCGGCCCCGATTTCTCTGCAGTGAAACAAGTATACCCCTTAGAGGGTCAGGACTCCGCCTAGTTCACCCGGGGTGCGGGCCAGATGATCAGCCCCCCACGCCTCGGGCGGGTCGGCCTTGCCGTTGTAGCCGTAGGAGACGGCAACGGTACGCATGCCCGCGGCGCGCCCGGCCTGCACGTCGCGCAGATCGTCGCCGACATAGATACAGCGTCCGGCCGCAACCCGCGCCACATCGGCGGCATGCAGCAGCGGCGCCGGATGCGGCTTGGTATGGGGCGTGGTGTCGCCGCCGACCACCGCCGCAGCGCGGCCCTCGATGCCCAGGGCCCGGCACAAGGGCCCGGCAAAACGCATGGCCTTGTTGGTAACGATGCCCCACGACAAGCCCCGCGCCTCCAGCGCGTCCACCACCGGCCAGAGTCCATCGAACACCACCGTGTGCACGCACAGGGCGGCTTCGTAGCGCTGCAGGAAGACGTCGACGGTTGCGGCGTAGGCAGGGTCGTCTGGCGTCATGCCGAGCGCCTCGCCGAGCATGCCGCGCGCGCCGTGCGAGGCCATCGGCCGCAAGCGCTCCAGCGGCAGCGGCTCCAGACCGCGGTCCGTGCGCAGGCTGTTGGCGGCCGCAGCGAGATCCGGCGCGGTATCTGCAAAGGTCCCGTCGAGGTCGAAAAAGACCGCCTCGACGCCCGACAGCAGGCTCATGCCGGGCGCACCGTATGCATGAGGTAGTTGACGTCGGTATCGCGCGGGTTCAGCGCGTAGACCCGCGTGAGGGGGTTGTAGGTCATGCCGTTCATGCTGCCCACCTCCAGCCCGGCCCGCCGCGCGAAGCCGGCCAGCTCGGACGGCGTGATGAACTTGGCGTATTCGTGGGTACCGCGCGGCAGCAAGCGCAGAACATATTCCGCACCAACGATGGCGAACAGCCAGCTCTTGGGGTTGCGGTTGATGGTGGAAAAGAACACCGAGCCGCCCGGCTTCGCCAGGCGCGCGCAGGCGGCGACGGTCGAGGCAGGGTCGGGCACATGCTCGAGCATCTCCATGCAGGTCACCACGTCGAAGCTGCCCGGCGCCTCGGCGGCCAGATCTTCTGCCGAGATGGCGCGGTAGTCGACGCTGCGGCCCGACTCGAGCAGATGCAGCTTGGCGACCTTGAGCGACTTCTCGGCAAGGTCGATGCCGGTCACCGTGGCGCCGTGCTCGGCCATCGCCTCGGCCAGGATGCCACCACCACAGCCGACATCGAGAACCTTGCGACCGGCCAGCGGCGAGAGTTGGTCGATCCAACCCAGTCGCAGCGGGTTGATGGCGTGCAGCGGCGCGAATTCGGAGTTGGGGTCCCACCAGCGACTGGCCAGCGCGCTGAATTTGGCGATCTCTGCGGGATCTACGTTGACGGTGCTCATGAGCTGATTTGGCCTGTGTGGTTGTCCTGTGACGGGCGGTCGGCGGCGATGCGCAGCTGCCAGTCAGTGGCCAGCGCACGCAACTCTGCTGTGTCATCGGTCTGCAGACAGCCGGCAGTGACCCGGCGTTCCCCTGCGACCCAGACATCGCTGACCTGCTCGCGGCCGGCAACGTACACCAGTTGCGAGACCGGGTCGTAGAGCGGGCGCGCATCGGCACCGCCAAGGTCGACGGCCAGAAGGTCGGCCGCCTTGCCCGGCTCCAGCGAGCCCGTCTCGGTGCCAAGGCCCAGTGCAGTGGCGCCCCCCAAAGTGGCGGCGTGCACAGCCTGACAGGCCGGCACCACAGACGCGTCGCCCGAGACGCCCTTGGCCAGCAGAGCCGCCGTCCGCATCTCGGCGAACAGGTCGTGGCGGTTATTGCTGACCACGCTGTCGCTGCCGAGTCCCACCGCGATGCCCGCCGCGAGCCAGTCGGCGAATCGGGCAACGCCGCTGCCCAGCTTGAGGTTGGACACCGGGCAGTGCACCAGCGCTGCGCCATGCTCCGCCAGCAGGGCGATCTCGGCATCGGCCAAGTGCACTGCGTGCACACCGATCAGCTCGGGGCCCAGCAGCCCGAGCCGCCGCAATCGCGCCAGCGGCCGCTCGCCGGTCTGCGCGAGGCCCTGCTCGATCTCGTCACGCGTCTCGTGCACGTGGATGTGGACGCGCAGATCGAGCTGCGCGGCGTAGGTGGCCACCTGCACGAAGGTGTCGTCGGACACGGTGTAGGGGGCATGCGGCGCCAGGGTGAAGTGCAGGTTGGAAGCCCCCGCCCAGCGATCGCGCGCGGCCAGACCCTGATGCAGATACGCGGCGGCGTCGCGGGCGTAGGCGGTGGCGAACTCCAGCACCACCAGACCCGCGACCATACGGATACCGGCGCGTTGCGCCGCCGCGATCGCCGCATCCGGGTAGAAATACATGTCGGAGAAGGTGGTGACGCCGCCACGAAGCATCTCGGCGCAGGCCAAGCGTGTGCCATCGCGCACGAAATCCGGCGCCACCCAGCGCGCCTCGGCCGGCCAGACGCTCTGCTGCAGCCAACGCATCAGCGTCAGGTCGTCCGCATAGCCACGCAGCAGGGTCATGCCGGCGTGAGCGTGTGCGTTGACAAGGCCGGGCATGAGCACATGTTCGGGTAGCCGGGTGATGCGGCTGGCCGCAACGCGGGGCGCCAGTTCCGCAGCCGTGCCGATGGCGACGATGCGGCCATTGCGCACTGCCACCGCGCCATGCTCGATGACCTGCCAGGGCTGTACCGGCAGCACCCAGCGCGCCTCGATCAGTTCGTCGGCAACGATATCCATGGCGGAACCATAGCCGAAAAAGAAAACGCCCCGCTCGGGGCGGGGCGCTGGATGCGACGTGCCAGGACTGCTGGTCAGTTGCCAGTCTCGCGCTGGACGGCGATCTCGATGACCACACGGCGGTTGGGCTGAAGGCACTGGACCAGAGCCTTGTTGGAACCGCTCTCCTTGCCCTTGACGTTGCCGCAGGCAACCACCGGCTCCGACTCGCCGCGGCCGACAGACTGCACACGGCTACCATCGACGCCCTTGTTGACCAGATAGTTGCGCACCGCCGAGGCCCGGCGATCGGACAGCTTCTGGTTGTAGGCGCTGGTGCCGATGCGGTCGGTGTGGCCGGTGACCAGGATCAGCTCGACTTCGGGGTACTTGTTCATCTTGGCGACGACGTCGTCGAGGATGCCTGCGGCGTCCGGACGGATGTCAGCCTTGTCGAAGGCGAACAGGGTCTCGGCACTGAAGGTGAACTTCTCGAAGGCCGGTTTCTGCGGGCCGACGGGCGCCGGCGGGGGTGGAGCAGGCGGCTCGGCGGCGGGTGCCGGAGGCGGCGCAGGCTCAGCGGCCGGTTCGACGGGCTTGGCCACCAAGTCGGGATCGCACTCTGCGATGGCCAGTGCCGGGGTCCAATAGCCAGCGCGCCAGCAAAGATCGAAGCCGCTGCGCCAGACGGTGCCCTCTGAATTCACCCAGTAGCCGGACTTGTCTTCGGCTGCGGCGGAGGCTGCGGCCGAGGCGAGCAGGACGGCGGAAAGAACCAGCAGGCGGGATTTCATGTTTTCGGAGGCTCCGTTTTTTGATTTTTGGCGGGGCAAAAGGCGGACTGACAGCGCGTGACACTGAAAGCCGGTTTCGTGGCTTTTGAATGGCGCCGAGGATACCCCAAACGCGGAGCCCGCCTCAAGGTTCGGGGCCGGCCGGATAGGGGTCGCGTGATAGAATCGTGACTTTGGTCAAGTCTCCGGACACCCGCCCCGCCGCGCCTGCGGCGGACCTGACAGAGCACTCCGACAGAGCCCGACACGATGGACCCGTTTGCCAAAGAAACACTCCCCGTCAGCCTAGAGGAGGAGATGCGCCGGTCCTATCTGGACTACGCCATGAGCGTGATCGTCGGACGGGCCCTGCCGGATGTGCGGGACGGCCTGAAGCCGGTGCACCGGCGCGTGCTGTTCGCCATGCACGAGCTCTCCAACGACTGGAACCGCCCCTACAAGAAGTCGGCGCGGATCGTCGGCGACGTCATCGGTAAGTACCACCCGCACGGCGACACCGCGGTCTACGACACGATCGTTCGCATGGCGCAGGACTTCTCGCTGCGCCACATGCTGGTCGACGGCCAGGGAAACTTCGGTTCGGTCGATGGCGACAACGCCGCCGCCATGCGATACACCGAGATCCGCATGTCGCGCATCGCGCACGAACTGTTGGCCGATATCGACAAGGAGACGGTCGACTTCGGGCCCAACTACGACGGCTCGGAGCACGAGCCGCTGGTGCTGCCGGCGAAGATCCCCAACCTGCTGATCAACGGCAGTTCGGGCATCGCGGTGGGCATGGCGACCAACATACCGCCGCACAATCTGAACGAAGTGGTCAGCGCGTGTCTGGCACTGCTCGCCAACCCCGAGCTGACGGTCGATGACCTGATCGAATACATCCCTGCGCCCGACTTCCCCACCGCCGGCTTCATCTACGGCGTCGAGGGCGTGCGCGAGGGCTACCGCACCGGCCGTGGCCGCTGCGTGATGCGCGCCCGCACCCACTTCGAGGACATCGGCAAGGGCGAGCGGCAGGCGATCATCGTTGATGAGCTTCCCTACCAGGTGAACAAGAAGACGCTGATCGAAAAGATCGCCGAGCTGGTCAACGACAAGCGCATCGAGGGCATCTCCGACCTGCGTGACGAGTCGGACAAGTCCGGCATGCGTATGGTCATCGAGCTCAAGCGTGGCGAAGTGGCCGAGGTGGTGCTCAACAACCTCTACAAGCACACGCAGCTGCAGGACAGCTTCGGCCTGAACATGGTGGCGCTGGTCGATGGCCAGCCGCGCCTGCTCAACCTGAAGCAGATGCTGGATGCGTTCCTGCGCCACCGTCGCGAGGTGGTGACACGGCGCACCGTATTCGAGCTGCGCAAGGCGCGCGAGAAGGCGCACGTGCAGGAAGGCCTGGCGGTGGCGCTGGACAACGTCGACGAGATCATCGCCCTGATCAAGGCTGCGCCGACCCCGGCCGACGCCCGCGAAGGACTGATGGGCCGCGCCTGGCCCTCGCCCACCGTGGCGACCATGCTGGCACGCGCCGGCTCCGATGCCAGCCGACCCGACGGGGTCCCGGCGGGCCTCGGGCTCGGCGCCGACGGCTACCGGCTGACCGAGACTCAGGCACAGGCCATCCTCGACCTGCGCCTGCAGCGCCTGACCGGCCTCGAGCGCGACAAGATCGTCAACGATTACCGTGAGCTGCTGGACCGCATCGCCGACCTGCTCGACATCCTGTCGCGCCCGGAGCGCGTCACCTCGATCATCGGCGAAGAGCTGACGGCCATTCGCGACCAGTTCGGCGACAAGCGCCGCAGCGAGATCGTCTTCGCCACCTCAGAACTCGGCATCGAGGACCTGATCACGCCGATGGACATGGTGGTCACGCTGTCGCACGCCGGCTACATCAAGTCGCAGCCGCTTGACGACTACCGCGCGCAAAAGCGTGGCGGGCGCGGCAAGCAGGCCGCAGCCACCAAGGAAGACGACTTCATCGACCGGCTGTTCATCGCCCACACGCACGACTACATCCTCTGCTTCAGCAACCGTGGCCGGATGTACTGGATCAAGGTCTACCAGGTGCCGCAGGGCTCGCGCATCGCACGCGGCAAGCCGATCGTCAACCTGCTGCCCCTGCAGGAAGGCGAAAAGATCACCGCCCTGCTGCCGGTCAAGGAGTTCGACGACGGCCACTTCGTGTTCATGGCGACCCGCCGCGGCGTGGTGAAGAAGACGCCGCTGTCAGACTTCAGCCGTCCGCGCCCCTCGGGGATCATCGCCGTCGGCCTTGACGAGGACGACTTCCTAGTCGGTGCGCAGGTCACCGACGGCAACTGCAACGTGATGCTGTTCTCCGACGCCGGCAAGGCGGTGCGCTTTGCCGAGGGCGACGTGCGGCCGATGGGCCGTGGTGCCCGCGGCGTGCGCGGCATCAAGCTGGGCAGCGGCGGCGCGGTGATCGCGATGCTGGTCGCCGAAGACGAATCGATGTCGGTGATGACCGCGACCGAGCGCGGTTTTGGCAAGCGCACCGCGCTCTCCGAATACCCCTTGTATGGCCGCGGCACGCAGGGCGTGATCGCCATCCAGACCTCGGCGCGCAACGGCAAGGTCGTCGCCGCGCAACTGGTGACCAAGGAAGACCAGATCATGCTGATCACCACCGGCGGCGTGCTGATACGTACGCGGGTGAAGGAGATCCGCGAGATGGGCCGCTCGACCCAGGGCGTGACGCTGATCAACCTGGACGATGGCGAGCTGCTGGCCGGCCTGGAGAAGGTCGTCGAGACCGGCGACGAAGACGAGGAATAAGGGAGCCACGGTGTCAGACCCGCTCGCCAGCCTGCGCGGCCAGATCGACGCGCTCGACGACGAGATCCTCGAGCGGCTCAACGCCCGTGCCCGCCTGGCGCGGCAGATCGGCGAGCTGAAGGCCGATGGCGCGGCAGGCGATGCCGGCAAGGTCGCCATCTACCGGCCCGAGCGAGAGGCGCAGGTGCTGCGACGGCTCAAGGCGGCCAACCCGGGGCCGCTTTCCGGCGAGGTGGTGGCGCGACTGTTCCGTGAGGTGATGTCGGCCTGTCTGGCGCTGGAGAAGCCCCTGTCGATCGCCTGCCTCGGCCCACACGGCACCTTCTCTGAGGCGGCCGCGATCAAGCAGTTCGGCCACGCTGCGGCGGTGAACCCGCACGCCACCATCGATGACGTGTTCCGCGCCGTGGAATCGGGCGCCGACGACTACGGCGTGGTGCCAGTGGAGAACTCCACCGAGGGCGCCGTCGGTCGTACCCTCGACCTGATGACCGGCAGCTCGCTGACGGTCTGTGGCGAGGTGGTGCTGCGCGTGCAGCAGCACCTGATGCGCCACGCCAGCGGCAGCGGCCCGGTCGAGCGCGTCTACTCGCACGCGCAGTCGCTGGCACAGTGCCACGAATGGCTCAACCGCGAGCTGGCCTCGGCGCAGCGCATCCCCGTGGCCAGCAACGCCGAGGCCGCGCGGCGCGCCGGCGAAGACCCGGCCAGCGCTGCCATCGCCGGCGAACTGGCGGCCGAGCGCTACAACCTGGTCATCGCCCATCGCAACATCGAGGACGAGCCCAACAACACGACGCGATTCTGGGTGCTCGGCCGCCACGCCGCCGGCCGCTCCGGTCATGACAAGACGTCACTGGTCGTCGGCGCGCGCAACCGGCCGGGCGCGGTCCACGAGCTGCTAGGGCCGCTGGCGCGGCACGGCGTCAGCATGACACGGCTGGAATCGCGGCCGGCGCGCACCGGCCTGTGGGAGTACGTGTTCTTCGTCGACCTGGAGGGGCACCGCGACGATCCGGGTCTGTCGGCGGCGCTGGCCGAACTCGAGCACGTCGCGGCGTTCGTGCGTGTGCTCGGTGCCTACCCGGTGGCGGTGCTCTAGGTGGCAGCGCTCCGATTGGCGGCGCGATGAACGACCGGCTCGCACTCGGCGGCTGCGACAGCCTTGCGCTGGAGAGCGTGCGCGGCATCGCGGCTTATCAGACCGGCAAGCCGATCGCCGAGCTGTCGCGCGAGACCGGCATCAGCGAGGCCGACATCGTCAAGCTGGCCAGCAACGAGAACCCGCTCGGCATGAGCCCGTCGGCCATCGCTGCGGCGGCAGGCGCGCTTGGCGAACTGGCGCGCTATCCCGACGGCGCGGGCTTCGACCTGAAGGCGGCGCTGTCGGCCAAGTTCGGCTTGCAGCCGGGCCAGATCGTGCTCGGCAATGGCTCCAACGACGTTCTCGACATCGTCGGACGCGTCTTCCTGGGTCCGGGCAGCAGCGCCGTTTACAGCCAGCATGCCTTCGCCGTCTACGGACTGGTGTGCCAGACGGTCGGCGCGACCCGCATCGAGGTGCCGGCTCGTGATTACGGCCACGACCTTGACGCAATGCGTGCTGCCATCCGCCCCGACACGCGCGTGGTGTGGATCGCCAACCCGAACAACCCCACCGGCACGCTGCTGGCGCCGGAGGCTGTGCGCGAGTTCGTCTTCTCGCTGCCGGAACATGTGGTGGCGGTGCTGGACGAGGCCTACACCGAATACCTGGAGCCGGCGCAGCGCAGCGACAGCCTGGCCTGGGTCAACGAGCACCCGCGACTGCTGGTGACGCGCACGCTGGCCAAGATCTATGGCCTGGCCGGTCTGCGCGTCGGCTTCGGCGTCGGTGACCCGGTGCTGATCGACCTCTGCAACCGCGTGCGCCAGCCGTTCAACGTCAACAGCATCGCGCTGGCGGCGGCCGTGGCCGCGCTGGGTGATGACGACTTTGTTGCGCGCAGCGCGGCAGCCAACCGCGAAGGCATGGCGCAGATGTGCGCCGGCCTCGACGCGCTGGGCGTGCCCTACATCCCCTCGGCAGCCAATTTTGTAGCGGTCGAGGTAGGCGATGCCGCTGCCGTGAATGCTGGTCTGCTGCGGCAGGGTGTGATCGTGCGGCCGGTGGCCGGTTACGGGATGCCGCGTCACCTGCGCGTGTCGATCGGCCTGCCGCACGAGAACCAGCGCTTCCTCGACGTTCTGGCCGACCTGGTCGGTCACACCCAGGCCTAGCAACCGCGTCTGACCGCGGCCGATCCGATCAGGTGGGTGCGGCGCCGACGGTTGCGGCCATCGCAGGTGCGCGGTGGTCGTGCCGGCAGATGCCGCGCGCATGGCAATAGCGACACGCAGCATCGTCCCCCATCGCCTGCAGCGCCTCGCCGGCTGCAGCGCGCTGCAGCGTATCTGCGAGGCGCGCCAGATGTCCCGACACGGCCTCTTCCAGCGCTGGATCGGACAGCACCACAGCCTTCAGGGCGTCCTTTTTGAGGGCATCGCTGCCCAGTGGCAAGTACGCCACCGCCTGTACCTGTTCGAGAAGGTGGGCGTAGAGCACCAACTGCGCGTCCTCGGTGGGGTCTTCAGCCAAACGCTCCGGCGCCTTGCGCGAGCCGGTCTTGTAGTCGATCACGGCGCGTCCACCCTCGGCACCGTGGCGGGTATCGACCCGATCTGGACGGCCATGCAGCGTGACCTCGCCGCCATCGATGGACAGCAGGCTGCGCACCGCCTCCTCGCACGCTGAAACCTCGACGCGCCAGCCTTGCGCCTCGCGCTCGAGCTGCCAGTCGAGATAGGCCGGTGCGACAGCGCGCCAGCGCTCGAGCCAGGCACCGGCCGCAAAGTCACGCGCCATGATCGGCGCGAATAGGCGCACCGCCACCGCGTCGAGTTCGGCCAGCGCGGTATCTCGCCCCACCGACGACACGACCGGCACGGCGCGGTGGAAGTCACGCAGGATGTCGTGCACGGCGACGCCGAAGTCGCGCGGCTCGACCGTCTCGCTGGCCTCCTGCGGCGGCTTGAGGCCGAGACTGTTGCGTACGAACCAGCGGTAGGGGCACTCGAGCAAGGCTTGGTAGCCGGTCGGGCTGAGCGCTTCCGGCAGGGACGCCATGACCGCCGCCTCGGGCGGCCCGAGCGCCGGCGGCGAAGCAGGCGCCGGGGTGGCGAATGGTGTGGCCTCTGGCAGCGGCCGGCCCCAGGCCAGGGCGTGAAAGCCCTGCATCAGCTGTAACAGCGGCGAGGCGACGTTCGGCTCACCGCGATCGTCGAGCGCCTGCCAGGAGATGACGACGCGGGGGGCGCTGCCGATGAGCAGGCACCAGTCCTCGACAGCCCAGCACCTGCGCGCGGCGGCATCCTGCAGGCCCAACTCGGCGCGTGCGGCATCGCGGACGATGCGCGACCGCGGCGCGGCTGCGGGCAGGTGCGCGGCGTCAGCACCGGCGACGATGAGCGCATCGAAACACAGACCACGCAACGCTGACTGGTGGGTGAGCAGGACCGGGCTTTGCACGGACGCGTCGCGGAAAAGAGCGCTCTCGAGTGTCCAGTCGAGCCAGCCCGCCAGTTCGCGGCGGCTGCAAGACGCGGTGTCGGTCGCCAGCGCGGCGCAGGATTCGCGCAGGTGTGCCAGCAGTTGCTGGCCGGCAGCATCCAGCGCGAGGTGTGGGGCGGTGCGCTCGAGCGTGGTCAGCAGCGCGTCAAGCCAAGCAGCCAGCGACCGCGGGCGACCGCCCATCGTGCGCAGTGCCATGCGCAACTGGTTCAGCCAGGCGGACGCCTCGGCCGAACCGCCAGCGCTGCCGGCCAGTGCCTCCCAGTCAAGCAAGGCGTGCGGCGGCAGCTTGCCGAGCACGGGCCACAGCGCGGCAAGCAGAACGTCGCGCTGCGACTGGGCGACCAGCGGCGAATCGATACAGGACTGCAAGAGCGCGGCGGTGGGCCGCATCTGCAGACGCAGCAGGTCACGTACCACGGCGCCGACGCGGGTGGTCGCGAGCGACCACCCGGCGTTGTCCTCGGCAAGGACGCCGCGGCGCTCGAGCATGGCGCGCAGGCGTCGCGCCAGCGCACGGTCGGTTGCCACCACCGCAACGCGTTTCAGGCCGGCAGAAAGCCATTCGCAAACCGTGTCACAAGCATGCCGCACCTCGCCCTCGCGGCCGAGTGCGCGGTGCAACTGGATACCGGAGGGTGGCACGGGCGATCGCGCTGACCAGTCACGTGCGCGCTCGGCCAGCGGGCTGTCGTCGCCCATGCAGGCCTGCTGCACCCACGACGAGCGAGATCCGGCACCGGCCTCCAGCAAAGCCAATGCGACTGGCGCGGACCCGGCGTAGCGCTCGAAAAAGGTAGCCGCCTGCGGCGTGACGCGCGCCGCATCGAACACCCACACCGGGCCTTCGGGATGACGCAGCAAGTGGGCCATGGCCAGCCCGTCGCGCTGCCAACGGCTCAAGCCCCATTTGGGTTGGCCCTCGCAGGCGAACCAGAGCTCGTGCACCAGATGCGCGTCGCCGCGCAGCAACTGGCTGGCCCGGGCCTGATAGGCACGTTCCAGAAGTTCAGCGAGTTGATCGGGCGTATCCGGCAGGCGGCTGCAGTTGCGCCCCATCGCCTCAAACAGGTCGGCGAGTTCGGCCGCCATCGCCCAGTGGTCGGCACCGGCCAGCCAGGCGCGGGCTGCCAGTTCGCGGTGCAGGACCGCCACCAGTTGCGCCTCGGTCAAGGTGACCGGCGGCAGCGGCTGGCGGGCCAGCCACTCCTGCAACGTGAGGATGCGCGGCAGCGGGCACGGACCGCCGACCGTCTCGCCGATCGCCTGGGCCAGACCAGCGCTGAGGCCGAGGTGGGGCAGCAGGACGGTGTGACCGGCCAGACCGGCGGGGCTGCCGGCATCGCGCAGCAAGGCGCCGGCAAAGATCCGGAGCGGATCCTCCGGTGGCAGGGAGATGTAGACAGGTTGACCGGCCACGGTATGCGCCCCGGCGGTCATGCGTCTGCGGGCTCAGCGCTCGAGCATGCTCCGCTTTTCCTTGACCTTGACCCAGTCGTCGGCCTCAGGCATCGGGTCCTTGCTCTCGATGATCGGCTTCCACAGCCGCGCCAGTTCGGCGTTGATCTCGATGAAGTCCTGCTGGTCCGCCGGCACGTCGTCCTCGGCGAAGATGGCGTCTGCCGGACATTCGGCGACGCAGAGCGTGCAGTCGATACACTCGTCAGGGTCGATCACCAGGAAGTTGGGGCCCTCGCGGAAACAATCAACCGGACAGACGTCGACGCAGTCGGTGAACTTGCACTTGATACAGCCTTCGGTCACTACATAGGTCATGGCGGAAGCGTCCCCGTTTGGTGTTGCGCCGGGCCTGCAAGCCCGAGGTCGCGAAGTCGTTATGACAATTGAACTTTGGAGTCTACCAGACGTCCGACTGCGGTCCGTGACAGGCAATCGCGGATACCGTTAATATATGTTTGCGTGGCAATACGTTCCAAGCCGCCTCGCACCACGCCGACACCCCATCAGGCGGTGCCGGGCAGCCTGCGGCATCCGAGCAGGCGCCAGACTTCTCCCCATCCCGCCCTTTCCGAGTCACCACCCCATCCATGAGCGATTCCATATTGCATGTCAGCGATTCATCCTTCGAGAGCGACGTCCTGAAGCCCAGCCAACCGGTGCTGGTGGACTACTGGGCCGAATGGTGCGGCCCGTGCAAGATGATCGCGCCGATCCTTGACGAAGTTGCCCGCGAGTACGCCGGCCGCGTCACCATTGCCAAGGTCAACATCGACCAGAACCCCGACACACCGACACGCTTCGGCATCCGCGGCATCCCGACATTGATGCTGTTCAAGGATGGCAACGTCGCGGCGACCAAGGTCGGCGCGCTTTCCAAGTCGCAGCTCACCGCTTTCATTGACAGCAACCTCTAAGCGCCTTACCGTGAAGGTTCGCTGACGGCGTCCCGTCGCAGCGAGCCGTGCCGCGGGTTCCCCGCCGGCCTGACCCCTCCCCCGCCTCGCCCCTTCCCGCAACCAATGCCCACACAAGGGCCCGCCACGCATGGATCTTGCAGACCTTAAGAATAAACACGTCACCGAACTGGTCGAGATGGCTACCGCCTTCGAGATCGAGGGCGCCAATCGCCTGCGCAAGCAGGAACTTATCTTCGCCCTGCTCAAGAACCACGCCAAGAAGGGCGAGACCATCAGCGGCAGCGGCGCGCTGGAGGTGCTGTCGGATGGCTTCGGCTTCCTGCGCAGCCCCGACACCAGTTATCTGGCTGGCCCTG
>JACCDS012146683.1_pt1 | contig 14485 bp, 15 predicted proteins | sample 7446441 | NCBI WGS metagenome assembly JACCDS01 (sample SAMN15323445, study PRJNA562643) | freshwater metagenome | isolation source: river surface water | place: USA:Blue River Watershed | collected 2017-08-17 | reverse complement strand
CGAGCCGCCCGACGGAGTTTCCTTCCCTCTCTCCCGCCCCCACCGAGATCGCACCGGCCAGCAGCGCGAGCAGCCAGCGCCGCGTCAACGCCGCCGACAAGCGCATCATCAACGGCCAGACCGACGTCAATCAGCTGGTGCCGTTCAAGTACAAGTGGGCCTGGGAAAAATACCTCGCCACCTGCGCCAACCACTGGATGCCGCAGGAAGTGAACATGACGCGCGACATCGCGCTTTGGAAAGACCCCAACGGCCTGTCCGAAGACGAGCGCCGCATCATCAAGCGCAACCTCGGCTTCTTTGTGACGGCCGACTCGCTGGCAGCCAACAACATTGTGCTGGGCACCTACCGCCACATCACCGCACCCGAGTGCCGCCAGTTCCTGCTGCGCCAGGCCTTTGAAGAAGCCATTCACACCCACGCCTACCAATACATTGTGGAGTCGCTGGGCCTGGATGAAAGCGAAATCTTCAACGCCTACCATGAGGTGTCCTCGATCCGCGACAAGGACGAATTCCTGATTCCGTTCATCGACGCCATCATGGATCCGAACTTCCACACGGGCACACTGGCCGCCGACCAAACGCTGTTGAAGTCGCTGATTGTGTTCGCCTGCCTGATGGAAGGCCTGTTCTTCTACGTCGGCTTCACCCAAATTCTGGCGCTGGGCCGCCAGAACAAGATGACTGGCGCCGCCGAACAGTACCAGTACATCCTGCGTGACGAGTCCATGCACTGCAACTTTGGCATTGACCTGATCAACACCATCAAGCTGGAAAATCCGCAGCTCTGGACCGCCGAGTTCAAGGCCGAGATCAAGGAACTGTTCCTGAAAGCGGTGGAGCTGGAATACCGTTACGCCGAAGACACCATGCCGCGCGGCGTGCTGGGCTTGAACGCCTCCATGTTCAAGGGCTACCTGCGCTACATTGCCAACCGACGTGCCACCCAGATTGGTCTGGAGGCCTTGTTCCCGAATGAAGAGAATCCGTTCCCTTGGATGAGCGAGATGATCGACCTCAAAAAGGAACGCAACTTCTTTGAAACCCGCGTCATTGAGTACCAGTCTGGTGGTGCTCTGTCCTGGGATTGATGTTAGACAACTGCGATGTTTGAGTCTCTGTTCTGCGCCCACACAAGTGCTTCGATGAAGGCACGGGCTGGAACATCCCCTGTTCATGGTGTTGGACCCGGGTCCAGCACCATGAATCGCTTGGCACCCCCCAACAGGTGCAAAGTGTTTTCACCCAATGATCTTTGATCTTGATCTAGGAGAATAGTATGGCAACTGCAAAAAAACCGGCCGCAAAAAAGGCCGCACCCAAGAAAGCTGTAGCAAAGAAGCCCGCAGCCAAAAAAGTAGCAGCGAAGAAGCCCGCAGCCAAAAAAGCTGTCGCTAAAAAGCCCGCTGCCAAGAAAGTTGCGGCTAAGAAGCCCGCAGCGAAAAAAGTAGCCGCCAAGAAGCCGGCTGCCAAGAAAGTTGCGGCCAAGAAGCCCGCAGCGAAAAAAGTAGCCGCCAAGAAGCCGGCCGCTAAAAAGCCTGCAGCGAAAAAAGCTGCTGCCAAAAAGCCGGCCAAAAAAGCTGCTGCCAAAAAGCCGGCTGCGAAAAAGCCTGCGAAAAAAGCTGCCAAAAAGGCCGCCAAAGCACCCGCTGCCCCTGCTGCCCCTGCTGCTCAGACCACTCTGAACCCGCAAGCAGCTTGGCCGTTTCCCACGGCCAGCAAGCCCTGATCTCACGGTCTAGGCTAGCCATCAAGCCCGGCACCGCAAGGTACCGGGCTTTTTTCATGGCAGCAAACGATCCCAGGCGGCAGCCTTTGCGGCCAAGGCATTCACACGCAGCTGTTTGCGTTTAGAAGTTTGTCCACGCACCAAAGACACCTGGTTTTTGGCGACGCTCAAGGACGTGGCCAGCCAGGCCATCAAGGTCAGATTGGCTTTGCCATCGACAGGCGGCGCGTGCAAGCGAACGCGCAATGCACCATCGTGCTCACCCTCGGCTTGGGTGCGCGCGGCATTGGGAATGACATGAATGTCCACGATCACATCGCCGCTTTTTTCAGCACGCAGCCAAGTGACCGCGGGCAACATCACAAACTGTAGTTCTGCGGCCCGCGGCTGGCAATCTTCAAAGCGCCGACCTTGTTGCCCAGGGCCGCGCATTGCGCCAGCGACCAACCTTGCTCCAAGCCGAAAAGCAAAGCGCCACGCCAGGCGTCCCCGCAGCCGGTCGGATCGACCACCTCGGTCGCCTTCACGGGGGGCACCAGGGTTTTGTGGCCATCGACCCAGACCTCACAGCCTTGTGCGCCCAGCGTCACCACCAGACCTTGCACGCGGCGAGAAATATCGGCGCTGCTCCAGCCCGTGCGGTCGCTCAGCATCTTGCCTTCGTAGTCGTTGACAGTCACCCATGTGGACTGCTCGATGAAGCGCGCCAGCTCGGCGCCATCGAACATGGGCAAGCCCTGTCCCGGGTCAAACACAAAAGGAATGTCGGCGGCACGAAACTGTTCGGCATGCTGCAGCATGGCATCCCGCCCATCCGGTGAAATGATGCCCAAGGCAATGTCCGCACGTTTTTCAATGCGGGTGATGTGGGCTTGCATCATGGCGCCCGGGTGAAAAGCGGTGATCTGGTTGTTGTCGCGGTCGGTCATGATCATGGCCTGCGCGGTGTAGTTGTCCGACACTTGTTTGACGAACTCGGTGGAGATGCCCAGGCTTTCCAAACGCTGCAAGTAATCCGTGCCATCTTGTCCCAAGGTGGCCATGGGCAAGGGCGTACCGCCCAACTGCTTCAAGCTGTAGGCAATGTTGCCAGCACAGCCGCCAAAGTCTCTGCGCAGTGCCGGCACCAGAAACGACACATTGAGAATGTGCAGTTGGTCCGGCAAGATTTGCTCTGCAAAACGCCCTTCAAACGACATGATGGCGTCAAAAGCCAGGGAACCACAAATCAGGGAGGCCATCTTTTTTCCTGTTCTTCATTCAAGGGTAAAACAATACCACGCGGTAGCCTACCACCGACTGAAACTCGGAGGATGTGCCGTCCAAGTCAAACGCCATGCTTTTCAGCCCCCCCGGGGTGATGAAGGCTGGCAAGTCCAGGACCTCAGGCGTCAAGACTTTGCGCACCACGGGTTGGTCTTGTGCATCGGTCAAGCTGAGTTCCACGCTGGGCGTTGCCACGGGGTAGCTGTTGAGATTGCGCCATTGCAAGGTCAGGCGGTAACGATTCTCTGCGCGCTGCTCGAAAGAGCTGCTGACAAGGCTGACCGCTTGCAGGTCCAAAGGCCAGTCCACTTCGCAATGAAGCATGTCACACACGGCCTGAAGGGGTTGCCGCAACTCTGCAAATTGGGCCGCCAACACATGGCGCGCCTGAAACCCCCATTGCAAGGCCAAGAGCAAGACCAAGCCACTGCCAAAAAGCCACCACCTCCAGGACGTTGGGGCGACCTTGCGCTTGGCCAATGTGTCATCCGGCCCTGGTGCAGGGCTCGCGGCGGGCACGGCCGGCTGCGGCGCGGGGGCGGGCACTTCAAACAAATGCTGGTCCGCCTCAAACACCCGGGTGCAACGCCCGCACCGGACCCAGCCCTGGGCCAACTTCAGCTGATCGGGAATGACCCGAAAGGTTGTTTCACATTGAGGGCAACGGGTGATCAGGCGCATTGGGCCGTCATGAGGATCCAGCCGTCCTCTTCGTCACTGACTTGCAAATCACAGTAAGGCGCATAGGCGGCCTTGAGTTCATCTGCTTGCCGCGCAAGGATGCCTGCGAGCACCAACGATCCACCTGCCGCCACATGGGAACGCAGCAAAGGCGCCAACACCTTCAAGGGCGTGGCCAGAATGTTGGCCAACACGGTTTGATAGAGGCCATGCGCCTGATCTGGCAGGCCAGCTTTCAATGTCACATGGTTGGCTTCGGCATTGAAAACGGTGGACGTCACGGCCGCTTCGTCAATGTCCACCGCATCAATGTCGGTGGCGCCATGCAGTGCGGCGCCAATGGCCAGGATGCCCGAGCCACAGCCATAGTCAAGCACGCGTTGCGTGGTCCAGCTTTGGCGCGCAATCCAGCGCAAACACATGCGGGTGGTAGGGTGCGTGCCGGTGCCAAACGCCAAACCCGGATCGAGCCGGATGATTTTTTTCGCGGCCGCAGGCGGCTCATGCCAAGTGGGCACGATCCAAAAATCGGGCGTGATGTCCACGGGCGCAAACTGCGACTGCGTGAGCCGCACCCAGTCTTGATCGACCAAGCTTTGCACGCCCAAAACTTCGCAGCCCTCAAAAAAGTCTTGCAAAGACAGCAAGCTGGCGGCCTCCCGCGCGTTTTCTTCCGAGGGGAACAAAGCAATCAGCCGCGAACGCTGCCAACCTTCTTTGGGCGGGGGCATCCCGGGTTCGCCAAACAGCGCTTGCTCGGCATCGGTCTGTGCATCGGCATCCTCGACCGAGACGCTGAGCGCATCCAGCGCATCCAGCGCGTCGCTCAAAGCCTCGACCCGATCCTCCGGGTCCATCAAACGCAGTTCAAACATCAGCGCTTGCGAGCGGCAAGCCACTGCTCAAGGTAATGGATGTTGGTGCCGCCTTCCATGAACTTGGCATCCACCATGAGTTCGCGGTGCAGTGGAATATTGGTGCTGATGCCCTCCACCACCATCTCCCCCAGGGCGGTGCGCATGCGGGCCAAGGCTTGGTCACGCGTATCACCGTGCACGATGATTTTGCCAATCATCGAGTCGTAATTGGGAGGCACATAGTAGTTGGTGTAGGCATGCGAGTCGACGCGCACGCCCGGTCCGCCAGGGGCATGCCACATCGTGATGCGTCCCGGTGAGGGCGTGAACTTGAAGGGGTCTTCAGCATTCACGCGGCACTCAATGGCATGGCCGCGAATTTGCACTTGGCGCTGGGAGAACGGCAGCTTTTCGCCGGCCGCCACCATGATCTGGGTCTTCACAATGTCCACGCCGGTGATGAATTCGGTCACCGGATGCTCGACCTGAACGCGCGTGTTCATTTCAATGAAATAGAACTCACCGTTTTCGTACAAGAACTCGAAGGTGCCAGCGCCGCGGTAGCCAATGCGCTTGCACGCCGCCGCGCAGCGCTCGCCAATTTTTTCGATCAGCTTGCGCGGGATGTGCGGAGCCGGCGCTTCTTCAATCACTTTTTGGTGACGGCGTTGCATGGAGCAATCGCGCTCGCCGAGGTAGACCACATTTCGGTGCTGGTCGGCCAGCACCTGGATTTCAATGTGGCGAGGGTTTTGCAAAAACTTTTCCATGTAGACCGCGGGGTTGCCAAAGGCGGCGCCCGCTTCGGCCTTGGTGGTCTGGACCGCATGAATCAAAGCTGCCTCGGTGTGCACCACGCGCATGCCACGGCCACCGCCGCCCCCGGCGGCCTTGATGATGACCGGGTAACCCACCGACTTGGCGATGCGGCGAATCTGCGTGGGGTCTTCCGGCAACTCGCCTTCCGAGCCGGGCACGCAAGGCACGCCGGCCTTGATCATGGCTTGCTTGGCCGAGACCTTGTCGCCCATGATGCGGATGGACTCCGGTGTGGGGCCAATGAACTGGAAACCGCTTTTCTCCACCCGCTCGGCAAAGTCGGCGTTCTCGCTCAGAAAGCCATAGCCCGGGTGAATGGCTTCGGCGTCCGTCACTTCTGCCGCCGAAATGATGGCGGGCATGCTGAGGTAGCTTTGCGCCGAGGGTGCCGGGCCAATGCACACAGCTTCTTCGGCCAGCTTCACGTATTTGGCGTCGCGGTCGGCCTCGGAGTACACCACCACCGCTTGCACGCCCAGCTCGCGGCAAGCACGCTGGATTCGCAGGGCAATCTCGCCACGGTTTGCGATCAGTATTTTCTTGAACATGACTGACCCATCACTCGATCACGAACAACGCGTGTCCGTATTCCACAGCCTGGCCGTTCTCGGCCAGGATCTTGGTGATGGTGCCGCTCTTGTCGGCTTCAATCTCGTTGAGGATCTTCATGGCCTCGATGATGCAGATGGTGTCGCCTTCGTTGACCACGCTGCCCACTTCCACAAACGACTTGGCACCTGGACTGGAAGCGCGGTAGAAAGTGCCCACCATGGGAGATTTGACGATGTGCCCGGAAGGCTCGGCCGCCTCGGCAGGCGCGGCCTCGGTTGCTGCGGGTGCCGCCACTGCGGGAGCGATCGCGGTGGCGACCGGCGCGGCGACCACAGCCGGTGCGGCCATCATGACCGGTGCGGCAGCGCTTTTGACAATGCGAACCTTGCCTTCAGCTTCGGTGATTTCCAATTCAGAGACATTCGATTCAGACACCAGGTCGATCAGCGTCTTCAGTTTTCTCAAATCCATAAAAATCCCCGTAATTACCTAGAATCAGGCGGTAATTTACACCAAAAAACAGCTTATTTCCACGCAGACAGGTCAGAAGGATCCAATCTGCCGAGTTTTCTCTGCAAAACGCGACCCTCCCGGTCCAAAACCAGGGTGTAAGGCAGGCTCCCTTGCTCGTTTCCGAGCAAACGGCCAAACTCATTGCCCTGCAGCCCCCCCAGGACCAAGGGATAGCTGACAGGAAATTGCGCCTGAAAACGGCGTACAGAACTGGGCTGATCGATGGCGATTCCAAGAATTTGCCAGCCTTTGAGTTTGTTTTCTTGGTAGAAGCGATCTAATAGAGGCATTTCCTCCACACAAGGCGGACACCATGTGGCCCAAAAGTTGATCACCAGGGGGCGACCCTTGAGGCTTGCCAAAGCCAACACCTGGCCATCGAGTTGGTCAAATGCCGCCGACCACAGCACCCGCTCGGTCTCCATGGGCAAGCGCTGGTCACGCAAGCGCCACCAACCCACGCCGACGCCCGCCAGCGCAGCCGCGCCAGCCGCCAGCACCAGGCTTCGTCGACCTGCCAAAAATGTCGATTTGTTGTCAATTTCAGTCATTCTGCTTCCAAAATTCGATTCAAAGCCTGAATGTCACCGCGCCAGCTGCGGCCTTGCGTATCCGGCTTGAGGGCGCCACGCAGGTCGTCATGGTCATGAATCAACAAATGCACACCGACATGGGTTTGCAAAGCCGGGCAGGCCACGCTGAGGCTCAAGGCATCCACCGGCTGCCCCAGAAACCCATTGACGCGCGTCACTTGGTAATCGCAACCCTGGTTGATGAGCTCAATTTCAGTGGATTTGCTGTCATCGCAAAACAACTGCAGGTAAATATCCGAAAGTCGGGTGGCGGTACCGCGCCACACGGCCCCGCCCAGATGGGGCCGAAAGACTTCCAGGCGCTTCATCCAGACCCGCGCCAACTCACGCAGGGCACGCAGTTCCGTCGGCTGCGTGTCCGCACAAAACAAATCCAGGTAATCGCGCACTTCGGCTTCCACCACATCGTTGCTGGGCAAGGCCGTGCGCGGCGGCAGGCGCATTTGCTTGACGGCGCGCTGCTTGGCCACGCCATACTCCAAGCCTTCCTCGACCACCATGCGGGCCGCGGTGGCGGCAATTTCCATCAAGACATCGCTCATGCCGCCATTGTGCCTGTTGCAAGCTGGCACCCCTCTAGAATCAAGGCATGCACATTCATATTTTGGGGATTTGCGGCACCTTCATGGGAGGTTTGGCTGCCTTGGCGCGTGAAGCGGGTCATCGGGTCACAGGCTGCGATGCCGGGGTCTACCCCCCGATGAGCGACCAACTGCGGGCCTTGGGCATTGAGCTGATCGAAGGCTTTGGCGCCGACCAATTGGCGCTGAAGCCCGACCTGTTCGTGATTGGCAATGTGGTGTCACGCGCCCGCACCGCCGAGGGGCAGCCTAAATTCCCGCTGATGGAAGCCATTCTGGAGTCAGGCCTGCCTTACACCAGCGGCCCGCAATGGTTGTCAGAACACGTCCTGCATGCGTCGGCGCAACCCCGCCATGTGCTGGCCGTGGCCGGCACCCACGGCAAAACCACCACCACCTCGATGCTGAGCTGGATTCTGGAGGCCGCCGGGCTGCAACCTGGATTTCTGGTGGGCGGCGTGCCGCTGAACTTTGGCGTCTCGGCCCGCCTGGGGGCCAGCACAGCGGCCACGCCGCGTCCCTTGTTCGTGATCGAGGCCGACGAATACGACACCGCCTTTTTCGACAAGCGCAGCAAGTTTGTGCACTACCGCCCGCGCACGGCCTTGCTCAACAACCTTGAGTTTGACCATGCGGACATCTTTGACGACCTGAAAGCCATTGAGCGACAGTTCCATCACCTGGTGCGCACCGTACCAGCCAGTGGCCGCGTGGTGGTGAACCAGGACGAAGCCAGCCTGCAAAGGGTTTTGAACCAGGGCTGCTGGAGCGCGGTAGAAGGCTTTGGACTCAACCCAAATGCTCAGTGGCGCATCGAAGGACCGCCGCATGACTTTGGCATTTTCCGAAGCGGCCGCCAAGTGGCCGAGCTTCGCTGGGACATCACCGGCGTTCACAATCAGCTGAATGCCCTGGCGGCGATGGTGGCCGCCGAACACGTGGGCGTGCCCCCCGAAGTGGCGGCCCATGCCCTGGAAAGCTTTCAAAATGTGCGCCGGCGCATGGAAGTGCGCGGCCAAGTGGCGCGTGAGGGTGGTGCCATCACGGTGTACGACGACTTTGCTCACCACCCCACCGCCATCCGCACCACGCTGGACGGCCTGCGCCGCAAGGTGGGCAACGCGCGCATCTTGGCCGTGTTCGAGCCACGCAGCAACACCATGAAGTTGGGCACCATGAAGTCCCAATTGCCCTGGAGCCTGGAACAAGCCGACCTGGCCATTTGTCACAGCGGCGGGCTGGACTGGGATGCGGGTGAAGCCTTGCAAAGCATGGGCGATCGCGCACAAGTGGCGCGCACGGTGGACGAAGCCATTCAGCAGGTCAAGCTGACAGCGCGGCCCGGGGATCACATCCTTTGCATGAGCAATGGCGGGTTTGGAAACATCCACGCCCGACTGTTGCAAGCCCTCTGAAACCTAGGATGCAGCGCCCGTCGTTGCGAGTCCAAAGGCCGCGGCAACCCCTCTTTGCAGAGGGATCGCCACGCTTCGCCCGCGATGAGGGCTGAAGAGGGTTTACTTTTTGGCTTTGCGACGCGCCTTGACGCTGTCCGACAGAATTTTCAGCGCCTCGATGGAATGGTCCCAGCCCAGGCAGGCGTCGGTGATGCTCTGGCCGTAGGCCAGGCCGTCGACCTTGTCTTTGCCCGGCGTGAACTTCTGCGCACCGGCGTTCAGGTGGCTTTCGATCATCAAACCGAAGACCTGGTGTGAGCCCCCGCTCACCTGGCGTGCAATGTCGCGGGTCACTTCCAGCTGGCGCTCGTGTTGTTTGCTGCTGTTGGCGTGGCTGCAATCCACCATCAGGGTTGCGGGCAGCTTGGCGGCAGCCAGTTCCTGACATGCGGCAGTGACGCTGGCCTCGTCATAGTTGGGCGCCTTGCCACCGCGCAAAATCACGTGGCAATCCTTGTTGCCCTGGGTTTGCACAATGGCCACCTGGCCGTTTTTGTGAACCGACAAAAAGTGGTGGCCGCGCGCCGCCGCCTGAATGGCGTCGGTGGCAATTTTGATGTTGCCGTCGGTGCCGTTCTTGAAGCCAATCGGTGCCGACAGGCCCGAGGCCAGCTCGCGGTGCACCTGGCTTTCGGTGGTGCGCGCGCCAATGGCGCCCCATGAAATCAGGTCGCCGATGTACTGCGGCGAAATCACGTCCAGGAATTCGCTGCCGGCGGGCAGGCCCAGGCGGTTGATTTCAATCAGCAGCTGGCGCGCAATGCGCAGGCCTTCGTCGATGCGGTAGCTTTCATCGAGGTAGGGGTCGTTGATCAAGCCCTTCCAGCCCACGGTGGTGCGGGGCTTCTCGAAGTACACGCGCATCACGATTTCAAGCGTGTCGGCATAGCGCTCGCGCTCGGCCAGCAAGCGGCGCGCGTAATCCAGCGCGGCCGCAGGGTCGTGAATCGAGCAAGGGCCAATGACCACCAGCAGGCGGTCGTCTTGGGCCGCCATGATGTTGTGAATGGTCTTGCGGGTCTTGGCAATCAGCCCTTCGACGGGCGTGCCTTGAATGGGGAAGAAGCGAATCAGATGCTCGGGAGGGGGCAACACGGTGATGTCCTTGATACGTTGATCGTCGGTTTGACTGGTTTTTTCAACGCGTGCCGGATAAGCGAGTTCAGGTGCTGATGTCTTCATGGTTTGTTCCAAAAAAAAACCGCCGGAGGCCGGCGGTTGGTGAGGGAGTTCAGAGCGTTTTATCAGGTACGTTCAGATCTCTCGACCGCCGGTGGGGCGTGAGAAGCTAAAGTAAGCAAAATAAAAACGGGCTGAAGTCATGGCTTGAATATTAGCACAGGTTGTTCAAGCGGTGCCGCCGACCGTCAAACCGTCGATGCGCAAGGTGGGCTGGCCCACGCCCACGGGCACGCTTTGGCCCTCTTTGCCACAGGTGCCGACACCGCTGTCCAGGGCCATGTCGTTGCCGATCAGGCTCACGCGGGTCAGGGCATCGGGGCCATTGCCCACCAGGGTGGCGCCTTTCACCGGGTATTGCAGCTTGCCCTTTTCCACCCACCAAGCCTGGCTGGTGGAAAACACAAACTTGCCCGAGGTGATGTCGACCTGGCCGCCGCCAAAGTTGGTGGCATACAAGCCCTTGTCCATGCTGGCCAGAATTTCTTCGGGCGACTTGTCGCCGCCCAGCATGTAGGTGTTGGTCATGCGCGGCATGGGCAAATGGGCATAGCTTTCGCGACGGCCATTGCCGGTGGGACGCACCCCCATCAGGCGCGCGTTCATGGCGTCTTGAATGTAGCCTTGCAAAATGCCGTCTTCAATCAGCACATTGCGCTGGCTGACATGGCCTTCGTCATCCACATTCAGCGAGCCACGGCGGTCGCTCAAGGTGCCATCGTCCAGCACCGTCACGCCTTTGGCGGCCACGCGCTGGCCCACGCGCCCCGAAAACGCGCTCGAGCCTTTGCGGTTGAAGTCGCCCTCCAAGCCGTGGCCAATGGCCTCGTGCAACAAAATGCCGGGCCAGCCGGGACCCAGGACCACCGTCATCTCGCCGGCCGGGGCCGGACGCGCTTCCAGGTTGGTCAAAGCCGACTGCACGGCATCGTTGACGTATTGCTTCAAACAGGCGTCGTCAAAATACGCCAGGCCAAAGCGGCCACCGCCGCCGCCCGAGCCCATTTCGCGGCGTCCGTTCTGCTCGGCAATCACGGTCACGCTCAATCGCACCAGAGGACGCACATCGGCGGCCAAGGTGCCATCGGCACGGGCAATCAAGACCACATCGTATTCACTGGCCAGGCCCGCCATGACCTGCACAATGCGCGGGTCACTGGCGCGCGCCAGCTTCTCCACACGGCCCAACAATTCCACCTTCGCGGTGCTGTCCAGGCTGCTGATGGGGTCCAGGCCCGCATACAACGCACGGCTGGGCGCGATCTTGCGCGCAGGCACCCGCCGCTTGGCGGACTTGTCGGCCTGGGCGATGGTGCGCACCGTGCGTGCTGCATCGAGCAGCGACTCCCATGAAATGTCATCCGAATACGCAAAGGCGGTTTTTTCGCCGGTCACTGCGCGCACGCCCACGCCTTGGTCAATGCTGAAGGAGCCCGTTTTGACAATGCCCTCCTCCAGACTCCAGCCTTCGGAGCGGGTGTACTGAAAGTAAAGGTCGGCATCGTCGACCCGGTGCGTGGTGATCTCAGCCAAGGCCCGGCGCAAATGCGACTCATCCAGGCCAAAGGGCTCCAGCAAATAGCGCTGCGCCGTGGCAAGACGTTCGAGGGTGGGTTCGCGTGAAATCATGGGTGTGCGGTGGCCTGATGGATGAAAGCCCATTGTAGAACCCACCCCATCCCCCCGTCATCGCGAGGCCCAAAGGGCCACGGCGAGCTCTCTGCGTCGAGAGACCGCCGCGCTTCGCTCGCGGTGACGGCTCAAGGAGTGGAGAGGTGCTTGAGGAGGGCGGCGTCGTCGTCTTTGGCGAAGCCGGCGGCGCTGGCTTGGGCGAAGATGGCGCTGGCTTGTGTGCCCAAGGCGGGCTTAACGCCTAAGCGCTGCGCGGCTTCCACAGCCAGGCGCGTGTCTTTTTCCAGCAGGGTCATGTGCGCCCGCGGTGCGTAATCGCCGTCGATGGCGCGTCGCATGCGGTCGGAGGCAATCCAGCTTTGGCCGCTGGAGCGTTCCATGACATTCAGCGTGGTGGCCTGGCTCAAGCCCATGCGCTCGGCCAAAGCCAGGACCTCCGCAGCGCCGGCCAGGTTGATGCCGGCGAGCAAGTTGTTGACCAACTTGGTTCTGCGCCATCGCCCACGCGCTCGCTGATGCGAAACACCGGGTTGGCCAAAGCGTGCAGCACATCCTGGTGAGCCTCGAACATGCTGTCGGGGCAAGCCACCATCAAACTCATGGTGCCTTGCTCGGCCCGCACCGGCCCCCCCGACATGGGCGCGTCAATGGGCTCGGCGCCCAAAGCCGACAGACGCTGCCCGAGGCTTTCGGCATCTTCGGGCGAAATCGTGGGGCACAGCAGCACCGCCTGCCCCAAGCGCAAGCCGTTGGCCGCACCTTGCGCGCCAAACAAGACCTCGTCCATTTGCTGGGCGTCCACCACACAGACAATCAGCCGGTCAGCGGCCTGGGCCAAGGCGGCCGGCGTGGGGTGAACCACCGCACCCAATGCCTGCAGGGGCGAGAGCACGGTCGCATCCACATCGCGCACATGCACCGCCCAGCCTTGCGACAGCAAGCGCCTGGCCATGCCGCCGCCCATGTTGCCCACGCCAATGATTCCGACAGATTTCATGATTGCACCAATTGTTTGGACCGTGCCACCGACATCAAAATGCCCAGGCCAAAGCCCAGGGTCACCATGGCGGTGCCGCCATAGCTGATGAACGGCAGAGGTACGCCGACCACCGGCAAAATGCCGCTGACCATGCCCATGTTGACAAAAGCGTAGGTGAAGAAAATCAGGGTGATGCTGCCAGCCAGCAAGCGCGTGAACAAGGTGGGGCCGTCCAGTGCGATGGCCAAGCCGCGCAAGACCAAAAACACAAAGCCCAGGATCAGCAACACATTGCCCAACAAGCCGAATTCCTCACCATAAGCGGCGAAGATGAAGTCGGTGGTGCGCTCGGGGATAAAGTCGAGGTGGGTCTGCGTGCCTTGCAAAAAGCCCTTGCCCCAAAACCCGCCAGAGCCAATGGCGATCATGCCCTGGATGATGTGAAAGCCTTTGCCCAGGGGGTCGCGCCCGGGGTCCAGCAAGGTACAGACCCTCTGCTGCTGGTAATCGTGCAGCAAATGCCAGCGCACCCCTTCTGCACACAATTCAGGCTCAAAAATGACCAACAACACCAACCCCACCAGCATCAAAGCAAAGGGGGGCAGTATCAAGCGCCAACTCAGCCCCGCAAAGAAAATCACAAACAAGCCTGCGCTCAGGACCAGCAGTGCCGTGCCAAGGTCTGGTTGACGCATGATCAACCCCACGGGCACCATCAGCAACAGTGCCGCGACCAGGAAGTCCAAAGGCCGCAATTGCCCTTCGCGCTTTTGGAACCACCAAGCCAACATCAGGGGCATGGCAATTTTGAGAATTTCACTGGGCTGAATCACGATGCCCACGTTGAGCCAGCGGCGGGCGCCCTTTTTGGTCAGGCCAAACAGGGCCACGGCAATCAGCAAGGCGACGCCCAAGGTGTACAAGGGCACGGCCAAAGACATCAAGCGCTGCGGCGGGATTTGCGCCACCACGAACATGATGAAGCCACCGAGCAAAATATTGCGACCATGATCGAAAAACCTTTGGCCATTGGCGTAGCCCGAGGAATACATGGTCAGCATGCCAGCACACGCCAATAAAAACACGGCAAACGCCAACGGCCCATCAAAGCCACGCACAAGATGCAGTGCTTTTTGCAGCAAAGAGGGTTTTTCGATGACGATGGGCATGCGCCAATTATCGCTCTGCGTTGGCAAGCAAGCCGCGTCGAATTAGGATAGGGCATGAACCTTGCGCACACCACCCATTTGCTTTACCTGCATGGCTTTCGCTCATCGCCTCGGTCCACCAAGGCACAGCAAATGGCTCACCTCGCCCGCCAAGTGCCGGGGCTGACCTGGTGGTGTCCGGCATTGCCGCCCTCGCCCAAGGCAGCGGCGGAACTCATCCTGGAGGGCACCCGCGATTGGCCAGCCTTGACGTCGGTGGTGATGGGATCGTCCTTGGGTGGGTATTACGCCACCTGGCTGGCCGCACAAAGGCATTGGCGTGCCGTTGTCATCAACCCTGCCACACAGCCTGGGCGCGACCTGTCGGGCTACATTGGCCAACACACTTGTTGGCATGACCCAGACCAAAGTTTTGACTTCACCCAAGATCATGTGAAGGAATTGGCGGACTTGGCCTCGCCGGTTCAGCGCTTTG
>JACCDS011792819.1_pt1 | contig 14486 bp, 9 predicted proteins | sample 7446441 | NCBI WGS metagenome assembly JACCDS01 (sample SAMN15323445, study PRJNA562643) | freshwater metagenome | isolation source: river surface water | place: USA:Blue River Watershed | collected 2017-08-17 | reverse complement strand
TGCCACCACTTCCAACCCAAGATCACGGTTGGTGCCTGCCATCAATTGAAAATCACTCTGCACTTCGGCATCGCCGCCGACTGGCAAAAAGCGCTTTTCTTCAATCGCTTTTAGCAGCATCGCCTGTTCATCCAAACCCAATTCGCCAATTTCATCGAGAAACAACAAACCCTGATGTGCGCTGCGCAGCAAGCCAGCGCGCTCGGCCACCGCCCCGGTGAACGAGCCTTTGATGTGGCCAAACAGGGTCGAGGCTGCGCCATCACCGTGCAGCGTAGCGCAATTGAGTTCAACGAATTTTCCCGACAGTTGATGGCGCGCCTTTTTCATCTCAAACACCCGGCGCGCCAGAAATGATTTACCAGCCCCGGTTGGCCCCATCAACAGCATCGGTGCTTTGGATTTAAGCGCGACCCGTTCAATTTCATCGATCATGGCATTAAAGCGCACGTTTTTGGTGGCGATGCCGGATTTTAAAAACGCCACCGCCGCCTGCTGTTGATTGGCAAAACGCTGGGCAATCCGGTCATAGCGTTTCAAGTCAAGGTCAATTAAGGCATACGTGCCACGCATGTCCGGGGTTTTGCGGCGTGGCGGTGAAGTCTGTAACAAGATGCCGGGAAAATAACGCGTTTCGGTCATCAAAAACAGGCAAATTTGCACGACGTGGGTACCTGTGGTGATGTGAATCCAGTACTCCTCGTGTTCCGGGTCGAATGGATAGGTTTGGGCAAAATCAAGCAGGCTGCCATACACATCGCCAAAATCCCACAGGTCACGCATTACCAAGGCATGCCGATTGACCCGGGTCTGGGGCGAAACGGCGGCCACATCTTGCTCAACCTGATCGAGCAGCACACCATATTTGCCGCTGTACAGCAGTTCGATCCGATCCAGTATCACATCTTCCTGCTGCGCCATGGCCACGGTGGGCCGCCAACGCTCCCAGCGCGTGGACGAGGTGCCGCTATCGAGCTGAGTGCCGAGAAAGCCGATCATGACGATTTTTTTCGGTTTCATAATTTTATAAAGTTTTATCCAATCAGATAATTTTATCAGAAATGATGTGCGATACCGATTTTCCGAAAATTACCCCGGATTTTTAATCTAGCCATATAAATCAACAACTTAAATAAAATCAAGCGCCGCACCCGGCAAGCTGGCACGCCGCTTGCAATAGTGCAGACAACCAAGCAGTTGAGCACGCAGCCAAGCATGCAACCAAGTACGCAGTTAAGCACACAGCTAAGCACGCAATTAAGCACGCAATTAAGCACGCAACCGAATAACCCAGCACAGCACCGAGGAAATGAACATGGCTAACCCACAATTGTTCCAAAGTTTGAAAAGCAAGTTTTTGCCAAGCACCAATACCGTGAATCTGGCAGGCGCCCCGGCCTACGCCTTGAGCCCACGTCACAAACTGGCGCAATATGCACAAACCGGCTGCCTGAACGCGACCTTTTATGCCAATGCCGAAGCGCAATTGGCCACGGTGCTGGAGTTGTGCGAACAGGTTGACGCTGAATTTATCGCCAAAACCGCCATTTACAGCCGGGAACGCGGGTATATGAAGGATATGCCAGCCTTGTTGACCGCAGTGTTGGCTGGCAAGGGTGCGCCGCAGTTGGCCGCCACCTTTGGCCGGACGATTGACAACGGCAAGATGCTGCGCAACTTCGTGCAAATGCTGCGCTCCGGTGCGGTCGGTCGCAAATCGCTTGGCACCCGGCCCAAAAAGCTGGTGCAAGCCTGGTTAAATCAGGCCAGCGAAGCGCAATTGCTGGCAGCCAGTGTCGGCACCAGCCCATCGCTGGCCGATGTGGTCAAGATGGTGCATCCGAAACCGCAACAAGCCTGGCGTGCTGCGTTTTTTGCCTGGTTGATTGGCAAACCGTTTGAGATTGATGCCTTGCCAGCGGCAACCCGCGCTTTTGAGTTGTACAAGCGGCAGCGGGCGGCGGCAGTGGCAAATACTGGGGCGGGCACTTCGGCAAATACGGTGACAGATACTGCGGCAATGGAATTGCCAACGGTACCGTTTCAGATGCTGACCGCGCTCGATTTGTCAGCCGCAGACTGGGCCAAAATAGCACGCGACGGTGGCTGGCATATGCTGCGCATGAACCTGAATACCTTCGCCCGGCATGGCGTGTATCAACAGCCGGGCATGGTTCGGTTGATTGCCAACAAGCTCGCCGATCCGGCGCTGGTGGCCAAAGCGCGGGTGTTTCCGTATCAGTTGCTGGCGGCCTATCTGGCCACCACGACCGGCAACGGCACCAAACGAACCACAGCGGCCAGCACGGCCCAGTCGGCCGAGCCAGCCGTGCCGGGCTTGATTCGGGAAGCGTTACAAGATGCACTGGAATTGTCGCTGGAAAACGTACCGCACATTGCAGGCCGGGTGGTGGTATGCCCGGATGTGTCGGGTTCGATGGCATCGCCAGTCAGCGGGCATCGCCCAGGTGCCAGTTCCAAGGTGCGCTGTATCGATGTGGCGGCACTGATGGCGGCAGCGATGTTGCGCAAGAATCGGGATGCTCTGGTGCTGCCGTTTGAGTGCCATGTGGTCAAGCTGAATTTGAACCCACGCGACAGCGTGGTCGGCAATGCGCAAAAGCTGGCGGCAATCGGCGGTGGTGGCACCAATTGCAGCGCGCCACTGGCGCACCTGAACTTGCATAAAGTGCAAGCCGATCTGGTGATTTATGTCTCGGACAACGAATCGTGGATCGATGCGCGGCGCAACGGAGCGAGCCAGACCATGCGCGAATGGGCGCAGTTCAAGGCCCGTAACCGACAGGCCAAGCTGGTGTGTATTGATATCACACCCAATGGCAGTACGCAGGTAGCAGAACAGGCCGATGTGTTGAACATTGGTGGGTTTTCCGACAATGTGTTTGACTTGATTGCGGCATTTGCCGCCGGAGCCACCGATGCGGCCCGACTGGTGGCAGAGATAAATGCAGTCAAGCTGGAAGGATTAACATGAACTGGATTATTCGGGCCGGACAAGTAACTGGCCAGCAATTGCAGTATATTGCAGGGCAATACCCGGCATAAAAGCTTTACGGCGAATGCAGGTGGAACTACATCATTTGGGTTGAGGAGGACGCGGGTTCGATTCCCGCCGGTGGCAAATCAGGGCCACCGTAGCTCAGTGGATAGAGCGCCGGTTCCACCAATTTTAGTCGCCACTTTTTTTGATGAATGCAGATGGAATTACATTGGAAGGTGCAGCATCGCTTGCGGTGCGCGGTTCGATTCCGTGCGTTGGCAACAGCGCAGCACAAATATTTCATCACCCTTGTCATCGCTATTTTTTGAGAGAAGCCAATTATGAAACATGAAGATTACGATGTGATGCAACCGGAAAACGGTCGCCCGATCAAGATGTGGACTCGTGGTGTGCCGGTCGAGCCGGAAGCCAAACAGCAATTGGCCAATACCGCCCGCATGCCGTTCATTTACAAGCATATTGCGGTGATGCCCGATGTGCATGTGGGCAAGGGTTCCACCATCGGTAGCGTGATTCCGACCAAGGGTGCGATCATTCCGGCAGCGGTCGGGGTGGATATTGGTTGCGGTATGATGGCGGCCAAAACCACACTGCACGCGAATGACTTGCCGGATAACCTTGGCCCCTTGCGCAGCGCGATTGAAAAAGCGATTCCGCACGGCATGACCCCAAAAACCCGTGGCTTTAAAGGGCGTGATGTCGGTTCGTGGGAAAACCCGCCCTCGGCAGTGGATGCGGCGTGGGCGCAGTTGAAAGACGGGTTTGATGCCTTGTGCCAAACCACGCCACGCTTGAAAAACAGTAACAACTACAAACACCTGGGTACGCTGGGTGGCGGTAACCACTTTGTCGAAGTATGTCTGGATGAAGCCAATTCTGTCTGGTTCATGCTGCACTCAGGCTCGCGTGGGGTAGGCAATGTGATCGGCACCCATTTCATTGAACTGGCGAAGCAGGATATGCGGCGTCATTTCATCAATTTGCCGGATCAGGATTTGGCGTATTTGCCGGAAGGCACCCAGCATTACGATGATTATGTGGCGGCAGTGGGATGGGCCCAGCAATTTGCCCGCCTAAACCGTGAAGTGATGATGCATAACCTGATTGCGGCAGTGCGCACCATTATCAGCAAACCATTTGAAACTCACTTGGAAGCGGTTAATTGCCACCACAACTATGTGCAGAAAGAGCGGCATTTTGGCGAAGATGTGTTGATTACGCGTAAAGGCGCGGTATCGGCCCGGCCCGGTGAATTGGGGATTATCCCCGGTTCGATGGGGGCAAAAAGCTTTATTGTGCGTGGCAAAGGTGATCCGGATAGTTTTCATAGCTGTAGCCACGGCGCAGGTCGTACCATGAGCCGTACTGCGGCCAAGAAGCAATTTACCCTGGCCGACCAAATCGCCGCCACACAGGGGGTGGAATGCCGCAAGGATGAAAATGTGATTGATGAAATTCCGATGGCGTACAAGGATATTGATGCGGTGATGGCAGCACAGGATGCACTGGTGGAAGTGGTGCATACCTTGAAGCAGGTAGTGTGCGTCAAAGGTTAGGCAAAAAAGAAATAGGACTCACAATGAAAATGATTGAAATTGATGGCTCGAACGGAGAAGGCGGCGGACAGATTTTGCGTTCATCGCTAACCCTGTCGATGATTACCGGGCAGCCGTTTCGGATGACGAAAATTCGTGCCAACCGACCGAAACCGGGCTTGATGCGGCAGCATCTGGTGGCGGTGCAAGCGGCGGCCAAGGTCTGCCGCGCTGAAACCAGCGCCTTGCAAATTGGGGCCGGTACGCTGGAGTTTTTCCCCGGTAAAATCGAAGCGGGGGATTATGAGTTTGCGATTGGCAGTGCCGGTAGCTGTACGCTGGTGTTGCAAACCCTGTTACCGGCACTATGGCAGGCGCATCGCAGCTCAACCGTCACGATTCGGGGCGGCACCCATAATGCCATGGCACCGCCAGCGCAGTTTTTACAGCGCGCATATGGCCGGGTGCTGGCACAAATGGGCGTGAAGCTCGATCTGCAATTGCAGCGCTTTGGTTTTTATCCGGCTGGTGGCGGTGAGCTGCTGGCCAACATTGAACCCTGCCCACAATTAAAGCAGATTGAACTGATGCAACGCGGTGCCCGCACGGCGGCCTATGCCGAAAGCTTTGTTGCCGGGGTGCCACGGGCGGTGGCCGAGCGCGAACTGGCTGAACTGGCCAATGGGCTGGGCTGGGCGCAAGAGCAATTGCAGGCCGTCGAACTGCCGTCCAATCAGGGGCCGGGCAATGCACTGCTGTTGACCTTGGAGCACGAAGCGGTAACCGAGGTATTTTGCGCCTTTGGCGAAAAATCGCTGCGCGCTGAGGCGGTGGCCAAGGCGGTGCTGGGTCAGGTACGTGCGTATTTGCGTGGCGACGGCGCACTCGGCCAGTATTTGGCCGATCAAGTCATGTTGCCGATGGCGCTGTCCGGCGCTGGGCGTTACAGCACCGATGTGATTTCACAACACAGCCGCACCAATGCCGCCATCATTGGCCAGTTCCTGCCGTGCCGAATCGATTTCCAACAGCAGGAATCAGGCCCAAATTGCGTTATGATTGCCGGGATTTAATTTCTCTTGGCGAATCCTATGAACTCTTTGCGTTTTCAATTATTCCCGGCCCTGTTGCTGGGCTTGGCTACCGCTGGCGGTGCGCTGGCGGCAAATCAATGCACCCTGAGCGGTCAGGCGGTCGATTTGCAGGATGCAAGCACCCTGGCCGGTAAAACCGGCTTGGTCGTGTGCAAGAATGGTTCGCAAAAAACCGAAGAACGCGAGCTAAAGAACGGCGTCCAACAGGGCGCAGTGCGTCAGTATCAGGATGGCAAGCTGCAACTCGAATTTGGCAACAATGAAAAAGGTGAGAAACACGGCTTGCTCAAGCGCTTTGCCACCAATGGCAAACTGGTGCTGGAAGAGCGCTATGAAAATGGCAAACCGGTTGGCATCCGGCGCGAATGGACCGAGACCGGGCAAGTGGTGCGCGTGAGTCATCGCAACCCAACCGGTACGCTGTTTGTCGCGGATGTGCATTACACGCAAAAAAAGCAACTGGCCAATTTGCGCTGCTCCGACAAGCCGATGCTGGCACCGCACGCCAATGACGCCGCGCTGTGCGGTTTTCAGGGCAAACCGTCCAAAGTGAGTCTGTACACCGAAGAAGGCGTGATCAAGGCCGGTTTGGTGCTGCAAAATGGCGTGACGCAACAGTCCGATACCTATGACCCGGATGGCAAGCTGGAAGTCTCGGAAACCTTTAGCAAGGGTCGCCGTCATGAAATCATTTACTACCAAAACGGCAACAAGAAATCGGACATCCAGTGGCTGTACACCGAGAACGGCCAGCCACAAGCATTTGAGAGCAAGACCGAATTTTACGATACCGGCAAACCGCTGCGCGAACAGGTGTACAACTTCGTCATGCTGCAGAAAGTCTCACGCAATTTACCGGTGAGTAATACCTTGTATTTCCCCAGTGGCAAAATCAAGGAGAAAAGCCAGTTCAGCTACACAGACACCCGGGAAATCCGCGAAACCCAGAGCTTCTTTGAGAGTGGCAAGCTGGCCAAGCGCAGCAAGTTCGCGGTTGAAAATGCGGTACACGAATTCCCGATTGGCACCCATCAAGTCTTTTCCGAAACCGGTCAGTTGCAAAAGGAAACCGATTACGATGACGAAGGCAAGGCCAAGCGCGAACGCACTTGGGACAAGGCGGGCAAATTGGTTGGCGATGATGAAATGCTGGCTGACGGGGCACGCAAATCGATGTTGAAATAAGCTGATGCAGGGGGCGGGGGCAGGGGGCGAGCTGCGGGTGGCGAGCTGCGGGCGGCGAGCTGCGCTAGCCCCAAGCTGCCCCGCTGCTTGCGCTGGCTTACTTATTCCCCATGAAATAGACACTCGGATACGCCACGCGTGACAGGCGCGAGTGTTGCAACATCTTCAGCAAAATCTGGCGGTTGGCGTACAGTTTGCGAAAATACGCATCGGACAGTTCATCCGCATTGGAAAAAACACTGGTCAGCATGCCTTTTAGCTCTGGTGCAGAATACCCGGCATGCGCCCCCAGTTCGTTTTTGAACTCGCCACGCAAGCGTGCTTTCCAGTCCGCCATATTCCATTCCAGTTTTTTCGCCAGCGGCGCATCCTTGCTGCCGATATACCCGACCAAGCGGGTGCGGTTCGGGGTACCAATCCAGTATCCACCACCGTCTTTGAGCACCCGCCGCATCTCGCGCAGGGCCAGCATTGGGTCGGTAATGTGTTCCAGGGCGTGGTAGGAATAAATAAAATCAAAGCTTTGATCGGGAAAGCGCAATGCCATCGCGTCCCCGCGCTCTAGCGTGGCAACTTTGGCCGCTTCCGGGTTAAAGGTGCTGCCAATATCGATTCCGGTGACCTCAGCCCCAAACTGTTGCGCCAAAACCGCAGCCTCCAGACCCGAGCCACAGCCAACCACCAAAACCGATTTGGGTTTGGCCGGACGCTGCGCCATGATAATCTCAGCCACGCCTTCGGTTTTTCGATCACGCAAAATACTCATTTTTATTCCTTTTAATCATAGGACTTACGCAAAATTGTCCCAGCAAGGCGCGCTGCCGCAGGCAGTACGCCTGTACGGCAAGGCAGCGCAACGCCGCTGGGACGGTTTTGCGTAAGTCCTAAATCGTCATGTATTGTCATGCATCGTCATGCCGCCAGCCGGGCTGGGTTGGTGCCTGTTATTGTAATCGGAATGAGCAGCATGCACAGCAAAACCGCAGCACCGGCAACCCCTGCCACCGTGTGCGCTATGCCACAGATCGCCCGTGCCGCATGGCGCAACGGTACGCGCGCCCCGGCACACATGCACCACTTTTACCGGGTTTTGCCTGTTTTAGCCTGTTTTAGCCAGCAGATTTGCTATAGTCAGCTTGACATCTGCCAAGTGCATAACCCTATCTGAACCAACAACCATGACAAGCCCGGCCATACCTCCATCCACTACCCCGTCCACATCCCCGCTGCTGATCGATATCGGTGCCAACCTGACCAATAGCCGCTTTCACGACGACTTGCCAGAAGTCTTGGCCCGCGCCCAGCGCGCTGGCGTGGCCCAAATCATCGTCACCGGCACCTCGCAAGCTGCCAGCCGTGGCGCGCTGGCACTGGCGCAGCGCTATCCCGGCACGCTGTATGCCACGGCCGGGGTGCATCCACACGATGCCAAACACTGGGATCAGCAGAGCGCCAAAGCCATTCGCACCCTGCTGGGCAAGCCACAAGTAGTGGCCGTCGGTGAGTGCGGGCTAGACTTTAACCGCAATTTTTCGCCCAGAGAGCAACAATTGGCCTGTTTCGAGGCCCAGCTTGAGCTGGCCGCTGAGGTACAAAAACCAGTGTTTTTGCATGACCGGGACGCCCACAGCGATTTTTTGGCGATTCTCAAGCGCCACCGGCCCAAACTCAATGGCGCGGTGGTGCATTGCTTTACCGGTACCCGCGATGAAATGCGCGCCTATTTGGATCTGGATTGCCACATCGGCATTACCGGTTGGGTGTGCGATCAAAAGCGCGGCCAGTCACTGCGCGATGCGGTGCGCTTCTTGCCAAAGGAGCGATTGATGCTGGAGACCGATGCACCCTTTTTAACGCCGCCCAATCTGTCACCCAAACCGTTAAACAATCGCAACGAACCGGCATTTTTACAACAGGTGCTCGCCACGCTGGCCCGTATCATGCAAATAAACCCGAGCAGCCTGGCGGAACAATGTAGCGACAATAGCCGGGCTTTTTTCGCGCTGCCACCGCCGCCAGCGCTACCATGACCAGACTCATGCACCAACTGAAGCACTGGCCGGATGATTGCTGTGCATTTCCGCAAGAGTTTATTGCGAAATTGCATGTTGTACCACATCCATTGCCCACCTATAATGGCCACACAACGACATGCCACAGGCTTGTGCGCTGCGGATCACGCCAGTTAATCGCCACATTGAAATATCAGTGAAAGTGAAAGTAAATATGCGTAATTTGATCGAAAAAATGGATGGTAAATGGGCATGGCAATCTCGGCTGGTCATGATTGCGGTGGCGGTATTGTTTGTGGCAATGGGTGAAATCGGCCACAATCACCAGCACTTGCAAGCCAACGTGACGCAGCAGTCCAGTTCGCGCTAGAACTGGTTCGGCGGGGCGGCCCAATGCTTCAGGCTTAGGGCTGGGTATTGGCCAAGCGGTACTTCTCAAAGATTTTCCGGCGCCCGCCCTCAGCCACAAATTTTGCCAATTCCTGATTGAATTGCCGGTTTAATTGTTCGGCCCCGGGCCATTTTCGGGAAAAAGCCACATGAAAGCCGCGTGGCGGGCCGACCGACTTAGACAAATATTCCAGTTGGTCAAACTCAGCCGGGTGGTTATAAATCAGGTAGCGACACACATTGATTTCGCAAATCGCCAAATCAACCAGCCCCCGGGTCAGGTTGCGCAGGTTGACCGTCTCCGGGTTGCGGTTCGAGGTTTCAAAAATCTGGGTAATCTTTTTCTGGCGGATCGCCTCGGCAAATTCTGGCGCGTATTGGTAGCCGCTGCTAACGGCAATGCGCATCGCCGTCAAATCCTCATAACTCTTCCAGTCAAACGACAGGCTTTTGGTCTTGAAAAATACATCTTGCACCGTGTTGATCGGATCACTAAAGTAAAAATGGCGCTCGCGCTCGGCGCTTTTGGTCAGGCTGTATATCACGGCAAAGCGCCCGCTTTCTCCGGCAGCCAACACCCGCTTCCACGGCTGCATCTGAATATCAACCCGATAGCCCATGCGTTCAAACACCTGCTGCACAATTTCGGTATCGCTGCCAATCACCCGTCCGTTTGGCATACTGTATTTATAAGGTGGGAACTCGGCCACGCCAACCGGCAGCACTGGCTGCGCGGCCTGTAGCCTGGCCGAACCCAAGGCCAAAACCAATAATAATAGAATAGGAAAGAGCGCCGCCATGACAAGATCACTTTAAGGGGAAGGATTTGGCAAAAAGTTCAGTATAGCCGCAACCCGCGTCGGCTGCGACCTTGCCCACAGCAAATTGATACCTGTCAAGCAAAAAATGATCTGGCAACAAACAGGCTTGGCTGTGCCATGTGTTAAAGCGAAATTATCGTGATGCCGTGCGTCGTGGATATGAAACGTACCGGCCCTTGTCCGGTTCGATCACTTCCCGGCTTCATACCATACCCCGCGCCCACTGCCGCGCTGTATCAAATACTGCTGGGACACCAGTGGCCGGACATGCAATTTGAGTGTGTTGCGGTTGGCCCCGGTATGGCGCAAGATGTCGCCCATGGTAGCGCGCCCATGCGCACGCACCCATTCAAGCACTTGCAACGACAGGGTCGGCAATACGGCGAACACTTCCTGCTCTTGCGTTACCTTCTGGTTTAAGCGCCGCACCTGCTCTGTCAACGAGCGCAGAAAGAATAGCAACCATGGCTGCCAATTTGGTGCGGCGCTGCGTATCGTGCCCTGCGTCTGCCGCAATGCCAAATAATAAGCTTCCTTGTTTAATTCGATGATCGATTCGAGTGAGCTGTACGGAACATAGGCATACCCGACCTGCAACAACAACAGCGTGGTTAGTACGCGTGACAGGCGGCCATTGCCATCCTGAAATGGATGAATTTCCAGAAAAATCACCACAAACAGGCCAATAATCAACAAAGGATGCAGGCGGCTGGCCTCACGCGCATCGCGCACCCAGTCAACCAATTCGGTCATCAAGCCGGGGGTATCGAAGGGGCTGGCGGTTTCAAATACCACGCCTAACTGCCTGCCATCGGCATCGAACGCCGCTACGCTGTTACTGGTCTGCTTGTAGTTACCGCGATGCCAGGCATCCTTCTCGCTATGCACCAATAAATCACGATGCAGTTGCCGGATGTGGCCTTCGGTAAAACGAATATCAGGCCAGGCAGAAAAAATCAGATCCATCACTTCCGCATAACCGGCCACCTCTTGCTCGTCGTGCGTGGCAAAGGTTTGTATTTTCAATTTGCCCAAAAGCTGCTCGACCTCGCGGTCACTCAGGCGGCTGCCTTCGATTCGGGTAGAGGAGCCAATGCTCTCAATCGTCGCCACCCGGCGCAATGCCGTCAGCCGCTCCGGGGCAAGCGTGCCCAAGGCGCGCCATGCGCCCTTGAATTCATCGATTTTTGCAATCAGGCCCAGTAGCTCGGGCGTGACCTGGATGGTGTCGGTTTGTATCATGCAGCGGATTTTACACCCAATTGCCTACCCAATTCCACCCAATTACACCCATTCCTACCCAATTACACCCAATTACACCCATTTATATCCAATTTTTCCACGACTCAGGGCGTGAACACCCAATTCAATACCCATTTATACCCAATTCCACCCAATTCCACCCGTTTCCACCCGTTTCCACCCATTGTTATCCAACTTTCCCGCCGCTCAGGGGGCGCATACCCAATTTGATACCCATTCAAAATCAGGCCTGCCGAGATGAAATCCCTTCCCTTTAAGCTGGCAAACCATAAACTCTGCCCCTGTAGCGGAACATGGCAAGCCGGGTGAGATCAAATCCGGTGGCAGACTACACAGGCGCAATCTGCCAAAACACCTTTCTGAATCGACTTAACGGGCTAAAAAAATGAATCAGCCGATGAATACTGCAACGCTTGCGCCAGCACGATGCCGACGGAACCCGCCCCGACCACGCACTAAGTAATAACGCCGTTTGCGCCGGGTTGGACGCCACAGCCCAACCCTTCGTCATTCCCGCGCAGGAGGCTGGCGCAAAAGGCCGATGTCCGCAAACCCGTCATTCCCGCCTGATTTTGGCGGGAATCCAGTTTGTTCATTTCGCGTAGCGCCATCATTATTTGTCGTGCTTTGCACGAGAAGGTGGCGCTAGATTCCCGCCAAAAGCGTGCGGGAATGACGGGGCGGCGGTTCGGCGCGCCGGAATCCTGTTCTATGCGAATTGTTGCGGCCTGAATGCGGTGTTATCAGCTTGCGGGCGGCAGGCTGCTTAGTAGCAGGGTGATTTCGGCGGCACTGGTGTAATGCAAGTGCTCATCCTGCGCCAGCTTTTCGTCGCGGCTACCGTTGCTCATCGCTTGCAAAGCGGCCAGCAAGGCTTGCCAAGCCGTATTGGCTGCATCTTCCTGCTTGCACTGGTGCAGCAAGGCCTGCGCCTGCGCCACCTGCCCGGCTTGCAGCATGGCATGAATGGCTGCACACAAGCGCCCATGCCCGCTATGGTTTTCTCCCCCGGCACGGCGGTAAGCCAGGTACAGCGCCGTTGCTTGTTGTTTGGCGGCCTGGGCTGCTGCGGTATCGCCTGCGGCGGTTTCTATATTAGCCAAAATCGACCAAGCTTTCCATGGTTGGGCCGCATGGCCAAGCGGTGTTTTGCAGGCAATTGCTTGCCGGATGTGCTGCCGCGCACCCGGCCATTGGCCCAGCGTGCACAAGGTGTTGGCCAAATTGCTGTGCTGCCTGCCTTCCGCCGCTTTGTCGCCAGTGGTAATTGCGTGGTCCAGCGCCTGGCGGTAAAACACCGCCGCCTGCTCCGGCTGCTGGAGCGGGCCTTGATACAAATTCCCCAATTGCCCGAGCGTGTCGCCCTGCCCGGCCACATCCCCCAAACGCACTTTTATGGCCAGTGCCTGGCGATACGCGTCCTCCGCCTTGCCTGGCTCGCCTGCCGCTGCGTGCGTTATGCCGATTTGGTGCCAAGCGCCTGCCACTGTGCCCGGTTCATTCAGGGCGGCAAAGCGGGTGCATGCCGCTTCATACGCAGCCAAGGCTTCCGGGTAGCGCTTTTGCTGCAAATACACCGTGCCAAGCTGGCCATTGCCAACTGCAACACTGCGCGCATCCCCGCGCTGCTCAGCATGCGTAATGGCGGTTTGGTAAGCAACGGCCGCTGCATCAAATTGGCCCAGGTCACGCAGGCAATTCGCTTGTTCGGTCAGGCAAACCGATGCCATGCCCTCGGCTGCCGCCTTGGCGTGCGTGCCTTGGCCACGGCAGTTGGCAACGCTGGCAAACGCTTGCTCTGCCTGTTGCAGGCACGGCAGTGCCGCTTCTGCCTTGCCGCCCCTGCCTAATACCCGCCCCAACAGCAAATGGGCCATGGCACCATCATAATCCGCATCCGGGTAAGCCTGTGCCCCGGCTGCCAGGGCTTGTTGCAGCAAGGCTTGTGCCCCGGCCAACGCCGCCTGCATTTGCCCGCCAGCCAACTGTTGCTCAATGCGTGTGCCCGCTGCTTGAAAATGCGCATGCTGCCAGGTGCTGCCCAGGTGCGCGTGGGCGGCATCACGCACCTGGCCCACGCGTGCCGCCAGCTTTGGTTTGCCCAGGTATTGCAACAAACCATACAGTGAGGTGGCAAGGGCTATCGTGGCAGCCGCATCGCCCGCACTTTCCACCTGTGCCAGCAGGGCAAACAAATTGCCCAACTCCAATGCGGTTAGCACAGCCGCCATTTCAGAGTTTTGACTTCGTTGTTGCACCAGAAAACCAATATAAGCCAGCATGGCCGCTTGCCAGCGCGCCGCATAGTCCGCTGCCTCCGCCTCTGCCAATTGCTTGTGCAAGCACGGGCATAGCGCGGGGTTGAGCGTCAAGTGCTCATACGGATCAGGCGTTGCCAAGCCGGTTTGCAGCAAGGCTTGCGCCAGATCGGCAACCTCTTCCTCGGGCCAATCCATCATCACCCGCAGCACATCCAAATCCACCGTGCCATGAAACAGCCCCAGCGCCCTTACCCGCACGCGGTTTTGCGGCGACAAGCGCTTGAGCGACAAGGCCACCCCGGCAAACAGCGATTTTTCCCGCTCGCCGGGAAAGGCGCGCTCCATTTGCGCCATTAATTCTGCCAAATCGGCCTGGGTCTGCACCACCCCGTTTGCTTGCAAATTCGGCGCAAGCAGCGCCAGCGTGCGCGCGTGGCAATGCACGCCGCGTGCCAGTTCTTCTATTTGCTCAAGCCGCGCCCGCGCCGCCGCGCCCGCGCCCGCACCGCTGCTGCCAAGTGCGCTTTCAATCAATTGCACCGCGTCATTCAAGGCCAGGTGCGCCAGCGCCAGGTGCGCGGCTTGGTCGGCAAACGGCTTGGGCAGGGCTTCGCGGCTGGTAAACATCACCCGCGTTTCGCCTATGGCCATCACGCGCTGCACCCAGGCCAAAATTGCTGCCAGATCCTGCGCCGCCTGTTCCTGCAATACGGGCGTGGTGGGTAGCCACGGCGGCGGTAAAATGCTTTCCATATTGTCCAGCACCAACAGCGTGGCCTGTTCGCGCAATACGCGCTCAATTGGCAATGTTTGCTGGTCCAGCGTGGCGTATTGCGCACTCGAATAGCGCTGGCCGACCAATTGCCGCCCGAAGGCATCGACCACCGCCGCCAGGCCGTGCCG
>JACCDS010467547.1_pt1 | contig 14486 bp, 9 predicted proteins | sample 7446441 | NCBI WGS metagenome assembly JACCDS01 (sample SAMN15323445, study PRJNA562643) | freshwater metagenome | isolation source: river surface water | place: USA:Blue River Watershed | collected 2017-08-17 | reverse complement strand
CGCGCCGACCACGTCGTTTTCCTCGAACGGATCATCCTTCAGGTGGAAGAGCTGCTCCAGGCCGTAGTCCGGCCAATACATGTATTTCCAATCGCGCCGCACCAGCGCCTCCGACGCGGGAATAAACTCCTTCGAGCGGACGATCGCGTGTTCGTAGAAGAACTCCGTTCGCCACGCCGGCTTGGTCGCGGCGAGGTAGAGCGGCGCGATGTCGCGGCCCTGCATCCGCGCCGGCGCCGCGAGGCCCGTCGCCGCCAGAATCGTCGGGGCCAGGTCCACGTTGAGAGTGAAGTCGTCGTTCGTCGTGCCGCGCTTCCCCGCCGGCATCCGCGGATCCCGCACAATCAGCGGGACCCGGATGCTTTCCTGGTGCGGATACCATTTGTCGGCCAAGCCGTGCTCCGCGTGGAAGTAACCGTTGTCGGTGGTGAAGATCACCAGCGTCCGGTCCAGCACGCCCTGGGCCTTCAGCTCCGCGAGCAGCCGGCCGCACACCGTATCCACCTCCGTCGCGAGCCGGTAATAGTTCTTCATGTATTCCTGGTAGCGCTCCGGCGTGTCGAAACGCCACTTCCAGCGGTTGCGGCCTTCGTTCGCATCGTTCGCCAGAAACGGCGGCAGGCGCCGGAAATGGGCTTCCGTCGCCGTCTTCGGCACCGGCACCGCCACGTCCGTGTAGAGCGACATGCTTTCCGGTTGCGGCAGATACTGCTTCGGATTCCGGTCCTCCGCGTGCGTCGCGAAAAATGCCAGCGTCAGCACGAAGGGCTTGTCCTTCGGTCGCCCGCGCAGAAACGCCATGGCATCGTTCTCGTTCTTCTTCGTCACGTGCACCTCCGTGCCGTCGGGCTGCTTGATCCAGTGCGTGCCGGAATACGACAGACCCACGTCGAACTTTTCCGCCGGGAACTTCCCGTTGTGCCATTTGCCGATGTGCCCGGTGTAATAGCCGGCCGCCCGCAGCATGCCCGGATAGGTCTCGCTCCACGGCGTCTTGAACTCCGCGAACTGCTTGTTCCCGTGCCGCGACATCCACTGCCCCGTGAAGAGCGTCGCGCGGCTCACCCCGCAGATCGAGGTCGTCACGCAGTTCCGCGTGAAGCGCACGCCCTCCCGGGCCAGCGCGTCGAGGTGCGGCGTCTTCACGACCGGATTGCCCGCGACGCCCAGCGTGTCGTTCCGCCAGTCGTCCGCGTAAAGGACGAGCACGTTGAGCGGCGCCGTCGCCGCCCGTCCGACGGACAGGAGCAGCCCGCAACCGAGACCGAGGAGAACCAACCGCCGCCAGGAGGAATGCATCATGGGGAAAATTCTTGTGCCGCGAAAAGCGTCGCCACGAGACACCGCCGGGCCGGCCGGCGCAATGCTCCAGCGCGGCCCGCGGCCGATTCCCGGCATGCCCGCGGGGGCCCCGGACCGGCCGGTCGGCAGCCGCCGGCTGTCCGCCGCAGACTCGCGTTACTCCGGCCCTCCGGCTTGCGTCTGTCCCCGTATGCTCCGCCCCGCCCTTGCTCTCGGTCTCGCCGTCGCCGCCGCCTTCCTCGCCGGCGCCAGGAAACCCGAGGGCCCCGAGGTGCTCGTCGTCTCCGACGTCGTGGCGCCCGGCGACGCCGCCCGCTTCCGGCCGAGCAAGGAGCGCCCGATCCATTACATCGTGCTGGGGGGCGGCGAGCGCACGCTCGGCGACGCCTGGGCCGGCGAAAAAATGCCGGACAAGTCCGCGCTCACCGCCGAGATCCAGCGTGCCATGAGCTCGCAGGGGTTCACGCTGACGCAGGTCGGCGGCCCCAAGCCCGACATCGCCCTGCTCTTCTCCTACGGCTCCGCCAATCTCTCCAGCGTCGATCTGGAGGAAACCGATGCCACGACCGGCGAGACCTCGACCTCGACGATCACGTTCAACCGCCGCGAAATCGCCCAGCTCGTCGGTGCGTTCAAGGCCGACCGCAAGATGCTCATGGCCAGCGAAGCCGATCGCATCAACGAAGCCGCCCGCGACGACCGCGTCTACATCTTCATCGCCGCCTTCGACGTCGACGCCCTGGTCAAGAAACAGAAAAAGGTCATTTGGCTCACCCGGATCTCGATCCCGTCGCGCCGCCACTCGCTCCCCGAAGCCATGCGCGTGATGCTCGCCAGCGCCGCCCCCTACTTTGCCACCGAGACCGACCTGCCCAAGTTCATCGAGGACGCCGACCGCCGCAAAGCCGAGGTCGTGATCGGCACCCCGACCGTGGTCGAACCTCCGCCGCCGAAAAAATAGCCGCGCTCGCCCACCCGGCGGCGAACCGCCGCCGATCCAGCGCGCGCTTGCGCCCGTTGTTCTTCGGTTCCGGCTCGCTCCGGCCCGCCGCGCCGGCCTTCGGACCGTCGATGGCCGACTGCCCCGCGCCGCGTGGAACCCGAGGCGGGATAAACGCTTCTCCGCGCGCCCGGTCGCCCGAACGCCGTGGCAGGACCCGCGTTTCCCGGCGGACCGGAGGCCTCGGCAACGGGCGTCAGACCGTCTTCACGGCCCCGCTCGAATCGCCGATCCGCTCCACGCCGGTCACGCCCATGCGTTCCGTCATGGTCAGGAATAGGTTGCTCATCGGGATGCCGCCGAGCTGGCGGTAGCGCCCGGTCTGCAGGCCCGCGCCCGCGCCGCCCGCCATCACGATCGGCAGGTTGTGGTGCGTGTGGCGGTTGCCGTCGGAATTGCCGCACCCGTAGACGATCATCGAATTGTCCAGCACGGAGCGACCGTCGACGTCCTTCTTCGATTCCAGCTTCTGCAGGAAGCGCGCGAAACGCTCCATGTAGTAGAGGTCGATCTTGCCGATCTTCTCCATCAGGTCGCCGTCGTTGCGGTGGTGCGAACAGTAATGGTGACCCTCCGGAATGCCGATCTGCGGGAAGGCGCGGTTGCTGCCGTCGCCCGCGAGGAGCAGCGTCGCGACGCGCGTCGAGTCCGTCTCGAAGGCCATCGCCAGCAGGTCATACATGATGTCCATGTGGTCGCCGAAATTCGGGGGCACGCCCGGCGGCGTGTCCGCCTGCGGGTTCGGCAGATCGCCGAACTTTTCGGACCGCTGGATGCGCTGCTCGATCTCGCGCACACCCGTCAGGTATTCGTCGAGCTTGTCGCGGTCGTTTTGCGGCAGCTGCCGCTGCAGCGAGCGCGCATCGTCGAGGACGAAGTCGAGCAGCGACTTCTGCGTCGCCTGCCGCATCCGGAAATTCTGCTGGCGCTCGCCCGGGGCGCCCGCGCCGAAGAGCCGCTCGAAGACCAGACGCGGATTCGACTCCGGCGCCACCGGCGTCGAGGGCGACGCCCACGAGAGATTGTATTGGTAGGCGCACGAATAGCCCGAATCGCAGCGGCCCGATTTGCGCACCGAGTCGCAGGACAGCTCCAGCGAGGAGAAGCGCGTCAGGTGCCCCATGCGTTGCGCCACCACCTGGTCGACCGAGATGCCGACCTCGATGTCGGTGCTGTCGGTCTTGCGCGCCCGCGCGCCCGTCAGGAAGGTCGCGTTCGCCCGGGCATGGTCGCCCGCGCCGTCGTTGCCGGCCGTGGCATTCTTGTGGTCGAGCCCGCCGAGCACCTGGATCGACTTCTGCAGCGGCGCGAGCGGCTGCATCGTCTTGCCCAGCGTGAAATTCGCGCCCTCGCCCGTCGGCCACCAGTAGTCCTGGTGCGCGCCGTTGGGGAAATACACAAAGGCCATGCGCAGCGGCGCACCGCTCGGCGTGACGCCCATCCCGCCGCCGGTCGCCGCCGCGGAGGCCGCACCGGCCACGGGCGTCAGGAGCGAGTGGAACATCGGCAGCGACACGCAGGCGCCGAGTCCGCGCAGAAACTGCCGGCGATCGAGGGCTTGGTGACGCTGCGCGGCCGCGGACGAGGAACGGGAACCGGATGTCTTCATGGGGAATCGGGGGCGGGTTACGGGGACGGTCGGGGAACGAGGGGAAAATTGCAACGCGCGGGCCGATCTCACTGCTCGGCGCGCGCCTCGCGGGCGGGCGCGGTCACGCGGGTGCGCTGGAACGGCGCCGACTCCACCACGCCGGCCATGAGCGCCGACATTTTGCCTTCGGCGTGCACCAACCGTTCCGTGATCTCGTCGAGCGCCGGCGTGTCGTAATATTCCAGGCCGCGGCCCAGCGCATACGTCAGCAGCTTCTCGGCCATGCAATGGTAGATGTCGTGCTTCCGGTCGCGGACCAGCACGCGCTTCAGCTCGCGCACGTCGGCGAATTTCTCCCCGGTGATCAGTTCGCCCGCCGGCTCGATCGGCTGCCCGGCCTCCTTGTCGCGCCAGCCGCCCAGCGCGTTGAAATTTTCCAGCGCCAGACCGAGCGAGTCCATGCGCGCGTGGCACGAGGCGCAGAGTTTGTTCGAGCGGTGCACCGCCAGCATCTCGCTCAGCTTCGGCTCGCGGCCGCCGAATTCCTTTTTGGCTTCCTCGAGGTCCGGCACATTGGGCGGCGCCGGCGGCGGCGGCGTGCCGAGGATGTTTTCGAGGATGAAGAGGCCCCGCTTCACCGGCGAGGTCCGGGTCGGGTTGGACGTCACCGCCAGCACCGTGCCCTGCGTCAGCACGCCGCCGCGCGGACTGCCCGGCGGGAGCTGCACTTTGCGCAGGTTGTCGCCCGTCACCCCGGGCACGCCGTAGTGCGTGGCCAGCTTTTCGTTCAGGAAGGTGTAGTCGCTGTCCACCAGTTCGAGCACGCTGCGGTCCTCGCGGATCAGGTGCTCGAAATACATCTCGGTCTCGCTGCGCATCATCCGGCGGAAAGTCCCGTCGAACTCGATCCGCCCGTCGCGGTTGCGCGGCGCATTCGGCCCCAGCACCGCGCGGGCGTTGATCGGCACCGACTCCACGTCCCGCGCCTGCAGCCACTGCCCGGTGAAATTGCGCACGAAGGCCTGCGCCTTCGGATCCTGCAGCATCCGGTTCAGCTGCGCCCGCAGGTTTTTCCGCAGCTCGCCCCGCGCCGCCAGGCCGAAAAGCTCGTCATCCGGCATCGTCGACCAGAGGAAATACGACAGCCGCGTGGCCAAGGCCCACTCGTCGACCGGCGCGCTCTTGGCTCCCGCCGCCGCCGGCTCGTGCCCTTCCACCCGGAAGAGGAAACGCGGCGATCCGAGCACCGCCATCATCGCCCGGGCCATGCCTTCCTCGAAGGTCCGGCCCGGCTGGACATAAACCTCCCGCGCCATCGCGACGAGTTGGTCCACCTTGCCCGGCTCCGCCGGCCGCCGATACGCCCGCCGGGTGAAGTCGCCCAGCAGCTCGCGCGCGTAGCGGTCGCGGCCGGCGGCGTCCGCCGGCGCCGCGCCCGCCGGGAAAAACCGCGCGTGATTTTCCGGCACCTGCCAGTGCTCCGGACTCAGCGGTCCGCGCAGCGTGGCCGACGCGATCCGCACCGTCACATTCGTGGCCGGCTGCGGCCGGAACTCGCTCCGCCGCGATTCCGCGCCCGCTTTTGCTCCGGTCGCGACCATCGCGGTCTCCGCCGCCAACGGCGCGCCGGACGGATCCAGCGGCACGATCTCGAAACTCACGACGTGCTTCCCCGCCGTCCACTGCAGGTCCAGCTCGTGGCGCATCGTGCGCCGCTCCGACCAGACGACGTCCTCGGTGAATACCTCCACTCCGTCGATCCGGCAGATCACCTTGCACCGGCTCGCGTCGAAATCGAACGACCCGCGCGACTCCAGTTCCAGGGCGAGATGATACTTGTCGGTCTTGTCGACCGTGAAGGCCCGCACGACCTTCGCCGCCCGCCGCGCGTTCAGGTTGTCGCCGCTCGCCGGCCCGTTTTCCGCGCGGAACTCGCGGCCGCTGACGGACCGCTCCCGCACCATTTTCGCCACCTTCGGCACGGCCTTGTCGACGATCGTCTCCGCCGCGGCCAGATACTTTTCCAGGAGCAGCGGGGACACCGTCAGCACGTCGCCGTTGTTGTCGAAGCCGTTGCCGCTGTCGTCCGGCGGAAACTCCACCTCGCTGTTGAAATCGTAACCCATCAGATCGCGGATCGTGTTCCGGTATTCGACCCGATTAAGCCGCCGCACCGTGACCGCGCCCGGGTCCGGCTGCTTCGGATCCAGCCCGAAAACGTCCGACTTGATCCACTGCGTGAGCGTGTCGATCTCCGCCGCATTCGGCCGCGCCGCGTCCTTCTCGAGCGGCGGCATCAGGCCCGCGCGCACGTTGCGCAGCGCCGCCAGCCACATCCCGCGCGGCTCCATCGCGTGGCTCAGCGACGTGAATTCGTCGAGCGTCACCTTGCCCTTGTTCAGCCCGTTGCCGTGGCAGTCGTAGCAATACTTCTCGAGCAGCGGCACGATGGTCTTCTCGTAGCGGAGCGCCGCCTGCGGATCCGTCGCCGCACCCGCCGCCGTCGCCAGTCCGCAACTCGCGGCCAGCGCTACTCCCGTCGCCAGCAAGGGCCGCGGCAACCGGCGGAGATCTAGGGGAAGTCCAAAGGGGGAAGCTGGGAGGCGAGGCACGGCCGAATGACGATCAAACCGGGGTGAAGGTGACGGGACAAAGGAGCCCCCAACAAAGCCGCCGCGGCCCGCAATTCAAGCCCCGGCCCCGCACCTTCGTGCGCTGCTCCCCGTCGCCCCGGCCATACCGCCCCGGATGTCCCGGGCATTCGGCAGGCCGTCCCCGGTTCTTTCCCGCCGCAGGCCCACGTGGGCCCCCTTCCCTTTCTCCCGCCTCGCGTGCTTTCTGACTTCCCCCTTTCGCCTTCCGCCATTCGCCTTTCGCCTTCCGTCGTGCGCCCGCCCTCTTCCCCGTATCTCGGCCGCCTGGCCCCCTCGCCGACGGGCTATTTGCACCTGGGCCACGCCCGCACGTTTTGGACCGCCGCCGAACGCGCCCGCCGCGCCGGCGGTGATCTTTTTCTCCGCAACGACGATCTCGACCGCGCCCGTTGCCGCCCCGAGTTCGTCACCGCGATGCTGGAAGACCTTGCCTGGCTGGGCTTCCGGTGGCGCGAACCCGTCGTCACGCAAAGCACCCGGCGGGGGCGTTACCGCGCCGCCCTGTCCCGCCTCCATGCCGCGGGCCTCGTCTACCCGTGCACCCGCTCCCGCCGCGATGTCCTCGAAGCCGCCGGCGCCCCGCATGAGGGCGGCCTCGACGACGAACCCCTTTACCCGCCCGCTTTCCGCCCGCCGGCCAACGCTCCGCTTACCGACCTCCCCCCGACCGACGCGCCGATCACGGTGAACTGGCGTTTTCGCGTCCCCGACGGCGAGGCGCTCACATTCGACGACGCCGCCCTCGGGCCGCGCACCGCCGTCGCCGGCACGGCCTTCGGCGACTTCCTCGTCTGGCGCAAGGACGACACCCCGAGCTACCAACTCGCCACCGTCGTCGACGATCTCGAACTCGGCATCACCGAAGTCGTGCGCGGCGCCGACCTCGTCCAAAGCACCTTTCGCCAACTCCTGCTCTTCCGCGCGTTCGGCCAGCGTTCACCGGCATTCTGCCACGCCCCGCTCCTCCTCGATGCCTCCGGTCAACGCCTTGCCAAACGCACCGACGCCCTCGCCCTCCGCACCCTTCGCGCCCAAGGCGTTACCCCCGCTTCCCTCCTCGAAACCTTCCGTGCCTCCGTTCCCTTATGACCGCAAAAATCGGCGTCCTTAATATCTCCGACCGCGCCTCCGCCGGCATCTACGCCGACGAACCCGGCCAAGCCTGCGTCGCCCTCCTCCGCACGTGGCTCGCGACGCCCTTCGACGTCGACTACGCCGTCATCCCCGACGAACAGCCCGTGATCGAAGCCGCTCTTCGCCGCCTCGCCGACGAGTCCGGCTGCTGCCTGGTGGTCACCACCGGCGGCACCGGCCCCGCCCCCCGCGACGTCACGCCCGAAGCCACCGCGGCCGTTTGCCAGAAAATGATGCCCGGCTTCGGCGAACTCATGCGCGCGACCTCGCTGCACTACGTCCCCACCGCCATCCTTTCGCGCCAGACCGCCGGCATCCGCGGTCGCACCCTCATCGTCAACCTCCCGGGCCGCCCCAAAGCCATCCGCGAGAACCTCGAGGCCGTCTTCCCCGCGATTCCCTATTGCATCGACCTCATCGGCGGCCCCCGCCTCGAAACCCACGAGAGCGCGATGAAAGTCTTCCGGCCCAAGTCCTGACCCACCCGCCGGATCCGCCGCTCCGTTCGCCCTCGTTCCCACCGGCGCCGTGCGCGTGCCACCCGACGGGGCCCGCTGGTCCCGCGATCGCACCAGCGCATTCCCGTCGCCGCGCTCCCCGCCGGCGCCTCCGCTCGCCCCCACCCGTCGCTGCCCCCCTCCGTCTTGCGCCCCCCATGACTTCCGTCGACCTCCGCCAACGCCTCCGCCGCGGCGATCCGCTCTTTGGCACCTTGCTCGTCTCGCCGTCTCCGCGCTGGCCCGATGTGCTCCGCGGCAGCGGCCTCGACTTCGTTTTCATCGATACCGAGCACATCGCCCTCGACCGCGCCCAACTCAGCTGGATGTGCCAGACCTACGCCGCCCTCGGCCTCCCGCCGATCGTCCGCATCCCCGCCCCCGATCCGTATGCCGCCACCATGGCGCTCGACGGCGGCGCCGCCGGCGTCGTCGCCCCCTACGTCGAATCCGTGGCCGAAGCCCAGGCGCTGCGCGGCGCCGTGAAACTCCGCCCGCTCAAGGGGGCCCGCCTCGCCGGCGCACTCGCCGGCGAGCCCCTCGAGCCCGCCCTCGCCGCCTACGTCGCGCCCGCCGCCCGGGAGCGCATTTTCCTGCTCAACCTCGAGAGCGCCCCCGCGCTCGCCAACCTCGACGCCCTGCTCGCCACGCCCGACCTCGACGGCGTGTTGATCGGCCCCCACGACTTGTCCTGCAGCCTCGGCCTCCCCGAGCAATGGGACCACCCCGTTTTCCTCGCCGCCTGCGAAAAGATCTTCCGCACCGCCCGCGCCGCCGGCGTCGGCGCCGGCATCCACTTCTGGGGCGACGTCGCCCAGCAGGCCCGGTTCTTCGCCCTCGGTGCCAATTTTCTGATCCACAGCGCCGACATCTCCCTTTTTCAAAAACACCTCCGGCTCGAACTCGCCGCCATCAAGGCGGCCCTCCCGCCGGCCGCCTCGTCCCAAGCCCCCGCACCGCCGTCGACCGCCGCCCCCGCCGTCACGATCTGATCACCCCGAGCCGCGGCGTGCGCCACCCGTCCGGGCGCACCCCCGGCCGATCGTCCGCGGATCCCTCCGGCCGGGCGCAGCCCTGCCGCCGCCCGGAGCTTTCCCCGCCTCGTGCCGCGCCAGGCGCCAACACCGTGCCTTATCGCGCACAGTCGTCCGCGCACTACCCCGCGCGACACTCCCGTCGCGCGCAATCCCCGCGGCGCCGCCGCGTCTTCGCCGTATCCCCTCCCCCCGATGCGCCGGACCTTCGCTTCGCTCCTCACCCTGCTGTTGTTGACTGCACCGCTTGGCCTCGCCGCCTCGGCCGCGCCCAAAACCGCCGCGGCGTCGCCGGCTGACACCGCCGGCGATCCCCTCGCCACCCTCCGCCCCGGCCACCCGCGCCTCCTGCTCACCGCGCCGGCGCTCACCGCCGCCGTCGCCGCCGCGCGGTCCGACCCGCTCCGCGCCGCTCTCCACGCCCGGATTCTTGCCCTCGCCGAGGCGGAACTCGCCACCCGTCCGGTCGAACGCGTCCTCATCGGCCCCCGGCTGCTCGACAAATCCCGCACCGCGCTCGGCCGCATTCTCGTTTGCTCCCTCGCGTATCGACTCTCCGGCGACACCCGCTTCGCCGCCCGCGCGACCCGCGAGATGCTCGCCGTCGCCGCCTTCCCCGACTGGAACCCGTCCCACTTCCTCGACGTGGCCGAGATGAGCCTCGCCCTCGCCGTCGGTTACGACTGGCTCCACGCTGCCCTCGCCCCCGCCGACCGCGCCGCCATCAAGTCGGCCCTCCTGCGGCATGCACTCGGTTTCTCCCCCGCCGCCTACGCCGCCGGAGGTCCGACCGACAAGCGCCTCCGCTTCGTCGTCCAGCACCACAACTGGAACCAAGTGTGCAACGCCGGCCTGCTCGCCGCCGCTCTCGCCCTCGCCGACGAGGAACCCGCCCTCGCCCGCACGGTCATCGCCGGCGTGCGCCGGTCGTTGCCGCTCGCGATGGAGGCCTACGCCCCCGACGGCGCCTACCCCGAGGGCCCCGGCTACTGGGGCTACGGCACCAGCTACAACGTCATCGCCCTCGCCGCGCTCGAGTCCGCCCTCGGCACCGACTTCGGTCTCTCCGCCGCCCCCGCGTTCGACCGCACCGCCCTCTATCGTCTGCACATCCAGGGTTCTTCCGGCCTCGCCTTCAACCACGCCGACGGCGGCGCCACCATCGGCGCCCAGGCGGAATACACCTGGCTCGCCGCCCGCTTCCGCCTGCCGGTCGCTCTCGCGCACAGCCGCGCGCTCCTCGCCACCGTGCTCGAACCGGCAAAAAAACTCCCGCGCAACGGCGACCGGCTCTTCGCCCTCCACGCCGCCTGGTTCCCCGCCCTGCCCGACTCGACCCCCGCCAACCCGGCCGCCGCCGCCCTCGATCATCGCTTTCGCGGCCCCGCCGAGCTCGCCCTCTTCCGCTCGTCGTGGACCGATCCCCGCGCCCTTTTCGTCGGTTTCAAGGCCGGCTCCAACGCCGTCAATCACAGCCACCTCGATCTCGGCTCCTTCGTCCTCGACGCCGACGGCGTGCGCTGGGCCGTCGACCTCGGTCCCGACGATTACAACCTCCCTGCCTACTTCGGCGCCAAACGCTGGACTTACTACCGGCTCAACAACCACAGCCACAACACCCTCACCCCCGCCTCGGTGCTCCAGGATCCCAAGGCCGTCGCCCCGCTCATCGCTTACGCCTCCAGCCCGGCCCGCGCCTTCGCCGTCGCCGACCTCTCCGCCGTCTACCCGGGCACCGCCCAAAAACTCCACCGCGGCATCGCACTGCTCGATCGCGCGCGGGTGCTGGTGCAGGACGACGTCGCCGGGGTGCCCGCCGGCACCGCCCTCCACTGGCGCCTGCTCACCGAGGCCGCCGTCACCGTCGGTCCCGGCGCGCGCACCGCCACCCTCGTCCAGGCGGGCCGCACGCTGCGCGCCGACCTGCTCTCGCCCGCCACCGCGCGTTTCACGACCTACCCAGCCCGCCCTCCCTCCACCGCCGAGCGCCAAAACAACGGCGTCACTGCCCTCACGGCGACGGCCACGGCCGAGAGTGCGGAGACTCGGGTCGCCGTCCTTCTCACTCCCGTCGGCGACCGGTGGCCCGCCGCACTCCCGCCGCCCGCGCTCACCCCGCTCGCCAACTGGAAATAGCCGCCCGACCGCCCCGCTCGTTTGCCCCACGGCCCCGCGACGCCCAACCGCCGCTGCGCTCCTCCCGCTTCAGCCTGCACTTACCGCGCGCACGGTTTCGCCGTCACGTTTTGCGTGCCCTGCGCCGGATTCACGCCGACACTGCCCCGATGTCCGACGCCCTCGCCGCCGCCCGCACCGCCACCGCCGATTTCCGCGCCCGCCTGAGCTCCGTAATCCTCGGCACCGCCTCGTCCGACGGCACACCCGACGCCTCCGTCGCGCCCACCGTCATCGATACCACCGGCGCCTTTGTGATCTGCATCAGCGGCCTCGCCGCCCACACGCGCAACCTCCGCGCGAACCCGCGCGCGAGCGTCCTGCTCGCCGCCGACGAGGCCGACACGCCGCAACCCTTCGCGCGACGCCGCCTCACCTTCGCCTGCACTGCCCAACCCGTCGCCCGCGGCACCCCGGAGCATGCGACGCTGTTTGCCGCTCTCCGCGAAAAATTCGGCCCGACCCTCGACGTCCTCGCCGGCCTCCCCGACTTCGAACTCGTCCGGCTCGTGCCGACCGGTGGCCGCCTTGTGCTCGGCTTCGGCGCCGCTTACGACGTCGACCCGCTCGACTGGCAAACCGTCACGCCCGTCGCCCGCCCCGCCCGCTGACCTTCCCGCCGTTCGCATCGTCCCGGTCTTCCCCGTCTCGCGGGTCTTACCCGTCTTCCCCATCTTCCAGGCCTTCCGTTCCTACCCCGCCCGACTCGTCCGCATCCGCGCCCGATACGCATACGGGCTCTCCCCGGTTTCCCGCCGAAACGCCACGCTGAGGTAGCTCGCATCCCCAAACCCCGCCAACTCCGCGACCACCGCGATCGCGAGTTCGCTCTCTACCAGCAGGTGCTTCGCCCGCTCGATCCGCTGCTGCACGATCTGTCGGTGCGGCGAATGCCCCAGCGCCGCCTGGAATTTCCGTTCGAGCAGTGTCCGCGACATCGGCACCGCCCGCAGCACGTCGCTCACGTCGATACCGTCGCCCACGTGCTCGCGGATAAACCGCACCGCCGCCGCCACCCGCGCATCCGCCACCGCGACCGCGTCCGTCGACAGCCGCTCCACCACCGCGACCGGCTCGACCACCGTCGTCTGCGAATCCAGCCGCTCCCCGCGCATCATCCGCGCCAACATCGCCGCCGCCTCGTAACCCGTCCGCCGCGCGTTCGGCTGCACGCTGCTGAGCGGCGGCGTGCACAGGTCGCACAGCACCTCGTCGTTATCGACGCCCAGCACCGCAATCTCGTCGGGCACCGCCCAGCCGCGCAGCTGACAGGCCTCGAGCACCTGCTGCGCCCGCCCGTCGTAACAGGCCAGCACCCCGAGCGGGCGCGGCAGCGCCTCCAGCCAGTCCGCGATCGCCCGGATCTCCGCATCCGATCCCGCCCGCCCGCCGGCGCCGCGCTCCCCTGCCCACGTGGAACAGGTCGCGCCCGCCGCCGTCACCGCGCGCCGGAATTCCACCCCGCGCTGCTTCGCCCACAAAAACTGCGCATCCCCGCAAAACGCAAAATGCCGCAGCCCCTTGCTTAGCAGATGCCTCGCGGCCAACCCCGCCACCGCCGCATTGTCCACGCTCACCCGCGGAAACTCCGACGCGTTGCGCTCCGCGCTCACGTCCACCACCGGCAAACCGGTCTTCCGCAGCGCCGCCGCACTCGCCGGCGAATCCACCCGCGCGATGATCCCGTCCCCTGCCCACCCGGCCAGCCACGACGGCAGCGGCGCCAGCCGCGCCTGCTCCGTAAAGCGGATCGCCCACCGCTCCCCGCCCTGCATCCAGTCCCTCACTCCGTAGAGCAAATCGCGCCCGTAACGATTCGACGTCTCGATCAACAGCGCCACTTTCCGCACCGTCCCCGACCCAACCGTCACGCCACCGGCCTGCGCCCCCACCGCGGACGCCGGTCCGCCGCGGCCCCCCGTCCGTCCGCGCGGCACCGCCTGCGCCCGTCCCGACCGCGCCGCACGTCCGGCGGTCGCCCCGGGTTTCAGGCTCTTCGCCGGTTTCTGCACTCCGTTTTTCACCGCCCACGCCTCCCCCGCGGTGTGTAAAAGATCAAAAGAAATGTGCGCATCTTTGTTACCGTTCGTCCGCCGCCATCCGCTACACTGCTCCCTTACCCCGCCCTCCGACCCCGCCACCGCATCTCTCCCGACCTCCCGCCCGCCTCGTTCGGCCGCTCCTCGTTTTCATCGCTTTCGCAACCCGCTTAATCCTCCACCCGTCCCATCCATGGCTAAAAAATCCCGCTCCTACTGGTCCGTTCCCGCCGTCGCCTTCGAAGGCGCCGCCTCCGCCAATCCGCTGGCGTTCCGCCACTACAACCCCGACGAGGTGATCGACGGCAAAACCTTCGCGGAGCACATGCGCTTCTCGATCGCCTACTGGCACGCCTTCCGCGGCACCGGCTCCGATCCCTTCGGCCCCGGCACCATCGTCCGGCCCTGGGAGTCCGGCAAGGATCCCGTCTCCGTCGCCAAGGTCCGCCTCGAAGCCGGCTTCGAGTTCTTCCAAAAAATCCGCGCGCCGTTCTGGTGCTTCCACGACCGCGACATCGCCCCCGAGGGCGCCACGCTCGCGCAGTCCAACAAGAACTTCGACGCCGTCGTCGCCCACGCCAAGCAGCTCCAGAAGGCCACCGGCGTGAAGCTGCTGTGGGGCACGGCCAACCTCTTCTCCAACCCGCGCTACATGTGCGGCGCCTCCACCAACCCCGACGCCCACGTCTTCGCCTACGCCGCCGCGCAGGTGAAGAAAGCCCTCGAGGTCACGCAGGAACTCGGCGGCGAAAACTACGTCTTCTGGGGTGGCCGCGAAGGCTACGAGACGCTCCTCAACACCAACCTGAAGCGCGAGCAGGACCACCTCGCCGCCTTCCTCCACATGGCGGTGGATTACGCCAAGAGCATCGGCTTCAAGGGCCAGTTCCTCATCGAGCCCAAGCCGAAGGAGCCGACGAAGCACCAGTATGACTTCGACGTCGCCAGCGGCATCGCCTTCCTCCGCACCTACGGCCTCGAAAAGTACTTCAAGTTCAACATCGAGACCAACCACGCCACGCTCGCCGGCCACTCCTTCCAGCACGAGATCGAGGTCGCG
>JACCDS010406602.1_pt1 | contig 14488 bp, 13 predicted proteins | sample 7446441 | NCBI WGS metagenome assembly JACCDS01 (sample SAMN15323445, study PRJNA562643) | freshwater metagenome | isolation source: river surface water | place: USA:Blue River Watershed | collected 2017-08-17 | reverse complement strand
TCCCGGGGCTCTTTATTGTGCGGCGCAGAGCGTAGGATGTCCCGTATCCTCTCGCTCTCTTTGCGGTTCCCTGTTTTGTTATGACTCGTCAATCACACCCTTATTTAATTGTGCTGCTCGCGGCAGTTATTGCGACTACGCCACTGGCGGTGGATATGTACCTGCCCGCCATGCCCGCTATCGCCAATGATTTGCACACCCACATAGGTACAGTGCAGCAATCCCTGAGCATTTTTCTCGCTGCCTATGGCACCGGCATGTTGCTCTTTGGTCCGCTGGCGGACTCACTCGGGCGGCGCCCCCTGGCTATTCTGGGTTTAACCGGTTTTACCCTGAGCAGTATTGCGCTGGCACTGGTAAACGACCCGCAACTGTTTTTGCTACTGCGCGCCACACAGGCATTTTGTGGCGCGGCCGCCACAGTGGTGGTGCCGGGCTTTGTGCGCCAGTTGTATCAGGAGCACACCGCCAAAGGCATGTCTTATTTATCCATGATGATGATGTTGGCACCGCTACTCGCACCGGGTATTGGCAGTGTGATTTTATGGTTCAGCGATTGGCGCAGTATTTTTATTGTGCTGGCCCTTTATGGCGCGATGATTTTTGCACTGGTGTGGAAATGGTTGCCGGAAATCAGCCAGCCGATCACGCGTGAAGATGCACCGCGCCCCGGATTTTTTAGCGGCTATCGGGTAGTGTTTTCCAATCGCAGCGCACGCCCCATGATTATGAGCATGATGTTTGGCTCCTTTTCATTTTTTTGTTTTATCACCGGCGTGTCATTTGTGTACATCAATTATTTTGGTGTGAGTGAACAAACCTTTAGCCTGCTATTCGGGTTAAACGTAATTTGTTTAATGCTGGCGAATTTTATTAATAGCCGTCTGGTTACACGCCTTGGTCCATTGCGTATGCTGCGCAGCGGTTTGCTGATTGCGCTGATCAGTGCCTTGTCACTGTGCCTGATCAATTATTGGCAATTGGACATTCTCTGGACGGTATTGAGCATAGCGCCACTGATGGGCGCACTCACCTTAATGTCCACCAATGCGGATGCCATTGTGCTCATGAAGTTTCCGCACAATAGTGGCACCGCCACCGCCGTGACCGGCACCTTGCGCTTTGGCAGTGGCGCGGTCGCCGGGCCACTGCTCGCTTATTTCTACACAGGTACGGCCATGCCACTGGCGCTGTTAATGCTCAGTGGTGTGGTTGCCGTTGGCCTCTGCCAACTCTGGTATTGGTTTATCGAACCATCGCCCGCACCGGGCGCTCACTGAGTGACGTTTATGCACGAACAAAAAAATAACCCGCTCCACGGACTGACACTGGAAGCGATAGTCACCCGCCTTGTTGAACACTATGGCTGGGATGCACTGGGACAATTGATTAACATCCGCTGCTTCCAAAGTGACCCGAGCGTGAAATCCAGTTTGAAATTTTTGCGCAAAACCCCTTGGGCGCGCGAAAAAGTAGAGCAGCTATATCTCTCCACCGATTTTTCATAAGCGCTATTTTTTGTACGGTGTTTGACGCGCATCAAACACCGCTGGCGCCAAGGCCCTATGCTAGCCACTTTGTATTCAGGACATTACTGGCATGAGTCAGGCAAGCATCACACGCGACAAAGCGCATTTTTTGTATAACAAGGATGGCCACCAATGCATTCAATTTTCCGATTTGGTGGTGGGCGAGGGCATTCAGGCCAATCAGTTTTTAATTATTGATAATAACCGCGCGGCGCTGATTGATCCCGGCGGCGATTTAACCTACACACCGCTCAATATTGAATTGGGCAAGCGGGTTAAAACCCATCAACTGGATTATATTTTTGCTTCTCATCAGGACCCGGACATTATTGCATCGCTGCCACGCTGGATGATGTATACCCAATGCCAGGTGGTCACTTCCAAACTCTGGTCACGATTTTTACCGCACCTGGCCTCGCAATATATTACCCAACAACTGAACCACAATCTGGATGAACGTATTATTGCCATGCCCGATAAAGGTGGCGCTATTGCATTTGGCCGCGGCGAGATAATTGTATTGCCCGCACATTTTTTACATTCCGTGGGCAATTTTCATTTTTATGATCCGGTGAGTAAAATTTTATTCAGCGGCGATATGGGCGCCTCGCTGGTGGAGGAACACGCTGAACAAGCCGTTGCGGATTTTGATGCACACATTCCCCATATGCTCGGGTTTCACCAGCGCTATATGGCCAGTAATAAAGCCTGTCGTCTCTGGGCAAATATGGTGCGCGAGATGGATGTAAACATGATGGTGCCGCAACACGGCAGTCCCTTTGTCGGGCGGGCGATGGTAGAGCGCTTTCTCGATTGGATTAGCAACCTGCCCTGTGGCATTGACTTGATGAGCCAGCAACATTTTGATGCGCACAACGCCGGTTATAACCCGCCTTATGCACACCGCGCTTAGGTGTCTCGCACCAGCTCGCGCAAGGCCGCCAATAATTGCTCATCGCTAAAGGGTTTAGGTAAAAAACCGCGCGCGCCTTTTTTCAGCGCATCAATTCCCACTGCTTTGTCGGTGACGGCAGAGATCACCAAAATACGCACACTGGGATCAAGGGCAATAATTTGTTGAATGCAGGCCACGCCGTCCATTTCTGGCATGGTTAAATCCATTGTGATTAATTGCGGGCGCGTTTTTTTAAACAATTCCAGCGCTTGCAAACCATTCGCCGCCGAGGCAACAACCCTGAATTGATCACTGTCATTGCAGCGTTCAATAGTGCGGCGAATAATGGGAGAATCATCAACTACCATCAACGTCAGCATGGCCAGATCCTGGTGAAACCGATACTTCTTGCGGCACCTGTGCCGGAGCAACAATCGGTAAATGGATAACAAAACGACAGAATTCTCCCGCACGGCTGGCAACAGTGATTTTGCCGCGCCGGGCAATAACATGCTGCATGACCAGATCCAACCCCGCGCCGCGACCGGCGTCTTTGGTGACCTCCTTTGCAGTAGTGAAACCGGGGTGGAAAATAACACTGCGCAATTGCTCACTGCTCCAGCCGTCCATTTCCTGCTCAGACCATTTTCCCAAGGCAATGGCTTTGTTGCGAATGGCAACAGTATCCAGGCCCTGGCCATCATCCATCACCATTAATTCCATTTCAGCGGGCGCAATAGCGGCCAGGCGTAAATCGATTCTGCCAGTCTGCGGTTTTTCACTCAGGGCGCGGTCATGGGGTGTTTCTATGCCGTGCACAACGGCATTGCGCAATAATTGAATGCATATCTCTTTGAGTTGTTGCGCGTAATCTGCTGCCAGCGCAATCTCGCTCAAGCCGCTCACCACCAATTGCACCCGCTTACCATTGCGCAGCGCGATATGTTGTACAAAATCATGCAGGTGATCCCAACCATCGTTGCGACGGCTGCCGGTGATATGTTGGTTATTCAACGAGCGCGGTGCCTGCGCAGACACCAGTGTAAATTGCCCGAGCCGCGCAGTGAGTTGCTGCACTTGCCGTGTGTCATTGATCAGCTTATCCAACTGTTCCGCCAGCGTCGCATAATCATGGCCGGTCAAATCCTGTTTGTTGCGCAACCGTGCGAGGCTGTCTTCCATGCGATGGGCGGCGTTTTCAAAAAAATCCAATTTGAGCGATGCAGCGTCACCTTTGAAATGGTGGAGTTCACGAAAAATAGCGACGGCTTTATCGCGCACAGCCTGTGTCGTTTTGATTGGCTGCTGCAAAATGCCGTGAATGCGCGTAAAGCACTGAAAGCTGTTGTTGATAAATTCGTTCAGCAGTTGCGGGTGAGTGTGCAGCAAGCTGGTGAGCATCTGCAATTGCGCATCGTTATGTTGACGACTGTCGCGCAGCGCCTGCGCCAGAGTGACTTGCGCAGAAATATCCTGCACCGTCACTAACACATGGGAAATAGCGCGTTCCTGATAGACGCGCGCAAAGGTAAATTGCAGATATTTTTCACACAGGTCGCCATTGGCCTGCACGCTATTCACAGCCACCTTGTTGAGCGGGTTCAAATCGCCAATCAATTTTTCTTTAATCGCCGGATCAAACAACAGCTCAACATACTGGCGGGCTGTTTCTGCCAGGGTTAGATCAAGGGATGGCACAGTAGGGAGAACACTAGAGGGAGCAACAGATGAGGCGATAGCAGGATTGATAATGGATTCAAGCAACGCGTGAAAGGATTTACCAGCAACGGCTGACACGCCAAGAATATGAGGTAATTTGGCAGAGTATTGCTCACCAATTATCAGTTTGTGATCAATCAGAAACAGGCCTTCATTCACTGTGTCCAAAATCTCTGTGGTTTCCCGTCGCGCTTTTTCGATAACCGCATCGCTGTCGCGTAACTGACGAACAAAGTGCAACAAAATAAACAAAAAATTCACAATGGCCAGACTGATGCCAATGGTTTGAATTAACCGCAAGCGTTTCGCCTTGGAGGTGGCCACTTCCTCCAAACTGAGGGTGAGGTCATTCATGGAGGCCAGAATCGGCAAGTTATGCAGGCGCGCCATGGCCACAGCGGCAGCCAACGCGTTTTCCACCTCGGGCGTTAACTCGCCGTCCGGCTTCTTGGTCGCGGCACTGGCAATTAATTGATCCACGGCATTTTTGTAGGGACGCCATAATTGTGAAGTGTTGTGTAGCGCATCGCGCCCGGCGCGATTCATCACCGCATCCAGAATGACTGTTGCATTGCCGGCGCCGCGCACGGGGCCACCCTGAATAAACGCTTGCAGTGTGTCATCGAACAGGGTTTTGCTCAGTAACAATTCATCGTAGGCGGCGTTGAAGGCGGCAGGATCGGTGCGTGAACTGTCCAATACAAACAAGGTTTTTGCCATGCGCTGCGACAACATGCGCTGGCGACCAGCAAGGTTCACCCCTACCGCATCGCCGGCAATTTCAAATGAGATATAAAAATTCAACAGCAATACCGAAGCATCCAGCAATAAAAACAACGCGACGGAAATTAAAATGCCACGGTATTTACCGTAATCGAATTGCAACGAGGTCGACATACATCACGCCCTGATGACCAAGAATTGCAGCCTTGTGCAAGCTGCCGGGCGCTCCAGATTTGCCCTCCACTACTCCCGCGCTATGGCGCTTATTGCACTAGTTATAGCGAAAGCTGTGCCAAGGCAGAATTAACGGCAACGGCTCATGGGCGGTTATTCCATGCGCTGTGCACGACAGCCAGTGCACACACCCGGATACACAGCGGTATAGGCTTGGTGCACTGACTGAATAATGCGCACCGCTTTGGATCTTTTTTGCGACCGCAGTACGGCCTCATCGCTATTATTTTTCGTCTTGTTGCTGCAAGGCCCACATTTGTGCGTAGCGGCCATGCAATTCCAATAATTGGCTGTGGGTGCCCTGCTCAATAACGCAGCCTTTATCCATCACCACAATTTGGTCGGCATCCACAATGGTGGATAATCGGTGCGCAATCACCAAGGTAGTATGACCTGTTGCTACTTCGCGCATGGCTTCCAGAATAGCGCTTTCCGATTGCGAATCCAGTGCGCTGGTGGCCTCGTCAAAAATTAAAATGGGCGCGCCTTTTAATAATACTCGCGCAATGGCGATGCGTTGTTTTTCGCCGCCGGATACTTTTAAACCGCGCTCGCCCACCAGGGTTTGATCGCCCTGCGGCAAACTGCTGATGAAATCTTCCAGGTGCGCCATTTTTATCGCCCGTGTAATTTGTTCATCGCTGGCCTGCGGGTTGCCGTAGGCGATATTGGCGCGAATGCTGGTATTAAATAACACCGTATCTTGCGGCACTATGGCGATGGCACGGCGCAAACTGTCGAGCGTCACGCGGCGAATATCCTGCCCGTCAATTTCAATACTGCCGGATTGAATATCGTAAAAGCGATACAACAAACGCGCGAGCGTACTCTTACCGGCGCCCGAAGAGCCCACAATCGCCACTTTGCTGCCCGCGGGAATATGCAAATTAAATTGCTGCACTATCGGACGCTCGGGGTGATAACCAAAACCCACATCGCGCCAGTGAATATCGCCGCGCGCAATAACGAGTGGTTGGGCATCCCCGGCATCCTGAATACTCGCGTCACGTTTTAACAACGCCAGCATATTTTCCAAATCCGTCAGCGAGCGACGAATTTCGCGGTAGACAAACCCGAGGAAGTTGAGCGGAATAAACAGTTGGATCATGTAGGCATTGATCATCGCCAAATCGCCCAGGGTCATTTCTTTATTCAACACACTTTGCGCGGCCATCCACATCATGGCGGTAATTGCCAGGGCGATAATCAGTGCTTGCCCGGAGTTGAGCGCCAGTAGCGACATACGATTTTTGAGTTTGGCCGTTTCCCAGTTAGCGAGAAATCTATCGTAGGTTTCTGCTTCGTATTTTTCGTTATTAAAATATTTTACCGTTTCATAATTGAGCAGCGAATCAATGGCGCGGGTGCTGGTGGTGGAGTCGGCCTGATTGGCTTCGCGCACAAATTTATTGCGCCACTCAGTGGTGTAAATAGTGAAGATGATATACACCGCAACAGCCACCACAGTGATCAGGGCATACCAAATAGAAAAGGCGGCGGCAAAAATAATCGCCACCATTAAAATTTCAAACAGTGTAGGCACTATGTTGAACATTAAAAATCGCATTAAAAAACTGATGCCGTTGGTGCCGCGTTCAATATCGCGGCTAATGCCACCGGTAGCGCGATCCAAATGAAACGCCAATTCCAATGAATGCAGATGGTTGAATACACGCAGGCCAATTTTGCGCATGGCGTGTTCCGTCACCCGGCTGAACAGCGCGTCGCGCACCTCGCCAAAAAAAACGCTGCCGAAGCGCAGGGCACCGTAAAAAAGGACAAAAGAGGCGGGAAACACCAAGGGCGCGGCAAGGCTGGCATCCACACCATCAATAATGTGTTTCAGCGCCCAGGGCATGACCAAGGTTGCGCCCTTGGCGGCGAGCAGCGCGAGAATCGCCAGCAACACCCGGCCTTTGAATTCCCACAAATAGGGCAGGAGATACGCCATGCTCTGGCGTAAATTCACCCTGGCATTTTCGGTGCGTTGTTCCTGGTTGGGGTGGGCAGATAAACCCGAGGAGTGCATACCGCGCATAACAATAGTCTTTAACCCTGAGAGTGAAAAAGACGCCGTTAGCGCTCGGATAAAGGCTAGTCGGCGTTGGTCGCCGGCAAGTGTATAACAACCGCGAGGCCGCCGAGTGAACTCTGTTGTAACTGCAAGGTGCCGCCACAGTGTTCGACAATATCGCGCACTATGCCCAGCCCCAGCCCGTGGCCTTGCACTTGCTCATCAATGCGGGTACCGCGGCTTAAGACTTGCTCGCGCTCGGCTTCGGCAATACCGGGGCCATCGTCTTCTATCACCAACTCAAATTGCTGTGACGCCGGCAGCTGCGCAATGCTCACCTGCACCTGCTGCCGCGCCCATTTGCAGGCGTTGTCCAGCAGGTTTCCCAACAATTCCAGAATGTCTTCGCGATCCCAGGGCAAACGCAGCTTGTCCGGTGCTGACCACTGTATTTGCAAATCGCGGCGATGAATTAATTGCAACGTAGAAATTAAATCGGGCAGTTCGGTGGCGCAGTGAAAATGCGCACCGGGCAGGGCTTCACCGGCAAGCCGCGCCCGCGCCAATTCGCGGCTGATGCGTTCCTGCATTTGCTGCAGTTGGGTGCGCAAATTATCGCGCAGTGCTGGCTGGTTATTTAATTCATGGCGATTGGCGAGACTAAATAAAATCGCCAGCGGCGTTTTTAACGCATGGCCTAAATTGCCCAACGCATTGCGCGAGCGTTTCAGCCGATCTTCCGTGTGTTGGGTGAGGCGATTTAATTGCGCAACCAATGGCTGCAATTCTTCCGGTACGCTGGTGGCCAGCGTCGTGCGCTGCCCCTGTTGTAACTGGGCAATTTGCAGGCGCAAGTCTTCCAGCGGGCGCAGGGAGCGCGCCACCAGATAACGCTGCAACAACACCAGGATGATGAGCGCAGCCAAGCCCAAACCGGCGCCCATCCACTGCATACGCCGAAAATTATCGAGCATGGGTGTGTAATCCTGCGCAACCTGAATCACGATGGTTTTACCAAAGCGGCGAAATTGTGCGCTGTAGACTAATAACTGCTGCGCTTCCGGGCCGTCTTGCAAATCCGCTTGCAGGCCGCGCGTGTTTGTCTGAGGCAATTGATGATCCCACAGCGAGCGCGAACGCCATTGCTTGCCATCAAAATCAATTAAAAAATAGTAGCCGGAAAACGGGCGACGATAGGAGGAACCAATGCGCTGCGGATCTAGCTCAATACCATTGGGGCCGCGCACCAGTGCCGCCAACAGGGTTTCACTTTCCTCTTGCAAATGCGTATTCAAATAGCGGCGCAACCCCTGATCAAACACCCACAAGCTGACTTGTGCCAGCAGCAGCCCCACCAGAATCACCACGCCAATCAGCCCCAGGCTGAGCCGCTGTTGAATGGAATTTAACGCGGGTTTCAGCGCGGCGGGAATGAAGGCGGAGGGTTTTATCACGATGGTTGTTCCACCAGGCGATAGCCTTGGCCGCGCCGGGTTTCTATCGCCGCTTTGCCCAATTTTCCGCGCAGGTGATTGATATGCACTTCAATCACATTGGAGTCGCGTTCGCTTTCGCCATCGTATAAATGATCGTGCAGTTGTGCTTTGGAAATAATTTTGCCCACGTTCAACATTAAATAGCGCAGCAGGCTAAATTCAGCGGCGGTGAGATCAAAGGTCGCGCCACCTTGCGTGACTTGTTGCAGGGCTTCATCCAACTGCAAGCCCGCTGCCGTCAAGTGGGTTTGATTGGCCTGACCGTGACTGCGACGCAGCAGCGCTTGAATGCGCAATTGCAATTCTTCCGGGTGAAACGGTTTGGTGAGGTAATCATCTGCACCGGCTTTCAAGCCCTCAATACGCTCGGCCCAGTGATCGCGCGCGGTGAGGATTAATACCGGGCGCAGGATTCCTGCGGCGCGCCATTCGCGCAATACCTCAAGGCCGGATTTCCCCGGTAAACCGAGATCCAGCACAATTAAATCATAGGGCTCCGTTGCACCTTGGTAGGCGGCATCACGTCCGTCGGCGAGCCAATCCACGGCGTAACCGGCGCGTTTTAAATCGGCCGTTAATTCATCGGCGAGGGCGACATTATCTTCCACGATGAGAATTCGCATCAGTCATCCTCTTCGTCTTTTAGCAACTGGCCCGTGCTCGCATCAATTTCCAATTCGCGCACCGTGCCATCGCGGGTAATCAGTTCCACTTCATAGATGTAAATATCGTCATCCTCCTCCAATTCCACTTCCAGCAAACGAGAGGCGGGATGACGTGCTTGCACAATCGACAGCAAATTTTCCAGCGGCATGATGCGCCCCAACTCGCGCAAACGCAGCGCTTCGTCCTGGCTCAGGTCATCCGCATTGACACTCAAGGTGAGTGCCAATAGCGGGATATAACTGATGAATCGCAATAAGGGGCGCATTCGTTACCTTGCTGTTTTTTTGCTGACGCTGACGAATTAATCGTCTTGTTGGTTTTTGAGGATTTCACCGGTGTTGGCATCCAGCTCTATGTCCCACTCAAGGCCTTGCGCATCGCGCAGTTCGATTTGATAGACATAGCGGCCCCACTGGTTTTCCAACTCGGTTTCATGCACTACGCCGCCGGGGTGTTGGGCAATGGCCAGGGCGTTGAGTTTATCAAACGCCTGAATGCTGCCAGCATCGCGCAATTTGATGGCTTCATCAAGGCTGACATCTTTTGCCTGTGCCAGAACAGCAGTAGACATTAACGCAGTAAAAACGAGGATATGTTTAGTAAAAGTCATGATGGTCTTCCTATTCATTTCATACAGTGATGGTTAAGGGTTTCAGGCAGATGCCTGTGTCGACCTGTTCAGAATAGGGCGGCCCGCTTAAATGAACCTTAATTTCACATCGCATGGATTTTTCACCCGCTCCCGCCTCCACAATCTTCACCACAACCACAAGTGGAATTGACTGCCAGATGTGGCTTATAGATACTGCGCACACGCCGTAGGACACTACTTGTTATGAGGAACCGCGTAAGAGCCATGTGCTCATGGAACCCGGCACAAGGAACGAGTCTGCGCGCGATTCCAATAATCACACCAAGGATTCACCTATGCTCCTGCGCATCTGCCTTGCCGCAGCACTGCGTGTCAGCGCCCTGCTGGCACTCCTTATCTGCAGCCTCTCCTCGCTTCAACTGCACGCCGCTACTGCACATAAACCACTGCCGCTGGAAGTGTTTTATAACGATGCGATGATCGAAGATATCGAACTCTCACCCGATGGCACTCACTTGCTGGCACTCAAAAATGTGGGTGGCGATACGGTGGTGATGGTGGTGGAATTGGCTACCGGCAAAACCTTTTACTCCACCAAAACCGATAACAAGGAATTTAAATTTAATTGGGTGCGCTGGGCCAATAACGACCGCATTTTGATGAGCCTGCGCTTTGATAGCCGCCTGCCCAACGGTGTGAAATACATGCAATCGCGCCTGCTGGCCACCGATGCCAAACAGCAGGGCAAAATCATCACCCTGGTCAAACCCGACAAAGACGCCGCCTACAACTGGGTGAGCCAGTATCAGGACAATGTGATCAGCCTGCTGCCCGACGACCCGGAGCACATACTCATCAGCGTGGATCGCGAAGTGCCGCTGCATCAAACTGTCTACAAAGCCAATGTGTACACTGGCCGCTTGCAACGTGTGAAAAAGCACTCGGGCAGCGTGCGCTCCTGGTTTGCCGACCATCAGGGCAATGTGCGCATCGGTGAGCACTATGACGATAAAAAACGCAAAGTGACGTACAAAATCCTCGATCTCGCCACAAACAAATGGGTTGTTGCCTGGGAATATGTCGTCTTTGACGAACCCTCGATTGATATCGCCGGTTTTGGTAACAACCCGAATGAACTCTATATTTTTGCGGATCATGAAGGGCGACAAGCACTGTTCCGTGCCGACTTGTCCAAGCCCGGCTTCCCGCGCGAGCTGGTATTGAGCGATGACAGCTATGACATCAGCGGTCGCCTGATTTACTCCCACGCGCACAAAGAAGTCGTGGGCCTTTATTACAACGATGGCAGCTCGCGCAGTGTGTTCTGGAACAAGGAATTCAAAGCCTTCCAAGGTGGATTGGATAAAGCCTTGCCCGACACTCGCAACTACATAGTGAACATGAGCGCCGACGCACGAAAATACGTGCTCTTCAGCACCAATGCCACCAAACCCGGCACCTATATGTATGGCGACCGCGATGCCAAAACCCTCACTCACCTCGCCGACACTTATCCGGCGTTAACCGAAGAGGTACTGATTGCCAAGCAATCGCGCCGCTACAAAGCGCGCGACGGTTTGGAGCTGGAAGGCTTTTTGTCACTCCCCAAAACCTTTGCCAACAAACCCACCGCCGCTATCATCCTGCCGCACGGCGGCCCCATGAGCGAAGACGGCAAAGCATTTGATATGTTCTCCACCTTCATGGCCAACCGCGGCTACGTCGTATTCCAACCCAACTTTCGCGGCTCCTCAGGCTACGGCCACGACTTTATGATGCAAGCGGTAGGTGGCTACGGCCTGGAAATGCAGGACGACCTTGAAGACGCAGTGAAATACCTGGTCGATGAAAAAATTGCCGATCCGAAAAAAGTTTGCATCGTCGGCGCCAGCTACGGTGGCTACGCCGCACTCATGGGCGCTACCAAAACGCCGGATTTATTCCAGTGTGCAATCAGCTTTGCCGGTATGTCCGACCTGGTGCAAATGAGCAAGAGCTTCCGCCACTTCACCAACAAAAACACCGCACGCAAACAATTTGGTGAAGATAAAGGCCAATTGAAAGAAACCTCGCCGGTGCGCATGGCTGAAAAAGTCAAAATTCCTGTTCTGTTAATCCACGGCGACGATGACACATCAGTCCCTGTGGAACAGAGCCGCCTCATGGCGCGCGCACTGAAAAAACACGGCAAAAACTATGAATACATCGAATTGGAAGAGGGCACTCACTACCTGGATTACCTGCCCCATCGCCAACAAACCTTTGAGGCCATGGAGAAGTTTTTGCAGTCCTATTTGAAAATCTAAATCCCGCTACAGGCGACTCACTGCATCAAAATGCCGCCCCGCGTCACGCCGGGCGGCATTTTTTTAGCGATGACTTACCGTGGAATTCAGCATAACTGCCGCAAACCCGTCGAAATACCACTGTTTTTCCGGTTCCCGGGGAGGAGTGCTATTATGCGTTCACATTCTCCCCACGCCCGAGCATCAATGAAGATACCCAAACGCTTACAACCTCTGGTCGATGATGGCCTGATCGACGAGGTTTACTACCAATTAATGAGCGGCAAAGAAGCGCAAGTGTTTGTAGTGCGCGCCAATAACGAAGTCCGCTGTGCCAAAGTCTACAAAGAAGCCAATAAACGCAGCTTTAAACAAGCGGTGCAATATCAGGAAGGCCGCACCGTGCGCAACTCGCGCCGCGCCCGCGCCATGGCAAAAGGCACCCGCTACGGCCAAAAAGAAGCGGAAGAAGCCTGGCTGAATGCCGAAGTGGATGCCCTCTATCGCCTCGCCGAAGCCGGTGTACGCGTACCTACACCCTACTGGTTTTTGGAAGGTGTGCTGGTGATGGAACTGGTGGTCGATGAAGACGGCGACCCCGCCCCACGACTGGACGATGTCGCCTTTGACCCCGAGACCGCACGCGATTATCACCAGCAAATGATGATGGAAATTGTGCGTATGCTCTGCGCCGGGCTGGTACACGGCGACCTGTCAGAATTCAACGTGCTGGTCGACCACAGCGGCCCGGTTGTCATCGATTTACCGCAAGCCGTAAATGCAGCGGGCAACAACAACGCCAAAGCTATGCTCACCCGCGATGTGAATAACATGCGCGACTACTTTGGCAAATACGCCCCGGATTTATTAGTCACCCACTACGCCGACGAAATTTGGGATTTATTCGAACACGGCAACCTGCACCCAAACGTAAAACTCACCGGCGAATTCGCCGAGAGCAACATCGACGCCGATATCGCCACCATGATGCGCATTATCGAACACGCCAAGCAGGAAGAAGAGGAACGCAAAGAGCGCGAACGCATGGCGCGGGATGGAGAGTTTTAAAAATCACCGCATTAACACACTGGCGATAATCCTATCGCCAGTGCTCCGCAAGACTTACAACATCATCCCACCCGATACCTCAATGCGTTGTGCGTTAATCCAGCGATTACTCTCGGATAACAGCGACGCAATCATCGGCCCTATGTCATCGGCGACACCGACTCGCCCCAAGGCGGTTTGCGCGGCAATCATTTGGTTGAGCTGGTCATTATCGCGTACGGCGCCGCCGCCAAAATCGGTTTCAATTGCGCCCGGCGCGACAACGTTTACCGCAATACCACGTGCGCCCAATTCTTTTGCCATATAGCGGCTCAAGACTTCTATACCGCCTTTCATCGCCGCATAAGCCGCGTAGCCGGGAAAGCTGAAACGGGCGAGGCCGGTGGAAATATTGACTATGCGACCGCCATCCTTAATCAGTGGCAATAATGTTTGCGTGAGAAAAAAAGTCCCTTTCAAATGAATATTCATCAGCAAATCAAATTGCTCTTCCGTGGTTTCTGCAAAGCTCGCATGAATGCCGATACCGGCGTTATTGATTAAAAAATCAAAATTGTCGCGCTGCCATTGTGACGATAAAAGTGCGCCCAATTGATAGGCAAAGGCCGCAAACGTTTTGCTATTGCCCACATCCAGTTGCAGCGCAGCTGCCTGTACACCCAGCGCGCGCACTTCCGCCACAAGGGCTTCAGCCTCGGCCTGTTTGCTGTTGTAGGTGAGCACCACATCCACACCCTGTCTGGCCAATGCCAGCACTGTATTTTTACCCAAACCACGGCTACCGCCGGTGACTAATGCAATGTTGCTCATAGGAACCTCGTTGTTGTAGCAATCTGCTTGAAGTGATAAATCATGTAACGAGGGCAGTCTATTCCCCGAATATTTTTCGATAAACATGCCAATTCTGATTAAACTGTTCGCATTATCCGAACAATTAGAGGGGCGATGATGAACCAACTGGAAGCGATGCAAGTATTTGTGCGAGTGGCGGAATTGGCCAGTTTTACCAGAGCGGCCGAGAGCCTTGGGCTGCCCAAGGCCAGCGTCTCTACGGGCATCCAACAGTTGGAGAGCCTGCTTGGTACACGCTTGTTGCAACGCACCACCCGCCGGGTGCACATGACTCAGGACGGCCAGGTCTTTTATGAACGCTGTAAAGATCTATTAGCCGATATGGAAGAATTGGAAGGTTTGTTTCAACAAGGCGCGAGCAATTTAACGGGCAGGCTACGCATTGATATGCCCAGTGGCCTGGCCAAACGACACC
>JACCDS011389489.1_pt1 | contig 14493 bp, 17 predicted proteins | sample 7446441 | NCBI WGS metagenome assembly JACCDS01 (sample SAMN15323445, study PRJNA562643) | freshwater metagenome | isolation source: river surface water | place: USA:Blue River Watershed | collected 2017-08-17 | reverse complement strand
TCTCCAACATTCAAAGCATTTGAAAAAGGTAGCGAAACGATGTCTAAAGAAGCGAATTCACAATTGGCAATTCGTCAAGAAAAGTTTATTCGTGACTTGAAAAATGCGCTTTTCCGTGTTGAAAATAAAACCTACGGAGTGTGTAAAGTAACTGGGAAATTAATTAGCAAAGAACGCTTATTGATTGTGCCTCACGCTACGATGAGTATCGAAGCAAAAAATATGCAACGATAAACAACACAGAGAGTATTTGTACTATTCCAAATTCCAAAATTTCTGATTAGAAAAGCTGGAATTTGGAATTTTTATTTTTGGAAATTAGTTACTTTTGCGCCATGGAATACAAATCAATATCATTACGAAACGCTTATCTACTAGTGCTACTTGTATTAGTTGTAGATCAGGTGTCTAAAATTTATATTAAGACTAACTTCATTTTGGGTGAAGAAGTAGAGGTATTTTCTTGGTTTAAAATTTACTTCATTGAAAATGAAGGAATGGCATGGGGTACACGAATTCCGGGAGAGTACGGCAAATTAATACTGACCGTATTTCGTTTATTTGCTGTAGCAGGAATAGGGTACTGGCTTTGGGATTCGGTTGAAAGAAGACGCAGTTCTAACTATTTGATTGTTGCCATTGCGTTGATTATGGCAGGTGCTTTCGGGAATATTTTAGACTCCGTTTTTTATGGAGTAACGTTTGATGATAGCCAACAAAATGTAGCGACTTTGTTTTCGAACAAGCCGTATGGTACTTGGTTTCATGGTAAGGTAGTTGACCTGTTTTATTTTCCTATTTGGCAAGGGAATTTGCCTTCGTGGTTGCCTATTTGGGGCGGAAAAGAATTTACCTTTTTTAATGCCATCTTTAATGTAGCTGATGTAGCTATTTCTACAGGGGTGGGAATTCTACTTTTCTTTAACAAAAAAGCATTTCATAAATACGAATAGTTAATTTTATTTTTCAATATAAAAAGGCTTCATTGAATAAATGAAGCCTTTTTGATTTTTACTGAGCATAGAAATCCCGAACCTTGGCTACAATCTGATTGATGGTTAATTTATCAGAGGTGTCAACACCTTTTAGTTTATCTGGCGCAATAATTTTCTCCGTTTGGATTCTTTTTTTTAATTCGGTTTTAGCACTTGCAGGACCAAACACATACAATTCATCCGATCTTTTGATATAATCAATTATAGAGTCCATAAAGTAATTGGTTTGTTCTTTCTTACGATTATTCAATTGGGTTTCGCTAGCACTGTGATGACTTCCTGAAAATGTACCTTTGTTTCCTTCACGATTAGGATAGGATTTATTTTCAATGGTCGAATCAATTTCGGTAATACTTTCTTCTTTGCCGTTTAGGCTAACAATAATAGCTTTTGAGCTGTCTATCCAAATTCCAGTTTGTCTTTTCATGATTCATTATTTTAAGTTAAAACACTGTTTTACTTAAAGTTACAGAATAATAAAAAAAACATGGTAATAATTAACGTGCTATTAACGATTCGTTTTCTGCTATGAGGCAAATAAGTCTTTTTAATTGTATTAAGTCTTGTTTTTTACCCAAATAATTCTCCTGCCACATCTTCAATTTTAGCCACTAGACGAATTTTAATTCCGGGATTTTTCAACGCGATTTTGTTGTACTTGGATACAAAAATGGTAGAAAACCCTAATTTTTCCGCTTCTTGAATGCGTTGATCCACACGGTTCACAGGTCTAATTTCGCCTGAAAGACCCACTTCGCCAGCAAAACAAAAATCTTTATTGACAGGAATGTCCTCGTTGGAAGACAAAATTGCCGCTACAACTGCTAAATCGATAGCGGGGTCGTCCACAGAGATTCCGCCCGTTACGTTTAAGAAAACGTCTTTAGCTCCTAAACGGAAACCAGCTCGTTTTTCTAAAACCGCCAAAATCATATTGAGTCTTTTGGCATTGTATCCTGTCGTGCTACGTTGGGGTGTTCCATATACAGCGGTGCTTACTAGAGCCTGAATTTCGAGCATCAAAGGTCGCATGCCTTCTAAGGTAGTAGCAATGGCAGTTCCTGATAATTCCTCATCTTTGTGCGAAATCAAAATCTCAGATGGGTTGGACACTTCGCGCAAGCCGCTGCCCAACATTTCGTAAATACCAATTTCAGAAGTAGAGCCAAATCGGTTTTTTAGCGAACGCAAAATGCGGTACACATGATTGCGGTCGCCTTCAAATTGCAAAACGGTATCAACCATGTGTTCTAAAATCTTTGGCCCAGCTATGGTACCATCTTTGGTAATATGTCCAATTAAAATGACAGGAATATTGGTTTCTTTAGCAAATTTAATCAACTCAGCTGTAGTTTCTCTAATTTGAGAAATACTGCCTGGGGTGGATTCGATATAATCAGTGTGAAGCGTTTGAATGGAGTCAATGATGACAATTTCAGGTTGAATGGCTTCAATTTGCTTGAATATATTTTGGGTTTTTGTCTCGGTTAAGATGTAACAATTATCGCCGTTTGGGGTAATGCGTTCCGCGCGCATTTTTATCTGTTTTTGGCTTTCTTCACCCGAAACATAAAGTGTTTTATAAGGTAAACTGAGGGAAATTTGAAGCAAAAGTGTACTTTTTCCTATACCCGGTTCACCGCCTAAAAGAATCAAAGATCCAGGAACAATACCGCCCCCTAAAACTCGATTGAGTTCGTTGTCAGTTGTGTCTAGTCGAATTTCTTGAGTAGAGTCGATTTCATTGATTCGCAAAGGTTTGGGTGCTTTTCCAGCAACTGTCGGTTCGCTTTTCCAAGCTACTTTTTCTTGTTTCTGAACAATTTCTTCGGCAATGGTATTCCATTCTTTACAGGCATTGCATTGCCCTTGCCATTTGGCATATTGCGTACCGCAGTTTTGACAGAAAAATGAGGTTTTTACTTTTGACATAATTCTTAATTTTTAGTCAATTTTTTTCAGGACAAGACAGATACATAAAAACTCCTTAATTTCTTAAGGAGTTTTAGTGTTGTGGAGAAGATGGGGCTCGAACCCACGACCTCTTGACTGCCAGTCAAGCACTCTAGCCAACTGAGCTACATCCCCAGTGTAGGTAACAAATATAGGTTAATTTGAGTTTAAATTCCTAATCGTAGAAAAAAATCACACCATTCTTTTTAAAAAAAGAGTAAACTAACAGAATAGTTTTAACTTTACATTAAAATTTCTGCTATGGCATTACACAATTCAATGGGGTCTATATCCATTTCTATCGATGCTAGAGTTGCTACGATTGAATTTGGACATCCTGCTAGTAATTCTTTTCCAGCACAGTTGTTGTATCAATTAACTGAGACTATCGAGACTTTGGGACAAAACCCAGACGTGGCAGTAGTGGTTTTAAAAAGTCAAGGAACGGCTACTTTTTGTGCTGGCGCTTCTTTTGATGAATTACTTGCAGTGACCAACGAAACAGAAAGCAAAACTTTCTTTTCACGATTTGCTCACTTGATCAATGCGATGCGAAAATGCCCAAAACTTATTATAGGTCGCGTGCAAGGGAAAACAGTAGGCGGAGGTGTAGGCATTGCAGCAGCTTGTGATTATGTTTTGGCAACCCAAGAAGCAAGCATTAAATTATCAGAATTAACTATAGGTATAGGACCTTTTGTGATAGAACCTGCCGTATCCAGAAAGATAGGAAAAACGGCTTTAGCAGAATTGTCTTTAACTGCTAAAGAATGGAAATCAGCGGCTTGGGCCAAAGAAAAAGGGTTGTATGCCAATACCTTTGAATCTATTGAAAAATTAGACGAAGCGGTTGCTGAATTCACGCGCCAACTCGCAACCTATAATCCAGAAGCGCTAACAGCTATGAAAAAAGTGCTTTGGGTAGGAACAGAACATTGGGATACTTTATTAGTTGAAAGAGCTGCAATCACTGGAAAATTAGCAGTTTCTGAAGCAACTAAAACGGCCCTGGCAGCCTTTAAAAAATAGCAGAATAGTATGTTAGTAGTATTGCAACAAGTAAATATTGCGCAAAAAATAAAACAAGCTCCAGACGGGAATTACCAAATTGGCGTTTTGATAGGATCTTTTATTCCTTTTGTAATTTTGGTAGGATTGGCGTATTGGATGTATATCCGTGCCAAAAAAAGAGACCAAAACCCTTAATTATTTGTAAGTTTGCAGCCAAATACACAGTGGAATGAGCAATATTAGAATCACCAAACAATTTAGTTTTGAAACCGGTCACGCTTTATATGGCTATGACGGTAAATGTAAAAACGTACACGGACACAGTTATAAATTATCGGTAACGGTGATTGGTAAACCTATTGTGAATCGAAATGATGTAAAATTTGGAATGGTGATTGATTTTTCTGATTTGAAAAAAATTGTGAAAGAAGAAATTGTAGATCAGTTTGATCACGCTACTGTTTTTAATGAAACTACCCCTCATGTTGAGTTGGCTAACGAATTGAAATCGCGTGGACATCATGTGATTTTAGTCGATTACCAACCTACAAGTGAAAATATGGTGATTGATTTTGCCCAACGCATCAAAAATAGATTACCTGATTCCATCAAATTATTCTCTTTAAAGCTTCAAGAAACCGATTCGTCATTTGCAGAGTGGTTTGCCAGCGATAATTTGTAATTCAAAACAGATGTCATTAGCCAATAACAAAAAAATATATTTCGCTTCCGATCAGCATTTTGGAGCGCCAACTGCCGAATTGAGTTTCCCAAGGGAACAAAAATTTGTGGCTTGGTTGGATGAGGTAAAACAAGATGCCGAAGCTATTTTTTTATTGGGTGATTTGTTTGATTTTTGGTTTGAATACAAAACGGTTGTTCCAAAAGGATTTGTACGTATTTTAGGTAAATTGGCTGAAATTCGCGATAGCGGAATTCCTATTTATTTCTTTGTGGGCAACCACGATTTGTGGATGGAAGATTATTTTCAGAAAGAATTCAATATACCAGTGTATCGCGACAATCAAGAATTTACTTTTGGTGACAAAACTTTTTTGATAGGTCACGGCGATGGCAAAGGACCTGGCGACAAAGGGTACAAACGCATGAAGAAACTGTTTACTAATCCAGTGGCTAAATGGTTTTTCCGTTGGTTGCATCCGGATTTGGGAGTGGGTTTAGCCCAATACCTTTCGGTGAAAAACAAATTGATTTCGGGTGCCGAAGATGTAGTTTTTTTGGGAGAAGAAAACGAGTGGTTGATTCAGTATTCCAAACGTAAACTCGAAACCAAACACTACAATTACCTTGTTTTTGGACACCGTCATTTACCAATGGTTTTTCCTTTAGGCAATAACTCTGACTACGTGAATTTAGGCGATTGGATTACTTATTTTACCTATGGCGTTTTTGATGGAGATACTTTTGAAATTAAAAAATACGAATAAGTAAGCAAATTACTCTCTCAGAATTTTCTCCATTTTTCGGCCTTTAGCCAATTCATCGACTAACTTATCCAAATACCGCACTTGTTGGGTCAAGGCGTTTTCAATTTCTTCAATTTTGTAACCACAAATAGTTCCAGTAATTAATTGGGCTTTTGGGTTCAACTGCGCTCTCTCAAAAAAGGTTTTGAAAGTCACTTTTTCATCAATAAGTTGATGTAAAATCTTTTCATCAAATCCCGTCAGCCAAGTAATTACTTGATGCAATTCTTCTTTGGTTCTACCTTTTCGTTCTACTTTAGTAAGATAAAGTGGATAAACTGAAGCAAAAGTCATTTTAGCAATTCGCTCGTTGTGTTCAGGGGTTGTTGACATAGATATTCTTAATAATTATAAATGCTAAACAATTTCAAAAAATTCAACATAGACTCCTAAAAGAATATGCCAAAAAAGGTAATGCCCAAGTCGAATAAAAAGACAGCTCAAAAAGCCATATTTTTTAAAGTAAATAGCTTGAAAAAGTTCATTATAAAACCTGTAAATAAAGAATATATAATCAGAAAAGTACCCTCTGATGGTAATTGCTCTAACGGTTCTCTAATTGCAGTTATAATTGCAGCAATCCAAAAGAAATAATTGGAATAGTTATTCTTTTTTATAACTAAAGAGAGTAATAAGATAAGTGATATCGGAATTAATCTATAAAAAACTTCAATTTCTAATGCGCCTGAAAAAAATAAAAAGAAAGAATAGGGAAAAGGCTGTAAGTAGGGAGGAAGAGATGAATAAGGCTCTGGATGCATTAAAACTTTTATCACAAAAATGTCAAGTAAGCCGAAAATAGCACCAATTGCGATTGGAAGATATAGCTTGTGTTTGATTGCAATTTTATTCTCCCAAAAATTTGGAATGTGCAAACGTTCAAATAAAAATAAAAAAGGAACTCCTAAAAGCAGCAACAGAATATTTGAAGTGTCCCAAATACGTAGAAATTTAAATTCGGCTTTAATGGAATTACCATAGAAAATACCAATAAGTGTAATTAATAAAAAACATAAATAAACAAATAAATTCTTAGTTCCTTTTTCAGGAAGGTCCAAATTAAATTTCATAAATAATAATTTTTTAAGATTGTGCAATTAGTATTTTTTTTACTACAAAATGTTACATTCCAACTAATTTTAAATCAATCTATCCCTCTTTTCGGTGTTCTTCCAAGTCTTTTTCTAAATCCAATTTTCTAAAGGTAGGCGAAGAAATTCCTGTAATCAAGACCGTTAAAAGAGTCATGCTTCCACCAAAAACGACTGCGGTTACGGTTCCCATTAACTTAGCAGTCAATCCACTTTCAAAAGCCCCTAATTCGTTAGATGAACCCACAAAAATAGAGTTGACAGCCGCTACACGACCTCGCATGTGGTCAGGCGTTTTCAATTGTAAAATAGTTTGACGAATCACCACAGAAATCCCATCTACTACACCGCTCATAAACAAGGCCAAAACAGATAACCAGAAAATAGTGGACAATCCAAAGACAATGATACAAACCCCGAAAGCGAAAATAGCAACCAGCAATTTCATACCTGCATTTTTATTCAAAGGCACATAAGCCGAAACAAACATCGTTAAGAATGCCCCAATAGCAGGAGCGGCTCGCAAGATTCCAAAACCTTCTGAACCCACTTTTAGAATATCTTGGGCAAAAATGGGTAGTAACGCTACAGCACCTCCAAACAAGACCGCAATCATATCTAACGAAAGAGCTCCTAAAATCGTTTTGTTTTGGAACACAAATTTTACGCCTTCTTTCAAACTTTGCATCACGGGTTCTCCAATTTTTGGATTCAAAATCGGTTTGGATTCAATTTTTGAAAGGGTAATCAAAGCGATAGTAGCAAAACCCACTACAGAACACATCGACCAATGCACACCAATCCAAGTAATAGAAAATCCTGCTATGGCAGGTCCTAAAACGGAAGCAATTTGCCAAACCGAACTGCTCCAAGTGGCCGCATTGGAATAAGCTTTTTTAGGAACAATTTGCGACATTAATGAGAAAACGGTTGGTCCTAAAAAAGAGCGGACTAGTCCTCCTAAAAAGACCAAGAAATAAATACTGTACAATACCGCATAGGTTGACCAACCACTGACGATGACAGGCCAAGTCAGTAAAAACAACCCCAGACTAATCGTTAAAAATCCTAAAATACATTTTAGAAGCATTCCTTTTTTCTCGTTTTGGTCGACAATATGCCCAGCAAAAAGCGCCATCGAAACGGCAGGAATAATTTCCATTAACCCAATAATTCCTAGGGACAAGGCACTTTTGGTCAAGCTATAGACTTGCCATTCAATCACAACAAATTGCATCGACCATGCAAACACCATGGCAAATCGCAAGATTAAAAACACATTGAATTCGCGGTATCGTAAGGCTTCGTAAGGGTCGTTTTTTGGCTTCATTATTGAATATCTTTTAGTCGGAGTTGTAGGCTTAATTGACCATTCCATTCGTTTTCATCGATGCAGTACGCCATTTGAAAGGGGTTTCTATTGGCGACCAAATCTTTTTTATGGGCTAGGTTAAAACCAATGGCAGCAAATCCTTCCGAATTATTTTGTTTGACAAAAAGGCGCATGTGTTCTTCATTACCGCCCATGAATTTTGGATAACCTGTGTCGATAACATTTTGAGTTACAAAAACGGGTGTCATATTATGTGGGCCAAAAGGCTCAAATTGTTTTAAAATCCGAACAAGTTTAGGAGTAATTTCTGAAAAATCAATTTCGGCATCTACCTCAAGTTCAGGAGTGAGCAATTCAGAATCAATGGTTTCTTGTACTACTTTTTCAAAGGCATTTTTGAAAGCTTCGTAATTCTCTGCTTTCAAAGTCATTCCTGCTGCGTATTTATGTCCGCCAAATTGCTCCAAATGTTCAGAACAAGCTTCGAGTGCATTGTACACGTCAAAACCTCTTACAGAACGTGCTGAAGCCGCATAGTTGTCACCACTTTGGGTAAAAACCAGAGTTGGTCGATAGTAGGTTTCAGTCAGTCGAGAAGCAACAATTCCAATGACACCTTTGTGCCAATTCTCTTGAAAAACTACTGTTGTAAAACGCTCTTGTTCTTGATTTTCTTCGATTTGTAATAACGCTTCTTGGGTGATTTGTTGGTCTAAACCTTTGCGTTCCGAATTGTAGTCTTCAATTTCTTTGGCAAATTGTTGGGCTTGAGCCAAATTAAATTCGGTCAACAGTGCTACTGCTTGATTCCCGTGTTTGATGCGTCCCGCTGCGTTAATTCGCGGTGCAATGACAAAAACGACATCGGTTATGGTGAGTGTTTGTTTTTTTATTTGTTGAATCAGCGCTTGAATTCCAGGTCGCGGTGCTTGATTAATCACTTGTAATCCAAAATGCGCTAATAATCTGTTTTCACCAGTTATGGGAACAATATCGGCTGCGATGGCTGTGGCGACTAAATCCAAATACGGAATTAAATCGTCTATAGTTTGATTCCGATTTTGACTCAACGCCTGAATCAATTTGAAACCCACGCCGCAACCGCACAATTCGTCATAAGGATAAGTACAATCGTCTCTTTTTGGATCAAGAATAGCGATAGCCTCAGGTAAGGAATCTCCCGGTCTGTGGTGGTCGCAAATGATAAAATCGATATTTTTTTCTTTGGCGTAGGCCACATGATCAATAGATTTGATTCCGCAGTCCAAAGCAATAATCAACGAAAAACCATTATCTTCGGCAAAGTCAATGCCTTGAAATGAAATTCCGTAACCTTCAGCATAGCGGTCTGGAATATAAGTCGCAATATTGGGATAAAAACTTTTTAAATAGGAAGAAACCAAAGATACTGCTGTGGTTCCGTCCACGTCATAATCGCCAAAAACTAAAATATTTTCTTGGTTGGCAATGGCTTGTTCGATTCGGTTGACAGCCATATCCATATCTTTCATCAGGTAGGGGTCGTGGAGATGATCTAACGATGGGCGAAAGAAAGTTTTGGCTTGGTCAAAAGTGGTAATGCCGCGTTGGAGCAACAAAGTCGCAATTAAAGAATCTATATTCAACTCTTGAGCGAGTTGTTGAATTTGTTCTTTCGGGGGTTTTGGTTTGATAGTCCAACGCATAGTGATTTGGGATTTGGGTTTATTTCAATGTCAACGCTTCTCCTTCAAATTGAATTCCGTCCCAACCTGATTGCATAAAATTGCGAATGTTTTGGTGGTTGGTTCCTTGTGGGTCGCTCAAAACTTCGTCAAAATAATACCCGCCAAAGCAAGCTAACGTTTCCGCTTGCGTCAATTGCTGAATTTTGGCGAACGCAAATAATTTGCAAGAACCAGAATTTTCTCCTGCTCCATTGTGTTGGTTTCCATTCTGAAAAGCAGTAGGTCTAAATTCGTAATTGCTTTCAATCGTTGCTATCGTTTCCGCAAAAGTAATGGCTTCGGGTGTTTGTTTTAGTTTTTCTAAAAAGGTATTGATAGTCATATTTTATTCTTCTTCTGAAAATTTATTTTTCTTCGCTTCTTTCACTATTGGTTTTCCTCCTACAATCACCACTATTTCGCCTTTTGGGGTGGTTTTTTCAAAATGCGCCAAGACTTCTTTAACCGTACCCCTTACGTTTTCTTCGTGGAGTTTAGATAATTCTCTTGAAACCGAAACAGGTCGGTCTTCTCCAAAATAAGTGCAAAATTCAGCCAATGTTTTTACTAATTTGTGTGGCGAAACATACAAAATCATCGTACGGGTTTCTTCGGCCAAAGCCAAATAACGAGTTTGTCTTCCTTTTTTATCAGGTAAAAAACCTTCAAAAACGAATTTGTCATTAGGTAAGCCGCTATTGACCAAGGCAGGTACAAAAGCCGTGGCGCCAGGCAAACATTCTACTTCCACACCGTTTTCAATACAGGCGCGTGTCAATAAAAATCCAGGATCAGAAATGGCTGGCGTTCCTGCATCGGATATCAAGGCGATATTTTCTCCCGCTTGTAATCGCACAATGACATTCTCCACCGTTTTGTGTTCATTGTGCATGTGGTGGCTGTGCATGTGGGTGCTAATCTCAAAATGTTTCAATAATTTTCCACTCGTACGGGTGTCTTCGGCAAGAATTAAATCCACTTCTTTCAAGATGCGAATAGCACGAAAAGTCATGTCTTCGAGGTTGCCAATAGGCGTTGGAACGATATATAATTTTGACATTTGGTGCGAGTTCAATTAATTAGGTAATTACAAGAATTTTTTCTCAATAATTTCCATAAAACGTGCTTCGTATTCTTCTTTTCCTTCCCAATTATTATAATCTGGTTTCACCATATCTCTGATGAAATCACGGGTTTCATAATACGTATTAAACGTAATTAATTGGTTTAATACACGGTTGTAATCTTCAGGGTCATTCCCAAAAAGATGTTTCGTAAAGGCGATACGATCATTCAAATCGATTTGAATTCCTTTGACTAATTTTTCGTTAAGTGTTGCTGATTTTGGTTCTGCTACTTCTTCAGGAAGTTCCATTTCGTCAAGAGTTAGAGAAGGAGCATCTGCTACTTCTGGTTCTTCTTCAATCGGAGTTTCAAACGAATTGCTTTCTACTTTTACAAAAAGGTCTTCACTAAAATTGCCACCAATCAATTCTTCGAAAGAAATTTCAACCGCTTCTTGTTTAGGTGTTTCTTCGATAGATTCTTCCTCTTTTTCTAATTCAAATGCAGGTATGAATGGTGCTTCGATTTCTTCTTCTTCTTCTTCTTCCGTTTCCTCATCTAAAGCGGTTACTTCTTCCTCTTCTTCAAAAAGAGGCTCTTCCGTTTCAATGAGTTCTTCTTGCTCTTCCTCTTCTTGTTCTTCTTCCGAAATTAACTCAGGAGTCGCTTGCGTTTCTGGAATGTGAATTTCTTCCATAGTTACTGTTACAGGAACTTCATTGTCAATAGCTTCAAAAGCCGCTTCAATTTTTTCGTCTATTGCTGCTTGTCCAATGGTAGGTTTGCTATCGCCAAAGTGCTCGTCAACCAAACGCAACAACGCTAGTTTTTCATATAATTTTTGCGTTTCCAGATACAATTGATTGATGTCAGATTTGTTCTTTAATTGTAAAATTCGGTGTGCAATGCTGATTAAATCGGCTTCTAATCTCTTTCTCATTTGTTGTAAATTATACGATGTCAGTTGTTTCGTTTGCGTGTTGCTTTTTTTGTTTTTATTTCGATAAACTAGGGGCAGTCCTTTGGAAATTTTTTTTACATTTGGAAACACGTAAAAGTATAAAATTTTATCATCAATTTATACCCTTACAAAAGAATAAAAACGATTCATTTTTTAAGTTATACAGCTACAGCATGTTTCTCGAAAATACAGTAAATCATAAAGAACAATTTGGTTGGATCGAAGTCATTTGCGGCTCCATGTTTTCGGGTAAAACAGAGGAATTGATTCGCCGTTTGAAACGGGCTCAATTTGCTAAGCAAAAAGTGGAGATTTTCAAACCAGCTGTAGATACTCGTTATCATGACGAAATGGTCGTGTCTCACGACTCGAACGAAATTCGTTCTACACCTGTTCCGGCTGCTGCCAATATTGCGATTTTAGCACAAGGTTGTGATGTGGTAGGAATTGATGAAGCCCAGTTTTTTGATGATGAGATTGTACGTGTTTGCAATGACTTGGCAAATCGAGGGATTCGTGTGATTGTAGCAGGATTGGATATGGATTTTAAAGGAAATCCTTTCGGTCCTATGCCTGCTTTAATGGCAACTGCCGAGTATGTGACCAAAGTACACGCGGTCTGCACTCGTACAGGAAATTTAGCCAATTACAGCTTTAGAAAAACCGATAATGATAAATTAGTGCTACTTGGCGAAACGGAAGAGTATGAGCCATTAAGTAGAGCTGCCTATTTTCATGCGATGAAAAAAAATGAAGAGCAGTAAACGTTCTTCTTTCAGATATAAAAAAAGGGAAAACAATTTGTTTTCCCTTTTTTGTTACATCTTCTTCCTCATTCTCGCCACTGGAATATCGAGTTGTTCTCTTTATTTTTGAATGGTTCTTCGGGCAATAGGGTAGCCTTTTATTTTAAAGTTTTAAAAATAGGAATAGCCCAATCGTCTATTTTACTGTATTTTTTAGTGATTTTACCCTTGCTTGATCTAAAAAGTAATTTAGCAGACTTATAGTCTTCAGAATTGTCATAAACATAAAGACGATCTACAAATCCAGCAATTACAGTACAATGTGAAATGGATTTTATATAACGTGAAATAATTTTTGTTATTGGGACATCATGTCCTCCTTCTAATACTCGATGGGTAATACGGTTAGCATTAATTGCAGGATGTGATGTACCAACAAAGAAAAATCGGACAAAGAAACCTTGATCGATTGCTTTTTTAATGAAATCCACTTTGTCAGATGCAGAAAAAACGGTTTCAAATATAAAACTCTGTTTGTTTTTAATGCAATCTTCTCTTCTTTGTGTTGCTATTTGTGCTGCTTTTAACACATATTCTGGATTATTCCAATCTCCTAATTCATTTTGAGCAATGTTGTCAGGGTTGATGTAAATGCAGTCATTAATCCACTCGTGTTTAAGAATTTGGGAAGTTATAGAAGTTTTTCCAGATCCATTTGGCCCAGCAACAACGATAAGGGTTGGTTTATATTCCATAGTTAGAATATAGTTTTAAAGCGTTTTTTTGCTGCTATAATTTCATTTTTTTGTAGTTTTTTGAAATTGATAGTGGCAATTTTTGCTTTTTTCTTTACATCAACCAGTACATCTTTCATTAAGTCAACGAGCTCTTTGTCTGATGGTTCGTGATTTGACAACAATAATGGTTTCATGTTTTTTAAAAAATTAGAAAAACAAAGTTAGTATTTTTTTATGTTTTAAAATGGAATAAGATGTTAAACTACATTTTCTTCCTCATTCTCGCCACTGGAATATCGAGTTGTTCTCTGTATTTTGCAATGGTTCTACGGGCAATAGGATAGCCCTTTTCTTTTAGAATTTCCGCTAATTGATCGTCTGGGAGTGGTTTGTGTTTGTCTTCTTCTTCGATTACGTTTTGTAAAATCTTTTTGATTTCTAGGGTAGAAACATCTTCGCCTTGGTCGTTTTTCATCGCTTCAAAGAAAAACTCCTTGATGAGTTTGGTGCCATAAGGTGTTTCTACATATTTGCTATTGGCAACCCGAGAAATAGTCGAAATATCCAAACCTACTATGTCAGCGATGTCTTTTAAAATCATCGGTTTTAATTTGGTTTCATCCCCTTCTAAAAAGAAATCTTCTTGATAATGCATAATCGCATTCATGGTCACAAAAAGGGTTTCTTGGCGTTGGCGAATCGCATCGATAAACCATTTAGCCGAATCCAATTTCTGTTTGATGAATTGTACCGCTTCTTTTTGTTGACTCGATTTGTCTTTGGATTCTTTGTAGGTTTGCAACATTTCTTGGTAATCTCTAGAAACGTGTAAAGTAGGGGCATTTCTACCATTCAAACTCAATTCCAATTTACCTTCCACAATTCGGATGGCAAAATCAGGAACAATATTTTCCGTTACTTTAGTGTTTCCTGTAAAAGAACCTCCTGGTTTTGGATTCAGTTTTTCAATTTCGTGAATCGCTTTTTTCAGTTGGTCGTTAGAAACATTGTATTTCTGTAAGAGCTTGTCGTAATGTTTTTTGGTAAACGCATCAAATTGGTTTTCGATAATATCTGTGGCCAATTCGATGTATTCCGTTGGAGTTTTGTGTTTGAGTTGTAACAACAAACATTCTTGTAAATCGCGCGCGCCCACACCAGAAGGCTCTAATTCGTGAATCACGTGCAAGAGGCGTTCTACCGTTTTTTCATCGGTGTAAACGGCTTGTGTAAAAGCTAAATCATCCACAATGTCCGAAATACTTCTTCGGATGTAACCCATATCGTCAATACTTCCCACAAGGAATTCTGCGATTTCTCTATCGGATTCGCTAAGAATAAACGTATTGAGTTGGTTGATTAAATCTTGGTGAAAACTAATCGGTGCAGCAAAAGGAATATCGTGGTC
>JACCDS010056279.1_pt1 | contig 14494 bp, 14 predicted proteins | sample 7446441 | NCBI WGS metagenome assembly JACCDS01 (sample SAMN15323445, study PRJNA562643) | freshwater metagenome | isolation source: river surface water | place: USA:Blue River Watershed | collected 2017-08-17 | reverse complement strand
TTGAATGCGCGAGGTCAAACATAGTGGCCAGTGGCGCGCGTACTCACCCGCCGGAAGTGCACCGCGCTCTGTCGCCGCGAAAGTGTTGCGAACATGTTGAGCTGCCACTCACGAGAAAAATGCTCGCCAGTGAAGTCATCGATTGACGTGGCCGCAGATCGGCTTTGGCAAGTAGGTGCGAAGATCAATCAGGTGTTTGTGATCACGCGAACGACAGCGCAAACAGTGGCGAAAGGGGATTGAGTAGCGAAGAGAGACTGCGGTGCGTTGCGGCCGCTGAGACGAGGGAGGGCGGGGGAGCAGCTGACGGCCGGGAGCATGTTTTGTGCTCCCGGCGCAGGAGAGAAAAAGCTCGCTGTCAGGCCTTCACGGCCCGGCGGCGGATCAGGCCCGCATCAGTCGCGGAAGTTATTGAATTCCAGCGGCAGGTCCGTCACTTCTTTTCTCAGCAATGCGATGATGGCCTGCAGGTCGTCGCGCTTGGCGCCCTGCACACGCAGCGTGTCGCCCTGGATGCTGGCCTGGACCTTGATCTTGCTATCCTTGATGATGCGCTGGATCTTTTTCGCAGCATCGGATTCGATGCCGTTCTTCACTTTGATCACCTGCTTGACCTTGTCGCCGCCGATCTTTTCGACCTTGCCAATATCGAGGAAGCGCACATCGACGCTGCGCTTCGTCATCTTGGTGGTCAGCACATCGCGCAACTGCCCGAGCTGGAAATCGCTGTCCGCATAGGCGGTCAACTCGCGCTCCTTTTGCTCGATGCGCGCATCGCTGCCCTTGAAGTCGAAGCGGGTGGTGATCTCCTTGTTGGCCTGGTCGACCGCATTCTTCACCTCGACCTGATTGGCTTCGGAGACAACGTCGAATGATGGCATGGGGATCCTCCTGATAGATAAACAATGCCGCGCATTATAGTGGACGCGCTGCAGTCGCCGACATGCCCGCCGGTATAATCATGCCCCTATGACAGCGTCCCTTGATATCCGGCACGATCAATCGCTGCGGTCCCTGAATACCTTTGGCATCGATGCGAAGGCCTCCTCGTATTTGCGTGTGACTAGCGTCGACGATCTGCGCGCCGTGCGCGCCGATGCAGCGCTGTCCGCAATGCGCCGGCTGGTGCTGGGCGGCGGCAGCAACCTGTTGCTGACGCGGGATGTCGATGCACTGGTACTGCACATGGTCAATCGCGGTATCGCTGTCAGCGGCGAGAATGACGCGCATACCATCATCACTGCGCAGGCTGGCGAAAGCTGGCATGGTCTGGTGCAGTGGACGCTGGCTCGTCAGCTGTGCGGGCTGGAAAATCTGTCGCTCATTCCCGGCAGTGTCGGTGCGGCGCCGATTCAGAATATCGGTGCGTACGGCGGCGAACTGGCCGAGCATTTTCATGCGCTGCAGGCGTTCGATTTCGTCAGCGGCGAGCTGCTGGAGCTCACAAAGAGTGACTGCGCGTTTGGCTACCGCGACAGCGTGTTCAAGCATGCGCTGCGTGACCGTGCGGTGATCCTGAACGTGAGTTTCGCATTGCCGAAACGCTGGCAGCCGAACCTGCGCTACGCAGAACTGGCAGCCGAGATGGCTGCGCGCGGCATCGCCCACCCGACTGCGCAGCAGATCAGCGAGGCCGTCATCGCCATACGGCAGCGCAAGCTGCCCGATCCCGCCATCATCGGCAATGCGGGCAGCTTCTTCAAGAACCCGGTCGTCAGCGCCGCCCGGCGCGCCGCATTGCTCGTGCAGCATCCGAGACTGGTCAGCTATGCGCAGGCGGACGGCAGTTACAAGCTGGCCGCTGGCTGGCTGATCGACCAGTGCGGCTGGAAGGGAAGGTCGATCGGTGCCGCCGGCGTGCATCAGAAGCAGGCGCTGGTACTGGTCAACCTCGGCGGCGCCACAGGTTCGCAAGTACTTCAGCTGGCGGAGGCGATCCGTGCCGATGTCTTCGACAAATACGGCGTAGCCATTGAGCCGGAGCCCGTCATCCTGTGAACCAGCGTCGTCGTCGCCGGCCGACGATGATTCAACGATCCCGATCGACCGCGAGACGGCGAGCCGTTCTCGCCGGCGGCAAACCGGTCGCAAGAATAGATCCTTCTGAAAAATTTCCCGAAACTGCCGCATCGATTTGATAAGATTCGGCCGTTCCAGGTGCTTCGGTGGTCGTCCGACGATCGAAGTTAAACGGGAAATCGGTATGCCTGTCATCAAGAGAGGCTAAGCCGATGCTGCCCCCGCAACGGTAAGTGAGTGCGGGCGTGCCAACATGCCACTGGGCTTCAAGCCTGGGAAGGCGGCACGTCAAGACTCACGAGCCCGGATACCGGCCTGCGATACACAGTGAACGTGCTACGGGGAGGTGGCGCTGGCTATGGTCGCTTGTCGACCGGCACCTTGCGCCGGTTTCCTCGTCTTCAACGCCTGCTATTTCTCCTGTAGCGATGCTTAACGAGCTGCCGACGTGCGGGGACGCGCGCCGGCGACAGGAAAATCATGCCATCGCGTTATCTGTCCTTCGCGGCCTTGCTGCCGCTGTCCTGCGCCTGTTCTGCGCAGACCCTCTCTCTCCTTGAGCCCGTCGTCGTTACCGCGACACGCCAGCCGACGAAAGTCTCGGACGTACTGTCGGACGTCACCGTGATCGATGCTGCAACGATCCGGAATGCCGGCCCGGTCACCACGCTGGCCGAATTGCTCGGTCGCCAGCCCGGCATCGAATTCAAGCAGTCCGGCGGCGGCGGTGCGACCTCGGACATTTTCATCCGGGGCAGCAATTCCGGGCATGTACTGCTGCTGATTGACGGCGTCCGCGCCGGCTCTCTGACGGTCGGCACGCCGGCCTGGGAACGCCTGCCTCTGGAGATGATCGAGCGCATCGAGATCGTGCGCGGTGCGGCCTCGTCGCTGTATGGGTCAGAGGCGATCGCCGGCGTAGTGCAGATCTTTACCCGGCGCGGCGACGGCAAGCTGCAGCCTTATGCGGAAGCAGGCATGGGCACGCACAATACCACCGCGGTGTCTGCTGGCCTGTCCGGCGGCCATGATGGCTGGCGTTACAGCCTGCAGGCCGCCGACAAGCGCAGCGATGCGTTCTCAGCAGTGAATCGTCCTTCCAGCTTTTATTACCATCCGGACCGCGACGGCTATCAGCTCAGCAGCAGTGCCGGCTCGCTGTCGTACGCCACGGGCGGCCATGAGTTCGGCGGCAGCTATGTGTATTCCGACGGCTGGGACCGCTACGACGGCTTTCCGGCGAATGCTGATTACCAACGAAAGCAGACAGTTTCCAGCGTCGCCCTCTATAGCCGCAACGCCTGGACGAGCGACTGGAACAGCACCGTCAGGATAGGCCAGAGCGCGGACGACAGCCGCTATGTCAGCAATAGCGCGCTGTCGTCGGCGATACAGTCCACGCAGACCCAGGTTCAATGGCAGAACGATATCCGCCTGCCATTGGGCATCGCGCTGCTGGGTGCCGAGCGCGTCGAGCAGCGGGTCGCCTCCGACGTCGCGTACACGCTGAAAGATCGCAGCATCAATTCGCTGCTGGCCGGCTGGAAGGCGGGGGCCGGTGCGCATAGCTGGCAGTTGAATGCTCGGCAGGACCATAACTCGCAATTCGGTGCGAAAACGACTGGTATGGCGGCGTACGGCTATCAGCTGGCGACGCGCTGGCGCGGCAATGTGTCATGGGGAACGGCGTTCAAGGCGCCGACCTTCAATGATCTGTATTTCCCGGCCGATGCTTACGGCAACGTCGGCAATGCTGCGCTGAAGCCGGAAACCTCGGAGAACCGCGAAGCATCGCTGCATTTCGAAACGGCGTCGCAGCATGCATCGCTGACCTATTACCGTAATGAGGTGAAGAACCTGATCCAATGGGCGCCGATCGATCCTGACTACCTCACCAGCTTTGGCTGGACGCCATCGAACGTCGCCAGCGCCACGCTCGCCGGCTGGACGCTCGCTTACACCGCCAATTTTGGCGACACCCGCTTCAGCGCCAGCGCCGACCTGCAAGATCCGCAAGACGACACCTTGCAAAAGACCCTGATCTACCGCGCGCGGCAGACTGCCCGCATGGCAGTCAGCCGCACGCTGGGTAAGCTCGGCCTCACCGCCGAATGGCAGGCGAGCGGCAAACGCTATGCGGACGTCAACAATACGCAGGTACTGGGCGGCTATGCGTTGGTCAATTTGTTGGCCACCTATGCGCTGGCGCCGGGCTGGTCGCTGTTTGCGCGGGCCAATAATATCTTCGATAAACGTTATGAATTGTCGAAAGATTTCGCCACGCCGGGCGCGAACCTGTTTGTCGGCATTCGTTACTCGCCGCGCTGATGCCGTGCTACCGAACCCCTGAAAGAATGGACGATCGATGAAGACCATGCTGAGCGCTGACGAATTACCGGGCGCAGGCCTCACCGTCGGGGTCTCCTCATGAACCGCGCACAGTACTGTCCAGCGCTGCTGGTGGCTGCGCCGGCATCCGGCCAGGGCAAGACGACGGTCACGGCCGCGCTGGCGAGGCTGTGGGTACGACGTGGGTTACGGGTCGGCGTCTTCAAATGCGGGCCGGACTTCATCGATCCTCATTGGCATCAGTTAGCCAGCGGGCAGCCGGTCCACAATCTGGACCTGTGGCTGAATGGCGTAGCCGACGTGCGGCGACGGCTGCGCGATGCGGCGCGTGACCATGACCTGATCCTGATCGAGGGCGTGATGGGCCTGTTCGACGGCAGCCCCAGCGCGGCCGATCTGGCCATCATGCTCGGCATACCGGTGCTTGCGGTGATCGATGCATCGGCGATGGCGGGCACCTTCGGCGCACTGGCGCATGGGTTGCGGCATTATCAGCCCGGCCTGCCATGGGCCGGTGTGCTGGCCAATCGCGTGGCGGGTGCCGCCCATGAACAGATGCTGCGTCAGGCCGTGTCTACCGCACGCCCGGATGCGGATGCCAATGCTGCCGTCGCAGCCGGCTGGCTCGGCGCGCTGCATTCCGATGCCAACATCACCTTGCCCGAGCGGCATCTGGGCCTGACCCTGGCCGCCGAATTGCCTGACGCACGCACGCGGCTGGATACGGCCGCCGATGCGCTCGCGCGTACGCCGCTCGGCCAGCTGGATGCGGCCGGCTGGCAACGCTGGCAAGTCGCGTTCAGCGCCGGCGAGCCGCCGGCCATCGATCCACTGCTGGCAGGGCGCACCATTGCCGTCGCACGCGACCGCGCGTTCTGTTTCATCTATCAGGCCAATCTCGACCTGTTAAGCCAGTTCGGCGCGCAGTTGCGCTTCTTCTCGCCGTTGGCCGACGAGCCGCTGCCGGACTGCGATGCGGTGTGGCTGCCGGGCGGCTATCCCGAATTGCATGCAGCGTCGCTGGCCGGCGCGCGCACAACCCGTGCATCGCTGGCCGCCCATGTATCGGCAGGACGACCGGTATGGGCGGAGTGCGGCGGCATGATGGTGTTGTTCGAGTCGCTCACGCTCATCGATGGTGAATGTCATGCGATGTGGGGCCTGCTGCCTGGTGAGGTCCGCATGCAGTCGCGTCTCGCGGCGCTCGGCCCGCAGCAATGGCTGACCCGCGATGGCGAGCTGCGCGGGCATACCTTTCATTTTTCGTCGGTGCACACCATGCAGGCGCCGCTGGCGCATACCGAATCGCCGCAGGGCGGCCAGCGCGGCGAAGCGGTGTTTGTCGCAGGCGCGCTGCGCGCCAGCTATTTCCATGCGTGGTTTGCGTCGAATCCTGCGGCCAGTGCCGCGCTATTTTTGCCGGAGCCGCTATGACAGCTTGCCCGCCCGGTCCGCAGCGCATTGTCTGCCTGACCGAAGAGACCACCGAATGGCTGTATCGGCTGGGCGAGGAGCATCGTATCGTCGGCATCAGTGGCTACACCGTGCGCCCACCGCGCGCCCGTCAGGAAAAGCCGCGCGTCAGCGCATTCCTGAATGCGAAGATCGACAAAATCCTCGCGCTCGATCCCGACTGCGTGTTCGGGTTTTCCGATCTTCAGGCTGATATCGCGGCCGCGCTGATCCGCGCCGGTGTGCAGGTGGTGGTATTCAATCAGCGCAGCGTCGAGCAGATCTTCTCGATGCTGTACCAGGTGGCCGCCATCGTTGGTTGTGCCGACGCGGGGCTCGCGCAGATTGGTCAAATGCGTCAGCGGCTGGACGCGATACGTGCCGATGTGCAGCAACTGGAAGCCGCCGGCCGACGCCGTCCGCGCGTGTATTTCGAGGAATGGGACGAGCCGGCGATCACCGGCATACGCTGGGTGTCGGAGCTGTTGCAGATCGCCGGCGGCGACGATATTTTTCCCGAGCTGGCGGTGCAGGCGCTGGGCCGCGACCGCATCATTGCCGACAGCGCCGAGATCATCCGCCGCGCGCCCGATATCGTGATCGGTTCCTGGTGCGGCAAGAAATTCCGCGCCGATAAAGTCGCTGCACGCGATGGCTGGCAGGCGGTGCCCGCCGTGCGCGCGCAACAGCTGTTCGAGATCAAGTCGCCCGATATCTTGCAGCCCGGTGTGGCGGCGCTGACCGATGGCGTCGCGCAGATGCATGCGCTGATTCGCGCGTGGATGCTGCGTCATGGATGACATCGTTCGCAGCGAGCTGATCCTCGGCGGCCAGAAAAGCGGCAAATCGCGCCGCGCCGAAATGCTCGCGCAGGCGTGGCTGGCCACGCCCGATCACGACGCCGTACTGATTGCCACTGCTCAGCCGTTCGACGATGAAATGGCCGAGCGCATCGCGCGCCACCAGCGCGACCGCGCGGCTCGCGTTCCTGGTCTTGTCACTGTGGAAGAGCCGCTCGCGCTGGCAGAGGCGCTGGCGCGCCTCGATGCGTCGCACCGACTGCTGATGGTTGATTGCCTGACCCTTTGGCTGACCAATCAGCTGATGCCAGCGCACGGGCCGGCGCTGGCCGTTGACGACTGGCCTGCGCGGCAACAGCAACTCTGCGAGCAACTGACTATTGCGCGCAGCCCGATCGTGGTGGTCAGCAACGAGATCGGGCTCGGCGTCATTCCGGCCGCGCCGCAGGTGCGCCGCTTCGTCGATGTGCTTGGGCAGGTGAATCAGGCCGTGGCTGCGGTCTGCGCACGCGTCACCTTCATGGCCGCTGGCTGCCCGCTCGTCGTGAAGGGGATGGCATGAGCGCGCTCGGCAGGCGCCTGTGGCTGCTCGCCATTGCGGTGGTGATGATGACGACGGCATTCAGCACGCATGCTCTGCAAATAACGGACGACCGCGGACGCACGATCGTACTGTCCGCGCCGCCTCAGCGCATCGTCAGCTTGCTGCCGTCGCTGACGGAGACAGTGTGCGCATTACAGCAATGCCGGCGACTGGTCGGCACCGATCGCTACTCAAGCTGGCCGGTCGAGGTGCGCGCATTGCCCAAGCTCGGCGGCGGGCTCGATCCGGATATCGAAGGCATCGTCGCCTTGCGACCGGCGTTGGTGCTCGTCGATACCTCGTCGCGCGGCAGCGAGCGGCTGGAGGCGCTCGGCCTGAAGGTGGTCGCGTTCCAGACGCAGACCTATGCAGACGTACAGCGTGTCCTGCTTCGCGTCGGCCAGCTGCTGGACCTGCCGCCGGCACAGGCGAGCGATCTGTGGCAGCGCATCGATAGCGCGCTGGTTGCGGCCGCACGCGCGGTGCCGCCGGCGCTGCGCGGCGCGCGGGTGTATTTCGAGATCAGCGCAGCGCCGTATGCGGCCGGTGAGTCATCGTTCATTGGCGAGACCTTGTCGCGTCTTGGCGTGCGCAATATCGTCCCGGCGGCGATGGGGCCTTTCCCCAGGCTCAATCCGGAATATGTGGTGCAGTCCGATCCGGACGTGATCATGGTCAGCGAGCGCAATGCGGAAGGCCTCGCCACCCGGCCAGGCTGGCAGCGCCTCCGTGCGATCCGTCAGCAGCACACCTGCCTCTTCAGCGCCGCACAGGCCGACACCATCGTGCGTCCGGGACCGCGGCTGGCCGAGGGCGCACAAGCGATCGCCGCGTGCCTGAATGCCACGCGCGACAAATCATCAGGCGCGGTGCGCTGATCATGCCGGCCACGCTTTCCTTGTCGTCCGCAGACCAGCGCAAGGCCAGGCGCCAGGAGCCTCCGCTGGCAGCCCTGTTGCTGCTGGCATCGTTCCTGCTCGTGATCGTCGGCAGCGGGGTCGGCAGTACCGGCGTTACGCCCGTGTGGCAGGCCTTGTCCGACCCGCTGGCCAGCCAGATTGTCTGGGACATCCGCCTGCCGCGCACACTGGCCGCCTGGGCAGCCGGTGCCCTGCTGGGACTGGCCGGCGCGGTCGCGCAGGGCCTGTTCCGCAATCCGCTGGCCGATCCCTTTTTGCTGGGCAGCGCATCCGGCTCGTCGCTGGGCGTTGCGCTGGCGCTGGCGGGCATCGGCAGCACGGTCGGCGCCGTTTCGCTGTGGAGCCGTCTCGGCCTGACCCTGGCCGCGTTTTTGGGGGCGCTGGCTGCGGTGCTGATGACGCTGTCGCTGGCACGTGGCGTGCAGCAGACTTACCGGCTGCTGCTGGCCGGCGTGATTGTTGGCATGCTGCTGGGCGCGCTGACGTCGCTGGTGACGCTGCTGTCGCCCGACACCTTGCAGGCCATGCAGGGCTTCCTGCTGGGCACGACCGGCTTCGTCGGCTGGTCGTCGGTCATGCTGATGACGGCCGCCGGCGCAGCATGCATCGCGCTGGCGGTCGCGCTCTCGCGTGCGCTCGATAGCCTGGCGCTGGGCGAGGCGACGGCCGCAAGCCTGGGCTTGCCGTTGCGGCCGGCACGCGCGGCGCTGGTCGGCGTGCTGGCCCTGTCCACGGCGACGGCCGTTGCACACACCGGCCTGATTGCCTTCATCGGTCTGATGGCACCGCATCTGGTGAGGGCCCGCGTCAAGACCTTGCATGGCTGGCTGCTGCTGTTGTCCAGCCTCACGGGCGGCGTGCTGCTGCTGGTGGCAGACCTTGGCGCGCGCAGCCTGGTCGCGCCCGGTGAGATACCGCTGGGCCTGCTGACAGCCCTGCTTGGCGGCGGCTATTTGCTGTGGCTAATGCACAGGCGCGGCGTATGAACGTGAAGAACGCCAGCGATCAGACGGCCCTGCAGGCCATCGGTCTGTCGAACGAGCTCGGCGACGGCGCGCTGCGCCGCACAGTCTTGCGCGATATCGATTTGAACGTGCGTGCCGGACGATGGACTTGTATCGTCGGCCCCAACGGCGCCGGTAAATCCACGCTGCTACAGGCACTGGCCGGGCTGATGCCGGTGCGCGGCCAGGTCTGCCTGTTCGGCCGCGCGCTGTCTGCCTGGGGACAGCGCGAGCGCGCGCGTGCGCTTGCCTGGCTGGCGCAAAGCAGCGCGGCCGACAGCGGCGCGCACGACTTGCTCAGCTATGACGTCGCGCTGCTCGGCCGGCTGCCGCATCGCGGCTGGCTGGCGCCGCCGAGCGCTGCTGACCATGCGGCCGCCGAGAGCGCATTGCGGCGCACTGGCGCATGGGCGTGGCGCGATCGCCCGCTCGGCGGGTTGTCCGGTGGCGAGCGCCAGCGTGTGCTGCTGGCGAGGCTGTTGGCCGTCGATGCGCAGGTGATGCTGATGGACGAGTCGCTCGCGCATCTCGATCCGCCCCATCAGGGCCAATGGATCGCGCTGGTGCGCGAACTGGTTGCGCAGGGCCGCACGGTGGTGAGCGTGGTGCATGAGGTGCCGGTGGCGTTGATGGCCGATGACCTCGTCGTGCTGCAGGCCGGGCAGTAGCGCTATGCCGGCGCCTGCGACGATCCGTCTGCGCATCGTGCGCTGAATGATGTGTTCGACCAATGTCTCGATATCGTCCGCATCGGCGAACGCTGGGCCGCGTTGCCGCGCGGCCAGCAAGGTAATGGAGAAACGCAATGAGCGCGAAGTCCGCGATGTGTGTCATGGTGCTGGGCACCACCAGCGGTGCCGGCAAGAGCTGGCTGGCGACCGCGCTGTGCCGCCGTTATGCGCGATTGGGCCTGACCGTGGCGCCGTTCAAGGCGCAGAACATGAGCAACAATGCGCGCGTGGTCGCGCAGCCGGACGGGCAGATGGGCGAAATCGGCTCGGCTCAGTATTTTCAGGCGCTGGCCGCCGGCGCGGTGCCCGAGGTGCGCATGAACCCGCTGTTGCTCAAGCCCGAGGCCGACACGCGCAGCCAGGTGGTGCTGATGGGGCAGGTCGATCATGCGCTTGGCGCGCTGCCCTGGCGCGAGCGCAGCGAGCTTGTCTGGCCGGCGATCACCGGCGCGCTGGACGCGCTGCGGGCAGAGAACGATGTGATCGTGATTGAAGGCGCGGGCTCGCCGGCCGAAATCAATCTGCACGCCAGCGACATCGTCAACATGCGCGTGGCCCTGCATGCCCAGGCGCGCTGCCTGCTGGTGAGCGACATCGACCGTGGCGGCGCATTCGCGCATCTGTACGGCACCTGGGCCTTGCTGCCGCCGCACGAGCAGGCGCTGCTGCGCGGCTTCGTGCTGAATAAATTCCGGGGCGACGCCAGCCTGCTGGCGCCGGCGCCGCAGATGCTTGAGCAGATGACGGGCATTCCGACCGTGGCCACGCTGCCGATGTTTTGGGCGCACGGGCTGCCGGAGGAAGACGGCGTCTTCGACGAACGCAGCGCTGCCGGCGAGGCGGTCCACACGACGATAGCCGTGATCGCCTATCCGCGCATCAGCAACCTCGATGAATTCCAGCCGCTGAACAACGTCCGTGGCGTGCGGCTCGTCTGGGCACGCACGCCGGCCGATTGCGCCACCGCCGACTGGATCATCCTGCCCGGCTCGAAGGCCACGGCCGCCGACCTTGGCTGGCTGCGTGCGCAAGGCCTGGACGGTGCGATCCGCCAGCATGCTCAGCGCGGCATGCCGGTGCTGGGTATCTGCGGCGGCTTGCAGATGCTCGGCGAATCGCTGCATGCTCCGCACGGCGTCGATGGTTCGGCGCGCGGGCTCGGCCTGTTGCCGCTGCACACCACCTTCGCTCGTGAGAAGACCGTCAGCCGCAGCGCGGTCGTGCTGGGCGAGTGCACGGGCGTATGGCGGGCGCTGTCGGGGCAGCGGATCGACGGCTATGAAATCCATCACGGACAGACGCAGATCGATCCCGTGACCGGTGCGCACGGTGTGCGAGAGCTCGCGCACGGCCTGGCGTGGCAGAACGGCGCCGGCAATGTGGTGGGAATCTACCTGCACGGGCTGTTCGAAACGGCGTCGGTGCTGACCGCGCTGTTTGGCGCGCAGGCACGCACACTCGACGCTGTATTCGACGGGCTGGCCGACCATATCGAGGCCCACTTCGCGCCCGGCGCACTCGATGCACTGCTGGCGTGATGCCGTAATGACGCTACTTCCACCGACAAGTGACAGAGAACTTTCAATGATCTTCCCGCTACCCTCTTTACCTGACCTGCACGATGCCGCGCTGTCGCAGCGACTGCAGCAGCGGCTGGACAACAAGACCAAGCCGCTCGGCGCGCTCGGACAGATCGAGCGGCTGGCCCACCGTCTGGGCTGCGCGCTTGGCACCGAGCGGCCGCACCTGATCTCGCCTCAACTGGTGGTGTTCGCCGCCGACCACGGCTTGGCCAGTCGGGGCGTGTCGGCCTATCCGAGCGATGTCACCTGGCAGATGGTGGAAAATTTTCTCAGCGGCGGCGCGGCGGTCAGCGTGCTGGCGCGTCAGCATGGCATTGGCCTCACCGTGGTCGACTGCGGCGTCGCCCATGCGTTTGCGCCGCACGAGCGGCTGCTGGACAGAAAAATTGCGGCCGGCACGCAAGACGCGTCCGAAGGCCCGGCGATGACGGCCTCGCAATGCGCGGCCGCGCTGCAGAATGGCATGGCCGTGGTGTCGGGATTGCCGGGCAATGCGCTGCTACTGGGCGAGATGGGCATTGGCAATACCTCGGCGGCCGCGCTGCTGATGAGCCGCCTGACTGGCCATGACATCGCCGACTGCACGGGTGCCGGCACCGGGCTGGATGCGGCCGCCATTGAGCGCAAATCGGCATTGCTGCGGCAGGTGCTGCAGCGTCATGCGCAGGCGACCGATCCGCTGGCCGCACTGGCTGCATTCGGCGGTTTCGAGATCGCGACCATGGTGGGCGCCGTGTGGCAGGCCGCTGCCGAGCGGCGCCTGGTCCTGGTCGATGGCTTCATCGCCAGCGCAGCCGTGCTGGTGGCGGTGGCCGTGCAGCCGACGGTGCTGCAGCGCTGCATATTTGCGCATCGCTCCGGCGAGCGCGGCCATGCGTTGATGCTCAAGCACTTGCAGGCAGAACCTTTGCTGGACCTGGGTCTGCGGCTGGGCGAGGGTTCCGGGGCTGCGCTGGCCTGGCCACTGCTGGTGTCAGCCTGTGCGCTGCTGAACGAGATGGCCAGCTTTGAGTCAGCGGGTGTATCGCGGCAGGATGCAGACCAATGAGCGCCGCTGCGTCGCTGCTGTGCCGCCCGCTCGGCTTTGTCCGCCACTATTTGCTGGCCGTGCAGTTCTTTACGCGCGTGCCCGTCACTGGCCGGCTGGCCGACTGGGTCGGCTATTCGCCGGCGATGCTGCGTGCCAGTGCCGCGCATTTTCCGGGTGTGGGCTGGCTGGTCGGTGCGCTGACAGCGGCAGTGTTGTGGCTGGCGCTGCAGGCGCTGCCGGCATTGCCGTCCAGCGTGTGGGTGGCGGCGCTGGCCAGCACCGCATTCAGCCTGCTGCTGACCGGCGCCTTTCATGAAGACGGCCTGGCGGACACCGCCGATGGCCTGGGCGGCGGCTTCACCCGCGAGCGCGTGCTCGAGATCATGAAGGATTCGCGCATCGGCACCTATGGCGCGGCCGCGCTCGGCATGGCGCTGACGAGCAAGCTCGCGCTCCTGGTGCTGCTGGCGGAATACTCGCCAACGCTGGCCGTGTGGGCGCTGTTTGCGGCGCATGTGACGTCGCGGCTGATGCCGCTGTTTCTGATCCGTTACTTGCCGCACGTAGGCGACACGCCTCAATCGAAATCGAAGCCGCTGGCCGATACCATCGGCGTGGCCGGCCTGCTCGCGGGCTGCCTGTGGTGGGTGTTGGCGATGGTGCTGGTGACGTTGGCAGCGCCGCCTCAACCCTGGGGTGCGGCCGTGGCGGGCGCCACTATCGGCATGCTGCTGGTCGGCTGGCGCCTGCGCAAGCGCTTGCAGGGTTTCACGGGCGACGGGCTGGGCGCCGCGCAGCAGCTCGCCGAGATCGGCTTTTATCTCGGCCTGGCACTGTCGCTCGGCGGTGGCAGCCGATGAAGCTGTGGCTGCTGCGGCATGCGCGCGTGTTGCTGCCGGCCGGCGTGTGCTATGGCGTCAGTGATGTCAGTGCCGACCCGCAGGCAACTGCGGTGGCGGCATCGGCATTCGCGCCGCTGCCGGCAAGCGGCAGTGCGGTCTGGTGTTCGCCGCTCACGCGCGCCCGTTCGCTGGCGAGTGCATTGCAAACAGTGCGGCCTGATCTGCAGCCCCCGGTATGCGATGCGCGCTTGCAGGAAATGGATTTTGGCGACTGGGAGCTGCACGACTGGGCGCAGATTCCGCGCCCGGCGTTGCAGGCCTGGACCGACGATTTTGCGCAGCATCGCTTCGGCGGCAAGGAAAGCACGCAATGGGTGATTGATCGCGTGGCGGACGCGCTCGACGACCTCGCCGCCAGCGGCGCACCGGAAGCCGTGTGGGTGACGCATGCGGGCGTGATCCGTGCGGTACGGTTCCTGCAGCAAGGTCAACGGCAGATCCGCGATGCGATGCAGTGGCCGCGCGAGGCGCCGCCGACGGGCGAAGCGACGTGGGTGAGGTTATCGACCGCTGGAATCAATCAACGACAGGCCGGTGACGCCTAGGCAGGGCAGGGAAGCGCAGAGGGGTGGAGCGCGGGACGGCCGGTGCCGGCCATCCCGAGTGAATCGATACGGCGTGCGATCAGCCGAAGTGGCAGACGTAGTCGAGCGTCTCGATCGTTTCGATATCGAAGCTGGAATTGCCCGGCACGTTGAAGCTCTGGCCGCCTTCGTAGGTGGTCCAGTCCGTGTCGCCCTTCAGGCGGATACGGCATTTGCCAGCGTTCAGTTCCATGATTTCCGGCGCGCCGGTGTTGAACACCAGCGACGACGGGAAGATCACGCCGACCGATTTTTTCGTGCCGTCAGCGAGGATGATGGTGTGCGACACGCACTTGCCGTCGAAGTACACATTGGCTTTCTTGACGACGGAGACGTTGTCGAATTGATTGCTCATTCTTTTTCCTTGATGGGTAGTCGGTTCAGTTGCCGCGCTTGTTGCGTGCATTCGCCGCGATGCGCATGCGCAGTGCGTTGAGCTTGATGAAGCCGCCGGCATCGGCCTGGTTATAGGCGCCGCCGTCTTCGTCGAAGGTCGCGATGGTCTGGTCGAACAGCGAGTCGGTCTTCGAATCGCGC
>JACCDS010957803.1_pt1 | contig 14495 bp, 6 predicted proteins | sample 7446441 | NCBI WGS metagenome assembly JACCDS01 (sample SAMN15323445, study PRJNA562643) | freshwater metagenome | isolation source: river surface water | place: USA:Blue River Watershed | collected 2017-08-17 | reverse complement strand
CCACATCGCATCGCTCAAGCGCCAGCCGTCATCATGCTGCGAACTCATCGCCTTGCCCTCCGAACAGAAATCACGTTCGTTGGACAAGCAAGAAAGCGTTTATTTCAACCTACCGGGACAGGCTCTTAGTCCAACATCACGTGTATTGAGGGCTTCTTTCTACACTGCTTTGATGATGTAACAGTTTTAACCACTGCAAACCATGTTACGTCCCGCGTCCTTCGCTGCGTACATTGCTTTGTCGGCACGTGATATCCAGTCAGAACCTGTTTCCTCCAACTTCCATTGGGCAACGCCAAAGCTGGCTGTCACATGACCGATTTTGAAAAAATTATGCTGTGCGAAGCACCGTCGAATTCCATCCGCGATTTTTTTACCATTCTCCAAATCACAGTAGGGCAGCAGAATCAGGAACTCCTCGCCACCCCATCTTGCATAGAAATCACCCTCCCGAAGCGAATTACGCACGATCTGTGACAGTTCGACGAGAACTTGATCACCACAGGAATGACCGTAACCGTCATTGATCCGTTTGAAATGATCAAGATCGAACATAACGAGACATAACGGTTGACCGTGTCGCTTTGCAAGAGTGATCTGGCTTTTGAGTGAGATTTCAAATTGACGGCGATTAATCGCACCAGTCAATTCATCTGTTGATGCCAGATTTTTAAGTTCCGCATTCGCACGCGCCAAAGCAATTTGTGCGGCTTCAGCTTTATCACGTGCTTGCTGTAGCGCGATTTCATATTGCTTGCGCTCCTCGATATCGCGTGAAACACCAAGTAGCTCAACCAGATTGCCATTGCCATCGATAATTGGAAATACCAATATTTCGGTCCAAATCAGTGAACCATCCTTACGGCGCTGACGTACTTCCTCATGAAATTTCGGTGGCTCAGTTCGGTTCGCAATCGCTTGCTGAACACGGAAAAGATATTCATGTGCAATGGGTATTGACTCGGGTGCCAGGAAAGCATCAATGCTCATCTCCATCGCCTCGTCTTGCTCATAACCTAACAGTGTTGTAACTGAACGATTAAAAAAACTAAATTTTCCGTCACCGCGCATTGACCATAGAATGTCGCTCGCGTATTCAAGCATCAGGCGGTGTCGCTGTTCGCTGCTATGCAATTCCCTCTCTAGATACTTGGTCCTTGTGATGTCTTGAACCTGCGAGACAAAAAACTTCAGCTGCCCCACTGAATCGTGTACGAGTGCACTGGAAATCACACAGTGAACGATATGACCATTCTTGTGGCGATACCGTTTCTCAAACACGGCTTGCTGCGTACCACCGTGCACGGCATGATCAATGAATTCAGGGCTTACTTTCTTATCCTCTTCGATTGCAAGGTCATTGACTGTCATCTGGGTCAGTTCGGCTTCGCTGTATCCAAATATGTCAGTCATCCTGCGGTTGACTCGCGTCAGGCCGCCTTCTAAATTGACAATACACATTCCGGTATTTGCGCCGTCAAACGCCTGACGAAACAACTCCTCACTCTGCAGTAATGCGTCGTTCGCCTGCTTCAGTGACAGTTCCACTTCCTTCAACTTGGTTATTTCCGTGGAATATCCAAGGAGACAGTCCTCTAGCCCCGGACTGTGCAATAGCATTTTTGTTGACCAGAAGTAGCGAGATTTCCCGTCCGCGTCAACTAAGGATTCTTCGCCCTGCTGTTTTTCACCCGTTTCGAATACCTTATCGTCTAACGCACGCAACTGTTCGGCAACGCTTTGTGGCAGTAGATCAATATCGAGGCGACCAACAAAATTATCAACTGAGATATGGAAGGTCCTGGCTGTCTCTGGATTTATGTACAAAAACCGGTGATCAGCGGACTTGACGTAGATGTTTATACCTATGTCCGCGAGTACTGCTATCGCTAAATTTTCAGTAGCTTTCAACATTTCAACTCGTAGCTTGAATTATTATCAGTATTTTAATTTAACTATTATTATTGGACGGAACTTGAACTGTTGTTACCCCTAATGTACTCGGCAGTATCGTAGATGTATACGGTTAATTTAGCTCGGCATTTCGGTTGCGACCAGCGTCCAGGGATGATGTCCAAAACTCGCCGCAGCGAGTAGCGCTTGCTGTAACCGTCCCTGACAAGTAGATCGAGAGAGTATTCCTTCCGAGGCCGGCGGCAAATCCCTATAGGCTTTTTTCGTCGATCATTTTCGAGGAAATCGAAGGCTCTTCCATCCCCACTGAATTTCGCGATCATCACCAACTGGGAAGTGCGATGCGTCGGCTGCCCACATCTTACATTCGCTGCAAACAGTCGCTGCCCGGACTCTAATGCGGCACGCCACTGAAAACAGGTAGACCACCAGGTCACGCCAACAAGACACTCTGTCGCATGGTGTGTTTTAATGGGGCAACAACTCAGGCATCGTTGACGGCTACTCATAGGGACCCTCATGAGGCTACGGTCCATCCCGCGCAGCACACGCGCCATCGGTATGTTGGCCAATGGTGTCATCGTTGCGCTAGCAGTTTATCTGGGGGTTCACGCATATAGCCTCTGGAAAGTCACATACAGGCAGCAGAATCAAGAAATGGAATCGCTGGCGCTGGCCTTGAACCAAGGGCTGGATGCGTATTTTTCGTCGCGACAGGAAGGCTTGCTTTCCCTTGCCGATGCAGTGCATCGAACGCCGGGTGGCATCAGAAACCTGCCAGAAATTCAACGTCTGCTGGTTGATCAAAAGCGGCTTCGGCCGGAATTATTGCTCGTCTTCATTTCAGACTTGAGCGGTCAGATCCTCGCCGCATCCAATATCGCCACGCTGAACAAGTTACCCACTATTGGCGATCAGCCGTCGTTCAAGGCCTTCCTTCGCGAATTCAAGGGACAGAGCACCGTCTACATTGGCCAGACTCAGCTCGGGCGCACCACCGGAGACTGGGCTTTCTCAATGCGGCTCGTAGTCAACCCCAGCCCGGGCACTTCGCCGTTCGTTTTGAACCTCGTTATCCCGGTCGATTATTTGTCGTCACTCTTGCGAGAGTTCACGCTCAATGACAGCCTCGAATTAGGCCTTCTCCGCGATGACGGTTATCTGCTCGGCAAACATCCCCTGCCGGCCAGGAATTCGCGCAACGATTTGCTGGGGCAGCCGCGTTCCGGGGAATTGGTAAAGTTCCTTCGTGACCATAGCTACCCGGAAAAAGGCAGCGTGCAGGGATCATCTCTCGACATGCCGGCGCGCGAGATTCTGCATATATTCCATCGCCTGCCGCACTTTCCTTTGACGGTCTACGTTGCTCAGCCAACGCAACAAATCACGTACCGCTGGCTCTCGCAAATGATTTTGCCAACGCTGGCAACGCTGCTGTTGGCAGCCTTGGTTTGGCTTGCGGTGCGTCGCCTGGTGAGTCGCGAACGCGAAGACGAAGAACAGCGGGCTGCCATCAAATTCCGGTTGCGGGAACGCGAAGCCGAGCAAAACGAGCTGTTTGACCATCTGATGACAGGACTGGTCGTCCATGACGGCACCGGTACTGTATTGCGGGCCAATGCGGAAGCCTGCCGTGCATTGGGCCTGACCCTGGAACAAATGACAGGCAAGGCACTGATCGACCCCGCATGGCGCTTCATCGGGGAAGACGGCGGGCCAATGCCGGTCGAGAACTATCCTGCGGCACGCGTACTCGGCACCCGGCTCCCGGTGAACAATTGGGTCGTCGGTATCTGCAAGCCAGCCGAATCCGATGTCACCTGGGTAATCTGCAATGCCTATCCGCTGTTTACTGCGCAGAACCAGATCCGGCAGATCATCGTGTCCTTTCTGGACATTACACAATTGCGCCAGTTGACCCTCGAGATGCATGGGCGCGAAGCAAGGTTCCAGTCCTTGTTTGAGAACAGCATGGACGCTGTACTGATGACGTCGCCGGACGGACTTGTACTCGCGGCGAACAACGCGGCATGCGAGCTGTTCCGCCTCAGCCAGGAAGAAATTTGTGCGGCAGGTCGAACAGGGCTGGTGAACTTATCAGATCCCCGGCTGAAAAAATTGCTCGACGAACGAGCAACCACTGGCCGGGCCATGGGCGTGCTCACCATGATCCGCGGCGATGGCAGCCAGTTCGAAGCAGAGCTGTCCTCCTCCGTTTACCTCGATGGCCAAGGCCGCGCTCACACCAGCATGGTCATCCGCGATATTACCGAGCGGCTGGACATGCAGGCGGCACTCGAGTCGATGAACGAGAACCTTCGCCGAGCTAACGAACAGCTGGTCGAAATGGCCCACTACGATGTGCTCACGCATCTACCGAATCGGGTCTTGCTGACCGACCGCCTGCAGCAAGCCATCGCGCATGCCACTCGGCGCCGGCGGTCCGTGGCCGTCGCCCTGCTGGATCTCGACGGCTTCAAGTCAGTCAATGATCGTTACGGCCACGCGGCCGGCGACGAGCTGCTAGTACAGCTCGCGAAGCGCTTTCGTACTGCGCTGCGCGATGGCGATACCTTGGCCCGGCTAGGAGGCGATGAGTTCGTGATGGTCATGACCGACCTGGGTAGCGCCCACGACTGCATACCGCCGGTACAGCGGCTGCTCAGCCTCGCCGCCGAGCCCGTCATCACAACCGATTGGACCGTCACGGTGTCGGCCAGTGTCGGCGTCACCATCTTTCCCGTCGATGCCTCCGATCCCGAGCAACTGATGCGACATGCCGACCAAGCCATGTATCTGGCCAAGCAGGCAGGGAAAAATCGCTATCACTTGTTCGATGTCGCCAGCGACATGGCCCTGCGCGAACGACGCGATAACCTGAAGGCTATCCAGCTCGGTTGCGAACGACACGAGTTCGTGCTGTTCTACCAGCCGCAGGTCAACATGCGTACTGGGGAGGTCGTCGGACTTGAAGCGTTAATCCGATGGCATCACCCCGAACGCGGCTTGCTGCCGCCGGGCCTCTTCCTGCCGCAGATCGAAGAGCATGATTTTGCAGTCGACATGGGCGAGATGATCATTGATCTCGTGCTGCAGCAGGTCGATGCCTGGCGATCCGACGGAATCGCCATATCGGTGAGCATCAATCTGTTTGCCAGGCAGTTGCAAGAACCGGACTTCTTCGATCGTCTGGTCACGCTGTTGAAGCGCTATCCAGACATCCCGCCCCAGCAAATCGAATTGGAGATTGTCGAAACAAACGCGCTGGACGATCTTGGCAAGATCTCGGAATTGATGCGCACCTGTACCTCGTTAGGTCTTCGTTTCGCACTGGATGATTTCGGCACTGGCTATTCGTCGCTGAGTTATCTGAAAAAGCTGCCCGCCGAACTGCTGAAAATTGACCAGACCTTTGTACGTGACATGCTTGACGACAAAGACGATTTCGCGATCGTGCGCGGCGTCATCGAATTGGCGAAAGCGTTCGGTCGAAAAGTGATCGCAGAAGGTGTAGAAACTGAGGCGCACGGCCGCCAGCTCCTGGAAATAGGATGCGAACTGGGCCAGGGCTATGGCATCGCCCGGCCGATGCCGGCCGACGAAGTGCCCGAATGGCTCGCACAATGGAGGACGAAACGACCCGGGTTGCCCGGCATGGAACCAAGGGAGCCCGCCACGCTGCGCAAGCCGCTCAACGATGCGTCGATCCCCTGAAGGCGCAAAACCATCTGATCGGCGTTTTAATGAGCGAATGTCGGCTCGCTTTTTTAAATGGCCACCGGCAAAATTTCATGACCACGCAAGGTCGACGGGTGAATCGCAACACAGTCCCGCATCTTAGCCCTCGCCAGGAACTGCTCGGGCATCTGAACCTCGTAGACCTTACGCACGCAAGTTTCGCAGTGTCTAACAGACGCATCGTTGCGTGGGTCGTGGACCTTCCCGGATTAACGGGCATGCCCTTTCAAAAATCTGGCCAGAAGCGAGCCCGAACCGCCAGATAGTGAATTCGTCGTCGCTATTCATCTCGCTTACCTCAAAGATAGCAAGGTAGCATTCTGCGATTTGCCGCCATTGCACTTCGTGGTTCACAGTCGGCTTCATACGCACCGACCCAAGCTTTTCGAGCTTTCTTGAAGTCTAACGGACTGACGCACCCGAGCGCCGAAAGGCAGCGCAGCGAGTTGCAGAACCTCTCGATATAATTTGCCGTTATGCACCGCTCGGCGCGCATCAACAATGCGGCGTGCGATAAATTGTAGGCGAAGTTTGGCAGCATGGCCGCCTCGGGCATGCTGCGCCACGCCGTCGGCCTGGGAATAGCGAGCTCAAGCGCATGCTGAATGACTCGCTGTTGAATAATCCGGCCGAGGGATATCCCTATGATTCACATTGCAAACGCAGTCGGATCGCGGACTTCGATTACGATTTAGAATTGTAAAAATAGATGCGAAGCATGAAGTTTGGATCGTTTAAATGAGGAATGAGTAATGAAGGCCATTGTGCAAAAAGTCAAGTCTTTCTTTTCTGACGAGCGCGGAGCAGCGGCTGTCGAATACGGCCTCTTCGTCGCAGCCATCGCTTCGGTGATCGTTGGGGTGGTTGTCGGTCTCGGCCAGAAAATCAACACGGCCTTCACGGCTATTAACTCTGCCCTTCCGGGAGCCTGATTGAGGTCAGGCGGCCGGGGGGCGTCCTCGTTGTTGCAGCAGCCAAGACGTGATCGCTAAACGACCAAAACCAGATGCTGTTTCAGGGGCGTACCGCCGCTGGCGACATTGGAGTCATCGCTGACTTCATTCGAATGAGGTCAGACGCGTGGCTCCACCAAGGAATTCGCTCAGGCTTTTAATGGCGCAATCGAGTCTGCCAGCCAGGTCGCCTCAAACTGTTCAGCAGTCATCGGGCGCCCATAGAAATATCCCTGCCCATAATCACAGCCCATCGCTGCCAATTTATCAGCGACCGCTTGGTTTTCGACGCCCTCTGCCAGCGTCTTCAGCTTCAGGCCTTTGGCCAACTGAATAATGGCGCTAACCAGGATTTCGGCTTCAGAGTTGTCCAGCAAGTGAGCGACAAATGATTTGTCGATTTTTATCGTGTCGACCTTGAATCGCCGCAAATAGGCGAGGCTTGAATAACCCGTACCAAAATCGTCAATCGCCAGTTTTATATTAGAGGAATGAAGCAAATCGAAGCATTCTTTTACTTCGTCAGTATCATCCAGCAAAACCGATTCGGTGAGCTCAAAATCAAGCGAGTTGGGTAAAAGACGCGTTTCTTTGAATACGCGAAGAATGATCGACTGCAGATGTTCGAGCCTGAACTGGATCGGCGATATATTTACCGCCATATTGCAGCTAGCCAAACCTTGCTTTTGCCAGCTTTCAAGCTTCTTGCATGACTCGATGAGTACAAATTCCCCAATCGATAAAATCAATCCGCTCTCTTCAGCAACCTGAATGAAATCCGTCGGCATGATCAAACCTTCATCCGGATGATTCCACCGCACCAATGCCTCAACCCCAATCAGCGCTCTGTTATCGAGCCTGACCTGAGGTTGAAAATACACCTCGAGTTCACGATTCGCTAAGGCAATCTGCAATTGGTCGCGCGTACGCGTATAGCGCCTTAAGGAATCCATCATCCTTTGGTCGAAAAACTGGTAAGTATTCCGCCCTTTCCGCTTGGCCTCAAAGAGTGCTATGTCAGCTTGTCGTAGCAAGGTGTCGATATCCTCACCATCGTCTGGGAATACGGAGATTCCGATCGAGAACGAAGTTCGGATTTGAAGGCCATCGAGATCAAAGGGCTCGGACAAGCTTTTTAATATTTTTTCGCAAACGGCTGCGATCGCTTGCTGGTTGATGATCTGGCTCAGGACGATCATGAATTCGTCACCGGACAGCCTGCTCAGGCTATCTGAATCGCGCAAACAGAGTTGCAGCCGATTGGCGACGGCCTTGAGTAAAAGATCACCCGTCGCATGGCCATAGGTGTCGTTGATTTGCTTAAATTTGTCGAGATCCAGGAACAGTATGGCCGTCATACCCTCTGTCCGCCCGGCAAGTCTGATGGCTTGCTCGGCCAATTCCTCACCCAGCGATCTGTTGGGAAGATTCGTCAGAATGTCAGTCGTGGCCTGGCGCTTCAGAATTTCGTTTTCTTTGATGCGCAACTCATCTTGCAGGCGAGACTGCAAAATCTGTTCCGAACGATTCGACAACTCGCTGATCATTTTATTGAAATTTTGCAAAAGCGCGTCAATTTCAACAATACCAATCGAATCTATTTTTTCAATCTCTTTTGAAGAGCCGACATCACTGGTCAACTTGGTCAGTTGGTGAATCGGTTGTGCAATTCGGGTTGCCAGCGTACGAGATTTGATTAAAAGGTAAAAGAAAAATACAATATAAAATAACACCATCAGCGCAATTGCAGCCATACCAATCCGGTTGCTCAGCGCATTAAGTCGTTCAATGTTGGCATAGATGATCCCCTTGTCGATCAGCATCATCAGCTTCCAGCCTGTTTCGCCAATCAACTCATCGTGCAAGAGGTATTTTTTATCTTTAATTATCAACTCGTGCATTTCGTCGTTTGAGCGTTCCTTCAATGCTTCAACGAACTGATGGCGCAAACCCTCATCCTTGAGTTTATTTAGATTATATTCACTGGGTTTGATCACTGTGCCGGAAATCGTTGTATCGTAGACATGCGACTTGAGCTCTTTCAAATCGAGAAGCTTCTCGATCTCAGGTGACATGGCAATAATCATGCCGCCGCCATCAATCAGAAATGCGCCCGTTGCCCAGGACGGTTTTATGTCCAGCACTGTCTTAATCAGCGCGTCAATCGTCACGTCCAGGCCGCTGACCCCCTCAAGCACATTTTTGTGATAAATCGGAACGACAGCCGAAATCATCCATCCCTGGCCGGCAGGATCAAGATAGGCTTCAGTCCATTTGACATCGCGTTCGGGATCGTGTTTTTCGTCGGCAAGATAATAAAAATTATAATCCTTCATCACCAGCGTCGGACCATACTGGGTTGGCGCATCGACCATGAACGGATACAAGCGGTTCATGTTGTCGCTGGTGTTCAGATAAGCCTGACTGACGATCGTATTGCTATCGACGATAGACTTGAGAAGGGTGTCCAGACTTTCGCTGCACGCGGCCTTGCGTGATTCGCTGGCGCCAATGTGCGTGGCTGACGAGTAGTACAGGCTGGCGCCGCCATTATCCTTCAGCTTGTGGTACACGCCGTTTGCATGGACACCATATCGGGCACTGAAATTAGCAGTATTACAGTTAGGTAGTTCTTCAAAAAAATGTTCGTGGTCGCGCTGCATGATGCGCGCCAGCCGCGAAACCTCTTTCATTTGTTGATCGATCTTCCATGCCTCGCCTGCCAAGATTTTTTGCGCGTTATCCTTCGTAATAGCCAACAGCGTCTGCTCGATTTCCTTCGCAACGTATGAGTTGATTCCGAAGTATAAAATCAGCAAGAACGCTTCAATAAAAAATATCGGGATCAGCGCACTTTTGAAAAATTTTCTGAAAATCAGAAGATTTAGTTTGACAGGAAGATGTTTAGTCGCAGCACTGGCCCCACCGAAATTCGATTTGATGCTAGTATTTCCTTCTGGCAATTTTTCTGACGACCGTCTTCTTTTAGCGCGCATAAGCACATCAATTACTTCTTACCGAGAATTTCTCTCAAAATGAGCACTGCAAACCGATGAGGTCACTGGCATGGACCGAGCGCTAAGTCAGCACAGACGTACTGCACTGCGTCACCTACGCCGGCAGCGGCATTCTGACAGAGAGGCTACGTTGATCAGATTGTTTTTAATTACGTTGAGACTTTCAGCATGAATCACAATATGCACTGCGAAGCATGAAGTTCGTCTTGATTTGTGTTGCCTGGTTTGCGCTACAACCGGATAGAGCAACCGCGACTCTAAGCACCTCAGGAATCTTACGCGTCAGGCAGGTAAATTAGAAGCAGAAGTTATTGATGGTTATAACTATTTGCCTCAATAAGGTTTTTTCAGATTTTTCGATAAACTTTCCTAACCGAAATTTGTAGCCCCCTGTTGGCGACCGAGATAGCGCATCTTTTTAATTTTTATTTCTATAAATTGCAAAAATAGCTACTCAAAGACAGCCTGCTCGGCATGGGTTGTCGGCTCAGTGAACGCTACCCCAAAACAGTGTTTACCTGATGTTCAGCGCCCGATCAAACAACGACAAAAATACTCATCCCGGATCAGATTTGCGATGGCAAGCATCTTTGCTCAGCGAGACCTTTCCACGCATCGGGCGTCTGCCAATTCGCCAACCATACTGGCACCTCATGCGCAGGCATCGGCCGGGCAATCGCATAACCCTGTCCCTGCTCGCACCCAAGCCGTAACAGAACTTCACCATGTGCGAGCGTTTCGACGCCTTCGGCTATGACTCCTCGCCTGAATACCTTACTTAATCCCAGCACACCTTCGACAATGGCGAGATCGTCGGGGTCGTCGAGCATGCCGCGCACGAAGCTGTGGTCGATCTTGAGAATTTCGGCTGGTAGCTGCTTAAGGTAAGTCAGTGACGAGTAGCCTGTTCCGAAATCATCCAATGCGAAACTCACGCCAATGGCCTGGCAATCGCGAATCAGTTGAGATACGGTCGCATAGGCATCAATCGCAGTGGTCTCCAGCAATTCCAGCTGGAGTGACCCGGGGCTTACTGACGGGTACCGGCCGAAGAATTCGCGCAGGCGTCCGACGAAATCCGGGTCCTGCAGCTGCATGGCGCCCACGTTGACGCTGACCGGCACGTCCAAGCCCGACCTCTGCCAGGCATCCATCTGAGCCAGCGCGGACTCGATAACCCATTGACCCACGATCACCGACAGCGGATGGTTTTCGATGACAGGCAGGAATTCGCCAGGCGGCAGCAGTCCCCGCTCGGGATGCAACCAGCGGATCAACGCTTCCGCGCCGATGAGCTGCCCCGTGCGCATGTTCACCTTGGGCTGGTAGTACAGCACCAGCTCGCCCTCGGCATTCGCGCGGCGTATCCGCTCTACCCGTTCAAAACGGCGACGCACATTGAGGTCTTGCTCGGCATCAAAGACGTGGTATCGGTTCTTGCCCGCCTGCTTTGCCTGATACATGGCCTGGTCAGCCTGCCGCAGCAGCTGGTCGGCGTCCACCGGCTGCTGTTGCGGATAGAACGTCACGCCCATGCTGACCGTGACCTGAACCATTCGGTCCTCCACGACGACGGGCTGCGCAGCGGCCTCAATGATCCGCGATAACACGGGAGCAGCGCTCCCTGCATCGCCAAGGTCCAGGAGTACGACCACAAACTCATCGCCGCCGATACGGGACACGGTGTCACCATCGCGCAGAACGGCCGCGATACGATGCGCGATGGTCAACAGTAGCTGGTCGCCCACTTCATGGCCGTGACCGTCATTGATACCCTTGAATTCGTCGAGATCAAGATAGGCCACGGCCAGACTTTGTCCACGTCGCGGTGCCTGTACCATCGATTGCCGCAGCCGGTCGGCCATCAGGAAGCGGTTGGGCAACGATGTCAACGCATCGTAATGCGCCATGCGCTCGAGTTGGGCCTGATGCTCCTTGAGCGCGGTGATGTCAGAAAACAAGCCGATGTAGTTGCGCACCTCCCCCTGCGAGTCGTGAACCGCGCTGACGGTGAGTATCTCGACGATCTCACGGCCGTCTTTGCGCCGGTTCCAGATTTCTCCCGACCAGTGTCCTTTCGACAGTAGCATCTCCCACATGGCAGCGTAGAACGCCTGGTCTTGACGGCCCGAATTGAGGAAAGTCGGGTGGCGCCCGAGCACCTCGTCCCTGGTATATCCGGTAATGTCGGTAAATGCCTGGTTGACCTCGACGATACGGGTATCGCGATCGGTAATGATGATGCCTTCGTGGGTGAACGTAAAAACGTTCGCTGCCAGCCGCATCGCTTCCTCAGTCTGATGCCGCGCCGTCACATCCCGGATATACCCATGCCAAAGCACGCTTCCATCGGCCTGCGCCTCGGGCGTGGCTTCGCCTTCGACCCAGAGCGTACGACCTTCCGGCAAGCAGACTCGGTACACGTCATGCCACACACTGAGCGTGCGTGCCGACGCCATGATGCGTTGTGACACGCGGTCAAGGTCGTCCGGATGCAGCGCTTTGTACACCGCAGTCGCGTCTTCTGCGACCGATTCTGCTGTCACGCCGTAAATATCCCGGATACCTTGGCTTGCATATGGAAAATGCGACGAGCCATCGGCGCGCAGCCGGAATTGGTACAACACGCCGGGGACATGTTTGACCAGTCGCTCGCGCTGATCCAGCGTGGTCTGCAAGCGCTTTTCGATGGCCACGCGTTCGGTCACGTCACGGCTCATGCTGATGTAATGCGTGGTCCTGCCGGATTCGTCCCGCAGAGGGGAAATACACTGTTCCAATTCGAACAGCCTGCCATCCCGCCGCCGATTAACAAAATTCGCCTGGAAGCTTTTGCCTTGGCTGAGCGTCTCGTAAAGGCGCTGGTAGAAGCTCGCATCGTGCTTCCCCGACGAGAACAGCCTGGGGGTTTGTCCCAGTAATTCCTCGCCGCTGTAGCCGGTCAGCACCGAAAATGCGGCGTTGACAAAGACGATCCTGGTGTCGAGATCCGTGAGAAATACGGGGTCGCCGGTCGCATCCAGTGCCTGAGAAAGCATGCGCCCACGCTGATTAGCCCGAGCGGAATCGGTCATATCACGCTGCACAGACACAAAATGCGTGAGCTCGCCCGCGTCGTTGCGCAACGGTGAAATACTCCACTGCACAATGTAGGGAGTGCCGTCCTTGCGATAGTTCGTGGTCATCCCTTCAAAGTAACGAGCATCGCTGAGATTTCTGCGCATCTGTTCGACCACGGCAGGGTCAGTCGCCGGACCTTGCAGAATTTTCAGCGAGATGCCGCGGAGTTCTTCCAGCGTATACCCGGTCATCTGGCAGAAGACCGGATTCGCCATTTCAACCGGATAGCCGCGAGCGGAATCTGCAGTGGTGACAACAACGGCATTCCAGATCTGCGTGATCGCAGCGTGCAACAAGGAAAGTTCAGAGGTTTTCATGGGTTACTTGCGCATCCGCGATACTCAATGCTTTTGGTTATAAGGAGTATCTTCTCAAAGCTATCGACCACCGTCGGCTGGCCTGCCGAAGGGCATCGTTCAAGACCACACCGTCGTCGCTGCGGGTACCGACGCTGGATTTGCATCTTTCTGGCACCCGCACCTGCACCTGCACTGTGCCCGATTTTTTGTATTTTGGAAATATTTGTGTCAACCACTGAGTTGCCCTTCGGATCCGCTGCGTCGAGGAGATGATTGGCAAGTATTCAGATGGGGTCGGAACGTTGTCCCGTTGGATATCAGCGCTCGCCAGATCGTTTCACGAAGACAGCGACCGGAGGCACGCTGATTGACCGCGCAGCAAAACACAGATTGTCCAATACCGGCGTCATCCGGCCAGCGCTGAACCGCTTGCCGGATATTGAGGGAATTGCGCGCATTCCCGATGGCTGCCGGGGCACTTAACTCGTTAAGTTCTGAGGGAAGCCCGGTGCCTGCTGCATGCCAAGGCAAAGATGTTCATCGCTGATTTTTTAGCATGTAAGAGTCGTCTTTTGTCGACAACATTGCGTGTCCGCCCAAGCGACAAAAGGCGATAAGCCTACGTCAATATTGCTATTATTTTAATAAAAATATTTTCATAATGAAAATGACATTGCCCTGCGGGTGTCGCGGCGAGGTTCATTGAGGCGGTTTATTCGCCACTGTGGCGAGGCGATCCGGAACGCACCAAGGCAGCTGCACGAAGGGCCGTCCCAAGGCAAACGATACGTCCCTGCGCAACGGCGGCACCCCTACGCCAGGCGCAAAAAGACGCCGCCCGTGATCTTTAATCGGAACGGTCCTCCGGCATCGGCGTCATCAAACGTTCACGATAAGCCTTCAACAAGCCATCTAATTGCGCATCGTTTTTTGTGAATGCCCGGCACCGGCTACACATCAATCGGTGTTGCCAGGCATTGAAACGATCGACATAGGTCGCCTGCTCAAGCTGGCCGGAAGTCAACTGAAAAATATATTGGCGGCAGGTCATCATGGCGCGCCTCCGTCAAACCACGTCTGGCTCAGGCATAGCTGTATCTGCTTGCGTGCACGGCTCATGCATTGCCAGTAGTCGGCCTTGCTCATGGCGAGCGTCGTACATACTTCGTCCGCGTCGCAATCAAGCAGCTGCTTCATGCTAAAAACGCGTGCGACCTTGGTTGGCAGCTTATGCATGCACAGATCGACCACCGCGAAAAATTGCTCACTTTCAAGTGCAGCGTCCGGCGACTGCCAGAGCGCAGGCGCGGCATCTTTCAGCCAATGTCCACGCTCATTGAATAGCAGCTCATCCATATCATCCGTGAAAGCATCGGCATAACTCAGCTCAGCACGGTATTTGCGGCGCAACCGGTCGCTGATCTTGTTCTTTAATATGCCGAACAAATAAAGCT
>JACCDS011593776.1_pt1 | contig 14500 bp, 9 predicted proteins | sample 7446441 | NCBI WGS metagenome assembly JACCDS01 (sample SAMN15323445, study PRJNA562643) | freshwater metagenome | isolation source: river surface water | place: USA:Blue River Watershed | collected 2017-08-17 | reverse complement strand
TGATCGCGGCCGGTATTCTGTTTGGTCTGATTTTGCCGGCGGTGATGCCACGCCGGCGCCGTCATGATCGCTGGATGTAAGCATCCGCATTTACTGCATAAAACAAGGGAGCCACTGGCTCCCTTGTTCGTTCTGGTGATACGCCAGGCTGATGACGCTGGCACTTCAGTCATGCGGCTCTGTCACGCGCCAACTGTTCAGACACTGACGATTCAGGCCCTGACCGGCACTGTGCGGCCCTGCTGTGCCCGCCAGCGGCGCTCCAGCACAGGGATAGTAAAACCGTAACAACAGACCACAATCAGCGGCTGCAGCCAAAAACTCTGTTCAGGCGCCATCAGGTAGGCGGCGACACAAGCCGCTGTGCGCAGCACCGTATGTACATAAGCGACTTTTGCATCCGCCAGCACACCAAACACCAGCCACATCAAGCCTGTTTGCACCGCTAAAGCAAAAGGCAGCGCCTGATAGTTTTCTAAAAACAGCGGGATGCTGATGGCAAACACCAGAAAACTCATGCCCACCGCCGAAAGGAAAATACTGTCGAACCAATTGCGGGCAGTATTTTTCTGAAAACTGATGTTTTCGCCGGTCAGCCGCGAGATAGCCATCGCCAGATAAATGATGCTGCCCGTGCCGATAAAAGTGGCCATCACTTGCTGATAAGGCGTCAGCACAAAAGACAGGAGCCCTATCATGGCCCAGATGAGGGCGCCGGACAGCGGCATCGCCAGATAACGTTTGCTTCGAAATTCAATCAGTTGTTGTTCTAATGATTTGTTGTTTTGCATAACACACCTCCGTGATTTGATGAATTCAGTATCCGGGTTATGCGCCTCTGCGGTCAGTGTGCTTTGTCATCAGAAGCTATGACATTTGTCATAGCTTGTCGTCGAGCGGCAACCCTGAATCCTGCTTCACTTTTTCAATCACCACATAAGTATGGGTTTGCAGCACGCCGGGCAAATCAACAATACGGCCCAGCACCGCGCGGTAAGCTTCCATGCTGGACAACCGCAGTTTGAGCAGATAATCAAAGCCGCCGGCGACCATATGACATTCGGCCACTTCCGGGATTTTCACCACCGCATCGCGAAACTGGTCGAAAATCGCGCCGGTGGTGCGGTCCAGCGTTACCTGAATAAAAGCAGCAGTGCCCAACCCCAGTTTAGAAGCTGACAGTTTGGCGCCATAACCTTCGATAAAGCCATCCTGTTCCAGCTTGCGCACCCGGTCAATACAGGGGCTCGGGCTTAAGTTAACCCTTTTGGCCAGCTCCACATTGGAAATGCGGCCGTCCTTTTGCAGCGTGTCTAAAATGGTTCTGTCGATGCGGTCCAAAGGCCTGCTTTTAGTGCTCATCGGTAAATCCGTATTTTTTCTGGTTTAACGAGATTCAAACCAGATTATATACGGTTTAACTGCAAAAATAGCCACCAAATACGGTGGTCATTTCACTAGAATGCAGCATTTATTTTCATGCAACCGGGATAAAAATTATGCTATTTCACGGCGATCTGACCAGCCAGGATCCATTGCGCCAGGCGCTGCGTGCGCACTATCGCAAAGACGAAGCGCAAGTACTGGAAACTTTATTACCCCTGGCCGACATTGGCGACAAAGCCCGCTCCCGTGCCTGGGAAAAAGCCCGCCAGCTGGTGGTCAATATTCGCCAGGCGCAGATTGGCAAAGGCGGCGTCGATGCGCTGCTGAACGAATTCTCGTTGTCGACTGAAGAAGGCCTGGTGCTGATGTGTCTGGCCGAAGCCTTGCTGCGGGTACCGGACAAACACACGGCGGATCGCCTCATTCGCGACAAATTATCCAATGGCGACTGGAGTTCGCACTTAGGCAACAGCGAATCCTTATTCGTCAACGTATCTGCCTGGGGTTTGCTGTTGACCGGCAAACTGGTCAATTACAGCGACGACCATAAAAAAGCCCAGTTTGGTCTGTTAAAACGCACCTGTGGTCGCCTTGGCGAGCCGGTGATCCGTCAGGCGGTGCGTTATGCCATGCAAATCATGGGCACCCAGTTTGTGATGGGCACCACCATCGAAAAAGCTGTCGACCGCGCCACTGAACTGGAAGCCAAAGGTTTTACCTACTCTTACGACATGCTGGGCGAAGGCGCCCGCACCATGGAAGACGCCGACCGTTATTTCCAGAGCTATATGATGGCGATTAATGTCATCGGCACTGCAGCGAAAAAACGTGGCCCGCTGAAAAGCCCGGGCATTTCGGTCAAACTGTCCGCTATCCACCCGCGTTATCGTTTCTCTCATCGCGACCGCGTGATGAGCGAGCTGGTTCCCCGCTTAAAAACGCTGGCTTTGGCCGCCAAAGGCTATGACATCAGCTTCACCGTCGACGCCGAAGAAGCCGACCGTTTAGAACTGTCGATGGATGTCATCGAAGCCGTATTCGCCGACAAAGATTTGGCCGGCTGGGAAGGTTTTGGCCTGGCCATTCAGGCCTATTCCAAACGCTGCCTGCCATTGATTGAATGGCTGCGTGACCTGACAGTGCGGGTTGGCCGCAAAATGATGGTGCGGCTGGTCAAAGGCGCGTACTGGGACAGCGAAGTCAAAATCAGCCAGATTGAAGGCCATGACGACTTCCCGGTGTTCAGCCGTAAACCGTCGACTGACGTGTCCTATTTAGCCTGCGCGCGCAAACTGATTGAATATCGCGACAGCATCTACCCGATGTTTGCCACGCACAACGCCTACTCAGTGGCGACTATTCTGGAAATGGCGCCGGACCGTCAGGGTTACGAATTCCAGCGCCTGCACGGCATGGGCGATGCGCTGTACGACCAGGTGGTTGCCGAGGACAAAGTGCCATGCCGGATTTATGCGCCGGTGGGTGAGCACTCAGATCTGCTGGCTTATCTGGTGCGTCGTTTGCTGGAAAATGGTGCCAACAGTTCATTCGTCAACAACATCGTTGATGAAAGTATCCCGGTAGAAAGCCTGCTGACCGACCCGGTTGAGCTGGTGCGCAGCTGGAAGCAAAAACGCAATACCCAGATCCCGCTGTCGCTGAACCTGTATGGCGAAGAGCGTAACAACTCAAAAGGCATTGATTTAACAGAAATTAATGCCATTACCCCGCTGCGTGCTTCGATGCAGCAATGGCTGACACAAGCCACTGCCGCCAAAGCGGTTGAAGGGGCCAAAGCAGTACGCAACCCGGCCAACCACGCCGAAGTCATCGGTTATGTTGAGCATGCTGATGCAGCCCGGATGACAGCCGCGGTCGATGCCGCCGAAGCCGCTTTCCCGGCCTGGAGCAGCACACCGGTGGCCGAACGCGCCCGTCTGCTGCGTGCACTGGGTGATGCTTTAGAAACCCATCGTGACGAACTGATGGCGATTTGTGTCAAAGAAGCCGGTAAAACGGTGCCGGACAGCGTGGCAGAAGTACGGGAAGCCGTTGATTTCTGTCGTTATTATGCCGCCCGCGCCGAAGCTATGTTCACCGGTACCCCGGTGCAAAGCCGCGGTGTAGTGCTCTGTATCAGCCCGTGGAACTTCCCACTGGCAATTTTCTTAGGTCAGGTGACGGCGGCGGTGGCTGCCGGTAATACTGTGGTGGCCAAACCGGCCGAACAAACCTCAATGATTGCCCTGCGCGCCATCGAGCTGTGGCGTCAGGCTGGCCTGCCGGCGGATGTCGTGCGGCTGGTGATTGCGCCGGGTCGTGAAGTCGGCGCCCATGTAGTACCAGATCCACGCATTCAGGCAGTGATGTTCACCGGCTCGACCGAAACCGGCAGCTGGATAGCCCGCAAGCTGGCCGAACGCGGCGGTGAGCCGGTGCCGCTGATTGCCGAAACCGGCGGTCAGAACTGCATGATCGTCGACTCCACCGCGCTGCCAGAGCAAGTGGTCGATGACGTGGTGTCTTCCGGCTTCCAAAGCGCCGGTCAGCGCTGTTCGGCGCTGCGTGTGCTGTTCCTGCAGGAAGATGTCGCTGACAAGATCATTCACATGATCAAAGGCGCGATGAAAGAACTGCATGTCGGCGACCCGGCACTGCTGTCGACCGATGTCGGCCCGGTGATTGACCAAAAAGCGCTGACGGGCCTGACCAACCATGTGAAATACCTGGAAGGCAAAGCCAAACTGCATTTTGAATGCCCAATCCCGGGCGGCGAAGGCCATTTCTTCTTTGCGCCGCGCCTGTATGAAATCAGCAATCTGGCGGTGCTGGAGCGTGAAGTGTTCGGCCCTGTCGTCCACATCATCCGTTTCAAAGCCGACGAGCTGGACAACGTCATCGCCCAAATCAATGCCACCGGTTATGGCCTGACCATGGGCGTACACAGCCGGATCGCGCAAGTGACAGCGCAAGTCGCCCGCGACATCAAAGCCGGTAACATCTACGTCAACCGTAACATGATTGGCGCTGTCGTCGGCGTGCAGCCCTTTGGTGGCCGCGGTCTGTCGGGCACAGGTCCTAAAGCCGGCGGACCTTTCTATCTGACCCGTCTGGTGAAAGACAATCTGCAGGTCAGCGAGGCGACGCTGGACGAAGCGAAAAAAGCCGCACTGCTGGCAGCCAGCTGCAATGACAACACCGTCAGTCAGTTGGTACAGCAAGCGCTGAAAGCGCAGTCCAACTGGCAATACAAAGACATTACGGCACGCAGCTCGGTGATGCGGCAATTCCTCGCTCAGCTGGCTTCAGACGCAGTGGTGGTCAAACAGGAAGCGGATTTACAGCAAGTGCTGGCCTCTGCCCGTGGTCTGTTGGGTCATATCGAAAAAGAACTGGCGGCGCCCATCCAGCTGCCAGGACCCACAGGTGAATCGAACCAACTGCATCTGGAAGCCCGTGGCGTGGTGGCCTGTATCCGTGACGAGTCGGCCTGCTTTAAGTACTGGATTTTGTCGGTGCTGACCGCGCTGGCGGCCGGTAATGCGGTGATCGCAGCAGTCGAAGACAAAGACTTTGCCGAAGCGGAAGCCGTGCGTAAAGTGTTGCTGAACGCCAACCTGGCACCGGCACTGTTCCAGGTGGTTAAACTGAGCCAGCTTAAAGCGCTGCTCAGCCATCAGGGCGTCGCTGCCGCCGTGGTCGAAGCAGGAAGCGCTGTCAAAGCGCTGGCAGGCGAGCTGATCGCCGGTCGCGATGGCGCCATTTCGCCGCTCATCACCACGCCGGCCGATGAGCGTCTGCTGCACCGGTTAGTCACTGAAAAAACCGTGACCGTGAACACCACGGCCGCGGGCGGCAATGCCTCACTGATGACAATGCAGGACAACGCGTCTTAAGCCTCCGGCGCTGTCAGTCCAGGCCCGCCGTTGCCATCGCAACTGCGGGCTTTTTCTTGCCTGTGTATTAGCACAGCCCCAACTTTGCTTTTTCCGGCACTTTTGCTTATGTTCAGCTCAGTTGCCGGAAAACATCTGATTATGCAAAAAGTTCCGATTGACCAATTACAACTGGGTAGTTACGTCACCGGTGTCAGCCGACAAAGCGGTGACGTGGTGATTAAACACGCCGGCTGGGTGCGCAGCGAACAACTGATTGACACCTTAAAAGCCAAAGGCGTGCTGGAAGTCTGGGTCGACCCCAGCCAGCAACTGCCACCGCCCAAAGACTTGCCTGCGCAAACCGAAGCACCGCAGCCACAAAATCCGAAACCGCGCACAGACTTCGAACTGGAAAAAAACCGCGCCAGCGCGACGCTGCAAAATACCAAAAGCCAAACCGCCCATACTCTGCAACTGCTGGCGCAAGGTGAACCGGCGGATTTACAGGCGCCGGCGCAACAATGTGACAAGTTGCTCGACAGCAGTTTGCGCAATGCACAGGCGCTGTTGTATCTGCAGCAGGTGCTGCAGGAAGATGACGCGCTGCTGCGCCATTCTGTGCGCTGCGCCTGTCTGATGGCAGCCCTGACCGCCAGCCTGAAGCTGCCGGCCAGCCAGCAACGCGACTATACGCTCGCGGCCTTGCTCCATGACGCCGGCAAAGCGCAGTTACGCAGCTTGTTTCCTAAAGAGCAGCAAACCGATCTGGCGGCTTTGCCCTACACGCTGAGCCTGCTGCAGCAGTCTGATGCCACGCCGGAGATGCTGGCCATGATTGAAACACATCTGGCGCCGCTTGCTGCACAAAGCGACGCCGGCCGCTTGCTGGCTATCGTCAACAGTTATGCGAATTTACAGGAACTGGCTGACAGCGGAAAAATCAGCCAAAGTGCGTTGCAGCCGCAACTAATGAGGGCTTGTGACCACACACTGGACCCGCTGCTGACGCAGCAGTTTTTACAAACGCTCGGGCTCTATCCGCCAGGCACCGCCGTGCGGCTCAAATCCGGCCGGTTGGCGCTGGTGCTGGAAAATCATCCGAAACTGGCTGACAAGCCGAAGGTGAAGCAGTTTTACCACAGCATTCACCGTCACCATCTGCCAGCCAAAGTGCTGGAGCTGGCCAAACTGCCGGAAGAAACCATTGTCGGCCCGGCTGATTTAGCCCAGTTTGCCCTGGACCTGCGGCAATATTTTTAACTCTCAGCCGCTACGCCTGTTAAAGCGCCCGCCGCAGCTGCCACTCAGGGCTTAAGCCGATAAGACCACTCAGACAAAGCTTCCATGCTAAAGAGCTGGCGGCCGGTCTGCATCAACACATATTGCGGCGTGATTTCTTTCAGTTGAATGTCAGCACTGATCCACTGCCCTTCCTGCAGATCCTTGCCATTGACCTTGACCCAGCGCTGGGCCGGGTCGGTGGAATACACGTGGGCCTGAAAACGAATAGGCGCAATTTGCCGTTGCAACACGTCATCGAGCGTACTGATATCGCGGGCGGGCGGCGCGTGTTCATGCACCTGACTTTTGCGGCCACTGTCGCCGGCCGCCTGCATGGCCCGTTCGAATTTGTCCCGCAGTTCTTGCGGCACCTGGTCAGCGCGCAGCTCCGGACCGGCGCGGGTCAAATCCTGCACCGGCGCAGCCGGATCTGCTTCCTGCATCGGACGCTGTGCTTCAAAGCCGGTCAGTGTGTCGACCTGCTCGTCCAGACTCTGGCCCTGACGGGCTGCGCGGTCCGCCGATATCACCAATTGGTCCTGCGCCGGAAAATCTTCTTCAACCGGCACCGACAACAATTCGCTGAGGATCAGACCCGGCGTGGCCGGCGGTAAACCTGCGGAGACCGGCGTGGCAACCACGACAGGTGGGACAGGTTCAACCACAGGCTCAGCAGTTACCGGCGTTTTTTGGCTGTTAAGCCACAAAGCAAGAGCAAAACCAAGCGCCAGCCCAAGCACCACCAGTAAAGCAATGGCCACAAACTGCCAGTTTGGCTGACTGACAGCCAGCTGCGGCGATTCAACTGCCGGCATTCTGGCCTCTTCAGGTGCATCAGCGGTGGTCTGATGCTGCTGTTTCAGCGCTTCCATTAATAACGACATAACACTCAGACACTCCGGGCCAGCCACCAGGTCGCCAGGCTTACACCCAGCGCCAGTGCCAGCGCAAATACTAAAGGCCAAAACCAGACCGGTAAGGCCGGATTGGCAGCTTTGGGTTTAATCGCCAGAATTTCACCGGCGGCCAGTTCGATCAGTTTACCGTCCACCAATGCTTTTTGCTGGCTGTACCCACCCAGCAGCGCGCGGTCACACAGCAAATTCAGTAACCGCGGGATGCCGCCGGAAAACTCAAATAATTTTTTTAAGGCGCTGTCGGTAAACACCGGACGCTGGCAACCGGCCACCTGTAACCGGTGCTCGACATAGTGCTTCACTTCCGGGTACGTCAGTGGCATCAGATGGTAACGGGCCGTGATGCGTTGCGCCAGTTGGCGCAGGTCCTGGCGCTGTAACAACTGCTGCAGTTCGGGCTGACCGATTAAAATCACCTGCAGCAGTTTTTTCGTATTGGTTTCCAGGTTGGTCAACAGCCGCAGCTGCTCCAGCACCGCCGGCTGTAAATGCTGCGCTTCATCAATGATCAAAATGGTATTGATACCGGCCTGGTGATTTTTCAAAAGCTTGCCGGTGATTTTGTCAGTCAGCAATTTCAGGCTGGCATCCGATTTTTTGTAGCGGATCTTCAGCTCATCACAGATGGCCGCCAGCAATTCCAGTTCGGATAAAGTGGGATTGAGGATAAAAGCCACCTGGGTATTGGCCGGCAATTCCGCCAGCAGGCAGCGCGACACCGTGGTTTTCCCGGTGCCAACCTCACCGGTCAGCAACACAAAGCCGCCGGCGTCACCTAACCCATAACGCAGATGCGCGAGCGCTTCGGTATGCCGGTTGCCCAGATACATAAACTCCGGATTCGGCGCAATCGAGAATGGTTGGCTGGTCAGGCCGAAGAATGCGGTATACATGGCTCCCTGCGTGGCTTTGCAGCTTATTTGTTGCCGGGGCGTTATAATGGCAAAAAATTGACCCGCAGGAAAGCTTGTGAAGACTTATCTTGTTGGCGGCGCCGTGCGCGACGCTTTATTGGGCAAAACTGCCAAGGATGCTGACTACCTGGTGGTCGGTGCCACCCCCGAACAAATGCTGGCGCAGGGCTTTGTTGCTGTCGGCAAAGATTTCCCGGTTTTTTTGCACCCAACCACCAAGCAGGAATACGCGCTGGCCCGGCTTGAACGCAAACAAGGCCATGGTTATACCGGTTTTGCCTGCTATTTTGCGCCGGATGTGACTTTAGAGCAGGACCTGCTGCGCCGCGACCTTACCATCAACGCCATGGCACGCGATGTCGACAGCGGCGAACTCTATGACCCTTACGGCGGCCAGTCCGACTTACAGCAAAAGCTGCTGCGCCATGTCTCAGCGGCGTTCAGCGAAGACCCGCTGCGGGTGCTGCGGGTGGCCCGTTTTTACGCCCGCTTCGCCAGCCTCGGTTTTACCGTCGCACCGCAAACGCTGCAACTGATGCAGCAAATCAGCGAAAGTGGTGAACTGCAACATCTGGCAGCAGAACGGGTCTGGCAGGAAACCGCCCGCGCCTTGCTGGAAGGCTCTCCTGCTGCTTATTTTGAACTGTTGCAGCAATGCGGCGCGTTAAACGTATTGATGCCGGAGCTGGATATGTTGTGGGGCGTGCCGAATCCGCCGCGCTGGCACCCGGAGGTCGACACCGGTATTCACACCATGCTGGTGTTACAGCAAGCTGCATTGTTGTCCGACCGGCTTGATGTGCGTTTCGCCGCACTGTGTCACGACTTTGGCAAAGGTGTGACTGATCCGGCACTGTGGCCAGCCCACCACGGCCATGAACACACCGGCCTCGCGGTCATTGACGCGTTTTGCCAGCGTCTGCGGGTGCCCAATGACTGTCGCGATCTCGCCCTGCTGGCCTGCGAGTATCATCAACTGGTGCATAAAGCCTTTGAGCTGCGCCCGCAGACTGTACAAAAACTGTTTGATGGTCTGGATTTATGGCGCAAACCAGAACGGCTGGACTTATTGCTGCTGTGCTGCACCGCCGATTTACGCGGCCGCACCGGCTTTGAACAGGCGGATTATCCGCAGGCGCGTTATCTGCAGGCCCTGGCGCTGGCAGCGCGCAGCGTCGACATCAAAGCTCTGGTGGCCGAAGGCCATCAGGGCGCAGCCATGAAGCAAGCGCTCGCAACAGCAAGATTAAAGGCTGTCAGCGCAGCGAAAGCCGACTGGCAACGCCGGCACGGTACCGGCAACGACGAACCAGGCCAGGACCAGCAAGGCCAGCCTGTAGCCGCGCATCCGCAGTCGTAACCGCTATTTCGTCTTACCCGCTGAGGTCTTAACAGAGCCAACATGATGAACAGAAGACAATTTTTATTGACCGGCGCCGCAGTCGTTGCCACCAGCAGCATAGCGTTGCCCCTGCTGGCCAGCCGTTATCAGGGTCAGACCGCGGCACTCATCGGGCAGCTCCGGCAGCTGCAGGGCAAACCGCTGCAAAGCAGCGGCAGCTGGAATGTCAGCCAAATCTTTCAGCACCTGACCCAAAGTGTGCAGGGCTCTTATCTGGGCTATCCGCAACTGCGCGCCAGCTGGTTTCGCCACAGCATAGGCCCTTTGGCTTTAACCGGTTTTAAAGCGGCAGGTGCGATGAAACATCCGCTCGACGAAGCCATTCCGGCAATGCCGCCGCTGGACCCGGCGTTGCCGGCCGAACAGGCTTTGAGTCAATTGATCAGCGCTTTACAACAATTCAGTGAAGCCAGCAGTTTATCGCCCCATTTTGCCTACGGCATGCTCAACGCCGACGATTATGCCTGTGCGCATCGTCTGCATATCGAAGCGCATCTGGCGCAAATCCAGCTAAGCTGAGTCCGGCATGTGCAGCTACCGACCACGGCTGCCCGGTACTGACCAAGAAAAAAGGCAGCTTGCGCTGCCTTCTTTAGTCTGTGGGTTGTTACGCCGTTTCGAGCGACAACTGCTTCTCTTTGTCATGCTGGTGGTCTTTTGCCAGCAGAATATAGATTGAAGGCAGCACAAACAGCGTAAAGATGGTGCCGATGGTCATGCCGAACACCAGCACGATACCGATTGAGTTACGGGCTTCAGCACCCGCACCTTCGGCAAAAATCAGCGGTGTATGACCGGCAATAGTGGCGATACTGGTCATCAGTACCGGCCGCAGCCGCAGCACTGACGCTTCCCGGATCGCATCCATCTTCGCCTTACCCTCTTCCTGCAGTTTGTTGGCGAACTCCACCACCAGAATACCGTTGCGGGCAATCAGGCCAACCAGCGTCACCAAGCCCACTTGCGAGTAGATATTCAGCGTACTGGAAATCGCGTCTGTCCAATGCGGGATCGGCGCATACATTTTCCAGAAGGTGAAAATCAGCGCCCCAAACATCGCCAGCGGCACTGAACCGGCCAGGATCACAATCGGGTCACGGAAACTGTTGTACTGCGCCGCCAACACCAGGAAAATCATCGTCAGTGCCGTCAGGAACGCCGGCAGGAAGGTATTGCCTTCCCGCTTCAGCTGACGAGATTCACCTGTGTAATCAATGGTATAAGTCGCCGGCAGAATTTTGCGGGCTTCTTCTTCCATGTAACGCAGCATTTCGTCCAGCGAACCAGCGCCAACACCAGAAATTTTCACCGCATTGAGTTGCTGCATCCGGTTAATTGAACGCGGCACTGTCGAGTGCGTCAGATCAGCTATTTGATCCAACCGGATCATGCTGTTATTCGGCCCGGTGATGTAGAGTTGGGTCAAATCGTCCGGCGTCAGCCTTTCAATCCGTTTCACCTGCGGAATCACTTTATAGCTCAGACCATCCTTGTTAAACCGGTTGACCCAGCCGCCACCAAGCAAAATGCCAAGATCCTGCGTCACAGTGCGCATATCAAGGCCCAAATCGGCCACTTTTTCGCGGTCGATATTGAGCTGATACTCTGGCTGGTCAATTTTCATATCCAGCAGCGGCGGGAAGAAAAACTTGCCGCTTTGCGTGAACACTTGCTGCAGTTTCTGCGCGTAGTCGTAAATCTCTTTACTGTCGGCCGTCGAAGCAATCACAAACTCAATCGGGAAATTGCCACCACCCGGTAGCGACGGCGGCGTGATAGGCAAAATCCGGATCCCGGCAATGCCACTGAGCCGCTGCTGCACATCTGGCAAAATTTCTGCCGTACTGCGGTCCCCCTCTGACCATGGCTTAGTCACCATGCCGCCAAACCCACCACTTGGGAAGGTGATCTGGAAGGTAAAGTCGGTTTCCGGCACGCTCATAAAGGCCTCATTGACCTGCTTGCCGTAGAAAGACGACTGGTCAATGGTTGAGTTGGCCTGCGCGTCGACAATGCCGAAAATAACCCCCTGATCTTCGGTCGGTGCCAGCTCTTTGCTGGACATGATGTAAAGTGGCGCCACACACAAGGAAATCAGCACCCAAAACAGATAAACACCGGCGCGGTTATCCAGGCTAGATTGCAGCTTGCGGCTGTAAAACACCGTAAAGCGGTCAAACAGTTTTGATAAAGGTGCTTTTAATTCACTGTGCGGTTTGAGCATCCGCGACGCCATCATTGGCGACAAAGTCACTGCCACTATCGCCGATATTGCCACTGCCCCTGCCAGCGTAATCGCAAATTCGCGGAACAAAGTGCCGGTCAGGCCGCCCTGCAGACCAATCGGGATATACACCGACATCAGCGTTACCGTCATCGCAATGATAGGACCAGCCAGTTCGCGTGCCGCCACAATAGCGGCATTAAAGGGCTTCAGTCCTTCCTGAATATGCCGTTCGATGTTTTCCACCATCACGATGGCATCGTCCACCACCAGACCGACCGACAGCACCACCGACAGTAAAGTCAGCAGATTCAGCGAGAAACCACACAGCTTCATGATAAACACCGCACCAATCAGCGACAGCGGAATAGCCACCAGCGGAATAAGCACTGAGCGGCTGAAACCGAGGAACAGGAAGATCACGACAATGATGATCAATAAGGTCTCGCCAAGCGTTTTAATCACATCCTGAATGGCCGCATCGATATATTTGGTGGCGTCGTATGACACTTCACCCGACAAACCGGCTGGCAAATCCGCTTTGATTTTTTCCATTTCAGCGGTGACATTACGAATCACTTCGAGGCTGTTGGCATTGGGCGCCACAAAAACGCCCATAAAGACCGCCGTCTGACCCGAGTAGTTGACCTCGACGCTGTAGTCGTCGGCGCCCAGCACCACATCGGCGATATCAGCCAGCCGGATCACGCCTTTGTCATCCTGGCGTACCACGATACGGCGGAAGTCTTCGACATTGGTCAGGCCGGCATTGGCATTCAGATTCACCTGCGTGTAAGAGCCTTTGGTCTGACCTATTGCAGCCTGTACGTTCTGTGAATTGAGCGCCGCCCGCACATCAGCCGGTGTGACGCCGACTGCGGCCATTTTTTCGGTTTTCAGCCAAATCCGCATCGCAAAAGTGCGGCCACCGAGAATTTCTGCCTTTTGCACGCCGTTAACGGCAATCAGCCGCGGTTGAACTGAGCGGGTCAGAAACTCGGTGATCTGGTTCTGCTCCAGAATATCGGAGCTGAAACTCAAATAAGCCTGGGCAAACTGGCTGTCAGCCGCTTCAATCGCAATCGAAGGTACTTCCGCTTCCGGCGGCAACTCACCACGCACCTGATTGACCTTGGCGCTGATCTCAGTCATCGCTTTGAGCGGGTCGTAGTTCAGATGCAGATGCGCCGTTACCGTCGACACACCGAGGCTGCTTTGTGACTCGATGTAATCAATGCCACCGGCAGAAGCGATAGCCCGTTCGATTGGCGACGTAATAAAACCACGGATCACTTCGGCATTGGCGCCGATATAAACCGTATTAATTTTGATCACAGCAATGTCGCTGCGCGGGTACTGACGTACCGACAGGCTGCTGAGTGACTGGAACCCCGCCAGCAAAATCAGCAGACTGACGACTATCGCCAGCACCGGCTTTTTAATAAAAATATCAGTATATTTCATACAATCCTGCCTGGCTGAACTCAGCTGTCCGTCGGAGTGGGCGTGGTTTTAAATTCCGGCGTTGGTTTGTCACCAATCACCACGGCCTGATTGTTAAAGAGTTTAAAGGCACCGGCACTGACCACTTTTTCACCCGCATTCAGACCTTTGGTCACTTCAACAAAATCGCCCATCGCCTTCCCGGTTTGGATAAACTGCTGACGGGCCGTCAGCTTGCCGTCTTTTTCCTCAACGACAAACAAAGTGTCGCCGTATGGGGCATAGATAATGGAAGCGGATGGCACGGCCAGTACTGAGTGCGGCTCACTCAGCGTGACGGTCGTGGTGACTGCCATACCTGGCACCAACGTTTTACTGACGTTATCCAGCGAAGACTGCACAATGACGTTGCGGGTGGTCGGGTCGATTTCAGTGCCAATCGCCGTGACCAGGCCTTTAACCACCTGATTATTGCGGCCACCGGTCGCCACTTCGACGGGTAAACCTGTCGTCATCTGGCTCAGCCAGTCCTGTGGTACCGGGAAATTGACCCGGACCCGGTTGGTGGCCTGCAGCGACACAATCGAAGTGCCCACCTGTAAGTCAGTCCCGAGGTCGACCTGACGAATGCCGACACGACCGTCAAAAGGCGCGCGGATCAATTTTTTCTGCAAGGTGGCACTTAGGTCATCCACATCACCCTGCGCCGATTCGAGCTGTTGCAATGCGGTGTCGACTTCGCTCTGACTGGCCAGTTTGTTGCGTTTGAGCTCCAAAATACGCTGGTAACTGGTTTTTGCCAGTTTCAGCCGGGCCTGCGCCGCGCTCAACTGCGCGCTTTCGTTGATAGATTCCTGTTCAATCAGCACATCACCGGCTTTGACTTCAGTACCGCTTTGGAAAGTAATACGCTTAACTTTGCCAGGCACCTGCGCCGAAATCATGATGCCTTCGTCCGCCTCCACAGTACCGATAGCCGTATACAAATTGGGCCATTGCTGCTGCTCAGCAACAAAGACAGAGACAGTTTCCGGCGGCATTTGCTGACCGCCTCC
>JACCDS010426568.1_pt1 | contig 14503 bp, 5 predicted proteins | sample 7446441 | NCBI WGS metagenome assembly JACCDS01 (sample SAMN15323445, study PRJNA562643) | freshwater metagenome | isolation source: river surface water | place: USA:Blue River Watershed | collected 2017-08-17 | reverse complement strand
TCTTCGCGGGCGGCCAGGTCCGCGAGGGTCGCTTCACCCGCATCGACCGTATCGGTGAGCTGGAGCGCCTGGCATCGGCCGGCCTGGACCAACCGGCGCCCGAGTGGTTCCGGGCCAGCGTCGAGCCTTTGTGGTCGACGCATCGCGACGGTCTGTTGCGCGCCTTGGAAGCCCGCATGCGCGACCGCACCAAGACATTGCAGAGCCGCCTGGATGAGCGCGCCGATGCCGAGGTGGCGGCCATGCGCTCTGCCATCGGCGAGCTATTGACCAGCATCCGCACTCAGCTCAACGACGTCCAGCCCCAAATGGACCTGTTCTCCACACCGGAGCGAGAGCAGCTTGAGCGCGACCGCAGTGCCCTTGAGCGACGGCTTGATGAACTGCCCCGGGAGATGGAGCAAGAAGAGCAGCGCATCCGCGCACGTTACGCCAGTCCGTCGCCGAGGCTGTTCCCCGTCTCCGTCACCTACCTTGTGCCCCAGGGCCTGACCCAGTCGTAAGCCATGTCTGTTGCCCGCCACCACGCCGAATGGCTGTCCCTGGTCGAAGTCTCCGGCCCGTTCCTTTCCCTCCCCGTGCTGATGCGGGTGTTCCCCCAGCAGCTCGATACCCTCGACGCCAACCTGGCGCGCGACACGCGCCTGGCCCATGGCGAGTGGGAAGACTCCGAAGGCGACCGCGCCGTCTACCATGCGTGGCTGCAGTACGTCCTGGGGCGCGTGCTGCGCCTGCCTGACGAAGTGCTGGTCACCGGTCAGGCGCTACCGCCCGGCCTGGAGGTGACGCTACCTGAACACGGCGAGACGCTGCGCCCGCAGTGGGCCATCAAGCGGGCCGAAGACGAACGCCCGTCGCTGCTGGTCGTCAGCCACCCGGCCGACCAGCCGCTGGACCGGCCGGTCACCGACGCCCGCTGGCGCACCGCATCACCCGCCACGCGCATGATGACCCTGCTGCAGGGCACCGGGGTGCCGCTGGGCCTGGTCACCAATGGCGCCGACTGGATGCTGGTGGCCACCCGGCCCGGCGAGGCCACTACCTACGTCACATGGGACGCCGCGCTATGGAGCGAGGAGCCGTTGACGCTGCGCGCCTTCTGCTCGCTGCTGGGCGCCCGGCGCCTGTTCGGCGTTGCCGAGGCCGACCGCCTGCCGGCCTTGCTAGCCGAGAGCGCCCAGAACCAGCAAGAGGTCACCGACCAGCTGGGCTTCCAGGTGCGCAAGGCCGTGGAAGTGCTGGTCCAGGCCGTCGACCGCATCAACATCGACCGCGAAGGCCGCCTGCTGGCCGGTGTGGGCGAGAAGCAGCTGTACCAGGCCGCGTTGACCGTGATGATGCGGCTGGTCTTCGTGCTGTCGGCCGAAGAGCGCGGCTTGCTTCTGCTGGGCGACCCGCTGTGGAACCGCCACTACGCCGTGTCCACGCTGCGCGACTTGCTGCGCGAGGTGCCGGACGAGAACCTGCTGACCTACCGGCATGACGCGTGGTCCCGCCTGCTGGCCACCTTCCGTGCCATCTATGCCGGCGTCGAGCATGACCAGATGCGCCTGCCGGCCTACGGCGGTGCGCTGTTCGACCCCGACCGCTTCGCCTTCCTGGAGGGTCGCCCGGCAGCCACCCGCTGGCAGAGCGTGCCCGCACAGCCGCTGCCCATCAACAACCGCACGGTGCTGCACCTGCTGGAAGCGCTGCAGTTCCTGCAGATGCGCCTGCCCGGCGGTGGCGGCACCGAGCCGCGGCGCCTGAGCTTCCGGGCGCTGGACATCGAACAGATTGGCCATGTCTACGAAGGCCTGCTGGACCACACGGCGCGCCGTGCTGTCTCTACGGTCGTCGGCCTGCGTGGCAGTGGTGGGGACGATGTCGAGGTCGAGCTTGCCACGCTTGAGACCAAGGCAGCCGAGGGCGAACCGGCTCTCGTCGACTACCTGAAGGAATGCACCGGTCGAACCCCAGCCGCCCTGCGGCGCGACCTGACGCGCGGCGAGCCGCCGAACCCACTGGCGCTGCAGGCCACCTGCGCTGGCCATGAAGGGCTGTACAACCGACTCGCGCCCTTTGCGCATCTACTGCGCGAAGACAGTTCCGGCCAGCCCGTCGTTATCCACGCCGGCAGCATCTACGTCACCAAAGGCACCGACCGGCGCAGCACCGGCACACACTACACGCCGCGCGCGCTGACCGAAGAAGTGGTCAAAACCACCCTCGACCCGCTGCTGTACATCGGTGTCAGCGAAGGCACCGAGCCGTCGCTTGAGACCTTGAAGCCGCCCACCGACATTCTGGCGCTCAAGGTTTGCGACCCGGCCTGCGGCTCGGGCGCCTTCCTGGTTCAGGCCTGCCGCTACATGGCCGAACGTGTGGTGGAAGGCTGGGCGCGGGCGGAGGCAGCCTCCGGCAATTCTGGCCCGCTGACCGTGCCCGAGGCCATTCCTGCCGGTGCCAGCCATAGCCAGCAACTGCTGCCCACTGAGCCAGAAGAGCGCCTGGCGCTAGCGAGGCGCCTGGTGGCCGAGCGCTGCTTGTACGGGGTCGATTTCAACCCGATGGCCGTGGAGATGGCCAAGCTGTCGCTGTGGCTCGTTACGCTGCACAAGCACCGGCCGTTCACCTTCCTCGACCATTCCATCAAGTGCGGCGACAGCCTGCTCGGCCTGCACGACCCGGCGCAGTTGGAGCGATTCCATCTTGTGCCGTCGCGTGCGCAGACACGTGTGGTGGACTACCTGCTGCGCGAGGTGCAGCAGTTGATGGACCGGGCCCGAAGCAAACGGGAAGAGCTGGAACGCTTCACAGCGCTGGACGTGCGCGATGCCGAGCTAAAGGCGCGCCTGCACCGCGAAGCCGAGGACTCGCTGGCCCGCGTGCGCGTACTGGCTGACCTCATCGTCGGGGCCGCCCTGTCGACCGCCGGCACCAACGCCGAGCGCAGCGGCACCTTGCTTGACCAACGTCTGGAGGACCTGCTGCTGCAGGCTGATGCTGCGCTGGCACCGCAGCAGAACGAACGGCTGGCCGCTGACCGCCAAGACGATGCCGCGTTGTGGCCGTTGCGTCAGAGGGCTGAGCAGTTGCTGGGCACCGCCAACGGCAGCGGGGCGCCGAGGCGTCCCTTCCACTGGCTGGTGGAGTTTCCTGAAGTGTTTCCGGCAAACGGCGCGGGCGGCTTTGATGCTTTGATTGGAAATCCGCCCTTTCAGGGCGGGACTTTGGCTTCTACCGCGTTGGGCGCTGACTACACCTCGATTTTTCACATTTGGGCAAGCCCATGGCACGGAAAGGCAGATTTAGTTGCAGCCTTCTTTAGAAGGGCTCCACTATTGCTATCCCAAGGCGGACTGTATGGATTTGTCGCCACTTCCTCTCTGCTGCGCGGCGAAACATGCGATGTCTCCCTTCAGGCGCTCAAGGATTTCGGATGGAACATCTTCTCCGCCAGAACTCCGAGAATGTGGCCAGGCGCAGCACAAACCGAATTTGTCACAGTCTTCCTGTCTCAGAACTCCCGCCTAGTCAGGAGACTTGACGGGCGCGAGGTTCAGGGAATCAGTTGCCGTCTCGAAGACGTCGTGCCTGGTTCGCAGCAAGAACTCGCTGAGCTGGCGACCAATGAAAGGTATGGAGGGCTCCTTGGAATTAAACTGAGCCCGGGGAATCGGGAAATGGGAGAACAGATGGCAGCCCAGTCAAGGGAGGAGTTCCCCGCGCTTTCCTCATACCTCCGGCCGGTAATCGGCGGTGACGAACTCTACGCCCATGTCAATTGGTGCAGACTGAAAGTCGCTTACGATTTGCCGGCGCATGTCATTGAGTCCTCAAGCGACACACGCGTTCGCGCTCTTAAGCATTCGGCGCCGGCTCAGAAGCTTAGATTGCTACTCCGAAGAGAGCGCTTGGCATTTGCTTGCGGCGAGACTTCTGTACATTTGGCTTTTGATTGGGTACCAAGAAATTGGATTCTCAAGCATAAACTAATTGTGGCGTGCTCTAGGTCATTTGGCCTTTTAGGGATTTTGAACTCCGCTATCCACAGCGCCTGGGCATGGCAGGAAGGCTTGCGCAGAGAAGCCAGACTTGTTTACAGCCCCAAGCGTTGCTTTTTGACGTTTCCAATGCCACTGGGATTGGACGACAACATCGAGCTTGTTAATTTGGCAAAGGCGCTGCAGCGAGCGCGAGTTGCTTGGAAGACGGGGAACTCATCGGGCCTCACCGAGCTATATAACCGGGTACACGACGTCGACAATCGTGACGCAGCTGTTGCTCGCATCCGCTCCATTCACAGAGATATTGACCTCGCCGTAATTGGAGCTTATGGATGGGGGCACATTGACCTTGGTCATGATTTTAGAGAAGTGAGCTATTTGCCCGCTTCGGATAGGGTGCGTTACACGATTTCCGAACCCGGCCGCATTGAAATTCTTCGTCGACTAGCCGCGCTGAACCATCAGCGCGGCCAACAGGCGCAGAACGCGACCAGCAGCCAAGAGGCCGCGCAGGCCGAGCACAAGGCGTCGCGCAAACGGGCCGGCCGGCCAGCTGCCAAGACGGCCGCAGCCAAGAGCGCACAGCCGCAGTTGTTCGAGTGAGCTGCGTCCTATGAGCGAAAAGCCCATGGCTGAACTCTCGTCCGACCGCCCCTCGACGGACCCTGCACAAGACCTCTTCGGCCATGCACCGTTCGCCAGGACCTTGGCCAGAGCCATCCGTGGCTATCGAAGCAGTGACGGCATCGTGCTGGCCCTGTACGGCCCCTGGGGCTCGGGCAAGTCGACGGTGTTGGCCTACGTCGAGCACGAACTCGAACAAGGCCCGGAGGCCGAGCGGCCCGTCGTGGTCAGCTTCAACCCATGGTGGTTTTCAGGGCAGGAGCACCTGGCGCGGGCCTTCCTGGGCCAACTGCAGGCCGTGCTGCCAGCAAAGCATGCCGGGTTCAAAGCCCTGGGCAACAAGCTGTCCGAGTTTGGCGGCGCACTGGGCGGCGTGGCAGACCTGGCTGGCGCGGCGTTCGGCATCCCGCTTGGGGGCAAGGTCATCGAGGCAGGGGCCAAGCTGCTGGCGACCAAGCCCAAGGATGTACCCGCGCTCAAGAAGGCCGTGTCCGCGCTGCTGCTGGAGGAGAAGAAGCGCGTATTGGTTGTCATCGACGACATCGACCGCCTGGCGCCCGACGAGGTCCGTCAGCTCTTCACCGTTATCAAGGCGCTGGCCGACTTCCCGTACATCACCTACCTGCTGGCGTTCGACCGCGAGGTGGCGGCGACTGCCATCAGCGAGCAGACAGGACTGCCTGGCGACCGCTACCTCGAGAAAATCATCCAGGTTCCGTTCGAGTTGCCGAAGGTCGACCAGTCGACGCTTCTGCAGGCCCTGTTCGTGCGCCTGGATGCTGTTATGGCACCGACGCCAGAAGGCCGCTTCGACTCGCGCTATTGGTCCAACGTTTTCTACTCGGGGCTCGACAGGCTCTTCTCGGTGCCCCGTGACATCGTCCGCCTGACGAACGCTTTGAGCGTGACGTACCCGGCCGTTGTTGGCGAGGTCAACCCGGTCGACTTCATCGCCATCGAATGCTTGCGCGTGTTCCTGCCAGCGGTGTACGACGCTATTCGGACCTCGCCGGAGCAGTTCTGTGGCTACAAGGCCATCGGCGACCAAGGCGACAAGGACCGCGCGAAGGCGTTCCACGATGTCTGGCTGCAGAAGATGCCCGAAGACCTGCGCGCGTCCACGCAGGAGCTCGTCCAGCGACTGTTCCCACGTTTGGAGTCGGTCTGGTCGAACATGCACTACTCCGGAGACTCGCTGCAGCAGTGGAGAGCCAAGCTGCAAGTCTGCGTCCCCGACATCTTCCCGGCCTACTTCCGGCTGTCTCTGCCCGCCGGGACGGTGACACGCGCCGACGTGGACGCCCTGCTCGCTTCAGCCCGAGACCCCGTGGTATTCACCAACTTGATGCGCGGGGCGCTAACCCAGAAGACGGCCAGCGGGACGTCGAAGGCTCGAGCGTTGCTCGAGCGCCTGATGGACCATGTTCCCGATGAACTCGGCCAGGCTGATGTCGAGCCAGTCATCACCGCACTGCTTGACATAGGCGACGAACTGCTCGTCCGGACCGACAGGATTCCTGGCGAGTTCGACTTCGGCAACGAGTCGCGCGTCACACGCGTGGCCTATCACCTGCTCAAGAAGCTTGACGCTGCGGACCGGTCTAAGGTGGTCACTTCGGCCATTTCAAACGGGTGCGCGCTTCGTTGTGGCCAGTACTTGGTCGGGGCGCTGGCAGAAGAAATTGACAAGGAAGCGAAGGGAGAAGGAGGCCGTGCGCTCGTGCGCACGAAAGATATCGACGACATGAAGTCTGCCTGGAGGACTCGTATCGAACTTCTCGCTAGCGCCCCGTCCTTCATCGACCACCCATCCTTGGCAGCCTTGCTCAGTGGCTGGCGTAACTGGGGAGGAGCGGCAGAGGCCCAGGTGTGGTGGACCAATGCCTCAAGTTCCGACGAAGGGCTCGTTAAGCTCATCGCTGCATACCAATGGGAAGCGACGTCACACACCTTCGGCGACCATGCGGCGCGGCTCCATCTAAGGGTCAATCCGAAGGGCATTGAGCCCTACGGCGACATCCATGCGTTCGCGGCGCGTCTTCAGACGCTCCTAGATGAAGGCAAAGTGCAGGGTGTTCATGCCCCTGCAGTGAAGCGATACATCTTCGAATGCGAACGCATGAAGTCCGGAAAGAATCCTGATGCCTTCGGGTTCGATGACGATGACTAAGATGCACGTCGGTTACATGAAGAGGCGGTACGGGTAGGTGTTTCCTGGCAGTGCCGGTACGTTCGAGATGGTCCGTGCCAGCCGCTTAGAGTAGGTGATGGTCACCGGCACGGGGTCGTAAAGCGCGTCGTTGTTCCAATCCATCTTGGTCAGCGCGAGCGCTTCGGATGCCAGGAGGTCGAAGGGCCCACTTCCGGCGTGTCGGCGGATGAGGACTGGCTTCGGGATGCTCTTCCCGCCCTGGAAGTAGTCCGACCCACCAGCCGCGGTAGGCGCATTGCCGGCCACCCAGAGCAAGGCCGAATTTCCGGACTGCATCTGAAGCGTTCCGCGCGGGACCGGGAAGTTGTCCGGCCTCACCGGTGATGCGCTGCCTTCATCCGATTGGACCATCCACACGCCTCGCCACGCAGAACGTGCACTGACCTCAAGGCATTCGACCTCAGGGATAACGACCGCGGCGTCCCGAACTCCAGTGAGTTCATCGTCCTTGAACGCTGTGGTCTTGTGGATGACAAGGCGTCGAGGCATGCGCCCTGCATGACCGTCTTGGTAGAGGCGGAGGCTTCGCGTCAAAACGGCGCGCATGTCCGCCCTGGAGAGAAACGGGTTGCGCCGCGCCTCGTACTCATTCGAAATCGGGTCGTTCGCCTCGAAGGCAACAAACTGCATGCCGCCACCCTCGATGTCGAACACTTGGGAGCAGCAGGTGACGAAGTGCGCCTCGGCAGAGGCTCGGCGAACGGCATAGGCCAGGCCGATGTAGGCCGTGTCGTCCGGGACGCCGGGGATGCGCGCCAGCTTCCAGGGAGTTCCGCCAGCCTTGGCGTATAAGGCGATGGAAAGCCGCCAAGAAAGCGAACTCTTCAACCCAAATGAAATCGCCCTGTCGTTGATGACCTGCGTCGGTATGCCGAAGTGCGCGCCCAGGGCCTTGAGCTCGTCATGGGCGTCGAACTCTTTCGTGCGCAAGTGGGGCATCCAGGAATCGGGTAGATGGACAGCAGCGACGTCGAACTGGTCACGCACAGCGGCAAGTCTCACCATCGCATGGTGCATGGCTGACCGAACGCGTTGCGCAGGCGAATCCCCCTGTCCAAGCTCGCCGATGACATCCGGCCATGCGATGTGCACCCCTTTGTTGGCGCTGCGAAGCCCAACACCAAAGAGCGTGTCGAAGCCCGGGAAAGGCTTCACGTAGCTGTTCCGCTCTGCGGGCTGGTGCCGTGACTTCAAACCCGCCAGCAATTGACCGACCAACTGTCGGCCCATGCGAGGCCCCACCAAGGCCACGCGCAGCTCGGGCACATAGGATTGAAAGGATGCCTTGTCGAAGGCACCATGCCGCTGCAGGCCTAGAAGCGGATGCGGGTGAAGGGCCGAGGCTGCACCACCGGCGAAAGCCAACAACGGTTCATCCAACAGCGCAAGTGACGGCAATTGGGCTGCAGAAAAGTCGGCCGCACTCATCGCTGCCCCCGCTCAAAGTAGGCGTGGTGATGAGATGGTCGACTCCACGCAGTCTTCTGCACGAGCTGAAACCGTGCGTCGATACCCTCGCCATGCGCAAGGCCGTAGGCTGACATCGTGCCGTCCTCGTCGCAGGTGGACAGCAGTGCTGCCCACGCATCGATGATTCGAGACCACTTTGAGTTGTACTTCTGGGCCCATCGTTCCCGGCGCCAATCCTCAGCCTGTAGGCGGAGACTGTCCCATTGCGTACTGTCGCTGTCGTCCTCATCGTCCTCACGAGCGGACCGGAGGTCGAGGAAGGTGGTGGGTTCGAAGACACACCACCACTTGTCGTCAGCACGGTCGAGTCGTAGCTGAACCCCCTCGCTGTATCGGGCATCGAGCCTGCCAGCCTTGCCAGCGAGCTCTCCACCGTAGGCCTGGGTGAGTCCCTGCAACGCCGCCGTGCGGCGCGCGCGGTCCTCACGCGTGGCTTGCTGGCTCGGGTAAGACACAGACAGCCTATGCCCCTTTCCAGTCAGGCGAGGATAGAGGGGCTTACCTCTGCAAACGGCTCGGGTCAGTGCGTCGTAGGTCAGGCCGACTGCCCAACTGTCGGCAGCCAAGTCCAAGACGAGTTCGCCTGAAAGCGAGGGACCGAATGGGTCTAGTGCAGTCAGAAGTTCGCTGTCCCTGCCGAAAGCCGCCAAGGATGTACCAGCCATTGCAACGGTGGCCCAAACTCCGGCAGCCTTCAAGCGGCCGCGAATCTCGGAGATTCCAGGCGGTTTGGCCAGTTGGATTCGTCGAGCCACCTGCGGCATCTGCCGCAGGGGAACGGCCGAAAGACGAAGAACTGGGGTCTTGGAGACCCACTGCTTCGACAGTGGAACAGCGGTGGCCTTGTCGCGCAAGGCGATGCCAAACACATGTTCAGTCAGGGGAGCTTGCAAGCTCGTCACATCGGCGAGGTCGCTCGCCAACTCATCGAAGGTGCATCCCCTGATGAGCGCTACCTGAACCCCAGCCAGCGACGCATGTTCCAGGAACTCGCGAACGGCAGGAAGAAGCCACGTTGGGTCAGGGCACACCCAGTAGATGCCGCTTGGGAATGGGTTCTCACTTCGAAGAACCTGAGCCAGCGCGGCCATGACGGAATCGTCACGACCGCTGTACCCGCAGACGACGACACCAAAACGCTGACAAGCTTGCGATAGGACACGCAGGAACCCTGCATGCTGCGCCTTCAGTTCATCGTCCGTGTTCTTGAGGTCTACCGACTGATAGTCTCCGTGCAACTTGACTATGAGCGGCCAATCCTGCTCACGCAGGCAGCGCTCCGCGCGGTCGGCGCTGTCCGTAGCAGCGACGACTGCGTTCGCTCGTTCGTGCGCGGGAAGCAACTGCGCAGCAACGGTCGCAGCGGTCTCGACGAGTTGGTCAAAATTGGTGGTGAACACGCACGGGGTACGCTTGGACGCGAGAAACGCGCCCAGCGCGCGATGCCCAATGGATGGCGTTCCCTTGGTCACTTGGTTGGCGATGTACTGTCGGCGGTCCTCGCGACTCGGATAGAGCGCTTCGAACGCCTTCGAATACTCTGAGGGCGCCCCCTTGGCTGGAAGGTCGGGATGCCGCTGGAGATGTGCGTCGATTCGCTGTTGCCAAATCGGGTCAGCGATGTCTATCTCCCGCTGGCTGATGCCTGAGGACTTGGCGAAGAGCTTGCCGCGGAACTCCTGAATCATCTGGTAGCCCGTTGGAATCCCAGCCGACGCTGAAGCGCCCGCACCCAGCAACCATGCAAAGCGCTCAGGCTTCAGCGCGAAGCGCTCTGCGAACTGCCGACCGCTGATTTCGTCAAGCGCCATGTGTGATTTCCGCCAGGATGTTCAACTCGGTATTGGCATGAGTGCCAGCCTTGTCATTCGAACAGCGACCCGGTTTGCCCGGTCGTTGGGGCCGCCTCGAACTCGCGGAAAGGCTTGTCCCAGTTTTCATAGGGAAACGCCGTTCTCACGCGTTCCTGGAAATCTGCGTTGCTCAGCGTTTCGTAGGTCACGCCCTTTGGCACCCACTCCAACTTCATCTCTCCCACCAGCGCTTTCGCCGATGGGAAGACCCGAGACAACTCGTCATCCAAGTAGCGCCTGAGCACGTCGACAGATGGCTTGCCGCTGACCTGCGCCTGAAGTGCCGGCGGTGGCGCCTTCTTGACCGCCGGCAGCAGGCCCTCGACAAGCTTCTTGCGGGAGTCTCCCAGTTCCTTTTCGAGGCGCTCGAGGACCTTTTCCTGGAACTTCTCGATGGTGCTTCGGATGGCGTCCACTTCGGCGGTGAAGTCCTGACGCTTCGACCGCAGGATGACACTGCCCAGGCCATCCCCCAGCGAACGGGTGTACTTCTCTCTCAGGGCACGGACCTTCTGGTCGATTTCGGCTGCCTCCTTGGCGACCTTGCTCTCGTCGCTCACCAGCTTGAAGGTCGTGAGCAGTCGCTTGGCCGTCGCGTCATCACGCAGGGCCAGCACCAGGTCACGCGGTAGCTGAACCGTGTGCCGGGCGATGTGCAGACCGGTCAGCCGGAGCTCGACGAACTCGATGAAGGCGTTGAACACGTTGACCTTGCGTGCCAGGTCGAACTTCTGCGGAGGGTTGGCGTCCAGCGACGTCTTGACCTGCTGCATCTGCTGGGTCGAAAGCACTTGCTTGCCGAGTTCGGGAGCCGGCGCGGTCTGACTGCCAACTGGCGGCGGCGGGAAGAACGCAGCCAGCAGCACGCTCACCTGGTCCGGCTGCAGGGCCAGCGCATTGGCGCCCACGTGCTGGTCGTCCTGCAGTTCCACCAGCATCGGGGGTGTGAAAAACGCGAAGCCCTGTCCGTCGCAGACTAGAACGCAGGTGCGCAGCCCGGGCTCGACGCGCACATCCACGTCGCCTTCCTTCAGCAGCGCAACCGCTTCGAAGTCACCGTAGCCCATCCTGGCGGTGGTGTCGTCGACATCAAGCACCACCCGAACTGCATCCCGTCCGAGCTGCTGGCGAGCATTTACCAGCGCTGCTGCCATCGGCTGTTGCAGGCCTGGCGCACAGTAGACAACCCGCTCAACTGCGCCATGAATATGTCGAGCAGCCAGCTCAGAACTCAGATGCAGAAAACTCGGCAAATGCATCGTCCCTCCCAGGAGACTTGTTGTGCAAACCATTCTGCCGCAGAGCCCTGGGTAACATGCTCGGCAAACGAACAAGCAAGGAGGAACCGGCCATGAGCAGCCCTGCCAACCCGCCCGCAGCACAGGCGGCAGCCGCGTTACCGTTGGCCGCTTCGCTGCCCACCCCCACGGCGCTGCGCGCCGAGTTGGAGGAGTTGGTGGTCAAGGAACTGCTCGGTCCGGCTGGGGGGCCTTCGGAAGAGGTGGACGAGAACCGGGTCTCCGACCGCTACCTTGTGGGCATCCTGGCCCCCCGTCGCACGGTTGTGCGGGCAGCCGAGTCGGATTCCTTGGCCTCTGACGGCGCCGGCACCGTCGAGGACGGCAACAACGACGACCTCGCGCTACCGATGGACTCCTTGGCGCCGGCCGCCATCGGCCTGACCTGCACAGTCAGCGGCAGCTGTACATCCTTGGCGGTGACCCCCAGGTGGGGCCGCTATGCCCGCGAGCACAGCGAGACCGTCACAACGCCCACCGGCAACCCGAAGATGGTGTGGAAGCGGTACCCCATGGGCGGCAAGCCGCTCTCGGTACCACTGACCGAAGGTGACATCGTGGCAAGGCCTGCCGACGCCGAGCAGCCTGACGTGGTGCTGCGTGGCCGGGTCCGCAAGCTGGACGGTGACTGGCTGGTCTCGCTGTTTCTGGTCAACGCACAGCTGACGGCCACCCGTCGACCCAAGGACGGCGAACTGGTCTTCCAGCCCGAGCTGCAGGTGGCTGCGGCCGACGGTTCAGCCGTCTTCCGAAAGCGCGCCCGACGTTCGACGGCCGCTGACGAGGAGCAACTGCGGCTCGAGATGCTGTACCGGCGACATGTCGAGTTCGCAGTGGGCCACGGCGTCGCAGTGGATGCGCAGACACTGGTGGGCGACCCTAAATCAGCGGTGAGCCTGCTGACAAGGGTGACGCCAACCTACGAGGTGCCGGTGACGACGCCGCCCACGGCAGAGGACAACCCCGCGCTGTCTACCGTGGTGCTTGACATGCAGCGCCTTGCGGAGATGCCCGACGGCGAGTTGGTGCAGTCGCTGCGCTCGCTGACGCACACCTACGCGACATGGATTGCGGGCAACCAGGCCAGAGCCGATGCAGGCGAAGATGGTCTGGACGAGTATCGGGGGACCGCACGCGATGCCATGGAATCCTGCCGGCAGGCACAGGAGCGCATCGATGCGGGCATCTCACTCCTGGAGTCAGACCCGAAGGCCATGCGTGCCTTCCGGTTCGCCAACCAAGCCATGTGGCAGCAGCGTGTGCATGCGCTGCTGTCAGAGCGCAAGCGCGCGGGCATCGCCTCGACTCTGGAAGAGCTGGACCAGCCAGCCAACCGTAGTTGGCGCCCGTTCCAGCTGGCCTTCGTGTTGCTCAACCTGCCGGGTGTCACCAAGCTGGACCACCCGGACCGCAGCGAATCTGCGGCTGCTGTAGCCGACCTTCTCTGGTTCCCGACCGGCGGCGGCAAGACGGAAGCGTATCTGGGCCTGACGGCTTACACGATGGCCATGAGGCGCTTGCAGGGCGTGGTGGGCGGTCGGCTGGGCCATGCAGGCGTAGCCGTCATCATGCGCTACACGCTGCGACTGCTGACACTGCAGCAGTTCCAGCGTGCCGCCGCTCTCATCTGTGCGTGCGAGGTCATCCGGCGCTCCGACGCGGCCACCTGGGGCGCCGAACCATTCCGCATCGGGCTCTGGGTGGGCATGCGCACGACGCCCAACACCATCGAGGATGCCCATGAGTCCATCCTCCGAGCTCATGGCTCTGGTGGCGGCCGCGGCACCGGCTCGCCCTTGCAGCTGACCAACTGCCCCTGGTGCGGCAGCGAAATCAAGTCGGGCCAAGACGTCACGGTCGAAACCTACAGCCGTGGTCGCGCGCGCGTCTTCACGTTCTGCGGTGACCAGTTGGGGCGCTGCGACTTCAGCCGCAGCAAGTCACCGGACGAAGGCATCCCGGTGCTGACCGTCGACGAAGAAATCTACCGTCGCCTGCCGGCGTTGCTGATTGCGACGGTCGACAAATTCGCTCAGATGCCCTGGAACGGGCGGACGCAGATGCTGTTCGGCCAGGTCGACGGCTACTGCCCACGCCACGGCTTCACGTCTCCCTGCATGGATGATGCGGGCCACCATCCGGCGCGCAACGGCATGTCTGCAGTTCGCCGTGTTGACCACGGGCCCCTGCGGCCACCAGACCTCATCATCCAGGACGAACTGCACCTCATCTCCGGCCCGCTCGGCAGCTTGGTGGGCTTGTACGAGTCGGCGGTGGACCAGCTGTGCACGTGGACTGTCGACGGCCATGCGGTGCGCCCAAAGCTCATCGCGTCGACTGCCACCATCAAGCAGGCCCCTGAGCAGCTTCGCTCGCTCTTCCTGCGCGACGTGCGTGTCTTCCCGCCCCAGGGACTAGACGTGGAAGACAACTTCTTCAGTGTCCAGCGCGCGCCCAGCGACCGCTACCCAGGCCGGCGGTACATCGGGGTTGCTGCTTTCGGACGCCGGCTCAAGCTCGCACTCATCCGGGTCTACGTGGCCTACCTGTCGGCAGGACAGACACTCTTTCTCAAGTACGGCAAGGCCATCGACCCGTGGATGACCCTGCTGGGTTACTTCAACTCCATGCGCGAACTGGGCGGCATGCGTCGACTGGTAGACGATGACGTTCGGTCACGGCTGCGCGACATGGACCGCCGAGGCATGGCTCGACGGCATTCGCCAGCGCTGGAGGAACTGACGTCCCGGAAAAACTCGCGAGACATCCCGATACTGCTGGACCGCCTGGAAGTTCAACACGACCCCGCGCTGCCTCCACATGCAAAGCGCGCCCCGGGGCAGAACTCACCCTATCCCTTGGACGTGGTGCTCGCCACAAACATGGTTTCAGTCGGCGTGGACATCAAGCGACTGGGCCTCATGGTGGTGGCTGGCCAGCCCAAGGGCACGTCTGAGTACATCCAAGCCACGAGCCGTGTTGGCCGGAATGCCAGCGCCCCAGGTCTGGTTTGCACGGTCTACAACTGGGCCCGTCCCCGCGACCTGTCGCACTACG
>JACCDS010137602.1_pt1 | contig 14503 bp, 16 predicted proteins | sample 7446441 | NCBI WGS metagenome assembly JACCDS01 (sample SAMN15323445, study PRJNA562643) | freshwater metagenome | isolation source: river surface water | place: USA:Blue River Watershed | collected 2017-08-17 | reverse complement strand
GGCGCATACTCGCCGCCGTGCCGCAGGGCATGCGTTTTGATCCACTGATGGTGCTCTACCTGACCGACAACACCACGGCCGAAGAAATCCGGCGTGCCGTCGACAGCGGCGTCATTTACGGCGTGAAGCTCTACCCGGCGGGTGCTACCACCAACTCGGATGCCGGCGTTACCGATCTCAAGCGTTGCATGGGCGCGTTGGAGGCGATGCAGGTGCTGGGTCTGCCGATGCTGATCCATGGCGAGGTCACCGATGGCGACATCGACCTGTTCGATCGTGAGGCAGTCTTCATCGACCGGATTCTCAAGCCACTACGGCAGCAGCTGCCGGGCTTGCGTGTCGTATTCGAGCACATCACCACGCGCGATGCGGCCGACTATGTTCGCGAGGCCGAAGGCGATATTGCGGCCACCATCACTGCGCATCACCTGCTGTACAACCGCAATGCCATCTTCAAGGGCGGCATACGGCCGCATTACTACTGCCTGCCCGTGCTCAAGCGCGAGACACATCGCCAGGCGCTGCTCGCTGCGGCCACCTCGGGCAATCCCCGATTCTTCCTTGGTACCGATTCTGCACCACACCCGAAAGGACTGAAGGAACATGCTTGCGGCTGCGCCGGTTGCTATACCGCGCTGCATGCGATGGAGCTGTATGCACAGGCATTCGAGCAGGCAAGGGCGTTAGACAAGCTAGAGGGTTTTGCGAGCTTCCACGGGCCAGACTTCTATCGACTGCCGCGCAATAGCGACACCATCACGCTTCGACGTGAGACCTGGGCCATTCCCGATGAATTGACAATGGGCGAGACCACGCTGGTGCCGTTGGATGCGGGGCAGGCGCTGCAATGGAAGTGCGAGTGAGCGCGGCCTTGCGTGACGGCTGATCAGAGGCCACGATCCTACCCTCGGCGGTACTCGGCGGCTCCGCAGTCAATGAGCTTTGACCCAATAGACTGGCAGGCGCCATGGTATGCGCCGTGGCGCGAGCTGGGCTCCCGTCTCGCTGGCAGTCCCGACTGGATCGCCGAGGCCAGCCATCTGGCGGCCGAACTATCCTTGACCAATCATCTTGGCCTGCCGGTATCTTTCGTGCCGCAGACGATGCTTCCGCCCGATGTTGGCTACGAAGCCCACATTGCCGCCACCGGTCAGGTGCCGACCCGCAACAACCTGCATGACTTTTTTAATGCGCTGGCCTGGCTGCATTTTCCGCTGACCAAGCGCATGCTCAATGCCCTGCATGCGCGTGCACTGGCCGAGCCGGTGAAGACCGGCACCCGCGGTCGGCAGCGCGATGCCGCCACCTTGTTCGACGAGAATGCGGCGCTATTCATTACCAGTGATCCGCATGTCGCGCAGGCGCTGCGCGAGCATGCCTGGAGGCCCGTGTTGCTGCGCAGCCCACAGGCATTCGCTGTTGACAGCGACGTGGCCCTGTTCGGGCATGCACTGCTGGAGAAGCTGGTTGCGCCCTACAAATCGTTGACGGCCCATGTTTGGATCGTCAATGTCGATGCGCATTGGTCGCGCAAACCGAAGCCAGCGCGCATGCACGAGCTAGATGCGCTGGTATCTGCTGCCATTGACGGCGGCTTTTGCAGTGCTGATCTTTGCCACTTGCCGGTGCTGGGAGTGCCGGGCTGGTGGCCCGGGCAGGATCACGCCTTCTATAATGACGTCAGCGTATTCCGGCCCAGGCGAATTTCCTGAGTCAAAAGCCTTTCTGGATACCGATGATGAACGCGTTTGACGTGCCGCTTTGTACAAATGTCGGACCAAGGCCCGCATCCACATTGCCCGAGTACGATGAGGGTACGCCATCGGTCGCGCGGTTGTAGGCTGCATACAGGTTGGTCGTCTTCGATAATGAATATATGGCTGAGACGTTCCAGATATTCGGGCTGCCCGGGCCGTCGTTGCGCGCGTAGTTGAGGCCGACGCTTGCAGCAGGCATCACCTTCATCTCGGCACCCACTACATAAGTATTGCTGGCATCGCCGGTCTCGGGGTCGAAGCGCACGATATTGGCCGCGACCTTGGCCGGACCCACCGGTACGCTCGCACCAACAAGATACTGCCGGTACTGCGCATCTCGGTCGGAGGCGGCCGCGATCACATTCAGGCTGCCGAATGCATAGCCTGCATTCGCGGACACAAAGCGGTTGCGGCGCTGGTCGCCGGGTACGCCGCCGGGCGCATACATGACGCTGGCCGTTGCACCGGCGAGCATGTCGGAGGGAAGGCTGTAAGTGATCGAATTCGGCTGGAAGAAGCCGCCGGTCGATCCCAGGGCCGGATCGGCATCGGTACCGCCCGGTGTGACCGGCACCGGTGCGCCCAGTGAGTTCAATATCGTGCCGCTCTGATGCATCAGTAGCGCCGGCACATAGAAGTTGTTGCCGGCCAGCCCGAGCGTGGAAGTGTAGGCAGCGATGAAGGGCGTCAGGTTGAGGCCAGCGGTCAGTGATCCGAACGGACCACTCAGTCCGACGTTGGCCATCCGGCTGAACACGCCGGTTGTACCACCGTTGGCAATGCCGCCGGTGCCGGCATTGAAGCCGCCTTCCAGCCTGAAGTGCGCCCTCATGCCACTGCCCAGGTCTTCCGTACCCTTCAGGCCCCACACAGACGGCGCCCAGTTGCCTTCACCGAAGCTGGTGCGCCGCTCTGCCGTCGGCCCAATGTTGGAGGCTGTCACGACCGACGCATCGATATTGCCGTATAAGGTCAGTCCCGATTGCGCCATGGCGGGCGTCATCGCCATTCCGCCGACCAGCAATCCCGCGATGGCTGCAGCAAGCATCATCTTGTTCATTCCAAACTCTCCAGTGGTTGACAACGAGGCCAAGTTTGGACAGGTGCAGCATCGGCAAATCCTCGCCGATCAATCGAATCTTGAAGAGCATTTGTTGCCTCGCAATTGAATGAACTTTTCGCGGAATTTGACCTGCTGTTCACGCCAACTCAAGCTCCCGATGGCGCGAGACTAAGGGTAAGAAAAAATTTCTTGAGATGGGCTTGACTAGGTGACCTTGCATGTTTTTTCTAAGCATCAATCAACGTGATGCCAGTAACGGACAGAGTGAAGCTTCCAAGCGATGTCGCATAATCGCATCAACTTTTACCTTGATAGCTACAGCTGATTCATTTGGCGCTCTCTTCCTGCCTTTGTTCAACCGACAGTCCTGTATGCCAAGCAGAATCCTGACGAAATTCAGGTACTCAAGGATTCATGTCTGCCCAGCTTCACTCTGCAGTTACTGGCATCGCCCGTACGCTACAACTAGCCGGCTTGCTCACCGCACAGCAAGCTGAAGCGCTGAGCAAGCAAGCTTCATCTGCCAAAATACCCTTCATCGAGATACTGCTTCGTGACGGTACGGTGAGTGATGAGGCGGTTGCTCGCTGCTGCTCCCGCTCCTTTGGCTATCCGTTGCTTGATTTGTCAGCAGTGGATCTGAAAGTGCTGCCTGCTGGCCTTGTTGATGAGCGTCTGGTCAAGGCACACCGCCTCATGGCGCTGCGCAAGCGTGCCACCCGGCTATCCCTGGCCATCGCCGACCCCACACAGACCTCCATCGTTGATCAGGTAAAGTTCCGCACCGGCTTGTCTGTCGATACAGTCATTGTCAGCCACGCGGCCTTGCAGGCTGCCCTGTGCCGAACATCTCAGAGCACCGAGCAAACCTTGTCAGAATTGATTGGCGATGAGCTGGGCAATGTCGCGCTGTTGGATGAAGCCTCAGTATCGAATACGCCCGATAACGATAATATTGAAGTCGTCGACGACGCCCCGGTCGTGCGCTTCCTGCAAAAAATCCTGACGGATGCCATCAATCTCGGCGCTTCGGACCTGCATTTTGAGCCTTTCGAAAAGTTCTATCGCATCCGATTCCGCATCGATGGCGAGTTGCGAGAAATCGCGCAGCCACCGCTAGCCATCAAGGACAAGCTGGCCTCGCGCATCAAGGTGATCTCGCGGCTCGACATTGCCGAGAAGCGCGTGCCGCAGGATGGTCGGATGAAGCTGGCGATCTCTGGTACCCGAAGCATCGACTTCCGCGTCTCCACGCTACCAACGCTGTTCGGCGAAAAAATCGTCATGCGTATTCTTGATGGCAGCCAGGCCCAGCTGGGCTTGGATGCGCTGGGACTGGAAACGGAGCAAAAGGCTGTCCTGCTCGACGCTATCCAGCGTCCACATGGCATGGTGCTGGTGACTGGACCCACCGGCTCTGGCAAGACGGTCACGCTCTACACCTGCCTAAACTTGCTGAACAAGCCCGGCATGAATATCGCTACGGCGGAGGATCCGGCCGAGATCAATCTACCTGGGGTGAATCAGGTCAACATCAATGAACGTGCCGGGCTAACTTTTCCGGTCGTGTTACGTGCTTTTCTGCGGCAAGATCCGGATGTGCTGATGGTGGGCGAGATACGTGATCTGGAAACTGCGGATATCGCGATCAAGGCAGCGCAGACCGGGCATATGGTGTTTTCCACCCTGCACACGAATGACGCACCGTCGACGCTGACGCGGCTGCTGAATATGGGCGTGGCGCCTTTCAATATCGCCTCGGCCGTCCGCCTGATTACGGCGCAACGGCTGGCACGTCGCTTGTGCACTTGCAAGCAGCCGGATGATCTGAGTATCGATGCCATGCTCGCCGCCGGCTTCGGCGAACTGGATTTGCATGGTTGGGTGCCGTACCGTGCGGTCGGTTGCGAGCGGTGCGGCCAGACGGGCTACAAGGGTCGCGTGGGCATACATCAGGTTATGCCGATCAGTGAGGCCATTGAGTCCATCATCCTCTCCCACGGCAGCGTGCTGGATATCGCCGCTCAGGCAAGTCGCGAAGGCGTGAGGACCCTGCGAGAGTCTGGTAGGGCGAAGGTGAGGCAGGGCCTGACCACGCTGGATGAAGTGCTGGCCTGCACCAATGGCTAAGCCGATCGCACCAACTCGCACGACGGACGGCGCAACACTGCGCGACACGGCCTGGCCACGCCGGCATATCACCGACAAGGACCTGACCTTGTTTACTCGTCAGTTTGCCACCATGCTCAAGGCCGGCCTGCCCTTGCTGCAAGCCTTCGATATCGTCGCGCGCGGCCATGCCAACCCGGCCATGAGCCGGCTGCTGCTGGATATTCGTGCTGATGTCGAGACCGGCACCGGCCTCTCTCAGGCTTTCCGCCGCCATCCGCAGTACTTCGATGGCTTGTTCTGTCATCTGGTGGCAGCAGGTGAGCAGGCGGGGATGCTGGAGCCGGTGCTCTCACGACTTGCCAGCTACCGAGAAAAAAGCCTCGCACTGCGCAGCAAGGTCAAGTCCGCCATGATCTATCCGGCGGCCATCCTCTTGGTGGCCCTGGCGGTGACCTCGGTGATCATGGTCTGGGTGGTGCCGGCCTTCAAGCAGGTATTCGAGAGCGCCGGCGCCGAACTTCCCTTGCCCACGGTGTTCGTGATGGCGCTGTCCGATTTCATGGTCGAGTACTGGGCATGGATGCTGGGTGCGCTGGTGGGCAGCGGCATGCTTGCGCATCGCGCATGGCGGCGCTCGGAGCGTGTGCATGCCGCTGTTGACCGCTTTCTTCTGAAACTACCCGTCCTGGGCAAGATCGTCCGCACCGCCATCATCGCGCGCTGGTCGGCAACGCTGGCGACCATGTTTGCAGCCGGCGTGCCATTGGTAGAATCATTGGGCTCGGTCGGCGGTGCGGCGGGCAATGCGGTGTACCATCAGGCGACGCTGCGCATTGCCAGTGCCGTGCGCAGTGGTAGCAGTCTGGCGGCAGCCATGCAGCAGTCGCAGGCGTTTCCGTCCATGGTGGTACAGATGGTGGCGGTGGGCGAGGAATCCGGTGCGCTTGACGACATGCTGCGCAAGGTCGCCGAATTCTATGAAAGTGAAGTGGATGCAGCCGTCGCATCAATGTCGTCGCTGCTCGAGCCTGCCATCATGGTCGTGCTTGGTGTGTTGATAGGGGGATTGGTGATCGCGATGTACCTGCCGATATTCCAGCTGGGGTCGGTGATCTGATGGATACGGGTCTCACTGCTGGCACGGATCTCTGGCTGCCGCTGCAAATCTTGCTGGATGCGCCGCCCGGCATACTGACTGCCGCCGTGCTGTGGGGCGTGATCGGGCTGTTGATCGGTAGCTTCCTGAATGTCGTGATCCATCGCCTGCCCATCATGATGCAGCGCGAGACCGACAACTTCATCGCCGCTGAGCGCAATGAATCCCTACCGCATACGCAAGCCTACAATCTCGTCCTGCCGCGTTCGGCCTGTACCTTCTGCGGCCATACCCTGTCCGCCATCGAGAACATTCCGCTCCTTAGCTGGCTGTGGCTGCGCGGTCGTTGCCGGCATTGCGGTGCGCGGGTGTCGGTGCGCTATCCCCTGGTCGAAGCGTTGACCGCGTTGCTGTCGGCCTGGGTGGTCTGGCGAATCGGTAGTGGCTTTGCGGGCATCGCTGCACTGGTGCTGGTGTGGTTGCTGCTGGCGATGAGCTTCATTGACTTCGATACCCAGATGCTGCCGGATGACCTGACGCTGCCGCTGATCTGGCTGGGGCTGCTGGTCAATCTGGTCGGGGGTTTTGTGTCGCTGCAGGACGCGGTGATCGGGGCCTCGGTCGGCTACCTGTCCTTGTGGAGCGTGTACTGGGTGTACCGGCTGGTGACTGGCAAAGAGGGTATGGGCTATGGCGACTTCAAGCTACTGGCGGCGCTGGGCGCATGGCTGGGCTGGATGCTGCTGCCCCTGATCGTCCTGCTGTCGTCGCTGGTGGGCGCGGTGGTCGGCATTACGCTGATCCTGCTACGCCGCCATCAGCGCGGCATGCCCATGCCCTTCGGCCCTTTCCTCGCGCTCGCCGGTCTGATTGCACTGCTGTATGGGCCGGCCATTGTCGAGCTCTGGCTGGGGCAGCTTGCATCATGAAGGATTTGGTAGGGAACGGGGCGCTGCTGGAGATTGGTCTTACCGGCGGCATCGGCAGCGGCAAGTCCATGGTGGCAGACATGCTGGCCGCGCGCGGCGCTGCCATCATTGATACCGATGTCATCGCCCATCAACTGACCGCGCCCGGTGGGCTGGCCATGCCGGCCATACGGCAGGCCTTTGGTAAAGCCTTCATCACGCCCGAGGGTGCGGTGAATCGCGCTGCCATGCGCGAACATGTGTTCTCCGATCCTTCGGCCCGGCAGCGGCTGGAAGCCATCCTGCACCCGCTGATCGGCGCCGAGACCGAGGCTGCGGCCGAAGCAGCCAAGGGGGCAAGCGGCGCCTACATCGTCTTCGTCGTGCCGCTGCTGGTCGAGTCCGGCCGCTGGGCGCAGCGGGTTGACCGGGTGCTGGTGGTCGATTGCCCGGAGGCGCTACAGCTTGAGCGCGTGATGCGGCGCAATCATCTGTCATCCGCGCAAGTCGAGGCCATCATGGCCAGCCAGGTCAGTCGTGCAGAGCGGCTGGCCGCTGCCGACGATGTGATCGTCAATGATGCCGATCCGAAGGCGCTGGAGCAGGCGGTGGACGCGCTGCACCAACGCTATCTCGAGCTTGCCGCCGAGCGCCGGGCTAATGACAGCCGCAAAAACTAGAATGTAAATTGCGGACAATCGGTGCAGGATGTTTGTAATTTCCACGGTCTTCGTTCAGAATCCAAGAAATTATTTCCTGGCCAACTTCTGGAGTCGCCTTGACCGTCTACGAATACCCTTTCAATGAGCGTATTCGCACGCTGCTGAGGCTGGAAGATCTGTACGAGAAGTTCAGGTTCTTCATCCAGCAAGACCACTCGCTGCAGCATCATGTCGCGCTCGCGACCATCTACGAGATGCTGGAAGTCGCCGGTCGTGCCGACCTCAAATCCGACCTGTTGCAAGAATTGGAACGCCAGAAGCAGACCCTGCTCGGCTTCAAGTCCAATCCCAATGTCGAAGCCAGCCGGCTTGATGCCATCCTGTCCGACATAGAAAAGACCAGTGCCGCGCTGATCGCAATGCAGGGCAAGACCGGCCAGCACATCCGCGACAATGAATGGCTGATGAGCATACGCGGCCGCACCATCATCCCCGGCGGCGCCTGCGAGTTCGATCTGCCGTCTTACCATGCATGGCAGCACCAGCCGGCCGAGCAGCGCCGGGCCGACATCCTCGGCTGGTTCGCCCCTCTCGAGCCGCTGTTCGCGGCCATCAACATCGTGCTGCGCCTCTTGCGCGAGTCCGGCCGCGCGACCCAGATCGTTGCCGTGGCGGGCAGCTTCCAGCAGATCCTGCAGGGGCGCACCTACCAGATGCTGCGGGTGTCGCTTGATCCCTCGCTGGGCGCCATCCCCGAGATCTCGGCCAACAAATACGTGCTCTGGATACGTTTCACCAGTCAGGGCGGCGACATGAAGCCAAGGCCTTACGAGGGCGATGTGCCGTTCGAACTCACGCTCTGCAATTTCTGATCAAGCCCACCGAGTCACCATTGCCTCATGGTAGCCATCGTCGATTGCCCGACCTGCGGCACCAAAGTCGCCTGGACCGACGCCAGCAAGTTTCGCCCCTTCTGCAGTGAGCGCTGCAAGCAGATCGACCTCGGTGCTTGGGCCGAGGAGAAGTATGTGATCCCGGGTGCCCTGCCCGGCAGCGACTCCGATCCGGCAGCGCAGCACTGAGGCTGCGCCTTTGTTTGTCTAACCCATCAAATGCGCCCACTGTGGTCGATGGGTCTCGACGCTGGTAGATAACTGGCCAGCTCCGACGTGTGCTCGTTGAAACGGTTCGATGGTTGCAAGCAGCCGATATTCGCGATCGCCACACTGCAGGAGCGTATCGTGAGCGGTATGCCAACCAGCGCGTTCATTGATCCGCCTAGGCTGGGTTCTGGCCCGCAATACAGTGCCAGTTTTGAGGCAGTTGGTAGCCTGGAGCTTATTGCGGACACATGGCCTCAGCCATGATGCGTCGGCGTTCTGCTGGGTCGGATTCCCGAGTCAGCTTTTCCATCAGCACGGCCATGCGTTCACCCTGTTCTTTCATCTTTGGAATGTCCGACATCGCCGGCGCCTCGCCGGTCTTTGCCACCGGAGTTGGGAACCCAGGCGGCTGCGTCTTGTCTTCAGAGATCGCCGGCGACAGTGGCAAGGTCAGTGCCGCTGCTATTGCGGCCGCGTAGGTCGGCAGGCGTGATGTTCGCAGATAGAGTGGGTTCATGGAAGTCCCCGGTGGCGGTGGCAGCGATGCTGCCTAGCTGAAATGACAGCTGTTGAAATGATGGCTTGAATACCGGTTTGATGAGAGTATCAGAGTCCGACCGGCGAGACGAGCGGCGGTTTGAGTTATGCTGAGGTCAATTCCAACCAATACTTTGCCAAAACTCAAAGGACTACCATGCCATTCGTCAGGATCGACATCGGCTCCGGCCACTCGGCCGGCTTCGGACGTGCCGTCGGCGAAATCGTCTATCGTGCCATGACCACTGAAATCTCGGTGCCCGCTGATGACAAGTTTCAGATCATCACCGAGCATCCCGCAAGCGACTTTAATATTCCTCACAGCTACCTAGGTATTGAGTATACTGAAGGTATCGTATTCATTCAGGTCACACTGAACCAAGGCCGCACTACCGAACTGAAAAAAAAATTTTACCGCCGCATTGCCGATGATCTAAATACAGAGCTGGGTGTGCGGAAACAGGATGTCTTTATCAATCTCATCGAAGTGAACAAAGAGAACTGGTCTTTCGGCAACGGCGAGATGCAGTATGGTCCGGCAGAATAACGTGCGGTCAGTACATACCGGTTGGCGCGCTCTGCCCCTTGCGGGTCGGTGGCTGACAGCAATGGATTGACCTTCATCGTCCAAAGCTATCTATTTCAAGCTCGCATGAACAGCTGTTGAAGGCGATCAGGCGCCCTCCATGATGGATATCGTTCCAGCGTTCCGAGTGCCGCAAGAGTGATTCATCAACATATTGGCATAACGAGCCAACACATCGACAATCGTTTTGCTACCTGTTGTGAGTTGGTCAATGGCAGCCGTTCAGGGTTGTGCTTCTGTGTCGAGCGCGGGCAAGTCGGATACAGACCTTACTGTGCGATCTCATTAAGACTCAGTTCGCGAGCCGTACACAGCATTGCATCTGCCAGGAGTGCAAACAATTCCTTGTAATAGCGGTCTTCGCTGACTTGCTTTTGTTTGGCTGTAAAAGCGCGCATTCTTACTTGTGTGTCAGCTTTCGCGCTGCCAACCGCCTCAAAGCGGATGATGCTGATGAAGGATTCCTTTTCCTTGTCCTTGATCGCGTCGGAGGTCGCGCTGACGCCTAGCGACAGAAGGGAGCCGACCAGCGGGATGAAATTCGCACCCTTAGCGACCCTGTCCAGCATGTTTGATTTGTCGGTCACCTCAAACTTGCAAGTACCTACGCCTGTATGGTTTCCCTCGCCCTCGGGATAATACGACACGGTGATATAACACTTGCCGCCGGAGGCTTCCATTCTTTCCTGGATGGTGGCTACCACTTCGGAGATCGGTTTCGGGAATTTGCGCGACTGAATATCGCGCGCGGAGGAAGCGTTTACTTCATCTCCTGCATGCGCGGCACGCGGTAGGCTGATCATCAAGGCCACCATAACCGATATCGCCAGAGCAGTCCTGAATCTGGGCAGATTTGTCGCGGATAATCTGGCAGGCATGCATTCCCGACCTTGCGTGCCCGAGGGCCGCTCCCAATGCGTTGGTGTGGAGTTTAAAGCGTATGGTTCTCGAAGGGAACAAAAGAATTTTGCCCTTGGGAAATACTGTGAAGACACGCGCGAAGTCCGGTGTCCCCAGATTGCCATTCAGGCAAAGGTAAACATGCTGGCCAACCCGAATTTCCGTCCGGTTCAATCTGCGTTAGCCGGATTCCCCAGAGCCTGATGCACACCGAGCTGCGTGAGGCCAGGCAGTTGAGTCTGCTGCCCGGGTTATCTAGCGAAAGGACAGCCGGTTCACTGTTATCAGCAAGGCCAGCGATTGATGCCGCGTAAACTGCGGAGTCATTTCTGAATGTTTATTCAACGACAAGGAATTCCGGTGGGTCTGCGATTGTATCCAGCAGACCGGACAATGTCCTCCGGCGTAAACTCAATTTGGAACCAGATGCATGTGGTCGAGAAGTTCCGATAGCTCCACACATAGCCCCTCTCTCGTCCGATGATATGGCGCTTTGGCGGATCACCCAGAATCTCGATGACCTCGCTTTGGCTCATGCCGGTCTGGATCCGGTTGAAATTATTTTCCGACAGCGCTTGTTCGATACGCGTTACTTTGCCTTCATGGTTTAGATACAAGAAATAGGTATTCAAGCCGTCCGGACCTCGGGAGTAGTCCAGCCGCTCGCCATCAGGCGCGAGACTTGACCTCATTGGTTTGCCGAATTTGGCGAGTATCTCCCCCCGACTTTTGCCTGTCATATCGCTGAGCAGGTTTGAAGATGCGCAGCCTGACAGGACTCCGACAAGCAGAAGCGTCGAACATGTTTTGCCTGATAAGCGCATGCACCATCACCCCATTTAAGTTTGTTCGCTGCCGATTTTGCACTGAAATTGTTCAGGCCGCATGGCCGCCATGGCGAGGATTCTGATCCTGCATCGAGCGCTTTTTGATTCGGCCTGGAGCGTTGTCAATACCAAAGCATATTTCCCAAAAGTGTCACTGTATTTTTCAACAACCATAAAAAAAGCCGCTCAGAAGAGCGGCTTTTTGTACAACAGTTCAAATCGATTCGGCTTTACACCGAAACGTGATTAGAACGAGTGCGTCACACCAACAGCCAGCAGCGACTTGCCAGCGGTAATGCCCGACGGGTCGTTAGCGGTTGCGCCGCCACCGTTGGCCTTGCTGAACTGCGAGAAGCTGACATAGGTCGATGTGGCCTTGCTCAGCGAGTAGTTCAGGCTGGCGGTGGTCTGCGTGCCCAGAGCGTCGTTGCCATCTGCATAGGTCAGGCCGCCCGACAGAGCGCCCATCAGCGGCATCGATGCGCCCAACACGTAGGCATTTGCCTTGCCAGCGCCCGAGTTGCTGGAGTATGCAGCATTCAGGCGGATATCGCCAAAGCTGGTGTTGCCAGCGATGAAGGTGCTCTTGTAATTGCTCGCAGCAGTGTTATAGCTGGCAGTCTGGTGACCGACGACCAGATTGATGCCGCCCATCGACGTGGCAACGGTCAGCGCGGTGTACTCGCTGTTGTTGGCGTCTTTGTTGGTGATGCGTGTTTGTGCTTTGGCAGTGAAGCCAGCGCCATTCGCGGAGATGGTCACAGCCTCGGGAATGAAGAAGCCGGACGACGTCACTGCCAGACCGCCCGTCGGGTGGTTGACCGCGCCAGGGTTGCCACCCAGCAGACGGATTACTGCAGGAACATTGGCGAAATCGCCGCCAACAGCGGTGCCGCCGTTGACCAGTGCGTCGAGCACGGCGACGGAGATCTGGTTACCGATGGTCACGCCGATTGCGTCGGTCGACAGGCCAACGTTTGCAGCACGGTTGAACAGGTTTCTGTTGCCGCCCGACGGTGCGCCTTGGAAGGAACCGGAGGCCAGGTCGATACCAGTCTCGAGGTTGAAGCTGGCCTTCAGACCGCCGCCCAGATCTTCCGAACCTTTGAAGCCGATCAGCGACGTGGCGTTGTTACCACCGCCGAAGAATTTAGTCGTGCCGGATGTGGAAAGAATACCTGCGTCGACGTTGCCGTACACTTTGACGTCAGCCATAGCGGCGGTCGACGCCATCAGTGCCAGTGCTGCCAGAGCAACTTGAGTCTTTTTCATCGAATAATCTCCAAAATGTTGTGATGCTAAGATTTCGCTCCCGCTGTCTGGCCACGTGTGCGCGGCTCTTTCAGCGAAAATGACGCTCCAAGACCAACGGATCTCAAAGTCAGCGTGCATTGAAGCAAAACAAAGTCACACGAGCAAAGTTAATTTTTTGTTCGTAGAAAAATTGCTAAGATTCTGTCGCTCTCGTACAACACTTTTCGCATTTAAATAATAACTTGCTAACTTCTATGTCCATCGACACTCTTATATGCGCCTTTGATCGAACGCTGCGTGTGATCAGCGGTGTAACGGCCGCTCACCGGCAAAATCCGGCGGGAAAAATTGAAGAGAGTTCGCTCAGCGATAAGGAGCGTCGACACAGCGCAGGGCTCATGCGCGTCAATCATGTCGGCGAGATTTGCGCACAAGCCTTGTACGAGGCGCAGGCGACCTTCGCCAAAAGTAATCGGACGCGACAGCAATTCCTGAAGTCAGGCGAGGAAGAGATGGATCATTTGGCGTGGACGGCCGACCGTCTGCGCGAACTGGGTTCGCGCCCCAGCCTGCTCAATCCGCTCTGGTATGCGGGTGCGTATGCAATGGGCGCTGTGGCGGCGAGGACGGGGGACGCGATCAGCCTGGGTTTTGTGGTCGAGACCGAGAAGCAGGTCGAGGCGCACCTGAACAGTCATCTTGACCAGTTGCCCGTTCAAGACCTGCGCTCACGCGCCATCGTTACGCAGATGCGCGATGACGAGATAGAACATGGAGATGCCGCACAGCAGTTGGGCGCTGCGGCCTTGCCCGCTCCGGTTCGTTACGCGATGCAGGGCATGGCCAAGGTGATGACGACGACCGCGTATTACGCGTGATGCAAGGCGCGTCGCACGCAGAATGCGGCGTGTGATGGGTCAGCGTCGTTGATCAGATTGCCGGCGGCAACTCGGCGAGGTCATCAATGATCTCGAACGAGTGCGTCAATTCTGCGGTCTTCTCCAGCATGATCGACGCCGAGCAGTACTTCTCATGGGACAGCTTGATTGCGCGCTCGACGACATTGGGCTTGAGATTGCGGCCGCGCACGGTGAAATGGAAGTGAACCTTGGTGAAGACCTTAGGGTCCTTCTCGGCGCGCTCGGATGTTAGCCTGACATCGCAGCCGCGAATGTCCTGGCCACTTTTTCTCAAAATGACAACCACATCATAGGCGGTGCAGCCGCCGGTGCCGGCCAGCACGACCTCCATCGGGCGCGGCGCCAGATTGCGGCCGCCGCCTTCCGGCGCGCCACCCATGGTGACCAGATGGCCAGGGCCGGTCTCTGCGGCGAAAGTCATGCCGGACAGGCCAGTCCAGCGAACGGTGCATTCCATGTGAAATCCTGCGGGAAAAAAGGCCGCCATTGTAGCCCCGGCGCGGCGGCTACGCCTGTTTTGCACGGGGATTTGACGCCAAGTCCTTGAAAACACTATAATCGCGGGTTCTCCGCCATGCTCTCGGGGAAACACAACAAGGCTGCGTCCGCTGCCGCAACGCCGGGCCCGCGGAACCACCACAGAGCATTCAACCTTTATCAGGATTTTTGACATGAAAACCTTTTCCGCCAAAGGACATGAAGTCCAGCGCGACTGGTTTGTGATTGACGCCACCGACAAGGTGCTCGGACGTGTCGCCAGCGAAGTGGCACGCCGTCT
>JACCDS011757823.1_pt1 | contig 14505 bp, 12 predicted proteins | sample 7446441 | NCBI WGS metagenome assembly JACCDS01 (sample SAMN15323445, study PRJNA562643) | freshwater metagenome | isolation source: river surface water | place: USA:Blue River Watershed | collected 2017-08-17 | reverse complement strand
GTGCCGAGTACGTCCGTCAGGAGCTGGATTCCACACTGTCTACAAAAGATCTTGAAGGTAACCGGGTCGGTTTAGATGTGGTTTACCATGTCGACAGCCTGCCGCTGTACGTTGTTGGTGGTCTGAAAAACTACACCACTGGTCGTTCAGCTTCAGCCGCTAACATCGGTTTTGGCGTAAACATGTTCGCCACTGAGAATGCCGCTGTATTTGTAGAAGCTAACCGGTACCAGGGCATCAACAAACCATTTGTTGACCACGGCGTAAAACTGGGCGTGAGCTACTTCTTCGGTTCTGCAGCAGCCGCTGAACCAACTCCGGCACCTGAGCCAGCTCCAGCACCAGTGATTGGTGATGCCGATCAGGACGGCGTGACAGACGATAAAGATCAGTGCGCGAACACCCCAATCACCGACAAAGTCGATGCCGTTGGTTGTTCAATTTTCACTGAACAGTCTGTCAGCATCGCGCTGAACGCACAGTTCGACAACGATTCTTCTGTGGTGAAAGATCAATACCATGCAGACATCGAAAAACTGGCGAACTTCCTGAAACGCTTCCCGAACACAGATGTAGAGATCGGTGGTCACGCGTCAAATGTAGGTACTCCAGCTTATAACCTGGCGCTGTCACAACGTCGTGCTGATGCTATCGCGGCCATTCTGGTCAGCAAATACGGTATCGACAACAGCCGCGTGAAAGCTGTGGGTTACGGTATCACCAAGCCAAAAGCTGCTGGCAGCTCAAAAGCCGCTCATGCAATCAACCGTCGTATCGAAGCGACAGTGACTGCTTCTGTGAAAGAAGCCGTACAACGTTAATCGTTGAACTGACTGCTAAAAAGCCACCAGCCGGTGGCTTTTTTTCGCGTACGCATTACGAAGCAACCACAACGTTTGTCCTCAAGTTTTTATGCTGTGCTGCCGATACTGGAGATCTGATGAGCCAGACGGAAACTGCTGATGCGCCCTTTGATTGCTGTCCTGCTGATATGCCTGTCGACCTTTAGCGAAGCCGAGGCGCTGCTTTGGGACGAACAACAAACCAATGCGGACCTGCAACGTCAAATCGCTGCTAGCCAAATCCAATCGCTCCAACAGGAACAGCAGCAGTTCCTGGTGTTGCAACGCAGTGCTATGACGTCGTTCAGTAAAGGCACAGTTGTACTGGTGCCAGACTGGTCACAACATGCAGCCAGCCCAAGAGCTGTCGAATACTTACGTAATTATCTGATTGATTATGGCTGGAATACCATCGCCATGATGGTCCCACCAGGCACAGACAGCCGAGAGCTTGCGGACTTGCAAAGCTACCAGCAACTGTTGCTGCAACGATTAAAACTGGTGATGCAGGAAGCCGAAAAAGCGCCTGGCGCCATCATCGTGATAGGTCTGGGGCATAGCGGTGCCGTACTCAACACGCTATATAAAAATGAAGAGCTCAAAGCGCCACAAGCCTTGGTACTGATCGGTGCGGCGATTCAGGAAGTGGCGCTGAATGAGCAAGTGGCGCAAGCTCTCAGCCAGCATAAAGTTGCCACGCTGGATTTACTGCCGCAAGCAGACAACAGTTTTGCCACGCACAGCAGCAACCTGCGCTTACAACTGGTGCGCAAACACCTCAAAGAAATGTACCGGCAGCGCTTGCTGCCGGGCAGCGTCGAACAAAACCAACTCTGGCTGGGTCGTGAAATTCTGGGCTGGTTGCATTATATCGGCTATTGACCACGCGCCTGATGAATTGGAGGACAGGCTCATGATCATGCTTGTGCCGGCACAAGCGTGCACATGATCTGCCCGGATTCATTTATTTTTTAAAACGTTCCACCAACTGATACAGCGTTTCGGCGTTTTTCTCCAAATCACTGCTGACTTCTGCCGTCTGTTCACTTTGCTGATACCCATCTCCGGCCAAATCCGCAATACGGCTGACTTGTCGGTTGATATCCTCGGAGACATGCGCCTGCTCTTCCACTGCAACTGCAATCTGATGCCCCATGCGGGCAATCAGATTAACCGCCTCCATGATGCCATCCAGCATCTGTTCGGTTTCAGCCACTTTAGCCACGCCAAGCTCAGTGGCGGCAATCCCCTGATCTGCCGCTAACACGGCATTGCGGGCGCCTTCCTGCAGGTTAAAGATAATTTGCTGAATTTGCTGCGTCGACTGCTGCGTGCGCTGCGCCAGCTGTCGGACCTCGTCTGCGACCACGGCAAAACCACGCCCTTGCTCTCCAGCTCTGGCGGCTTCAATAGCCGCATTCAGCGCCAGCAAATTGGTTTGCTCAGCAATTTGCTGAATGATCTCAGCCGCCTGGGTGATGCTGGCTGTTTGCGTCGCCAGCTCCGTCACCGACTTGGCGATACCGCGGACCGTCTGCGCCAGTTTTTCAATCGCATCGCGCGTTTGCAACGCCACTTGCTGGCCCTGACAGGTGAGCTGATTGGCGTTGCTGGCTTCCGTCGAAGTGAGCTGTACGTTGTGCGACACCTCAGCAATGGTATGGGTCATCTGATTCATCGCCGTCGCCGTCTGCTCAGTTTCCTGCTGCTGCGAGGCGATTACTGACAAAGTGCTGCGCGAAAGCTGATGCGCCTGCGCCGACTCGCGTGACGCAGTCAGTGCGGCATCCTCCAGCCGCGTCAGCACAGTGCGCAGGTGTGCGGTATCAGTCACCATCGCCAGTTCCAGCAACCCCCAGCTATCATGACGGCCAGTGTACACTTCTGCCGCAACCGGGCAGGCAAACGGGTTACTCAGTTGTGCCATCAGCCTTTGCTGCGCTTGCTGCATCCGCAGGCGCCCAAGCCAGGCAACCGCACTGCTGACTAAAGCCGTCACTACAGCCGCAGCGACAGGACCAAACTGCCACGCAGCCAGCCCGGCGGCGGCGGCAGAAACCGCCACGGTCACCGGCAACGCAAGCTGTTGCCAGTCAAACCGGCTCAGGGTCTGTCCCTGACGGATCGCGGCGTACACAGTCTCCGCTCGTTTTACCTGCTCGGTCGTCGGCTTGACCCGCACCGACTCGTACCCGACCACTTTGCCCTGTTGCAGGATGGGCGTGACGTAGGCGTTCACCCAATAATAATCACCATTTTTGCAACGGTTCTTCACTATCCCCATCCAGCATTTACCCGCTTTAAGATGGTCCCACATAATCTGAAAAACCGCAGGCGGCATGTCCGGATGACGCACCAGATTGTGCGGTTGCCCCAGCAACTCATCGCGGCTGTATCCGCTGATTTCGGCAAATGCTTTGTTGCAATACTGAATATGGCCGGAAGTGTTGGTGGATGAAATCAACCGCTGTTCCGCCGGGAAGGTTCTTTCGTGTTGAGTGACGGGTAAATTCTGCCGCATATCATCCTGATCCTTTGCCGATGAAGACTGTCCGTACAACCCAGGCTGAGCCTGTACCGAAAAATCTAGTTCAGCTTTTGCTAAATGCAAAGGTGCGCCGACAAAGATAAACTAGCGATTATTTCAACTGTGGAAGCTCACTTTATGTCACCGGTAATGACCACGATTGGCCTGCTCGTTTTGTCGAATATTTTTATGACTTTTGCCTGGTATGGCCATCTGAAACACCTGAAATCCTCGGCACTGATTGTGGCGATTCTGGTGTCCTGGGGGATTGCGTTGTTTGAATATACGCTGATGGTACCCGCCAACCGGATAGGCTCGCAGGTGCTGAGTCTGGCCCAGCTGAAAATTCTGCAGGAGGTGATTACGCTGGCCGTCTTTATCCCTTTTGCGGTGCTGTACATGAAAGAGCCGTTTAAGCTCAATTATGTCTATGCCGGTATTTGCCTGCTTGGCGCAGTTTATTTTATGTTCTGGCACAAGAGCTGAATCTTCAGCTCTTGTGTGTTTTCAGCAGTTCGTAAGCGGCCTGAATTTGCTGGGTTTTCTGCTTGGCCAGTTCCAGCATTTCGGTGGGCAGCCCTTGCGATACCAGTTTGTCCGGATGGTGCTGGGACATTTGTTTTTTATAGGCTTTTTTCAGTTCAGCAGCCGAACAGTCGGGCGTCACACCGAGTAACTGGTAAGCATCCTGCACCGCATCAGCCGATTTGTGCTGCTGCGGGGGCCGTCTGGCAAAACGGGCTTCCGCTTCATACCGCCCCAACAGATACTGCAGACGAACCGCGGACACATCCAGCGCACTGGCCAGTTGCTGCAGTAACTTGTGTTCAACCGCGCTGAGTTGTCCATCAACATAAGCCACGGAAATCTGAATTTCTAAAAACAGCTGCAATAAATCCGGCCGCCAGCGGTAGGCCTGTTTTAACTGCTGAAGCTGGGAGAGTAACGGGAAATCGGCCGCTTTGCCCTCACGAAAAGCACGCTGGGCATCCTGCTGCTGACTGGCCGACAGGCCCAACTGCTGCATAAACGCCACGGCTTTGTCGATATGCGCCGTTGTCACCACGCCGTCCGCTTTTGCCAGGTGCCCCATCACGGTAAAAGTGCTGTACATAAAAAGGCCTTGCGCCTCACCGGCATCCCGCCGGAAGCCGGCAAAACCACCGGCCTGCTCAAACTGCTGGCGCATACTGCGGTCAAACCAGTGCCCAATCAGCACCCCGGCGATCAACCCAGGAATTTTGAACATCGCAAGCCCAAACAGCCCACCAAGTAATTTGCCCCACATCACTCAGCTCCTGTTGCACAGTTCAAGATCAGCGGCGGCCAGTCTTTGTGGCGTGCCGATATCCGCCCAATAACCGTCATAACACTCAGCGCTGACCTGTTGCCTAGCCATCGCGGCACGTAAAAATGGCGCCAGTTTTTGTGGCCCTGCCGGCACCTCACGGAAAAACGCCGGCCGGTACACACCAATTCCGCTGAAGGTCAGTTTATTCGGGCCCTCTGAGCAAGCCAGCCCGGCCTTTAGCGCAAAATCGCCTTGCGGATGCTGGGCCGGATTGGGCACCAGCACCAGATGCGCCAAATGCGCTGTGGCCAAAGCCCCGCGCAGCTTCGCAAACGGATAATCAGTCAGCACATCGCCGTTAATCACCACAAAGGGCTCATCGCCCAACAGTGGCAGCGCCTGGCGGATCCCGCCGGCGGTTTCCAGTGCCCCGGCCTGCTCGGCGGAATAACGTAGTCGCACACCATAACGCTGGCCATCACCAAGCGCCGCTTCAATTTTGTCACCAAGCCAGGCGTGATTGATCACGATCTCGACAAAACCTGCCCGCGCCAGAGCGTCCAGATGATGCTCAATCAGGGCTTTCCCCCCCACCGGCAGCAAGGGTTTTGGCAAATGGTCAGTCAGAGGCCGCATCCGCTCACCGCGGCCAGCAGCCAGAATCATCGCACGCATTGGGCACCCTCCAGAAAATGGGGCAACACATCGCGGCTGAACCATTGATGGAACGCTTCAAGCTCCGGATAACGGCCCGAAATATCAGCCACATAGCCGACGACACGCGGTAAATCTGGCAGGTAACCGGCTTTTTGATCCCGGTGATACAAGCGGGCAAAGATGCCGCAAACTTTCAGATGTCGCTGCAATCCGGTCCAGTCAAAACCACGCACAAAATCGGCTTCGCTCAGCTCGGCCGGCAGCAACTGCGCGGCCTGCCACTGCTGGTAGCAAGTCCGGCACAGCTCGTCAACCAGCGCGTCCGGCCAGCGCAGATAGCAGTCGCGCAGCAACGAGACCAGGTCGTAGCACAAAGGCCCACAGACCGCGTCCTGAAAATCGATCACCGCCAGACTGTCATCTGGTAACACCATCAGATTGCGGGAATGAAAATCGCGATGCATGCCCCCTTGCGGCTGCGCCAGCACCACATCGGCAATTTGGCTGAATGTTTGCGCCAGCAGTTGCTGGGTGGCTTCGTCAGGCTGCAGCCTCAGGTGCACCACTAAAAACCAGTCGATAAAAATTTGCAGCTCGCGCAGCACAAAGGCGCGGTCAAAATGTGGCAATTCGCCCTGAGCGCTCTGCCTGACCTGTTGAATAGCCGGCAATAAATTCAGCGCTTTGCGATACCATACCGACGCGTTGGCATCCGTCAGACTATGCTGCAATACGGTATCACCGAGGTCCGTCAGCAACAGGAATCCAAGAGCATAGTCCGCGGCCAGCACAGTCGGAACCTGCAGGCCTGCGGCTGCGAATGCTTCGGCCAGGTCAGCAAAACGTTTAGGGTCTTCCGGTGGTGGTGCATCCATCAGGATCCAATGTTGCTGATGCAAACGGACCCGAAAATAACGCCGGAAACTGGCGTCGCCGCTGACAGCGTCGATTTGCCAGTCGTCACTGGCCTGATACTGCTGTAAAAAATTGCGGATCTGTGACAACCTTTCTGCCAATTGTGTACTCCAACACGAGCAAAAACGGCACTATAACGGATTAGCCGAGCAGCGAAAATTGATTTATGATACAGGCCCCTTTTCGGATGCTGCCCAGTTGCAGCCTGACGGAACAGCGCACTACTTTGGATCGCCGGATGAAATACCAAACCTTGTACTTGTTGATGTTCGGACTTTCAGGTCTGGCAATTGCCGCCGAGCCCGCCCAACCTGTTACCGGGATCAGCCAGTGCTATCCGGTGCTCAGTCTGCCCGAGCGCTTGGCGACGCTTGATAAAAATGACAACACGCTGCGCATTCATTCCGGCAAGGTCACACTGGTCGACAACCAGAGCGCGCAATTCAGCGACGGTGTTGAACTGACTCACCGTGATACGCTGCTGAGCGCGCCCAGTGCTACTTTTTCAAAAACCGAGCAAAAGATGTTCGCCGACGGCGGCATCAGTTATTTCAATCCTCAGTTGAAAGTCAGCAGCAGCTCGTTCAGCGCACACATTGCCGACAGCAATGCGCTGATGACCGACGCCGATTACCGCTTTATCCACCAAGCGGGCCGTGGTTATGCCCGGGAAATGCAGGCATCCGCCGACCAGGTCAAACTCAGAGACGCCAGTTTTACCACTTGTCCGGATGGCGACAATGGCTGGGCGCTCGAGGCTGAAGATATTCAGCTCAATGCCGACGACGGCTGGGGCGAAGCCTGGAACTCAGTGGTCCGCATTAAAGGCGTGCCGGTGATGTACCTGCCTTACATGACGTTTCCAGTGAGCAATCAGCGTAAAAGTGGTCTGCTGTTTCCCAAATTTGGCAGCTCACAAAAGCTTGGCGTTGAATTGCAATTGCCTTATTACCTGAATCTGGCCGAAAACTACGACGCCACTATCACACCGCGTTACATGAGCAACCGCGGCACCCAGCTCAAAGGCGAGTTCCGCTACCTCACGGCAGAACAAACCGGCAAAATTCAGCTGGAAATACTGCCGGATGATCAGGACAAACCGGCCGGTTTTGGCAGCCGCTACCTCAGCCATATCGAGCACAGAGCCGATATCGCTGACAACTGGCGTGCTCAGTTGGATTTCACCGACGTCAGCGACGACGCTTACCTCAGCGAGCTGGGTTCAGATTTTAACAATCAAAGCGATACCCAACTGAACCGGGTAGCCACCCTGAGCTACTTCGGCGACAGCCTCAGGTCGGATATCCGGCTGCAAGGCTTTGAAATATTGGGTAATTACGCAGACACTTACTCTTATTCCGCATTGCCGCAATGGGATTTGCGTTCGGCCAGACCAACCTTGTTGCCGGCTGGTTTTGAATTCAGCTGGAACAGCCAGTACAGTCATTTCGCCAACGACAATGCGCCGGTCAGCGAAGCAGACCGTCTGCATCTGGAGCCGGTGTTACGGCCGCCTTATGTCACGCCTGCGCTGGAACTGCAGTTTGAAACCGCCATGATGTCGACGTTTTATCAGCAGAAAAAACGCCAGAATCTGACCAATGCGCCGGCAGAACTTGCCCAGTTAGCCGAGGATACCGAGCGTCATCTGCCAAGACTGCAACTGAACGGCAAACTCAATTTTGAACGCGAAACCCGCTGGTTCGGGCAAAGCTCGCTGCAAACGCTGGAACCACAGATCCAGTACCTGTATATCCCGTTTCGGGACCAAAGCAGCATCTGGCAATACGACACGGCCCGGCTGCAGGACGACTACTTTGGTCTGTTCAGACAAAACCGTTTTTCTGGTCTGGACCGGATCAATGATGCCAATCAACTGACGCTTGGTGCCACCACCCGACTTTATGATGCGTCTGACACTGAACGTTTCCGTTTCAGTATTGGTCAAATCCTGTTCCTGAATAACCCGGAACAATTGACGCCGCTGGAGAAAAACCAGCCGGTTGCGGCGACAGAATCCATCTTCGCAGCAGAATCGGTGATTCACTGGCAACAACGCTGGTACCTCAACAGCGGCGTGCAATACGATTCAAAAACCAATCGCATGATCAAATCGAATGTGACACTGGATTATCGCGCCGACGATAAAAATTTATTTCAACTGAACCACAGATACAGTCGTTATGTCTCAGGCAACGAGATAAAACAGCTCGGTGCACTCGGCACAGTGCCGGTCGATGCAAAATGGCAACTGGTCGGCAGCTATTACCGGGATTTGAAAAATTCCCGCATGATCGAGGCAAATCTGGGATTGCAGTATGAATCCTGCTGCTGGGCTGTGCGTCTGGTCGCCAGGCGACAAATTGAAACGAATCTGGACCTCCCCATCAACAACCTGCAATCACCGAAAATTGACAGCGGCATTGCGTTGCAGTTTGTGTTAAAAGGGTTCGGGGAAAGTGCCGGATTCAATGTGACAGAAATGCTTTCGAGCGGCGTTTTTGGCTACCGCCGTCCTTACTTATTAAATAATTAGACTGGAAAATTATGAAGTTAACACAGCTGATTGCTGCGGTTCTGACGACTTGTGTCATCTGTCACAGCCAGGCCGCCGAAACCAAAGTAGATGCCATCGCAGCCATCGTCAATAACGGTGTGGTGCTGGAAAGTGAAGTGCAGGACATGGTCGACCGCGTCAAGAAAAACGCCGCCAAACAGGGCCAGACCCTGCCTTCTGACAGCGCGTTACAGGTACAGGCGCTGGAACGTCTGATTATGAATAACCTGCAGCTGCAACTGGCCAAGCGCATGGGTTTGCAAATCACCGATGCGCAGCTGGACCAAACCCTGGAAAGTATCGCCCGTGAGCAAAAAATGACGGTTGAACAATTCCGCGCTCAGGTTATTCGCGAAGAAGGCAGCTTCGAGCAGTTCCGTGAGCGTCTGCGCGATGAAATCACCACCGGCGAAGTGATGCGTGCAAACGTACAACGCCGTATCTATGTCAGTCTGCAGGAAATTGACACCCTGATGAAAATGATGGAGCAGCAGGGTGCCAGCAACGAGCAATACAACATCGGCCATATACTGATTGCCCTGCCAAGTCAGCCTAGCGAAGAGCAAATCAAAGAAGCCGCCGGCAAGGCCGACAAAGTCATGGAGTTATTACGCGGTGGCAGCGATTTCCGCAAAATTGCTATCGCCTCATCTTCTGCCGAAACCGCATTAGAAGGCGGGGATATGGGCTGGATGAATATCAACGAAATGCCAACTATTTTTGCCGACCAGATCCGCGGCAAAAAGAAGAAAGACATCATCGGACCGCTGCGTTCTGGGGCTGGTTTTCATATCCTGACCATCTTTGATATCCGCGGTGAAAGCGTGGTGGAGTTTGAAGAAATTTCCTCCCGTCACATTCTGATTAAGCCGTCGATTATCGTCAGTGAAGAAAAAGCGAAGAATATGCTGAAGCAGTTCGCGGCCGATTTTAAAGCCGGGAAAGCCGACTTCGCGACCTTTGCCAAAGAACATTCTGAAGATCCGGGTTCACGCTTAAAAGGTGGCGAGCTGGGTTTTGCCGACCCGAATGTTTTCGTGCCTGAGTTCCGCGACACGCTGAAATCGCTGAAAAAAGACGAAATGAGCGAGCCTTTCCGTACCGAGCACGGCTGGCACATTGTCCAGTTGCTGGACCGCCGTACCGTCGATGCAACGGCAGACAAGAAACGCGAGCAAATCAGCCGGATGATCTACAACCGCCGATTCAACGAAGAATCCAGTAACTTCCTGCGTGAAATCCGTGATGAAGCCTTCATTGAAGTGCTGGCGGACAAAAAATGACCTTACGTATCGGCATCACGCCGGGTGAGCCCGCTGGTATAGGACCTGATTTGGTCATCCAGCTGGCGCAACAAGACTGGCCGGCAGAGCTGGTGGTTTGTGCAGATCCGGCTGTTTTGCTTGAGCGCGCGGCTCAACTGCAGTTACCGCTGCAGTTGCTGCCTTATCAAAGCGAGCTGCCGCCGCAGCCGCAACGTGCCGGCACACTGACTCTGGCGGCTTTTAAAACCGCACAGCCAGTGCAACCGGGCGTGCTGAATGAAAATAACGGCCGCTATGTGGTCGACACGTTAAAGTTTGCCGGCGAGCAATCGATGAATGGTGGCTTTGATGCCATTGTGACTGGCCCAGTCCACAAAGGGATCATCAACAAGGCCGGTATTCCATTCAGTGGCCACACTGAATTCTTTGCGCTGCAGTCCAACACACCTTACGTCGTGATGATGCTGGCAACCGAAGGGCTGCGGGTGGCACTTGCCACCACACATATTCCGCTCGCCTACGTGGCCAAAGCGATCACCCGTGAAAGACTGCTGCAGGTGACCCGTATTCTGCACCAGGACTTGCAGCAAAAATTTGCCATCAGCAATCCACGGATTTACGTCTGCGGCCTGAATCCCCATGCAGGCGAAGATGGTCATCTTGGTCGTGAAGAAATTGATGTTATCCGGCCGGCTCTGGATGAACTGCGCTCTGAAGGCATGGACCTGGTAGGTCCATTGCCGGCAGACACACTGTTCCAGAGCAAGTATCTGGATAATGCTGACGCCGTCCTGGCGATGTATCACGATCAGGGCTTGCCGGTGTTAAAGCATAAGGGCTTCGGCCGCTCCGTTAACATTAGTCTGGGATTACCGCTGATCCGTACCTCGGTCGATCATGGCACAGCGCTCGATCTGGCGGGTACCGGCCAAGCCGATCCCGGCAGCCTGCTGCATGCGCTTGATCAGGCTATCTATCTTGCGACTCAATCAAAAAGCTCACTATGACCGATAAAGTACATATGGGGCATCACGCCCGTAAAAGATTTGGCCAGAACTTCCTGCATGACCCCGCCGTCATCGAGCGTATCGTCAAAGCGATAGCGCCAAAACCCGGTGAGCTCCTCGTCGAAATAGGCCCAGGCCTTGGCGCTTTGACCGAACCCGTTGCCGAGCGCGCCGGTCAGTTGACCGTGATTGAGCTTGACCGCGACCTGGCGCAGCGTTTACGTGAGCACCCGACGCTGGCCGATAAACTGACCATTTATCAGACAGATGCAATGAAGTTTGACTTCCGGCAGCTGATGCCGGCGACCGGGAAAATGAAAGTATTCGGCAACCTGCCCTACAACATTTCAACGCCACTGCTGTTTCATTTATTTGAATATGCCGATTGCATCGACAACATGCATTTTATGCTGCAAAAAGAAGTGGTTGAGCGTATGACGGCAGGCCCTGGCAGCAAGACCTACGGCCGGCTCAGCGTCATGACACAGTTTTTCTGTCAGGCCATACCAGTAGTCGAAGTGGGCCCAGGCGCTTTTAAACCAGCACCCAAAGTTGATTCTGCCGTGGTCCGGCTCATTCCAAAGCCTGTGGCAGAACGGGCCGATGTTCCTGTGGCTGTGCTGAACAGAGTGTGCCTGGAAGCTTTTAACCAGCGCCGCAAAACCTTGCGTAACTGCTTCTCAAACTTCGCAACTGCAGAGCAGATAGAGGCACTGGGCATCAATCCGGGTTTACGGCCTGAACAACTGGCTGTGGCGGATTTTATCCGGGTCGCACAGTGGCTGGCGCAACAACCTGGGGCTTTGGAGCACAATGCACCAACGGACGAGGACCGGCTATGACTTTTCCGGTCCCTGTTCAGGTTGAAACTTTCTATATCCCGGCGCAGTCAGACGCTGCCGCTGAGCGTTTTGTCTTTGCCTACACCATCACTATTCGCAATGAGTCTGCCAGCCGGGTCAAGCTGTTGCGGCGTTACTGGTCTATCACGGACGCCAACGGTAAACACACTGAAGTCCGCGGAGACGGCGTTGTTGGCGAGCAGCCAGAGCTCGCACCTGGTGAGAGCTACACCTACACCAGCGGTGCAGTACTGGAAACGCCTGTCGGCACCATGCAAGGGCATTATGAAATGCAGGCGGCAGATGGCACTGAATTCGAAGCGCCTATCGCCGTCTTTCGCTTGGCAGTCCCCAATGTTCTTAATTAACTGATGGCCCGTTACGTCATCGGCGATGTGCAGGGTTGCTTCGACCAGCTACAGCAGTTGCTTGAGCTGGTTCAGTTTAACCCTGCGCAGGACCAGCTATGGTTTTGTGGTGATCTGATTGCCCGCGGCCCCAAATCGCTGGAAACCCTGCGATTTGTCAAAAGTCTGGGACCGGCCGCTATCACGGTGCTGGGAAATCATGATCTGAATTTCCTCGCAAGTCGCTATGGTTGTGGCCGGATCAGTCCGGCGGATCAATTGACAACATTGCAACAGGCACCAGATTTGCCTGAGCTGACAGAATGGCTCGCGAAACAACCTCTGGTTCATTTTGACCAGGCTGACAATCTGCTGCTGGTTCACGCCGGACTTGCACCTGAGTGGAGCGTCGCAGAAGCCCTCGCTGCGCTTCATCAGGCAGAGCAGGCTCTGCGTGACAAACCGGCCGAAGTCTTTTCTTATATGTACGGCAACACACCGGATTTATGGTCTGATGCTGTGACTGAACAGGAAAAAATTCGCTTTACCATCAATGCCTGCACCCGCATGCGATACTGTTTTGCCGATGGTCGTCTTGAATTAACGCAGAAAGGCGAATTATCCGACAATCCACTGTTGACCCCTTGGTTTAATTTCTGGTCTGATAGAGAGCATCCGATAATACTCTTCGGTCATTGGGCAGCATTGCTGGGTTTTTCCCCCGTCAGGGGGATTGAGGCGCTCGACACAGGCTGTGTCTGGGGCCAGGCGTTGACGTGCTATTGCATTGAAACGCAACAGCGTTTTAGTGTTGCCGGCTATAAAAAAAGTCTATAATACTTGGGTTTGTTCCATCCCAGTTCCGTTCTGAAGCAAGGATGCAAAAGATCACGGCGACTGTCGGCCAACCCGTTGGGAGTTCCTTATGAAGTTAACCGTTGCATTACGCATCATCGGCGGCTTTGGTGTTATATCAGTCCTGTTGCTGATCATCGGCCTCACCTCTTACGTTAGTCTGAATAACATCAGTGATTCCACCAGCCAGGTTAATACGATTTCTATCCCAGCTCTGGAAAACAGCGCCACCCTGCAAAGTGAATTTGTCAAAATGAGCAAAATCACCTTACAGGCATTCTATGGCGAAGACGTCAAACAGATCAGTGCTTTTGAAAGTGCTTTTGCCACTGAAAAAACAGCTTATGATTCAGCAGCCAAAAACCTGCAGGTTGTCGTGTCCAATGAGCCAGTCCTTGCCAATAGCTTCAAGGATGTGACAACTCAATATGAAGCCTTTATTCCCACCAGCGAGAAGTTATTCGCTGAACTGAGAAAGTCCCTGACTCTGCGCGATACCATCGCCAGCAAACTCAGTGATCTGGAAAGTAACTCAGACGACTCCGCCTCTCTCATTCTCGATTTCAGCGACGTACGGGACGTCAGCCGTCGTTTCCCGAAATCAGCAGAAGCAGCTTCATCACTGGAAACTGGCCTCAATACCATGGTCAGCACTGTCGTTGATCTGACCCGTACCAACGCAGCCAACACTGCAGAAACCCTGAGTAACGAAATCCGCAATCGGATGACGGACATTGTTGGCAAAATGCAAATCATCAAAACAGAAGCAGGCAGCTCTGTGGATATGGTTGCCGACCTTGAAGAGAAGATTAACGCTATCAATGACTTGCTCAATGGTGACAGTGGTATTCTGGCATTAAAGTCTCAAAAATTATCTGCAGAAGCAGCCGCGACCAAGCTGTTAGCGACCGCAGAACAGCAAACGACAGACGCCGGTACCGCATTAAATCGATTACTGACCAGAGCACGGGAAGCCGCTGGCGAGATCCAAAACGAAGCAGCCTCCAGCGTCAGTGGCGCCATAGTGCTGATTTTTGTCGTGATGGTTTTCTCCTTTGTCGTCGCGGCAGGTATTGCACTGGTGACTCGTCGCAGCATCACAGAGCCACTGAGCAAAGTGAACGATATTCTGGGTGTAGTGGCTTCAGGCGACCTCACCAAGCAACTGGATGATAAAGCACAGGATGAATTCGGCGAATTGGCGCGAAACTGCAACAAGGTCATCGGAAACCTGCGTCAGTTGATTCAGGGCATCATTTCCCGCTCCACCCAGCTTGCTGCAGCGTCTGAACAGACATCCGCAATTACGGTGCAATCTACTGCAGCGATTCGCGAGCAGAAATCTCAGGTGACACAAGCTGCTACAGCCACAACAGAAATGAGCAGCACATCACAAGGTG
>JACCDS011773042.1_pt1 | contig 14511 bp, 13 predicted proteins | sample 7446441 | NCBI WGS metagenome assembly JACCDS01 (sample SAMN15323445, study PRJNA562643) | freshwater metagenome | isolation source: river surface water | place: USA:Blue River Watershed | collected 2017-08-17 | reverse complement strand
TCCGATCCTGTTGAAATCAGACTGCCAGTCTAGTGAGGCCAGATTAAGGTTGGCTTAACGAACGGGGTTTCACTTGGGCAGGTAAGGCTGCGCAATAAACAGCGATGACGGATTTATCGGCTGCAGAATGAAAAAAGGCCGGAACAACCGGCCTTTTCGAGGGCTGAGGAGATATCTCTTTCAGGCGGCCTTGCGGCGGCGAACGGCAGCGAGCACGCCAGCAGCTGACAAGAGAAGAAGCAGGCTGGCCGGTTCGGGAACATTCTGTCGTCCGGTCACGGCAACAAGGTTGTCGATCGAGGTGTTGCCTGATGCAGCGCCGCTGAAATCAATGTGGCTGATGCCGTTGAGCGACGTGATCAGGTACGTGACGTAGTTACCTGGGTCGGTGAATGCATCTCCACCCAGTGAAATTAACTGGCTGAAAATCAGATTGTTCGCCATGTCGTAGGCGGTCAACGTGGACGGGGTGTAACCGGCAATATCAAGTTGGAACGAGTTAAGCGAAGAGCCGAAGGCGCTGTTAAACACAACGGAAACCGGCGAGGTGCTGGCGCCGGAGGGGTCGGAAATCCAGAGACCATCCGGATTGTTGCCACGACTCGAACAATTGATGGCGCCAAAGCAGTAATAGTTGCGTGCGTTGCTGTTGGTGCCAAACCAGTTGTTTTCCCATACCGGGAAGTCACCTTCGAAATCTTCGGTATAGATCGCAGCCTGGGCAGTGCTGGCGCAGCTGATCCCGATAACCGCTGCGGCAACAGCATTACGAACGATATTTTTGATCGACATTTTGGTTGTCCCTGAGAGTTGATGTGACGGGTTAAGCAATACGTATGCCACGTTATTTTGAGTTCTTATCCCCATGAATTGATGGTGATTTTATTGCTTATGACGTATGTGTATGTTTGTGGTGTCAAATATGTCGACAGTGTTGATTTGGCTGGGAGATGCAAATTGAAGCGGCAGGATGTTGGCGGGAATGGCGGCTTCCGCCGAAAATGCCAGCTCTACAGCCGGCGCAATAGCCGAGGAGGAAAGCGATGAGCGACGAGCAATTTGAACAAGGCTTGGCAATGCGCAAGCGCGTGATGGGTGAAGCCTTTGTGGACAAGGCGTTCACCGGGCTTGATACCTTTACAGCGCCACTGCAGGAGTTCGTGACGCGCAATGCCTGGGGAACGACCTGGTGTCGCGACGGGCTGGACCTCAGGACGCGCAGCCTGCTGACCCTGTCGATGCTGACCGCCCTGGGGAGGGCGCAGGAGATCAAGGGCCATGTTCGCGGTGCGATCAACAATGGCGCCAGCGTCGGCGACATTCAGGAAACGCTCCTGCATGCGGCGATTTATTGCGGCATGCCCCTGGCCATCGAAGCCTTTCGGTCGGCGCATGAGGTATTGCTGGAAATGGGTTGTCTGGCCCACGGTGACAAGCTGGACTCAAGGCAAACGTAAAGGCTGGCTGTCAGCGAGGATATTTGCTCCTCTCGGGCACGACGCTGCAGCTGTGCCGCAGTCAGCATCAAGCTTTTGGCGTAGTCCCGGTCACTGCCCTGGAATGCGTTTCTGGGCGTCCTTCTGGCTCAGCAGTGCGCCGAGATTCCGGTCGCTCTTCAGGATATGCTCGTACAGCCACGCATTGAGGTAATCAATCAAGGCGCCCATCGTTTGCGGCCCATGATCCCTGGCTTGGGCGCGCATGGCGGACAGCGTCTCGATGAAGGCGGCGTGCTCGCGCAGGTGCTGTTCCGAATGGCTTTCATGGCGCGGCAAGCCTGCCATCAGGGACTCTTCCGTACCGAAATGGAAAATGACGTAGGACCCGAGACGCTGCAAAACGTCGTCGAGGACGGATTGTTCGCAGCTGTCTGCGTCAGCGGCGTCAAGTTCATTCAGCATGCCGATCAATTCCTCGTGTTGCAGGTCGATTGCCCGGATGCCGGTTTCCAGATCGCTGCTCCAGCGAATACGCATGGAATGCTCCAACATGATGGAAATTAAACTATAAGTCTAACGCGTTCGATAAACTACAGTTCTTGATAAAACAGATAGATTTGATCGATTTGTTGAATGAAATCGGAAAATAACCCGCAACCCAAGGTGCCACCAGCTTCTCCGGATTCCCTGGCGCCCATCAAGCGCAATGCGACGTGGTTGCTGGTCGTCTTTCTGCTGGCACTTTCGGTCTTTGCCATCCATGGCTTGGTCGAGCGTTTCGATCAACTGCGCAATGCCAGCCTGGATCGGAAATGGATGGGGGCGAGTGGCGCGATCAGCCGGCTCATCCATGAATTGCAGCGTGAGCGCGGGCTTTCCAGTGGCTTCATCGCCTCTCGCGGCGAGCGTTTTGGCGACATCCTGGTGCGCCAGCAGGGGCAAACCGATGCCTCGATGGATGAATTGAAATTATTCGTGCGCCAACACATGATGGATCGGGGAATCATCACCCGCCTCGATAACGAATCGGGGAAGGTTCAGGAACTGCGGCCGCGCGTGAAAAATCGCGAGCTCTCACGGGATTACACGGTCGACAGCTACACCACGGTGATCGACGCGCTCTTCGATCTGCAATTGAGCACCTTCGGCAACGCCATCGAATCGTCGATCTTTCGCAAGCAGATGGCGTTCGTTGCCTTTTCGCAGGCCAAGGAAATGGCCGGCCAGGAGCGAGCCCTGCTGTCGGCGATGCTTGCCGACCACAATTTCAGCGCCGGGCGGATGCTGACCCTGAACAACATCCGGGCGACGGAGCAGGCGCGCCTGGCTAATTTTGTGCGCCTGGCCGATGCCGATGCCGGGCAGCGCTATAGCCAGATTCTGGCGCAATCGCACATCAAGGATGCCGAGCGTATTCGGCAGAAGGTCAAGGCGGCGGCCTTGTGGGAGGAGTCGCACGGCGGCATCTCCGGCAAAGCCCCCCTGTTCATCACCTTGCCCGCCCCTGAAGAGTGGTTCAAGGTTGCCAGCGCCCGGATCGACGACATGAAGGTACTGGAAGACCTTCTTGACCGGTCGGTAGGCGTCAGCGCCGAGCGGGAGGAAAAGCGCGCCTGGGAAGCCTTGTTGATCAGCGCCTTGCTGGTGCTGCTGGCTTTCATGCTGGTGGGCATCCTGATCCGCCAGATTCAACGCGGGCGCCGCGTTGCCGAGCAGCAACTGAACCTGGCCGAAGCCGTTTTCGCCAACAGCGTCGAATCCATCCTGGTGACCGATGCCGAGCAGCGCATCATCGAGGTCAATCCGGCCTTCCTGCGCATCTCCGGCTACAGTCGCGAGGAGATTCTGGGCCAGCATCCACGCATTCTCACCTCCGGGCGGCACGACCAGGAGTTCTTCGCACGGATGTGGCAAGCGCTTGAGGCCACCGGTTCTTGGGAAGGGGAGGTCTGGAACCGGCGAAAGAATGGCGAAATCTATCCGGCGCTGCTGTCGATTGCCGTCGTGAAAGGCCCGGAAGGCAGGGTTTCGAACTACACCGGCATGATTTTCGACCTCAGCCAGCAAAAGACGGTGGAGGCACTGCTCGATAAATTGCGTACCTTCGATGGGTTGACTGCGCTGCCCAATCGGGAATCCTGGCTATCGGCGCTCGATCAGCAATTGGCCAATGCCAAGCGCAACAGCAGCCGCTTCTCGATCCTGCAACTGGACCTCGACCGCTTCAAGCTGATCAACGCCTCGCTCGGCTATTCGGTCGGCGATCAGGTGCTGATCGAGGCCGCCGAGCGCATCAAGATCACCCTGCGCAAATACGATGTCGTGGCCCGCCTTGGCGGTAACCGTTTCTCGGTGTTGCTCAACGAAATCGCCGATCCGCAGACCATCGGCGGTATTTGCGAAAAGCTGCTCACCGTTTTCGGCCGGCCGTTCGGGCTGGGCGGTATCAATGCCCATGTCAGCATCAGCATCGGGGTGGCCATCTATCCGGACGACGGTCAGGACAGCAAGACGCTGATGATGGCGGCTGAATCGGCTCTCTACAGCGCCAAGGCGGATGGTCGCAACCTCTACAAATACTATTCCCGCGAAATGAACGAGATGGGAACCCAGTTGTTCAAGCTGGAGCGCATGTTGCGCGTGGCGCTGGAACGCAACGAGTTTTCGGTCGTCTATCAGCCGCAGGTCAATGCCAATAGTGGCCAGCTGGTCGGGGTCGAAGCCTTGCTGCGCTGGAACAACCCGGAACTGGGCAACGTCTCGCCGGTCCAGTTCATCCCGGTTGCCGAGGAAACCGGGCTCATCGTGGCGATTGGCGAATGGGTCATGCGGGAGGCCTGTCATCAGGCCAAAAAATGGCAGACCGAGCTCGGGTTCGAGATCCCGGTTGCCGTCAACCTGTCGGCCCGCCAGTTCCGCCGCAACGATCTGCTCGCCTCGGTGCAGATCGTTCTCGACGAAACCGGCCTGCCCAGCCGACTGCTGGAACTGGAAATCACCGAAGGCCTGTTGATGGTCGACCCGATTGGCGCCATCGACATCATGCGTGGCCTCAACTTCCTCGGCGTCAAGACGGCACTCGACGACTTCGGCACCGGCTATTCATCGCTCGCCTACCTCAAGGCCTTCCCGCTGAATCGCCTGAAAATCGACCGTGCCTTCGTCCGTGACCTGCCGGACAACGAAAGCGACTGCGCCATCTCCAATACCGTCATCGCTCTTGGCCTCAACCTGAACATGGAAGTGCTGGCCGAAGGCGTCGAAACAGAAGCGCAGCGCGACTTCCTGGCCAATTCCGGCTGTCAGGTATTCCAGGGCTACTTGTTCGGCAAGCCCATGTCCGGCGAGGATCTGACGCAACGCTTGCAGAGCGGGGCGTTGATTGCAGCGGGGCGTTCGGAAAACGCATAGCCGCAGGTGCTGGCGGATGGGCAGGAAATAAAAATGCCGGTCATCAGGACCGGCATTTTGTTGGGCAGCGCAGAAGCTGCTGCTGGATTACTCCTTGATCGCTTCGATCGCCACGTCGATGCGCACTTCGTCGCCGACGTACGGGGCGTATTTGCCGGCATTGAATTCCGAGCGCTTGACCACGGTGAAGGCGTTGGCGCCGATGGCATCCTTCTTCATCATCGGGTGCGGCATGGCCTGGAAGGAGGTGACGGTCAGGGTGACCGGCTTGGTGACGCCCTTGAGGGTCAGGTTGCCTTCGACCTTGGCCGGCTTGTCGCCTTCGAAGATCACCTTGGTGGATTTGAAGGTGGCGGTCGGGAACTTGGCGGTGTCGAGGAAATCCTCGCCCTGGATGTGCTCGTTGAAGGTGTCGTTACCAGTGTCGACCGACTTGGTGTCGATCACGATATCGACCGAACCGGTTTTGGCAGCCTTGTCGAAAACGACCTTGCCGCTGTTCTTGTTGAAACGGGAAAGCTGGGTCGAGTAGCCGAAGTGGCTGTACGAGAAGCGCGAGAAGGTGTGGCTGCTGTCGGCGACGAAGGTTTCCGGGGCAGCGAAGGCCGGGGCTGCGGCAGCGATGGCGAGGACGAGGGTGGCGAGTTGCTTTTTCATGGTGGTTTCTCCGATTGGGTTTGGGGTTACTTGCTGTTGGCGGTGATGCGGAACTTGATCAGGACGTCGTTGGCGACGATGTCGAACTTGGCCCACGAGCCTTCGCCGATGGTGAAGTCGGCGCGGCGGATGGTGAAACTGCCGTCGAAGACGCCGCTGTTGCCCTGTGCCATGAAGGTGGCTGGAACGACGACATCCTGAGTCTTGCCCTTGATGCTGAGTTGGCCGGCGACTTCATACTTGTTGCCGCCGAGCGGCTTGACGCCGGTGGAGACGAACTTGGCGGTCGGGAAAGCCTTGGTGTTGAACCATGGCTTGCCGGCGACTTCCTGGTCGCCCTCCGGGGCGCCGGTATCGACGCTGGCCAGTTCGACGTCGAAGGTGGCCTTGGCAGCCGTCGGCTTGGCCGGGTCGAAATTCAGCTGGCTGGCGAACTTTTTGAACTTGCCATCGACGGCGACGCCCATCTGCTTATAGACGAAGGCGATGGCGCTCTTGTCCGGCTGGACCTGGGTATATTCGACGGCCTGGGCTGATAAGGCGGTGGCCAGGGCGAGGGCGAGAATGATTTTTTTCATGTCGTTTCTCCGTTTTGGGGTGGGGGTGTCAGTGCTTGGGCAGCATCCGGGTCAGGATGTCGTCCTTGTCGATGAAGTGGTGCTTCAGGGCGGCGCCGATGTGGCCGGCCAGCACGGCGACGAAGAGCAGGTTCAGGCTCTTGTGCACCAGGGCCAGCAGGTCGCCGATTTCCTTGTTTTTCTCCAGCAGGTCGGGGATAGGAAGGATGCCGAAATACACGGTCTGGAAGCCCTTGGCCGAACTCATCAGCCAGCCGGACAGCGGGATGGCGATCATCAGCACGTAGAGCATCAGGTGGCCGGCGTGGGCGGCGAACTGCATCAGCTTTGGCATGCTGTCGGGCAGCGCCGGGGGGCGGTGCGCCAGGCGCCACAGCAGGCGGAAGCCGAGCAGCAGGAAGGCGGTGACACCGGCCCACTTGTGCCACGAATAGAGCTTTAGTTTCTCCGGCGACAGCGGCAGGTCGTGCATGTAGAAACCGAGTGCGAGCAAGCCGAAGAGCAGGGCGGCCATCAGCCAGTGCAGGGCCTTGGCGGTTTTGGTGTAGTTCATGCGGGTTCTCCTTGTTCGAAGGCGTAGGCATCCATGGCGATGACGTAGTCGTCGATACCGGCGTGGAAGCGTTGGGGGCGTGCGTTTTTGCCGCCGGCACCGAGTGCGACATAGAAGGGCAGCAGATGTTCCTCGCTCGGGTGGGCCTGCATGCCACCCGGTGCTTGGCGGCGGTAGTCGAGCAGGGCCGGCAGGTCACCGGCGGCGGTTTGGGCGGCCAGCCAGTCGGCAAACGCGCGGACGTAGGCCGGCGTTTGGCCGCCGTTTTGCCAGGCGCCCTGGTAGTCGCGCAGGTTGTGCGTGATGCTGCCCGAGCCGACGATCAGGAACCCCTTTTCAGCCAGCGGGGCCAAGGCCCGACCGAGTGCGTAGGCCTGTTCCGGCCCGCCACGGCTTTGCACGGACAAGGGAATGACCGGCACCTCGGCATCGGGGAACATCAGGCGCAGCGGCACCCAGGCGCCGTGGTCGAGGCCGCGCTTGGCATCGGTGGCGACCGGCAGGCCAGCCTTCTCCAGCGCAGCGACGACTTCGCGGGAAGCCTCGGGGCAGCCGGTGGCCGGGTAGCGGAGGGTATAGAGTTCTTCCGGGAAGCCCCAGAAGTCATGGATGGTTTCCAGCTTTTCGGCAAAGCCGACGGTCGGGACGGCCGTATCCCAATGGGCGCTGACGATGACGATGGCGCGTGGCAGCGACAGGGTGGCAGCCTTTTCGACGAGCGCGGCACCGGCTGCGCCCGGGCGCAGCGCAAAGGTCGGCGCGCCGTGCGGGACGAAGAGAGCAGCTTGGGTCTGGTTCATGGTGACAACTCCGGTTGCGATGGACGAACTTTATTCGTCTTTTTTGCTGCGAAATAGAGGACAATCAGCAAATCACTATTGCCAATTAAGCAACAATGGACAGACTGGATGCGATGCAGCTTTTCGTGCGGGTGGCCGAGCTGGGCAGCTTTGCCGCCGCCGCGCAGCAACTGGGCGTTGCCCGCTCCGTGGTGACACGGCAGATTGCCGGACTGGAGGCACACCTGGGTATCAAGCTGATGGCGCGTAGCACGCGGCGGCTGACGCTGACTTCGGCCGGCACCGCCTATCTGGAAAAATGCCGGGTCATCCTGAACCTGGTCGAGGCGGCGGAAACGGGCGTTGCCGAAGAGCGGCAGACGCCGCGCGGCAGCATCCGCATCAGCCTGCCGCTGAGCTTCGGTCTGAAACGGCTGGCACCGCTGTTGCTCGATTTCTCCGAGCGCTATTCGGAAGTGGCGCTGGACATGGATTACAGCGACCGCCGGGTGAACCTGATCGAGGAGGGCATCGACCTGTCGATCCGCGTCACCCGCCGGCTGGATGCTGGCGACGTAGCCCGGCGCATCGGATCGAGCCGCATGCTGGTCCTGGTTTCGCCGGATTACCTGTCACGTCATGGCCGGCCGACGCATCCCTCCGAATTGGCTCACCATGTCTGTCTCGGCTACACCAATGCGGGTACCAGCATGGCCTGGCAATTCGTGGTCGACGGGCAACTCGAGAATTTCCATGTGCGCAGCCGGCTCAACGCCAATAACGGCGACGTGCTGACCGAAGCGGCGGCGCAGGGGCTGGGTATCACCTGCCAGCCGGATTTCATTGCCGAGGGTTTTGTCGAGCGTGGCCGCGTCCTTGAAATCCTGGCCGACTATCCGGGGCCGGAACTGGGCATCTACGCCATGCTCCCCAGCAACCGCCATGTGCCGCATCGGGTCAGGGTCCTGATGGATTACCTGGCGGAACATCTGGCCCCCTGAGCCAGCGCTGGCGCAACAATTCTTTACCCTTTTGCCGCCAACCGACCGGCCGGGCAAGCGTTAACATCAGCATTGCAGCGTATGCTGATCGATATTCGGCATGGGTTTGGATTAATCGTTCATAAGAAGAAAGGGAGGTCAGTCATGGGTATCGTATGGACCATCCTGGTCGGTTTCGTGATTGGCGTTGTCGCCAAATTCCTGCATCCGGGCAAGGACAACATGGGCTTCATCGCCACGATCGTGCTCGGCGTACTTTCATCGTTCCTGGCCGGTGTCGTCGGGCAGGCGCTCGGCTGGTATCGGGCCGGCGAGGGGGCTGGATTCATCGCTTCGGTGGTTGCCGCCATCGTGCTGCTGGTCATTTACGGTCGCTTGCGCGACAAGGAGACGCAATGAAAAAACTGCTGCTTTCCATTCTTGCCGGCGGTTTCGCTGCCGCCAGCCAAGCCGGTGCACTGATCGACCTGACGGCCGAGGCCAGCCGCCCGGCCGCCAACGACATGGTGCGGGCCAGCGTGTATAGCGAAGCCAGCGGCAGCAATCCGGCCGACCTGGCGCGCCAGGTCAACGGCAATATCGGCGAGGCGCTCAAGATCATTCGCGAGAAGAAGGGCGTTACGGTCAAGACCGGTAGCCAGTCGACCTATCCTATCTACACCCAGTCGCGGAAGATCGACGGCTGGCGCATGCGCAGTGAATTGCTCATCGAATCGAAGGATTTCGGCGCTGTGTCGGAACTGCTCGGCCGCCTGCAGCAGATGCGTCTGGCGGTCGGCGACATCGCCCAGATGCCGTCACCGGAAACCCGTCGCCAGGTTGAAGACGAAGCGATGCGCGAAGCGATCCGCGCCTTCCAGAACCGCGCGGCGGTGGTTGCCGAGCAATTGGGCAAGGACTGGAAGATCAAGCAGATGCACATCAACCAGGGCGGCGGCATGCCGGTTCCGATCATGCGCGGGCGGGCCGCCATGATGGCCGCCGAGGCAGCGCCGGCACCGATCGAGGCTGGCGAGAGCACGATTTCCACCAACGTCAGCGGGCAGATCGAACTGGCAGATTGAAAACCAATGGAAGCTGTCATTCCCGCCGATGCAGGAATGACGGGGTGTCAGAAGTGCAGCGTCGTACGCAACATGGCGCTGCGCCCCAATTGGGGCATCTGCCAGCGGCGGACACCCAAAATCTGATCGGTCGCCACCGGGTCGGCGTATTGGCGGTCGAACAGATTGTAGATGCCGAGCGCAATTTCCCATGACTTGCCGGTCGGGGTATAGCTCAGGTTAAGGTTGGCCAGCAGGTAGGCGGGCACTTTCTGCGTACCGTAATCGGCCGTGCGGGCGCTGACCCACTGCGTTTCCAGGCCGGCCATCAAGTAAGGGATGCCCGTGGGCAGACCGAGGTTGGCCTTGACCATGTGGCGCGGCGAGTTGTCGAAGCAGCGTGTTTCATCGTCGGCATGCTGGATCGAATAACCTGTCCGCAGGCGGCTGCCGTTGCTCCAGCGTTGCTCGTATTCCAGCTCCAGTCCGGTGGCCTGGACCCGCGAGCCATTCACTGCAACGCTGTTGTCGTCGGTCGTCACCATGCGGGCGATGTGGAAGTGGTAAGCGGTAGCCGTCAGGCGCGAAAGGGCTGTGAAACGCTTTTCCCAGGAAATCTCCAGCGAGCGCATCTTCTCCGGCTCCAGTGACGGGTTGCCGTAGGCGAAGCTGGGTGCAGTGTAGAAGCGTTCATAGACGGACGGTACGCGGAATGCCGTGCCGTACAGCACCTTGAACACGCCGGCGTTGCCGGCATCGTGCGTCAGGCCGAGGCGGGGGCTCCAGAAGGAGCCGAACTGGCTGAGGTGGTCGTAACTCGTCCCCAGGGTCAACAGCGTGGTATTGCCGAGCTGGATTTCGTCCTGCACCATCAGGGTGGTTTGCCGGCTGCTGCGCTGGTCGTTCAGGCAAGGCTCTGTGCTGCCATTGTCGACGCAACCGTAGCCGCGGTCGTAGTTCAACTGGTTCTGCCGCCAGTTCGACTTGTATTCGATACCGAGCGTGATGCGGTGGCCGCTCCAGTGCGTGTTGACGAAGCGGTTTTCGACACCCCACCAACTGCCCTTGGCCAGGTCGACGTTCATTAGACGCGGGTCGGCAACTGCTTCGGCTGAATAGTCGTAAGGGAATACCGCATCGTAACGGTAGTCGCCGAGGTAGAAGCGCTGGTGCAGCGTGTTGGCGGCATTCAGCTTCCATTCCTTGCCCATGTCGAGCAGCGTGTAGGAATCCGCTTCGCTATGGCCGTGGTCGTCGGCAAGGGTGTCATAGCTGGCTGTCGGTACGACGCGTTCCCGTTTGGCGTGGATCAGCGAGAAATGCCAGTCGCTGCCGCGTACCTTGGCGAACAACTGCCCGCCATCCTCGCCGCCGACACGGTTCAGGTCGCGTCGGCTGCCATCGCCATTGACGTCATCGAACGATAGTGTACGACCGTGCACGCCGAAGCCGGTTGCCGAAACAAGGACATCGTAGCCGCCAAGCTGGCCGCCCCAGCTCAAGCGCAGCCGGCGGTCGGCACCGCTGCCCAGCTTGAGGGCAGCTTCCCCGCCGACGCTGGTACCACTGCGGGTGACCACGTTGATGACGCCGAACATTGCGTCGCCCCCGTAGATGGCGGCGCTCGGCCCGCGGATGACCTCGATACGCTCGATCAGGCCGATGTCGAGCGGGAAGGCCGAATCGACCGGGGCGCTGGCGTAGATGTTTTCATTCATCGACTGCCCATCGATCAGGATCTGCATGCGCGGCCGGTAGTCGCCGGGTTGCGAGATGCCGCGCACACCACCGTAGGCATAGGTGTGGTCGTCGGTGACGTTGAAGCCCTGCAGGCTACGCAGGGCCGCGCCCAGCGTGCGCCAGCCGTAGAGGCGGATATCCTCGCTGCTCAGAATCGATACGACAGACGGAATCTGGTCTGGATTCTCGGCAAACTTGGGTGCCGATACGATGCTCACCTTCGTCAGGTCTTCGAGTGAAATGTCGATGGCATCGATGGCCCCGGCGGCCGATGCCGTACCCAGCAGGCCGGCCGACAGCACAACGGTGGCCAGGGTACGCCAGGCGGAGCCGGGTCGGAAACTCATGATGCGTCGCTTTCCATGCCACCCCCCGTTGTTCTCGGCTGGAAGGCGATGAATTCCTCGACCGGCATCGGACGGGCATAGAGGTAGCCCTGGAAAATGTCGCAGCCGATCTGGCGCAGCAAGCCGGCCTGGGTTTCCGTTTCGACACCTTCGGCAACGACGCTCAGGCCGAGGGCGTGGCCCAGGGAGATGATGGCTTGGACCAGGGCACGTTCGCGGTCGTCGTTTTCCAGGTCGATGACGAAGGAACGGTCGATCTTGATCTCGTCGATGCTGAAACGATTCAGGTAGCCGAGCGACGAGAAGCCGGTGCCGAAATCGTCGAGCGAAACGTGGATGCCGCGCTGGCGCAACTGGGCGATGACGTTCTGCGCCGTGTCGGCGTTTTGCATCAGCACGCTTTCGGTCAGCTCGATGGTCAGCATCTCGGGCGGTACGCCGGTGCGCTGCAGTTGCTCGTCGATGAAGTGGATCAGGGTGCGTTCGAACAGGCTGTCAGCCGACAGGTTGATGCTGATGCGGCCTGTCGGCATGCCCTTGGCCCGCCAGTCGGCCAGCAGATCGCAGACATGGGCGATCAGCCATTCGCTGATCGGATGGATGAGGCCGGCCTCCTCGGCGAGCGGGATGAATTCGCCTGGCGAAATCATGCCCAGTTCCGGATGTTTCCAGCGCAGCAGCACTTCGGCACCGGTCATGCGGCCAGTACGGGCACATAGCTTGGGCTGAAGATAGGGCTGCAGTTGCCCGCCCTGCTCGATGGCAGCGCGCAGGTGGCGTTCCAGCATCATGCGGTGGCTGGCGGCCCGGTCGTGCTGCGGATCGAAATAGCTGACGCAGGCTCCGCCTGCCGACGAAGCCTGCATGGCCACCAGCATGGCGCGGCGCATCAGTTCCGGAATTTCATCGGCATGCTCCGGATATTCGGCGATGCCGATATAGGGCTTGATGACGATTTCCTCGCCCTGAAGCAGTAACGGGCGCCCGATCATTTCGGCGACCGACGCGGAGAAGCAGTTGATCTTCTCCTTGCTCAGCGACCCCGGGAGCGTGGCGATCAGCGATTGTTCGTCGTAGCGCGCCAGCTTGATCTCCTGCATGCACTCCGCGTCGAAGGCGCAGTTGCATTCAGGTGTTTCCAACATGCCTTTCAAACGACCGGCCAGCGCACGAATGGCGGCGTCGGCAATTTCTTGGCCGAGTACGGTTTGCACGTCACGCAGATTGGAGAGGTGAATGAAAATCATCGACAGCCGGCTTTGGCTCTCATCCTTTCCTATTTCACGCTCCAGCAAATCGACCAGTCGGGCTCGATTGTTCAGGCCAGTGACCTTGTCGTGCCAGGCCAGGTCGCGAATCTTTTCTTCCTGGGCGACGCGTTCGGTAATGTCCTGCGTGAAGCCTTCAGCGCCGATGTAATGCTGGCGTTCGTCAAAGCGCGGAAAGCCACGCTCATGGACGTGATACCAGACATTGTCGTCACTCGTGCTGCGCAAGCGGTAGTCGAGTTGATAGGGCCGACCCATGCGCATTTCGGCGCGGTGGCGGATCAGGACGCTGCGGTCTTCGCGATGGATGCGGGGCAGCAGGCGTTTTTCCTGCACCGGCAACTGGCTGGCGCCGATGATATCGAGGTATTCCCGCGAGGCACGGATGATGTTGCCCTCGGCATCCATCGTCCAGTTGCCCAGGCGGGCGATCTGCTGCGTATTGATCAGGGTGATCTGGCTGTCGAACAGTTCGCGGATGGCGATGGCCGAGCGCAGCAGGTAACGGACGCGGTGCGGCAGCAGCGGAATATTCAGCGGTTTGGTGATGAAGTCGGTGGCCCCGCAACGGTAGGCCTCGTCGATCGAGATCTGATCGTCCAGTGCCGTCAGCATGATGATGGGCAGATGCTCGAGGCGATGCTTGCGGCGCAGGATGCGGCAGGCTTCGAAACCGTTCATGCCGGGCATCAGCACATCGAGCAGCAGCAGGTCGGGCACGAACCCGTCGCTGATCATCAGGATGGCCTGTTCGGCCGAATTGGCCGTGCTGACTTCGAATTCGTGCTGGGCGAGTACGGATTCGGTAATCGTGCGCATGACCGGCTCATCGTCGACGACCAGGATGCGAGGCTTGATATTTTCCATGCTCAGCTATTCCCGTCCTGGCCGAGTTCAGCCAGCGTCGACTCGGCCACTTCGCGAACGTGCGCGAACTCGGCCACGATGTGCGGCAGTTGTGCCTGCACCTTGTCCATCTGCTTGCTGCGGGCCGCCTGCTCGGCTTCCTTGCACAGGTTCGAGAAGTCCTTGAGACCCAGCGCAGCGCTGGAGCTTTTGAGGTTATGCACGATCCGGGTGATGTGTTCGAGATCGCACTGGCCATCGGAATTCGAGAGCACCTCGACGTGGGCTCGACCTTCCCTCAGATACGAATTGATGATGTTCGGGATGATGCGCTCGGCTTCCTTGCCCAGGCTGGTACGCAGGTCGCGGAAATCCAGGGTGGGCCGCTTTTCGGAGCGTTTTGCCACATTCTGTTGCTCCTCTTCCGGAGTGACAGCAAGCTCGCTGGGATGAATGCGGGTGGCCGGCAGCCAGCGCAGCATGGCCGTACTGATGCTGCCGATGGTGACCGGTTTGGCGACATAATCGTCCATGCCGGCCTGCAGGCACATTTCCCGGTCGCCAGCCAGCGCATTGGCTGTCAGGGCAATGATTGGCTGACGCGGCAGGCCGTGCGCCGACTCACGTTCGCGAATCTTGCCGGTGGCTGTCAGGCCATCCATGACGGGCATCTGCACATCCATCAGGACCAGGTCGAAGGCTTGCAGGCGCAGGGTATCCAGGGCTTCAAGTCCATTGATGGCATGGCTGACGCTGCACCCAAGGCTGTTCAGGATCTGTTCGAGAATCAGGCGGTTGGTCTCGTTGTCCTCGACCATCAGCACCCGGGCGCCAAAATGCAGGGCGCCG
>JACCDS010714907.1_pt1 | contig 14518 bp, 14 predicted proteins | sample 7446441 | NCBI WGS metagenome assembly JACCDS01 (sample SAMN15323445, study PRJNA562643) | freshwater metagenome | isolation source: river surface water | place: USA:Blue River Watershed | collected 2017-08-17 | reverse complement strand
GTTACCTTGGGCATCTTTTTTCACCATCCAAAAAGTTCCCAACTTTCGGAAAAATAAAATTGTGTTTAGCACCACCACTACTTGTAGCACCATTTTTTTTGGTGCTAATAGTGGTGGTGCTAATACTTATTTTTGATGCATGAAAATTGTAGAAAACATTTTAAACAGAATAGTGGAATTCCGAATAACAAGAGTATAAATTTTCAACCCACAATCCGCATTAGAAATTTGAATACCAAATTTAATTGTTTTGCCTAATGTGGATTCTGGGTTAAACCAATTGACAGCAGTATATCAGTATAAAAAAAGGCATTTAACAACAGCAGGTAACATTACCGGGTGTTGTTAAATGCCTTTAATACGATTGGGTTACTACAAAAAAATCAATATTTATTTGCCCCCACTTGCTTCTTTAGCTGCGTCGGCCTTCATTTTTTCATTTGCAGAAATTTCGAATTGCACATTTCTGTTTTGTGAACGTCCTTCCTCGGTATCGTTACTGTATTTGGGTGCCGTTTGTCCGTAACCTTTAGTGGTAATCCGCGAGGAGGCAATACCGTTTTGAATTAAGTAGGCAGCTACACCGGCGGCTCTTTTTTCGGAAAGGGTTTGGTTAAGTGCCGGTGTGCCGGTATTATCGGTATGGCCTTGCACTTCGATGTTGGTATCGGGGTATTTGTTCAATACAGTCAATAAGTCTTTCAGGTTATTTTTGGCCGTTGCTGATAAATCAGCTTTGTTGATGGCAAACAAAATTTTGCTGCTAAATTCTACTACAATGCCTTCGCCTACACGCTCCACCTTGGCAGTAGGTACCGATTTTTGAATTTCTTCGGCTTGTTTGTCCATTTTTTTACCAATTACAGCTCCGGCTGTTCCTCCAACGCCCGCTCCAATAATGGCACCTAGTGCAGGGTTTTTGGCAAATTTGCCAATTACGCCGCCAACAATTGCGCCGCCGGCAGCACCAAATATGGCGCCTTTTTGAGTTTTGTTCATACTGCTACAACTGCTCAAAAGAATGGAAGCAGTTAAGGTGTAAAGGGCAATTTTTTTTGTTTGTTGCATAATAGAATGTATTTAAGTGAAATGTATGCTGATTATTGCTGCAAAGTAATCATAAAACGATTACATCTGTGCAGTTAATGTTAGGGTAATGGTAAAACGCTTGGTTTGTAGCACGCTGTTCTAGGCTGAATAGTGTGCAGTTGTTGAACGGTGCCAACGCCACCAAAGCTCAATAGGTAGTACCGGCCTATGGCTCACACCCTAAAAAAGCTACCGTGTAGCGTAAAAAAAATACTGCATAAAAGCAGGTAAGCAAGTATGTTTGCTTTTTTTAACGCTAGGCAGCGGAAAGTTGGTTATGCGCATCCTTAGTTCGCAGAAAAAGAAGTCCTTGTATATTAATCGTAAATAAATATATGCGTTATTGTTTGTTCGTTTGTTGGTTATGTTTGTCGTTTTCGGCACAAGCCAAGCATGGTAAGGGGTCGGTGTTGGGGTATACTTATTTGGGAAAAGGGGCAAGTGCCAATACCTCCAAATACCAAATATATCTAAGAATGTATTGCACTGTTGGCGACCAAAAAACCAATCAAAGTACCGACGATGCCGTACGCATTTACGATGCTGCCACCAATGCCTTGGTGAGCACACTCGCGTTGCCTTTAATTAGCCGAACCAACCTTACCAATACCAATACCAATCCGTGTATATCGCCGGTGGTAACCATTTCCTACGTAATTAAGGATTATGCGGCCACGATAGAATTGCCCGATAATACAGCAGGTTATGTTTTGGCGCAGAAGGAGTATGCCCGTGCTAGCGGTATTGTCAACTTTGTGAATAGTGTAAGCTATGGCGTTATCAATACCAATACCATTCCGGGGGTACTAGGCGGCACTGTTTACCGAAACAACAGCAGCCCCGTTTTTGCCGTTCGCGATACTACGGTTATTTGTTTCAAAACCAATTTTGTTTATGATGTAAGTGCCACGGATCCCGACGGCGATTCGTTGTCGTACGCTTTTTGTGCCGCTAAGGGCGATTTGGAAAGTGCCAACAGTAATAGTACCAATTGGGCACCACCATATGATGATATGCCCTACGCTTCGGGCTTTTCAGGCACACAACCTATGGGAAGCAATGTAACTATTGACCCAATTACCGGCTTAGTTAGCGGCGTAGCTCCCAACACCACCGGTGCTTATGTACTTGGTGTGTGCGTATCGGAATACCGCAATGGGGTACTCATTAATACCACTAAAAAAGAAATTCAAATAACGGTTGCCAACTGCTCGTTGACCGCTGCTGCATTAAAAGTGGCGTACGTTAACTGCGACGATTATCAGTTTACTTTCCAAAATGAGTCAACTGCATCCAATATCACCTCTTATGCTTGGGATTTTGGTGTGCCTACCATTACAACCGATGTTTCGTCGGCAGCTTCGCCAACCTATGTATATCCTGCTGCGGGAAGTTATACCCTTAAGTTAGTGGTTACCAATAGTGGCGGTTGTAAAGATTCCACTACAGCTCCCGTAAAAGTATATCCGGGCTTTACGCCGGGTTTTACGGTAGAAGGTAGCTGCTTTCAGAGTCCTTTTGCTTTTACCAATACCACTATTTTTAATCCCTTAGATGGGCCACTTACGTGGAGTTGGGATTTTGGCGATGTGTTGGTGAACAATACCGATACGGCAAGTACCAAAAATGCGGTTTACACTTATAGTAAAGCGGCTACCTATCAACCCAAACTAACGGCAACAAGTATTCGTGGATGTGTAAAAACCTTTACCACTCCACTGATAGCCAACGATAAGCCTTATTTGCAATTACCTTTTACCGATACGCTCATTTGCAGTATAGACAGCTTGCCTTTAAAAGCCAATATTAAAACGGGTACGTTTACGTGGAGTCCGGTTAACCAATACATGCTCAATGCCAATACGTTATCGCCTATTGTATTTCCGAAAGATACTACCGTGTATACCATCACGGTACAAGATAAGGGGTGTATTGATAGTGCCACCATAAAGGTGAATGTACTAGATTTTATCTCCGTTAAGTTTCGTGGCGATACAGTACTTTGTGCTACCGATTCCATTACATTACGTCCTATCAGCGATGCATTGAGCTATTTGTGGACCGAAACGCCCGCAGGCCAAAATAGTTTGAGCAGTTTTGCTACTAAATTTCCCAAAGCTGCGCCGCTTGTTACTACTACCTATCGGGTTACCGCTAATTTGGGTTATTGTCAAGATAAAACGAGTGTTACGGTTCGCGTATCGCCCTATCCAAAAGTGTATGCGGGTGCCGATACCACTATATGTTATGGAGGTAAAGCCAATTTACGTGCATCCATTACTGCGAGTAGTTTTGTATGGAAACCAATAGCCACTTTAAGCAATTTTTATACACTGAGGCCAATTGCACAACCCGATTCCACTACTGCATATTATTTAACTGTAAAAGACACTTTTTACTGTCCTAAGTCGGTTACAGACACCGTGGTGGTTAAGGTAATTCCACCTGTTGTGGTAAATGCCGGTGCCGATGTTGCGGCTGTTCAAAATCAAGCAATCGCTTTAAATGCGTATTCTAATTTAGATAGTTTGGTGCATTTTAAATGGCTGCCTGCAAGGTTTTTATCTGCCGATACTATCGCTAATCCCGTATTCAAAGCAACCAATACGTTATTCGACTCGGTAGTGTATACTGTTGCAGCATATACTAGTGGTGGATGTATTGGTGCCGATAAAATAACTGTAAAAATTTATAAAACAGGCCCCGATATATTTGTACCAAGCGGATTTACACCTAATAACGATGCCCGAAACGATGTGTTAAAAGCCATACCGGTAGGCATACAACAGTTTCAATACTTAAAAGTGTTTAACCGTTACGGACAGTTGGTATTTAGTACTTCAGATGCAAGTAGGGGGTGGAATGGTTATGTAAATGGGGTAAAACAAGATGCCGGTACATTTGTGTATATGGCTCGTGGCATCGATTACTTAGGTAATGCAATTGAGCGGAAAGGAACAACGGTTTTATTGCGATAATAGTATGGTGTAAGCGCGCATTTTGTGGTAACTTGCCCTACCAAAAAGGGCGATTTTGCCTTTTTTTAATGTTGGATTACTACATGAAAACAGTACTTATTTGTGGCGCTATTGCAGGCGCTGTTTTATCTGTGATTAGTTATGGAGGTTTGTTTTGTGCCATTCGCTTTTTTCCGCAATTGTTTGTAGAGTACAACAATCCGTTGTTTAACTCCGATGGCAGTAGAGATATGTTATTTTATGCACATGCATTCATCATCAGTATGGCATTGTCGTGGTTTTGGGAGCGCTTCAAATCCCTTTTTCATGGCCACTTTATATGGCGTGGTATAGAGTTTGGCTTGGTGTATGCGTTTATTGCCTTATTGCCCGTTATGTGGATTAGCTTTAGTGCCATGGATATTACCATTACGATGGTAAGCAGTTGGTTGCTATATGGTTTTGTTCAGGCAGTGGCAGCGGGCATTTTATTTGCCAAATTAAATCCTTAAAAAAGTAGTTCTTGTTGCTAGTTGATGGATTTTAAATACAGTTGAAATTCAACAGCTAATTGGTCTTTTGCTTGTATCATTCCGCCAAGTTTGCGGGGCGGAATCAAATTAAAATCTGAAAACGTAACCATTCTGCTGCCAATGAGGCGAATGATTTTTTGTTCGTCTATATAGAAAGTATAGGCCACTTCGTATTGCTTGGTAATGCCTGCCAATTCTATTTCTACCCAACCTTTTATTTGTTCTTGTTTGTTGGTAAGCTCCGGCATTTTGTTGAGCGATTGAAACCGAATATGTAAATAGGGGTAGTCTTTTGCCTTGAGTGTTTTGCGCAAATCGCTTGTCATCATCGGGTTGTGACAGTTAAAGCTCAATACATCTAGCGTAAGCATGCCTTTGAGCGTTATGGCATTGTTTCCGGTACTGCTTTTGGCAAGAAATAAGGTATCCGGTTTGCTGTAATTGACAATTTCGCATGAAAATTTGTTCACATTGGTGCTGCCATCCACTTTTAAACTGCCACCATGTATCAGTACCCATTTGGTAGCATTTTGCGGCGGCACCATCCAGGCACAGCAGCAGTACAATAGGCAAGGGGCAAACAGGTAAAAGAAGTTGGACCGCATGGATACAAATATAATGTTGGGTACATACAATAAAGTCAGGACGATAGTATTCATCCTGACTTTATTATTCATAATGATGCATCAACAATTGGTTAGAAACCAACTACTGCTTCAAGTACTATGCCATTGAATTTGGCACCATTTCTATGATCGGTAACTAAAAAATCTTTGTATTTCTGTGTTACATATTCCAATTTCAACAACGTATTTTTACTGATAAACCAGCCACCTGCAAAGGCTAATCGGTCTACTTTTACATCATTCGGTGTGCCTGCAATTTGAGCAGTTACCGCATTATAGCGTACTCCTACAAAAGTATTTTCAGCTTTTCCTAAGCGGTAAACACCGTCTATGGCAAATTGAGAGGCTTTTCTATCGGCAGTTTCTGTTTTGGTACGTCCTTTTGAAGTTTCATAAGTGGCAAACAATTCGGCACCACCTGCTTTTACAAATCCGTTGATCATGGCAGCATCTATTTTTTTGCTAAAACCAGGGTTAAAGCGTCCAGAAAAGGCAATTGCAGTAGAGGCTTGTGCAGCACCGCTAGCTACCCATTTTTCCACCACATTTTGGTAGTTACTACCCGTGCGGTCGCCACCATACAAAGTAAGTCCGCTACCTGCTGAACTGCTGTTGTGGTAAAAGCTACCAGACAAGCGCACACGCACACCATTGTCCAGTTTTTTGTCAATACCGCCTTTCAAGTATATTGAGGGGTTTCTGTTGGTATTGGCATCGGCGGTAGTAGGTTGTATGGAATCAATGTTACCTTTAATCATACCATTGGTAACACCTAGCATACCAAACAAACCATTTTTCTTAATGTATACTTCTCCACCAATTTCTGTAGCAAACGCATCCATGATATAGCCTTCCATAAATGGATTGTACAAAGCTTGTCCACCATCAGAACGGCGGAAGTGTTGATCGCCATAGTTCACTTCAAAGTGACCTACTTTAATGGTGGTAATTTTCATTAAATTATCCCAAAATTCACCTTTGAAAGGTAGTTTGTCAAATTGAATATAGCCACCTTTTACCCATGTTTCGTTGTGGTGACGAGAAGACAAATAGCTTGTAACGTTCAAGGCTATACCATCGGCTAATTGCACATCCATAAATAGGTTGGCTTGTGCTGTTAAAAAACCGGGTGCTATCGGATACAATTTATTAGCACCTGCAGTAGCTACTGTGGTGCCGCCATTACTTGTGGCTGTATTTTCGTGTTTCAAACTTTGATACTGTTGGGTAAATCCGGCGCCCCATCTTACTTTCAAGCCATCAAACTTGCTATCGGTGGTTTTTGGGGTTTCAAATACATTAATACCTGTTTGGTCGTAAGCTCTCCAATTGGCAATAGTGGGTTGTTGTGCCATAAGTTGGCCGGCAAAGCTTGTTGCGCAAATGAAAGCAACTAGTTTTGATGTACGTTTCATAATCGTTAATATTTAATGTTGGGAAAAAGAACTATTTTTTAAGTGTTAAATCGAATTTTACGCTGATATCGTTACCAGTTTTTATGGCACCAAAACCGAAAGTGGGTGGTTGTACATTGTAATCTTTCATGCTTATTTTTTTGACACCACTCACCGAAATGCTTTTATCTGCATTCAGCTTTCCTTTGGCAGAAAGGTCGGTATCCACGGAAGTGCCGGCGATGGTAAGTTTTCCTTTACAAACGATGGTGAAGTTGTTGGCATCAATTGCAGTAATTACTCCACTTGTAGCTTTGAACACAATGTTGTTGTATTTGTCGGTTTTAAGGGCCTTGTAGGCGTTTTTATCCATGGCGCCATGACCGCTTTTTAAGCCATCTACATTGGTACTAAATGATAGGCTTGTAAGACTTTTGGGTAATCCATCTTCGTTGATTACAAAAGTTGCTTCGCAATCGCTTTTAGCCGATTTCATATCCCAATCGTGCAGGGTAGAAGTGCCGCTAATTACAATGTTTACATAATCTTTAGCGCTATATTTGATTTGGGCAAAAGAAAATTGGGAAGAAAAAAGCAAGACAATTGCTACAAATAAACCCTTTTTGAGGGCTGAAATAGACAGGTTCATGTCGTTTGATTTGGTTGAGTGAGGTAATTGATTGACGATGTAAAAGTAGTACGGTTGTTAGGGCCGGTTTATGACTGCGGTCAAGCAAATAGCTGATTGATGTCATATGCAAACGCCGTAGTAGTAAGGGTTTGCTTAATTAATGATGACGCTTGCCATGTATCAACAAACAGGGTTTTGGTATAAATAAATTGTATAAAAAAAGCATAGCGCACCACAATAAGGTACTTGTATCTTTTTTGCTTATTTTTAAACCAATACGATGTACCAAGCAAAAGGCAGCAAACATGAGCGAGCAATATGTTACCTATTATAAGAGTCCTATTGGAATGCTAAAAATTGGTGCTGCCGATGGGTGCATCAATGAACTCAGTTTTGCAGACGATGGCAACGACACCTCCTTGGTACAGCCAACATTTTCCAACCATCCAATATTGCACCAATGTACAGAACAATTAATTGAATTTTTTAATGGTAGAAGAACGGTTTTTCAGATACCTATTTACCAAGCAGGTACCGATTTTCAGCAGCGGGTATGGAATCAATTGTTGCAAATACCTTTCGGAAAAACCATTAGCTACACCGATTTGGCCAAGCGGTTAGGCGATCCAAAAGTGATTCGTGCAGCAGCAAGTACTAATGGCAAAAACAAAATAGCCATTATTGTACCCTGCCATCGGGTAATTGGCGCCAATCAAAGTTTGGTAGGCTTTTCGGGCGGCCTTTGGCGAAAAAAATGGCTCCTGCAACACGAATTTAAATATGCTTGGGGCGTACAAACATTGTTTTGATTGCCTTGTTGATATACCTAAATACCTCGTTGTTGATGTTGCAAACTTCCCTTTTTACTACACCACCCACCAATATACTGCCATTTGATGGCGAAGCCTATTGCTATGAGCATTTTTTTGATGCCGATACCGCCAACCAACTATTTGAGCAATTAAAAGACGAAATAGCCTGGAAGCAAGAACCTATTAAGCTGTTTGGCAAGCAGATTATGCAGCCTCGGCTAACGGCCTTATATGGTGATCCCAACAAAATTTATTCCTATTCAGGTATTTCCATGCAGCCCATTGCATGGACAAATGTCTTATTGTTCATTAAACAACAGGTAGAAGCTATCGCGCAGCAAACCTTTACTACGGCATTACTCAATTTTTATCGTGATGGGCTCGATAGTATGGGCTGGCATAGGGATAATGAACCATCATTAGGTAAACAACCATGCATTGCGTCGGTTAGTTTGGGCGCCACGCGAAAGTTTGGTTTTAAACACCATGCAGATAAAAAAACAGGTATCTCAATCCCATTAACCAATGGAAGTTTGTTGTTAATGAAGGGATTAACGCAGCAATGTTGGTTACATGCCATACCCAAAACAATGTTGCCGGTTGGCGAACGCATCAATATTACTTTTAGAACCATCGTAACCGAATAAACCAGAAATATCCTACGTATTTATCGGTATAGCCAATGCCTTACTAGTTTGGTGTAGTGCGGCATTACTACATACACCATCAAAAAAACAATCAACAAAGAGGCTGCAAAGCCATCTAAGTAACGGTTTTCGGGTACATGCAAATAGCGAAGTAGGGGATGCAGCAATAGTGGCACTACCGTGGCAATAGGATAAATAGCGGAAAGGGTGATGGCATATTGTTTCCACCTAACAGGGGCATTAGCTTTACCATGCTCGGGTGAAAACAAAAAATCAAGTCCGCTTTTGATAAAATATTGATCATCATGGGTAAACAATGGACTTGCTTTGGCAATCAGGCGACTGCGTTCCGACGATTCCATCCAATTGCGTAAAAAGTCGATGCTACTAAAACGCATGATTACAGTGTAAGTGTAGGTCAAGTCAGGTATGGGACGAATAATCTGCCAATCTACAAAGCCGGGTGCCTTTTTGCAAATAGTACTAATTTCAGCAAGCCATGCTTCGTATGCAGATTGTTTACCAGCTTTAATTTGTTGGGTAATGACTACCGAAGCTCCTATGGTTTCCATATATGTAATTGATTGTAAAAGAGATAGTAAGCGAAATTAGATAGAAGGTGTTGCAAAAAAACAATTCTATTTACAGAAGTTTGAATGACTTTACAGCAGCAATACTACCACTTTCACTACAATAAAAGATGATGAACAGCAGGTGCTTCAATAACAGTAAGCATTACCCAAAAGCACATGGATGTGTTGAAAATAGCTACTGTGTATTGCTATTTTCTGGCGCTACATAAATTTTGTTTTTTAGCATGGCTATGGCTTATTTTTGAGCGAAAGAAGGCATTTTTTGCAGCCTAATGAAAGCCTTTTTTTACAAAATCAAGATCGAAAGGGTGGCCAAGAAGGGTAGCGAACTTTTGAAATGATATTAAGGCAGGCGCTTACATTTTATACGTACAATTGATGCAAGAAAATTACCAATACAACCAAATTTTTAATGCGGAAGCCATTATTGTAAAAGGATTTGCAAAGGGCGAATACGAAAACTGCGTTTTCAACAATTGTCATTTTGAAAATCATACGTTTTCTAACAGTCAATTTATAGATTGTCAATTCAACGATTGTAATTTGAGCATGGTGCCATTACAGCAAACAGTTTTTAGAGGGGTTCAATTCAATCATTGTAAAATGTTGGCGATGCGTTTTGACACCTGTCAGAAAAATGGCCTTTCTGTAGCGTTTAACAGTTGTATGTTGCAACAGTCGAGCTTTTATCAAGCCCAACTCCCAAAAACACGTTTTCATCAATCAACATTGCAGGGGGTAGATTTTACGGAGGCCAATCTAGCAGGGGCTATATTTAGCGATTGCAACTTGCTGCAAGCTATTTTTTACCAAACCCATCTTGAAAAAGCCGATTTTACAACGGCCGTTGATTATAGCATCAACCCCGAAAGCAACCGCATAGCAAAAGCAAAATTTGCTGCAACCGGGCTAGCAGGATTGTTACACAAATATTCAATCGTTATTACATGATACAGCCCGCTATACAAACAATAGAGGCAAAACAATTGGTAGGTGTAGGGCGTACCATGAGTTTGACGAATTTTATGGTTGCAGAAGTTTGGCAATTGTTCATGAAACAACGTGCTTGTTGGGGGCATTTGCAGATGGGTGATTTGTTTTCTGTCACCGTATATCCACCCGAATATTTTGTGGATTTTCATCCCAAAAATACTTTTGAAAAGTGGGCTGCTGTTGAATTAGCGCCTAACTGCCAACCTCCTAACGAGTTAGCAACCATCAATTTGCCGGCAGGGTTATATGCGGTATTTACCCACCGGGGACTGTCGACCGACAACAGCATATTTCAATACATTTTCACGCAGTGGTTACCGGATTCGCCCTACATAGTAGATCATCGACCGCATTTTGAAATATTGAGTCCGCAATACCAACCCAACAACCCGCAAGCGGCAGAAACCATCTACATACCTATTCGGCATAGGGTGTAGCCAATCTCGTGTGTGCATATGTTGGCGTAAAGCCATGTTATTGGTAAGTTATGCCTTTCTGCATATGGCTAGTATCAGTCTTTCAAGCGTGAGAGTCGTGGAAATTACTTAACATTTATCAACGGTTGTTGCAATTGATGCCGTCTACATTTGTAAATCGCATACATCATCAGAATCAAATAAACGAGCAACCAATGTTGTATTTTCTCCAGCAATTAAAATCTAGAAACGAAATTCTTTTTTACTTTGGAAGCTTTTGTTGGCTAATGGCTATGGCTTGCTTAGTACTAGCACAGTATTACCCCACGCAGGTACACAAAGTAAACGCCTGGATCAAGCCATTCAAATTTGCCACTTCCATAGCCTTATATGCATTTACCATGGCATGGTTTGTGGCCTATTTGCCCAATTTTAATGTACAATTGTTTAATTGGTCTATTGTGGTGTTATTGGGTTTTGAATGGGTGTACATTGCTGTTCAGGCCGGTAGGGGGCAGCTATCGCATTTTAATATCAATACACCTACCTATGCCTTATTGTATGGCTTGATGGCCGCCGCAGCTACCTTGGTAGCTTTGTACACAGCGTACATTGGGTGGCTGTTTTTCACCAATGAATTTACGACTTTGCCTAACTATTATGTTTGGGCTATTCGGTTGGGCATAGTGCTGTTTGTGGTATTTTCTTTCGAAGGTTTTGTGATGGGTGCCCGACTTTCGCATACGATTGGCGGAGCCGACGGCGGCCCGGGAATACCCATATTGCATTGGAGTACTCAATTTGGCGATCCAAGAGTGGCTCATTTTACAGGCATGCATGCACTGCAAATACTCCCTTTGGTGTCTTATTATGTATTGCGCAATACAAAAGCTACATGGGTACTTGCGACTGTTTATGCACTTTTAGCCTTGTTTACGCTCATTAGGGCTTTGCAAGGAAAGCCACAGTTTGCTCAACTTACATTGTATAAACATACCCCAAAAACTTAAGCAGCATCAACATGTACGCTTACCAAAATAGGGGATAGTACGAACAAGGCTTGGTGATGATGGTGGGGCATTGAGTTGTGTCACGCTTGGCCGTCGACCGTTGAATGATGTTACAAAAGTTGAATATTAATTCCTGCTTTTCGGTTGAGTACTCTCGAGCTTGAGCCGAAGTTGAATAAAGTTGTAAAAGTTGCGATACGAGTTCCGTCACGCTCCACTATTGCCAAAACTCCTGTTACCTGTATAACTATTGTCGAGCCCCCATGAACTAAATGAATTTCAAAATTTCCTCAACCAATTTAAAAACAGTTGTTGAGGATTCCTCGGTAGCTGGACTTGCATGAGTCAAAAGGTTATAGTTTCTTTTCGCTCTTGAAATTGCAAGGTCAATTCTAGGTCTATTAGTTGCTGCATCTATACCAATTAATATTTCGAAAAAATCATCTGTAATTGTTTTGTTTCCTTCTCCGTCATATGTTGAACCTAATGGATTGATATAGTCATTAATTGTTTCATCATATTCATCTCTATGCATTCTACCACCTTGATGGTCTTCAAAATGGAGAATTAGCCAATATTCAAATGCTTGGTTTGAATATGCAACTCCAAAATTGTTTGCTGCTGCAATGGTTATTGCATTATTAAAATCATTAGCAGGAAATTGGTCTTTGTCGAAAACACACCAAACCTGGTCATATGTACCTTGCTGATTAAGTGTAATTGCATGATTCACTAACGACGTTGTGTTGTATCCATTACCAATAGCTTTTATTGTAGCAGAAGTGAGTTTAAATTTTCTAAAATATGATGGCTCAGTATTTTTCCCTTCACAGACGATTAGGATTGTTGGCTTCTCAATTTTAGTAGGAACTGTTCTTTCTAATATAGGCTCTGTCCTGCGTCTTGCTTTTGCTGCTGCTAACTCTGCAATGTGTTTTTGCTTAGCTTCAATTTGTGCTGCATTTTTATCCTTCATTTTCATGTGATAGCAGCATTTTAGAATTAATGAAATTGTCAAAGTTGCCTAAGAATGGGACAGCGCCATACTTACCTCTGATATAATTATCCTCAAAATTTTCTGTTTTTCTTACTTCCGATTTAAAGTCAGCAAGAGAAAATAATTTGGAAGCACCATATTTATCTTTTTCAGTAAACCAAATTTGGTCTCTTCTAAATAAGCCAGAACTCAAAAGATTTGTATCATGCGTATTAAAAATTAATTGCGCATTTTTGGGGTTCAATTCTTTTGAATTGAAAAGTGAAACAATTTTACAAACCAAATTCGGATGAAGCTTTGAATCTAATTCATCGACAATTAGAACTGAGCCATTCTCAATAGTGTCTAGTACAGGTCCTGTTAATGCAAAGAATTTTTTAGTTCCAGACGATTCTTCATGTTCGAGTGAAAATTGAATATCTCCAACGTATTTTTTGTTTGAATCATATTTTCTATGTGTCGTCAAAACATCAGAAATAAATTCAGCATCTTCCTCTTTCATTTCTTTTTCAATTGATTCTCTAATTTCTTTGGGCATTTTAGGAAGTTTTGAAATATCTAGATGCTCTAATGTGATGTCTTTGATACCTAAATCGGCTGCTTTTAATAACTCAAGAATTTGTTCTTTATACTTTGGACTTTTAGTTCTCCCCATTGTGAAACCTTTGTATCCTTCCTCATCTAATCCTGAAATGGTGCCCAATCCCTTAAACCAGTCTAAAACTTTACCAGCACCCTTATCATTAAATTGAGCAGCAACTGATAACATCAATGCATTATTTCTAACAAGGTCTTCCTTTGCTAACATAGCCCCTTTGCTAAAGCTTCGTTCATGAATGTCAAACTTTTGCTTTTCCCTATAAAATAATTCAATTTCTTTTGTTTTCGGTTTGTGATAAAGCCATTCAGAAAAAACTTTTTCTTTGGTCACTTCAAAACCATACCTATACATCTCCTTTTTGAAAACAAAAATCACTTCAAACTCACTTGAATCTTTTTCTGATTCTGTTTCTAGTCTGAAAGGCTCAATATTAATTGCATCTCCTTTTTGGCTGTCTTTTGAAGATTTAATTGCAAAGTCTCGCATGAACATTAAGGCTTCCATGATTTTGCTTTTGCCACTTGCATTTGCCCCATAGATTACCGCACTTTTTACAATTCTTAAATTGAAGTCGGAGTCCGTCTTTATATTCTCATTTTCTCGAGTGTCTTTATCGTAGTTAGATGCAATTAGATTCAAAACCACCTTTTCTTTGAAGGTTTTAAAGTTGCGAACCGAAAATTGAACTAGCATAATGTTTTCGTTTTTTGTAATTTTTTTGCAAAAATAACTTTTATTTTTCAAAGAAACGTCAAATGTTGGCTGTTATTGTCGTATCGGTACTGTTGAAGATTGGTCAAAAGGTTGTCAAACTACGTTTAAATCGCAGTTAATGGTAGGGACTGCGTCTTGTCTGCTTTACTTAGAATACTGTTGCCGATTGGCTTGCAGGTATCATTTCGGCATACGTGTAGCTTAAAAATTCTTGACTTAATGAAGTTACAATGGGCACAAATAAACTTGCACTTTGTAAGTTTTTTGAACAGTTAGGGATATTCAATAGTAATTCATGTGTATCAGCGTTCAATAATATTTCAAGTAGTTTGCGCAAATTGTTGGGTAGTCTTTTAAACCGCGTATATTGTAGTATCGAAACAGCTTTTTCTATGCATAAAAACACGGCCATTCTTACTTTTATCTTGTTTTTGTTGCTTGCACAAGTAGGTTTTTCGCAAAAAACAGTTATTGCTCCTACCCACCAATTAACAATTTCGGGATT
>JACCDS010942002.1_pt1 | contig 14525 bp, 13 predicted proteins | sample 7446441 | NCBI WGS metagenome assembly JACCDS01 (sample SAMN15323445, study PRJNA562643) | freshwater metagenome | isolation source: river surface water | place: USA:Blue River Watershed | collected 2017-08-17 | reverse complement strand
GATCGCCATGCAAACCCTGTGGGCGGGTCCCTGGATGGTCAAAGTCAGTGGTTACAGCCCCCTCGAAGCCGCCACCGGGCTCTTTGTGATCAACATCGTCATGCTGGTCACATTCTGGATCTGGGGCATGCTCACCCCCTGGCTGGCGCAGCGCGGCTGGGGCCCGGATCGGCTCATTGCCATCGGTTTGCCCGTCAATCTGTTGGCCATCGTCTGGCTGGTGGTGCAGGGCCCCGGCACTGGGGCCCTGGCCTGGTCGGTTTTTTTTGTCACTTGCTCATTTGTCTCGCTCGCTCAACCCGCCATCGGGCTGGCTTTTCCCGGCCACCTGGCGGGGCGTGCCCTGTCGGCCTACAACCTGCTGATCTTCGGCGGCGTCTTCCTGATGCAATGGGGATTTGGCTGGCTGGTCGACCTGGGCGCCTGGCTGGGGTACCAGCCTGCGGCACGCTTTCAATTCGCCATGACTTGCATGGGCGTCACCTATGTCCTGTCCACCCTTTGGTTTCTCTGGCGGCGCGCCGATAATGCACAAAACACCGCTTGACCCATGCCCCACACCCGGATTTTGTTGCTCACCCATGCCCCGCTGGCGCACGCCTTGCGTCAATGCGCCTTGCACGTCTACCCGGACTGCGCGGCCGATGTGATCGCCATCGATGTCCCGCCCAACGCTCCCCCTGCGGACACCCTGGCTGCCGCCCGCGTGGCCTTGGCGCAAGACGGGGACCGCCCGACCCTGATCATGACCGATGTGTTTGGCGCCACGCCCTGCAACGTGGCGCTCAAACTGATCGATGGTCAGCCCGCCAAACTCGTTGCCGGGGTCAATCTGTCCATGTTGTTGCGCACCGTGTGTTACCGGCAAGAGCCCCTGGACGAGCTGGTGACCCGCGCCCTCAACGGCGCGACCCAGGGCATCATGCAAGTAAACCCCTCCGCCCCCCAAAATCAGCAACGCCGACACCATGATCCACAATCGCGTGACCATCAGCAATAAACTTGGGCTGCACGCCCGCGCCTCGGCCAAGTTATCCAAACTGGCGGGCAGTTTTCCGTGCGAAGTCTGGCTCAGTCGCAACGATCGGCGCATCAACGCCAAAAGCATCATGGGCGTGATGATGTTGGCCGCTGGCCTCGGTGCCGAAGTCGAACTGGAAACCGACGGACCCCGGGAGCAAGAAGCCATGGACGCACTGCTGGCCCTGATCCACGACAAATTCGGCGAAGGCGAATGACATGACACTGGCGATTCACGGTCTGGCAGTGGCCCGGGGCATCGCCATCGGACGCGCCGTACTGGTCGCTTCCAGCCGTGTCGACGTGGCCCACTATTTCATCGAGCACGATCAAATTGACAACGAAATCGAGCGCTTGGCCACAGCCCGCGAAGCGGTGGTGCAAGAGATCCATCGACTGATCGACAACCTGCCCAAAGACGCGCCAACCGAGTTGGCCGCCTTGCTCGACGTGCATCTCATGCTGTTGCAGGATCAGATGCTTGAAGACGGCGTCAAAACCTGGGTCAAAGACCGCCTCTACAACGCCGAATGGGCGCTGACCAGCCAACTCGACATCGTGGCGCGCCAATTCGAGGACATGGAAGACCCCTATCTGCGCGAGCGCAAGGGCGATCTGGAGCAAGTGGTCGAGCGCCTGCTGCGTCAACTCAAAGGACAACCCGATGTGCTGGACCAGCACGGCCAGATGCGCCGTCCGGCCGGGGCACGCCAACATGACCTGCCGCTGGATGAACAAGCCGATGTGCCCCTGATCCTGGTCTCACACGACTTGTCGCCCGCTGACATGTTGCAATTCAAGCAAAGCGTCTTTACCGGCTTTGTCACGGACGTGGGAGGCAAAACCTCACACACCGCCATCGTCGCCCGCAGCCTCGACATCCCGGCGGTGGTGGGCACCCGCCAAGGCAGCCATCTGATCAACCAGGATGACTGGGTGATCATCGATGGTGACGCCGGCGTGGTGATCGTCGACCCCACACCCATCATCCTCGACGAATACGCCTTCAAGAAGCGTCGGGCCGAAATCGAGCGCGAGCGGCTCTCGCGCCTGCGCCACACCCCGGCCGTCACACTCGATGGTCAGCGCATCGAGTTACTGGCCAACATCGAAATGCCCGAAGACACCCCTGCAGCGCTGGAGGTCGGGGCGGTTGGCGTGGGTCTGTTTCGCAGCGAATTCTTATTCATGGGCCGCGAGGGACAACTGCCCGACGAAGAAGAACAATACCGTGCCTACTGCCAGGCACTCGAAGGCATGCAGGGCTTGCCGGTCACCATCCGCACCGTTGACATTGGGGCCGACAAGCCGTTGGACAAAGGTCTCCGTGAAGACCATCACCTCAACCCTGCATTGGGTCTGCGTGCGATCCGCTGGAGCCTGGCCGACCCCGCCATGTTCCTGACCCAATTGCGCGCCTTGTTGCGAACAGCTGCGCGCGGACAAGTGAACATCCTGATCCCCATGCTGGCGCACGCGGTTGAAATTCGCAAGACCCTGGCCCTGCTGGATCACGCCCGCGTCCAACTCGACAACCGGGGACTGGCCCACGGACCGGTGCGCATAGGAGCCATGATCGAAGTCCCTGCCGCCGCCCTGTCGTTGCCTCTGTTTCTCAAATACTTTGACTTTTTATCGGTCGGCACCAACGATCTGATTCAGTACACCTTGGCCATTGACCGTGCCGACGAATCGGTGGCTCACCTCTATGACCCTTTGCACCCGGCGGTGTTGCGCCTGTTGGCCGACACCATCCGCGCCGGTTCGGCTCAGGGCAAGTCGATCAGCGTCTGCGGCGAAATGGCCGGCGACCCTCAACTGACTCGCTTGTTGCTGGGCCTGGGCCTGCGCAGCTTTTCCATGCACCCGACACAGATCCTGGCGGTCAAGCATGAGGTATTGCGCGCCGACACCACCAAACTCGCGCCTTGGGCACAACAAGTGCTCGAAGCCGAAGACCCTGTCAAACTGCTACACACCTGACTCACACCATGACTTTGCTGCTGGGCTGTATTGCCGACGATTTCACGGGCGCCACCGACTTGGCGAACAACCTGGTGCGCACCGGCATGCGCGTGGTACAAACCATTGGCGTACCCCAAGGCCCCCTCAATGCCGCGGTCGACTGCGTCGTGATCGCCCTCAAAACCCGCACCATCGCGCCTGCCGACGCCGTCGCTCAGTCGCTCCAAGCGCTGCGCTGGTTGCAGAGCCAAGGCGCGCGACAGTTCTACTTCAAATACTGCTCCACCTTCGACAGCTGGTACCAGGGTGACGTGCGGGGCAACATCGGCCCGGTCACCGAGGCCCTCATGGCGGCGCTCGGCACCGACTTCACCATCGCCACCCCGGCCTTCCCCGACAACGGCCGCACCGTGTTCAAGGGTCATTTATTTGTCGGCGATGTTTTACTCAGCGACAGCGGCATGAAAGACCACCCGCTGACCCCCATGCGAGACGCCAATCTGGTCCGCGTCATGCAGGCCCAATGCCAGTCGACCGTGGGGCTGATCGACCACAAGGCGGTGGCCGCCGGCCCCGAGGCCGTGCGCCAATCGATCGTCCAATTGCGCCGCCAAGGCGTTCGCATCGCCATCGTTGACGCCGTCTCCAACGACGACCTCATGCGATTAGGGCCGGCCCTGCGCGACCTGCCTTTGCTCACCGCCGGCTCGGGCGTGGCCATTGCCTTGCCGGCCAACTTCGGTTTGCAGACCGACCCGCACACCAGCCGTTTGCCGGCAGCTCAAGGTCGACAAGCGATCGTCAGCGGCAGTTGCTCGCAGGCCACCCTGGGACAAATTCAGCACGCCATCGCGCAGGGCGTGCCGGCCTGGGCGCTCGAACCCGCAGCCCTCATGGACGATGCCGGACAACAACAGACCATCGGGCAGGCCTTGCAATTTGCCGCCCGCCACCCCGACACCCCGGTGCTGATCTACTCCAGCGCCGCCCCCGATGCCGTTCGCGCCATCCAGCAGCGTTTTGGCGTCGAGCAGGCGGGCCAGCGCGTCGAACAGACCTTGGCCGGAATCGCTCGCGGCCTGGTGCAACAAGGCGTGCGCCAACTGGTGGTCGCCGGGGGCGAAACCTCGGGTGCATGCGTGCAGGCCCTGGGCATCGAACAAATGCAGATCGGCCCCCAAATCGACCCTGGCGTCCCCTGGTGTCACGCGCAGCCCCCGCTGTCGCCCGAGGGCTTGCACATCACCCTCAAATCAGGCAACTTCGGAGGCATCGACTTCTTCACCCGCTCCTTCACCCTGTTGCACCCTGACGCATGACCGAAAACCAAGCCCGCGAAGCCATTTGCCGTATCGGCAAAAGCTTGTTTGACCGCCGCTTGGTACATGCCACGGCAGGCAACATCAGCGTGCGACTCGACCCAGGTTTTTTAATCACCCCCACCGATGCCTGCCTGGGCCAACTCGATCCGGCGCAACTGGCCCATGTCGATGACCATGGCCGGCAGATATCCGGCGCACGCGCCAGCAAAACCCTGGCCCTGCACCAGCGCATCTACCAGGCCGCCCGTGCGGCCGACCCCGCCACCCGGTGCGTGATTCACACGCACAGCACCCACTGCGTCGCATTGACCTTGCGTGGCGCTGCGCAGCCCGGCCCCTTCGGTCCCGAGCTATTGCCCGCACTCACCCCGTACTTCGTCATGAAAGTGGGACACGTGCCACTGATCCCTTATCACCGCCCCGGTGATCCCGCAGTGGCCGATCAGGTGGCGCAGGCCATTGAACAACACGCGCACGCCGGTCACCCGATCCGTGCCGTCATGCTCGACCGCCTGGGCCCCAATGTTTGGCACGACAGCCCCGAGCAGGCCATGGCCACCCTCGATGAGCTGGAAGAAACCGCCCACCTCAGCCTGCTGGCACCCGCTGCGCCCCTGACCCCCGAGCAAATCGATGCCTTGCGACGCCAGTTTGGCGCCCGCTGGTGACGGATTCCAGTCGAGAAAACCCATGCCCCAATTTGCCGCCAACCTCTCGCTCATGTACACCGAGGTGCCCTTTCTCGACCGCTTTGAAGCCGCTGCCCGCGACGGTTTCCAGGCGGTCGAATTTTTATTTCCCTATGAATTTGAAATGCCCGAGCTCGCCGCCCGCCTGCGCGACCACGGCCTCCGGCAAGTGTTGTTCAATGCGCCACCCGGTGGCACCGATCGCGCCAGCATCGCTCTGGCCTGGCAGCACTCCCGTGGCATCGCCATCCTGCCCGAGCGTCAATCCGAATTCAGACAGGGCTTCGAACTCGCCATGCGCTACGCCGATGCCCTGAAATGCCCCCGCATTCACGTCATGGCCGGGCTCATCCCCGAAGCCCACCGACCGGCTGACACCGGGCCCCCGGGGCTCAGCACCAGCAGCGATTTGGCCGCACGCCCCGGCGTGCTGCGCGACACCTACCTGTCCAACCTGCGCTGGGCCGCCGACCAGGCGGCCCAAAGCGCTCGCGACATCCTGATTGAGCCCATCAACACCCGCGACATCCCGCATTTCTTCCTCAACCGGCAAAGCCACGCCCACGCCATCATTGAAGAGGTCGGCGCCGCCAACCTCAAAGTTCAAATGGACCTCTACCACTGCCAAATTGTTGAAGGCGATGTGGCCAGCAAAATTGCCGCCTACTTGCCCACCGGGCGGGTCGGCCATTTTCAGATTGCAGGCGTACCCCAACGGCACGAACCCGACATCGGCGAGCTGCATCACCCGCACCTGTTCGAACTGATCGACCGGCTCAGTGCCGAGTGTGGCTGGCAAGGCCACATCGGTTGTGAATACCGCCCTCGACTGGGCGGTCAACCAGGCGGCACCTCCGCCGGCCTGAACTGGCTGAAAGCCCTCCCATGAACCGCAACATCGTGTTACTCGCCTTGGCTCAGGGCATGTTCCTGACCAACAACATCATCTTCATTGCCATCAACGGATTGGTCGGCCTGTCCTTGGCACCTGCCGGCTGGATGGCCACCTTGCCCGTCATGGGCTACGTGGTGGGCGGAGCGCTCAGCACCGGCATCGTGGCCCGCACACAAGAAAAATACGGGCGCAAAGTCTCATTTCAGCTCGGTTTGCTGGTCGCACTGATCTCCGCCGGGATGTGCGCCTTAGCCGCCATCTCGCACAACTTCTGGGCCTTGGTCTTTGCCACCGTGGTGGCCGGCTATTACAGCGCCAACGCCCAGTTGTATCGCTTCGCAGCGGCCGAACTCGGCCCCACCATCAAAGAAAAAGCGGTGTCTTACGTGCTGGCCGGAGGTTTGATCGGCGCCGTCATGGGACCCTACATCGCCACCCACACCAAAAACCTGCTGGAGACCCCTTTTGCCGGGGCTTACCTGACCTTGTGCGGTGTGGCGATCGTGTCAGCCATCATCATGTCCTTCATCCATTTTCCGCCGCTCCCTCCTAAAAAGGCAGGAGACGCCCAGGGTCGCCCCCTGGGCGAGATCATGCGTCAGCCGCTCTTCATCGTCGCGGCCATGGCCGCCGCGCTCAGCTACGGCGTCATGAATTTGCTCATGGCGGCCACCCCGCTGGCCATGCAAGTCTGCGGCCTCGACTTCGACAGCACCGCCACCGTGCTGCAATGGCACGTGATCGGCATGTTCGCTCCCGGATTCTTTACCGGCCACCTGATCCGTCGATATGGCACAGTTCAAATCATGGCCATAGGGGTCCTGCTCAACCTGGTGTGCATCGGCGTCGCCCTGTCCGGGGTTGAAGTCACCGAATTCCTGATTTCCTCCTTCTTATTGGGCATCGGCTGGAACTTCGTCTTCACCGGCTCGACCACCCTGTCGCTGCAAGCATACCGGCCCGAAGAACGCGACCGCGCTCAAGGCGCCATCAATTTCTGCGTCTTTGCCACCATGGCCATCACCTCGTTCTCCTCCGGCGCATTGGTCACCACACAGGGCTGGACCTGGCTCAACCTGGGTTCGCTCTTGCCCGTAGGCATCATTGCGTTGTCATTGCTGTGGGCGGCCCTGCGTCTGCCCATCGCGCCAAAACCGTGATTGCGGCAGTCTCACTGCGCAACACCGCCGACCCCAGCGACACCGGGACATAAGCGGCTTGCGCCAGCAGCTCCTCTTCGGCCGCACTCCAGCCACCTTCGGGGCCCAGCGCTGCACAAAGGGCCTGGTGCGGGCCCACAGACACCCGGGCAGCGCATTGCGCATCGGGGCCCAGGCTCAGCCGCATCCACATTGCCCCCTCACCCACCACCTGCCGACCTGTGCGCAACCACTCGCCCAGGCTTTGCACCGGCTCAATCTGCGGCAGCAGATCACGACCCGACTGCTCGCAGGCACTGGCGGCAATGGCCAACCAATGCGCCACCCGCCTGGCCGCGCGCTCGCCCTGCAGGCGCACCACCGTGCGTTCAGTGCTCAGGGGCACCAACCGGTACACCCCCAACTCTGTGGCTTTTTCGACCAGCCAGTCCATGCGCTCATTGGCGGGCATACCCACCGCCAGCGTCACCGACCGATCGGGCACAGCCTGTAAGGGACGAAGCGCCACGGCACGTGCCCTCACCGATTGCCGCCCCATCTCCAGCACTTCGCCCTGCCAGGCCCCACCCGACCCATCGAACAAGCTCAGTGGAGCACCCGGTTGCAGACGCACCACCTGAGCGTGCCGGGCTGCCGCCGGCGGCAACTCAAATGCCTCGCCCAACGCAATCGGCAACGGGCAATACAAACGCGTCATCGTCAGACACGCCCATAAGCAAAACCCACCGCAGGGGTGATGCCCTCGATCTGGTCGACCAACCGCAACAAAGGAGTCAACTCCCGATAACGCACTGCCGTCGAACGGATGTACCCGATGAAACGGGGCGCATCGGCCAAATACTTGGGTTTGCCATCGCGCAACGTCAGGCGGGCGAAAATCCCCGCCACCTTCAAGTGACGTTGCAACCCCATCCACTCCACCGCCCGATAAAACGCCCCGAAATCCTGGTGCCAATCCTCAAAATCGAGCAGACCCGCTTGACGCGCCCGCTCCCAATAACGGATGCTGACATCGAGCACCAGTTCCTCGTCCCAGCTGATGAAGGCATCCCGCATCAGGCTGGCCACATCGTAGGTGATCGGGCCGTACAGTGCATCCTGAAAATCCAGCACACCCAAGGCCTGCGCATCGTCATCGCTCACCATCAGATTGCGCGGCATGAAATCGCGGTGCACAAACACCTTGGGGCCGGCCAGGTTGCGTTGTACGATCGCATCAAAGGACTGCGTCAGCGTCGCTTGCTGAGCATCACTCAGCGTCACGCCCCGGTGATGTTTCAGGTACCAATCCGGAAACAAACTCAATTCGCGCCGCAACACCGCCGCATCGTAAACGGGCAAGACCCCGGATTGGCTCGCAACCTGCCAGGGCAAGAGAACATCCAGGGCCTGCTTAAAGCGCGGCAAATTGGCTGCGCCGCCCTCGGGATCGAGCACTTGCATCAGCGTGCGTTGCCCCAAGTCGCTCAGCAACATGAAACCCTGCGCTTCATCCCAGGCCAAAATCTGCGGCGCATTCAGCCCCGCCTGGGCCATCAACCCGGCCACTTTCACAAAGGGGCGAGTATCTTCCTTGTCGGGAGGAGCGTCCATCACCACCCGCGTACCGGCCGCTGCATCGACCCGAAAATAGCGCCTGAAACTGGCGTCGGCAGACGCCAAGCGAACGCTCTCCGGCTGCAGGCCTGGCTCGCGCAAGCTCTGCAACCAGCCGGAAAAAGCCTCGGCGCGGGCCGGATCCGACCAGCCCAAGGCCACGATAGAGTCATTCAGGGTGTTGCTCATGGATAATTCATTGTAATTTCACCCACACCGCCCCATGCCTCGTTTCCTGTTCCTGTTGGTTTTATGCCTGGGTCTGGCCACCCAGCAGACCCAGGCTCAAACACCCCCGACCTCCAAACCGGGGCGCACCAGTAACGCCTTGCAAGAGCGAATCACCAGCGACCAGCGCAGCCAGCATGCGACCCTGGTCGAAGCCGACGCCATCTCGGGCACCCCCGACATCGAACTCCAATTACGTGGCAACGCCATCGTGCGCCGTGCCGACACCCTGATCCGGGCACAACGCATCGACTACGACATCGAACACGATCAACTCAAGGCCAGCGGCGCAGTGCGCATCAACCGCGCCGGCAACATCTTCGAGGGCACCGAACTCGACCTCTCGGTCGACGCCTTCAGCGGGCTGTTCACCCAGCCCCAATTCCGTTTACTCAAAGGCGGCGGCTACGGCGAAGCCCGGCAAATCGAATTCATCGACGACCAACGCGCCATCGCCCGCCAAGCCAGCTACACCACCTGCACCGCCCGCCCCGGGCCCGGTTGGTTGCCCGACTGGATCGTGCGCGCCGCTGAACTCAGCATGGACAACGAACGCAACGAGGCCCGCGCCCAGGGGGCCACCCTGCGTTTCAAAAACGTCACCGTACCCGTACCGGAAATCACTTTCCCCCTCAACGACGACCGCAAATCCGGGCTATTGCCCCCCTTGGCCGGCGTCGACACCGCCAACGGCCTGACCTACATCCAGCCTTATTACATCAACCTAGCCCCCAACCGCGACGCCACCCTGACCAGCAGCTACTACGCCCGCCGGGGTTTGGCTTTGGGCGGTGAATTCAGATACCTTGAAAAAACCGGTCCGGACACCCGGGGCGAGATTCGTTTCAACTACATGCCCAACGACCAAATCCGGGGCGTGCAGCGTTGGGCCTTTTCGCATCAGCACAGTGGCCACACCCAGTTCCGCGACCAAGACCTGAAACTCAAACTCAACATCAACCGCGTCAGCGACGACAACTACTGGAAAGACTTTCCCTTTGCAGCAAATTTCAACCAACGCCTGCTGCCCTTTGACGTCGACATCAGCAGCACCCGCGGCGACTGGACCACCCGCGTGCGCAGCCTGCGCTGGCAAACCATGTCCGACCTCAACTCTCCGCTCACCCCGCCCTATGACCGCAACCCGCAAATCAGCTTCCAGTTCGCCCCTCAATGGGCACACTGGGACCTCCAATGGGTCAACGACTTCACCTCCTTTTCATCCGACCGGCTGCAAGCCTGCCTGAGCATCAATCCGCTGGTTCGCAGCACCGATTGCCAACCCAACGCCCAGCGCCTGACCAGCCACTTCCAGGCCGCCCGACCCATTCAGACCGCCTGGCTGACCTTCAAACCCAAACTGTTCCTGACGGCCCGCCAATACCAATACGACACATCCAACTCGTTGATCGACAGCACCGGCCTGGCCACCACCCACTACACCCCCGGCATCAGCCTGGACACCAGCGCACAATTCGAACGCGACACGATCTGGCAAGGCAAAAACTGGCGCCAAACGCTAGAGCCCCGTCTCTTTTTCGTTCACACCCCCTACCGCAACCAATCGAACCTGCCGGTCTACGACAGCGCCCGCTACGACTTCAACTTCTCCACCATCTTCTCAGAAAACCCCTACACCGGGTACGACCGTCAAGCCGACAACCAATCCGTCACCCTGGGCGCCATCACCCGATTCATCAACCCCGACGACGGTGCCGAAGGGGCCCGCTTTGGCGTCGCACAGCGCCTGCGTCTGAGTGAACAACGCGTCACCCTGCCCAACGAACTCCCGCTCAATGACCGCTTCAGTGACCTGCTGATCGGGGCCACCGTCAACCTCAGCCGCCAATGGCTGTTTGACTCCACCGTCCAGTACAACCCGCAAACCCACAACTCAGAACGGGCCATCTTCGGGGTGCGCTACAACCCTGCGCCGTACCGCCTCGTCAACGTTTCTTATCGCAACCAGAGCCAATTCCAAAGCGAGTTACTCGACATCGCCTGGCAGTGGCCGCTCAATGACCTCTGGGGCGATCGCGGTCAGGCTCTGGGGCCTGGCCGGGGGCAGGGCGAAGGCCGCTGGTACAGCGTGGCCCGCCTGAACTACAGCGTCCCCGACCGCAAACTTGCAGACACCATCCTGGGGCTCGAATACGATGCCGGTTGCTGGCTGAGCCGAATTGTGATCCAGCAGCAACAATTAGGCACCCTGGTCAATACTCGGCGTATCATGTTCCAATTGGAATTCTCCGGTTTTGGGCGCATAGGCGCCAACCCGTTGCAACAACTGCAAACCCAAATTCCCCGCTACCAAATGTTGCGCGACAACCAACACCCCGGCCCCAGCCGCTTCGGACTCTACGATTGAACCCATGTACCCCATCCGGATCCTGACCCCGTATCTGCTCAGCGCCTTGATGCTGTTGGTGCTTAGCCTGAACGCACAGGCGCAAACCCTGCGTTGGGGCTCATCAACCCCTGCGGGTTCTCGTGCGGGGCTCAATGCCGGGCCCGCCGCGCTCATCCCCCCGGAGCGTTCGGTCGACTTCATTGTGGCCCTGGTCGACAGCGAGCCCATCACCAACCATGACGTCAAAGCCGCAGCCCAGCGATTGCGCAGCCAGGCCGCACAGACGGGCTTGCCCGACTTGCCGCCGGCCCAACTCAACCAGGAAGCCCTCGAAATGCTCATTTTCGAGCGCAGCCAACTGCAATGGGCCAAAACCCTCGGAGTTCGCGTCAGCGACGCCGAACTCCAGGACCGCGCCTCCGCCATCGCCAGCCGCAATCAACTCAGCCTCGACGACTTCTACCGCGAACTCGAACGCCAAGGCCTCAGCAAAACCCGTTTTCTACAAAGCCTGCGCGAACAACAAATCTTGCAGCGCCTGCGCGACCGGGAAGTCCCCCCGCGCGTCGTCGTGACAGATGCCGACATCGATCGCTTTCTCCGCCAGCAAAAATCCGAACTCAAACGCACAGGGCGCATCGAATTGGCGCAAATCCTGATCCCCGTCCCTGAAGATGCTGCGGCAGAAACCTGGGCCCGGGCCGAGCGCACGGCCCGGCAATGGCTCCAAGAGATCCGCCAGGGCGCCGACTTCTTGGCCATGGCTCAGACCCGCTCTGCAGCGCCAGACCGCGTCAACTCGGGGCGCATGGGCTTGCGCCCCATGGATCGCTACCCCGAGCTGTTCTTGCAAGCCGTCCAAGACACCCCGACAGGGGGTATCGTCGGCCCGATCCGCTCGGGCGCCGGCTGGCACTTGCTCAAAGTAGTCGAACAGCCCCCTGTGGCCATCACCATGCCCCAAACCCGCGCCCGCCACATTTTGCTGCGCCCCTCTGCAGACCTCAGTCAAAATGCTGCGCGCGCGCGCCTGTTCCAATTCAAAAACGACCTCCAAAACGGGCGCGCCGACTTTGCCCAACTGGCGCGCCAGCACTCTCAAGACGCCAGTGCGAGCCAAGGCGGCGACTTGGGCTGGGTGGCCCAGGGTCAGTTTGTCCCCGAGTTCGAACAAGTCATGGACACATTGGAGCCCGGCCAAATCTCGGACCCCTTACTGAGCCGTTTTGGCTTGCACCTGATTCAAGTGCTCGAGCGCCGCGATGTCCCCCTGACCGCCGCACAAGAGCGTGAATACGCCCGCAACGCCTTGCGTGACCAAAAATTCCCCGAAGCCCTGCAAATCTGGGCAAGCGAAATCCGTGGCAAAGCCTTCATCCAATACCGCGAGCCACCCCAGTGAAGCACATCGCGCGCAAGCGCTTCGGTCAACACTTCCTCACAGATCATGGCGTCATCGACGCCATCGTGCGCGCCATCGATCCCAAAGCGGGTCAGCCCATGGTCGAAATCGGTCCCGGATTAGCGGCCTTGACACAGCCCCTGGTCGAGCGAGTAGGGCGGCTGACCGTCATCGAACTCGACCGCGACCTGGCGCAACAACTGCGCCAACACCCGCACCTTCAAGTGATCGAATCCGACGTCTTGCGGGTTGACTTCGATGCGCTTGCCCGGCAACTGGGCGAGCCCCGCTTGCGCGTCGTCGGCAACCTCCCCTACAACATCTCCTCACCGATTTTGTTTCACCTCTTGGACCATGCACAAGTCATCCAAGACCAGCACTTCATGCTGCAAAAAGAAGTCATCGAGCGCATGGTCGCCCGGCCCCGCACCGCTGCCTACGGCCGCCTCAGCGTCATGCTGCAATGGCGCTACCAAATGGACCATCTGTTGGACATCGGCCCCGAAGCCTTTGATCCGCCCCCCAAAGTCGACAGTGCCATCGTGCGCATGGTGCCCCGAACCAACCCCCACCCACTCGACGTTGCGGTACTCTCCGAACTGGTTCAAGTCGCCTTCAGCCAAAGGCGCAAACTATTGCGCCACACCCTGGGGGCGTGGCTGCAACAAAAACAAATCTCTCAGGCGTTTGACCTACAAAGGCGGGCCGAAGAAGTGCCCGCCGAGGAATACTGGCAACTCGCTCAGGCCGCCGTCATCCAATAGCCCGCATTGAAAGGACTGCTCATGCGCAAGGCCATGGGCGAAATATCCACCAGCTTATCGGTAGGCATCTTCTCAGCTTCACCCACTTCAATGCCCAGCGTCTCCGGCGACAAGGCGCGATCGCCCTCGGCCACAGGCGCACGCGCCACCGAGAACGAATAAAAACAACGGAACGGCACCTTGCGATCCGACCAGTACTCGGCAATCTCGCGGAACACATCCAGCAACTGCTCGCGCGCTTCCTTATCAAACTTAGCGTGGGCGGGCAAATGCTCGAGCACCAAAATAAAACCCGGTTGCGGGCCTGACTTATGCAACGGGTCGGTCATGCCATCAAACAGCGAATCAAAATTCTTGCTCGCTTGCGGCACCAGCATGAAAGCCTGGGTGATCGAATCCAGCACATCTTGCTTGCTCAGGGCCTGCGACAGATTGGCATACAAAAAATGATGCCCCAACTGCTGGGCAGCCTCTTGCAAATCCGCCACCCGGTGGGCGCGGATCGACTGAACGATATTGGTCTTGACATGACGAAGCGGCGTATCCATCTTCGCAGCATCCTTGTTATGGTTTTGAAAACGCAGCGGAAAACAACAGCAAACCTGAAAACCGCAAAAATGTTGCTTTGCAACAAAGGTTTCGTTTCGGGTTTACCCCAAAAAATCCACAACCCGTAGTGTGAAGGAAAAGTCATGAAAACGCAAGTCACCCCTGCACTTAACCACAACCATCCGTCGGAGTTTATCCCCTTGAAAGTAGTCATTAATTGGGGTCTGACCCCAATTAATGGTTGCTTTTTTGCTACAAATGGAGCGTGCGAGCCGTGTTCAGCTGGCACCGGCAACAGTCAAGTAAGTAAGCGCACTCTTACACCCTGATCACAGCAGGGAAGGGGGCCGAGTGGACCAACTGCCTTCAGCGGCTGTTATTGGCGTCGACCACGGTCAGCGCCGTCATGTTCACGATGCGGCGCACGGTGGTACTGGCCGTCAGGATATGAACCGGCTTGGCAGCGCCCAACAAAACCGGCCCGATGGCAATATTGCCACCCGCTGCGGTTTTGGGAAGGTTATAAGAAATGTTGGCCGCATCCAGGTTGGGCAACACCAGCAGATTGGCCGAGCCGCTCAGCGT